>VFQT010000579.1_pt1 | contig 52481 bp, 47 predicted proteins | sample 3512381 | NCBI WGS metagenome assembly VFQT01 (sample SAMN10412376, study PRJNA504923) | tailings metagenome | isolation source: Relicate 2 Philex TSF3 active mining site | place: Philippines: Tuba, Benguet | collected 2017-08-29
TTTTCAGGGCAGACCACCAAATCTAGTCCATGGCTACGCGCACGGTCAAACCGGCTTGTATAGGCCTAGATCGGGAAGTTGAGCTGTACGGCCTCGTAAAAGTCCGTTCCACAGCAAGGAGCGCAACTATAGGGGCTCGGGTCAAGGGGGTCAAATCGGGTCCGATCCCCCTTGGCCAAAAGCCATCTTTCACGGAGAAATAGCAAAAATCCCCACATTTATGCGTAAAAAGTGAGGATTTTGGCAGATATCCAGGATTCTAAATCAGCTCTACAGCGGCTAGGTCGCGCTTGCCCTTCCTTAAAACCGCATATTTTCCGCATAAAAAGTGGCTTTTTTCGAGACGAAAATCCTCGCCTGAAATCTTCTCATTATTGAGATATGCGCCACCTTCTTTGACGATGCGTCGGGCGGCAGATTTGGATTCAACAACGCCTGTCGCAGCTAAGAGATCTACCCAAGTAGGAATTTCTTCTCCACTCTTTACTTGCGTACGTGGAAGTTCTGCAAGAGCGGCAGAGAGCGTTGCTTCATCTAGCTCAGTGATATCCCCTTGGCCAAAAAGAGCGCGCGCTGCAGCTTCAACCCTTTGGCAAATTTCAGGGCTGTGAACAAGTGAGGTTAATTCACGAGCAAGTTCGCGATGTGCTTCACGTGCTCCGGGGTTTTCGTTATGAGATTTTTCTAAAGCCTCAATCTCTTCACGTGATTTGAATGAGAAGACCTTGAGGAACTTGATGACATCCTTATCATCGGAATTCAACCAATATTGGAAGAATGCATACGGAGATGTCATCTCTGGATCAATCCAGACCGCACCTCCTGCCGTCTTGCCAAATTTAGAACCGTCTGCCTTCGTTAGAAGTGGAACAGTAAGTGCATGCGCTGATCCACCTTCTGCGCGACGGATAAGATCAAGACCAGCTGTGATATTTCCCCACTGATCAGACCCGCCGATTTGAAGTGTGCAGTTATATTTGCGATAGAGCTCGAGATAATCCATCGATTGCAAAACTTGATACGAAAACTCAGTGTATGAGATTCCATCTTTTTCAAGACGAGCAGAGACTGCATCCTTGCTGAGCATCTGATTGACGCTGAAGTGCTTTCCGATATCACGCAAGAACTCGATTGCAGACATCGGAGCTGTCCAATCAAGGTTGTTCACCATCCTTGCTGGATTCTGCTTAGTTTCGAAATCCATAAACTTCGATAGCTGGGCAGTCATTCGCTTTACCCACTGTTCAACAACCTCAGTTGTATTTAGGCTGCGCTCTTCATTCTTTCCGCTGGGATCTCCGACAAGGCCAGTCGCTCCCCCAATCAATGGCAGCGTGTGATGTCCTGCCAACTGAAAACGGCGCAGAACAAGGAGAACTACTAGGTTACCCACGTGGATACTCGGTGCAGTTGGATCGGTGCCAAGATAGAGCGTGATTGGCTTCTTCAGCGCTTCACGTAGCTCTTGCTCATCAGTCGTCTGCGAGATTAGCCCACGCCATTTAAGGTCATCGATTAGATCTGTCATCTCGTATTTCACGCACCCATCATCTCTGAAAAAGCTTTGGCTTTGTCGGTGAATTCCTTCGAGTAGGCCGCGGTAACTGCTGTCGCCTCATTAATTTGTGCTTTAAAGGAAGAAGGAGAAGTTCCGCCCACTGTTGTACGTGATTCCAAAGCACCATGGACAGTGAGTACATCACGCACGTCGCCCTTAAGTGAGGGATGAATACTTGCAAACTCTTCATCTGTGAGTTGGTGCAATTGCCGGCCTAATTGCTCACAGAGAGCAACGCACTTACCTGCGGCTTCATGAGCATGTGCAAATGGAATCTTTGCCCGAACCAAGTAATCCGCAATCTCGGTAGCAAGTGAGAAGCCAAGGGGCGCAGCTAGCGCCATCTTTTCGCGATCAAAATCAGTTGTAGCAACCATTCCCGTTACTGCGGGAAGAACTAGAAGAACTGTATCGATGGAATCAAAGAGTGGCTCTTTATCTTCTTGTAGATCGCGGTTATAGGCAAAAGGCAGCCCTTTAAGCATTGTGAGAACACCGGTGAGATTTCCAACCAGTCGTCCTGCTTTACCGCGAGCCAGCTCTGCCATATCTGGATTCTTTTTCTGCGGCATGATCGATGAACCGGTCGAATACGCATCTGCAACCTTCGCCCATCCAAATTCAGTCGTTGCCCAAATACACCACTCTTCTCCGATACGAGATAGATGGATGCCGATCATCGAGAGAATGAAGAGCGCTTCTGCTACAAAGTCGCGATCTGAAACACCATCGATGGAGTTTGCTGCACTAGAAGTAAATCCAAGATTCTTTGCAGTTACCTCTGGTGAAAGCGGTAGAGATGAACCAGCAAGCGCTCCTGAACCCAATGGGCTAACCGATGCGCGATTGAGCCAATCGTGGATACGATCGAGGTCGCGTGAAAAACCTTGTACATGTTTAGCTAATTCGTGACCGAAGAGAACGGGTTGGGCATGTTGCAGATGGGTGAAGCCCGGAGCTGGAGCATCACCATATTCAGTAGCCTTTGCAATCAGCGCCTGCTGCAGGGCTAGAATTTGTTGAGCAACTTCGATCATATGGTCTATCGCATATAGACGAAGATCAGTCGCCACTTGATCATTGCGGGAACGACCGGCACGAAGAGAGCCCCCGATTGCACCCAATTTTTCGGTGAGCCCACGTTCAAGAGCGCTATGCACATCCTCATCCGATTCGATTGCGACAAACTTTCCAGAAGCAACCTCTGTGATGAGCTCCTTCAGAGCGCCTCGAATTTCTTCGGATACAGAATCTGCAAGTAATCCACTTGATTGCAAGACGGCTAGATGGGCGAGCGAGGAGCGCAAGTCATACGGAGCTAAGCGCCAATCAAAATGCACGCTACGCGAGAGTGCGAAAACTGCGTCAGCTGGTGCTTGCGAGAATCTTCCACCCCAGAGCGCCATTACTTACTTCCTCTTCTCTTAATCCCGCCGTAAGCGAGCAATTCTTTCGCGAGTTGGGCTCCGCCGCTCGCTTTTCTCGATACAACAAGAACCGTGTCGTCACCGGCGATGGTGCCGATGATCTCGGATATTCCTGAATGATCTAACGAGCTTGCAAGCAATTGAGCTCCCCCAGGCGGCGTGCGCACAACGGCGAGATTGCCGCTGGCTTCTACTGAGATGATCAAATCTGATGGCACTGGCATGGTTCGAGAAATTGACTCTTCATCGCTATCTGAAATCTTGTAGACCGATTCGCCCGATTGAGAACGGCCACGGACAGCGCCGATTTCCTCAAGATCGCGACTGGCTGTTGCTTGTGTAACCACAAATCCTGCCTTCTTCAATTGCTTAACGAGATCCGATTGTGAATGAATCAATCCAGCCTTAATCAGTGAAATCGCCTTTGCGCGGCGAGCAGTAACGCTAGACATGAGTTGCCTCCTGGAGTGCTTTGCTAAAAATCCCCACAAACTTCTGGGCTTGCTTCATCGAAACATTGAGAGCTGGAGCTAATCGAATGGTGGAATCACCAGGTGCGTTGATGAGGGCTCCAAACTCTTGGCACTTCTTCACTACCAGTTTGGCTACCGGTTTTTCTAGAGTCAGACCGAGAAGCAGGCCTGCGCCACGAACTTCTGTTACTCCAGGAACGAGAGCAAGCTCTGCGAGTAGAAAGCCGCCTACTTCATCTACATTCTGGAAAGTCTTCTCCTTCTCAATGGAGGAGATGACGGCCAGCGCTGCGGCTGTTGCTACTGGATTGCCTCCAAAAGTTGAGCCATGGTCACCTGCTGCAAATAGCTTCGACGCAGAACCGAGGGCGACCATTGCGCCAAGCGGAAGTCCGCCACCAAGCCCTTTTGCAAGTGTGATGACATCTGGTTTGATGCCCGAATATTCATAGCCAAACCAATCACCTGTACGACCCATGCCAGTTTGCACGCAATCAAAAACTAGAAGTACACCATTCTCATCACAGTATTGACGAAGATTCTTAAGGTAATCAGATGGAGGAACAATCACTCCTGCTTCTCCCATAATTGGTTCAACAATTACCATGGCTGTCTTCTTATTGATTGCGCGCTTCATTGCAGCGGAATCACCAAATGGAACGTGTTTGATTCCCTTAATCAGAGGCTTGAATGGGTTTCTCTTTGACGGCTGACCTGTAAGAGAGAGTGCTCCCATCGTGCGCCCGTGGAACGCCTCTTGCGTTGCCACAACTCTATATTTCCCCGTCTTGCGGGATAGTTTGAGCGCAGCTTCATTAGCTTCAGCGCCTGAATTACAGAAGAAGATACGTGCACTCTTATCGCCGGTCATTTTCTGTAACTTTTCAGCCAGCTCTAACACATTTGGATGGGCGTAGAAATTACTGACATGGCCCAGCGTTGAAATCTGCTTACTTACCGCTTTAACAATTGCGGGATGGGCATGTCCCAACACATTGGTAGCGATTCCAGCTAGGAAATCGAGATAGGTGTTTCCACTAGCGTCCTTAACAACCGATCCTTTGCCTGAGACAAGTTCGATAGTTGGAGTGCCGTAGTTATCTTGAATAGCTCTCTGCCAACGCTTCATGCGACCACCAATGTTCCGCCCACACCTAAGAGGGCGCCCTTAAGAGCCGATGGATTTGTTCCATCGATAATTCGTATCGCCTTTGCACCTGCTGCAATCGCTTCGAGACAGGCTTGTACTTTAGGTGCCATCCCCTCAGCGAAGCTGGCTTTGAGAGAGTCGAGCTCTTGGGCAGAGATTGATTCAATCAGTGAACCTCTGTCAGGCCAATTCCTATAGATTCCTTCGACATCAGTCATGATGATGAGCGATTGTGCATCGAGCGCTCCCGCTATTGCTGCTGCTGCCAAATCCGCATTGACATTAAAGCCACGTGCGCCATCTTCACTTTTCGCTATTGGCGAGATGACTGGAACCTTTCCTGCAGCAACAAGCTCACTTACTGCTTCAGGATTCACTGAAGAAATCACTCCCACCAGGCCGAGATCAGCGGGGGTCCCGTCGACCAAAGTGGTGAGAGCCTCAGCTACAAGCGTTCCCGAAGTTCTTCCCGAGATAGCAACAGCGTTCACTCCATGATCATTGAGTGAACGAGCCACTGATGGGCCTACCTCATTTGTTAACACTCTCTCAACGACATCAAAAGTTTCAGGAGTTGTGACTCTAAATCCACCGACAAAAGATGTCTCGATACCCGCGGCTTTCAGCGCCGCACTGATCTGAGGGCCACCACCGTGAACAATTACTGGGCTGACACCTGTTGCAATAGCCTCCGAGATAGCCTGAGCAAAAGCTCCGTGTTCATCAGTCATAGCGTGGCCACCGAACTTAATTACAATCATGTCGAGTATGCCGAATTCTCATGTACATAATCGTGAGATAAATCGTTGGTCATGACTGTCGCTGCTGCACTGCCCATATTGAGGTTAACTTCAAGATTAACTAGGCGATTGGTGAATGAAACCAAGTTTTTATCTTCAAAAGGTGCTGAGTTTTTTGCGACGTGTATGCCATTGAGAATGACATCAATATTAAGAGCATCCATCTGCGCATCAGCAGTTCCCACTGCCGCCAATACTCGTCCCCAGTTGGGATCAGCGCCGAAGATGGCGCACTTCAGGAGATTGTTTCGCGCACAGGCACGTGCAACTTCTACCGCCTCTTGCTCTGTTGCAGCGCCCTTAACAGTAATTGATACGGTCTTAGTTGAGCCTTCTGCATCTGCGATGAGTTGAGCAGCAAGCGAACCACAGATTTCCATTAAGGCGCTCTCTAACTCAACATCTGAAAGTGAAATATCAGAAGCCCCGCTTCCCATAAGCAGAACAGTGTCATTAGTTGATGTGCAGCCATCTGAATCGATTCGGTTATAAGTGCGATCGGTGACACGCTCGAAGATCTCTTGCGCACCTTCCGGCAAAATTGCGTCAGTCATGATTACCGAGAGCATCGTTGCCAGAGCTGGAGCAAGCATCCCAGCTCCCTTTGCTATTCCAGCGAACTGAACACCTTTGATCGATGTTGTGGCTACTTTCGGCACGCTATCTGTTGTCATAATCGCGCGCGATACATCATCGAGTGAATCCATCTTGAGACGCAGCGCTATAGACTCTAATCCATTGAGAATCTTCGGCATAGGCAGACGTTCTCCTATAAGTCCGGTTGAACAGACCACCACTTCTCCTGAAGAAATTCCTAAGAGCTCTCCTACTTTCTCTGCTGTGTGGTGTGTGTCCGCGAAACCTTGTGGCCCTGTACAGGCATTTGCGCCACCAGAATTAAGGACGGCAGCTCGTACCAATTTCCCTTTTGTCACTTCGCGTGACCAGATTACTGGCGCTGCAACCACTTTATTGCTGGTGTAGACGGCAGCAGCGTCATAACGAGGACCAGTATTCTCAATAAGAGTGAGATCTAACGCTCCCGATGATTTCAATCCAGCAGCTACGGCGCCTCCACGGAAGCCTTTTGGTAGAGCGTTCATACGCCAAGCCCATCAAAGCGCAGTCCTGCTTCTTCATCTAAGCCGCACATGAGGTTTGCGTTCTGGATTGCTTGCGCAGCAGCTCCTTTTCCGAGGTTATCAATTGCTACAGAAACAACTAAACGGGAGGTGTGCGAGTCGACAGCAACCTGAATCTGCGCATGGTTGGAGCCAGTAAGTGCACTTGTCTTGGGCATAACTCCGATGGGAAGAACGGTCACAAATTGTGAGTCAGTAAAGTAATTTGAATAAAGCGTATGTACTTCTTCGGTAGAGGTAGCCTTCGTCAATTTTGCGGTAATTGTCGAGAGAATCCCCCGGGGCATTGGGGCAAGGATGGGCGTGAATGAGATCTTTGCGGCAGTTCCTGACAGCTTAGTAAGCGCCTGTTCAATCTCAGGAGTGTGTTGATGAACTCCTCCAAATTTGTAAGAAGTTAAGGATCCGCCAACCTCACTAGCAATGAGATTGATCTTGGCACTTCTTCCCGCACCTGTTGTTCCAGAGGCGGCAACCACTACAACATCCGATAAATCAGCAATCGAAGATGCAGGAGCAGCTCCCAGTGCAATAGATGTTGCATAGCAACCTGGATTGGCAACCTTTGTAGATTTTGAAATTAAAGTTTTGAAGGGCTCGATATCAGCAAGGCCATATGTCCAAGCTCCGGCGTAATCCCCGCCGTAATACTTACACCACTGCTGCGCACTCTCTAATCGGAAATCTGCACCCAGATCAACAAGCTTTGCGCTCGTTGGTAGTGAAACAATGACCTTTGCTGATTCTCCATGTGGGAGCGCCAAGAAGATGAGGTCACACGAAAGAAAGTCCGAAGGTGAAAAGGCGCTGAACTTCTTCCCAGCATAGCTCTGTAATTGCGGGTGCACCGAAGTGATCTGCTCCCCCGCATTTGTGTGGGCTGTGATGGCATCTACTTTGAATTGGGGATGAAATGCCAAAAGGCGCAGAAGTTCGCCCCCTGCATAACCGCTAGCTCCTACAATACCAATTTTCATGGTGCCAGAATAGCATAAATATGCATCGCTTTGCATATTTATGCAGTACGGAGAATAGCTCCTGTGGCTTTTGCCGCCTCAGCGACCGCGGCTTCCCGCATCCTTGTCACTTCTGCGCCAGTCAGAGTTCGATCTGGAGAACGGAATACGAGGGAGAAAGCTAACGAGATCTTGCCATCGCCTAGTTTGTCGTAGCGATCGAAGAGAGTAATGGACTCAAGTAGGTCGCCAGCGCCTTCGCGCAAGGCGGCTTCAACCTGAGAAGCAGTCACATCAGCGTCCACGATGAGCGCTACATCTTGAAGGGCAGCAGGCATAGTCCCCACAGTTGTGGGACGTACAAGTTCCGAATCTGGAAGCGCACTCAAACCAACTGCGAAAGCTACCGAGCGCTCCGGTAGCCCGTACTTAGCCACAATTCGAGGATGAAGTTCACCCGCATGAGCAACAGCCTTTCCATCAACTATCAATTCGGCGCAACGACCTGGATGCCAAGGCGCGAAGTCAGAACGCTTAATTGTCCATTCAAGGTTGCAGAGTTCGAGAATGTCTTGGGCAAATGCAATCGCATCCTGCCAGTTATAGGCACGAGCTTTTCCTTGCCAATCCTCGTTCTCGCTCTTTCCAACGAGGAGTCCTGCAACGTGATAAGCCTGAGGTGGAACACTTGCAAAGATTTCACTGATGATCTTCTGATCAGGGCGCTTTGACAAATTAGGAGATATAAAGGGCACTAGTTTCTGAGAACTACGGAAGATGGAGCCCATCTCAAAGATTGCGAAATCTTTTGCGCCACGGCTGATATTACGTTGGGCTACTTCAATCAGGCCAGGAACCAGATGCACTCGCATCAATGGGAACTCTTCTGACATTGGATTGGCGATGCGATAAGTGGCGGCTCGCTCTCCCACAAATCCCATGAAATCAATGGTCTCTTGATTGGTGAATGGGAAGGTTTGGACTTCAGCTAGTCCACGGCTTGCCAGCGCATGAGCGATAGCGCGACGGCGCTTTTGGATCGAAGTAAGAGATGCATGCTTTGGGCGAGGTGGCAAGATCGATGGAATTTTGTCGTAACCGATCATGCGGGCTACTTCCTCAGCAAAATCTGCAGACGTTAGCAAGTCTGAGCGCCATGCTGGTGGATCTACTTCAAAAGTTTTCTCGTTCACATCGCAACCAATAGTGCGCAGAATTGCAGCAATCTCTTTCGGCGAAACCTCGACTCCAAGGATGCGAGCAATAAAGTCAGCATCGACTTTCACAATTGGAGCAAAACTCGGTTCTCCATCAACCACTGTTGCCACATGTTGCGCAGAACTATTCTCAGTCAGAAGCTGCACGAAGCGAGCAGATGCAAATTGAGCAAGAGAAGGGTCAACACCACGTTCTAGACGGCGTGAAGCCTCTGATGACAATTTGTGGCGACGTGAATTTTTAGCAACACATACGGGATCAAAACAGACCGCCTCAAGAGCTATCTCTGTTGTTGATTCAGAGATTTCAGATGAGGCGCCACCCATTGTTCCGGCCAACGCAAGTGGCTGTTCATCATCGCAGACCATGAGGTCGTCTGGATCCAATTGGCGTACTTGACCATCTAAAGTTGTGAAAGGTTGAGCTTTCCCAGCGCGTTTAATGGTGAGCCCGCCCTTGATCTTTGACTTATCAAAGGCGTGCAGTGGTTGACCAAGTTCAAGCATGACATAGTTGGTGACATCAACGACGAGTGAGATAGAGCGCATCCCCATCTTCTCGATACGACGTCTCATCCACAGTGGAGTCGTCGCTGATGAATCAAAGTTAGAGAGAGTGCGGAGATAAAAAACTGATGCTGTAGATGCATCAGCAATCTTTGCTGAAACTCCTTTACCTGTTTCCGCGAAGGAAAGTTCTCGAAGCGCATCGACAGGATCCTTAAATTGCAAACCTAGTGAACCAGCGACTTCCCGAGCGATACCGCGGATACTGAGCGCGTAGCCGCGATCAGGGTTTACGGCGATATCAAAGATGACGTCGTTAATCATTAGTCCAGCGATTGCATCTTCGCCAATCTTTACTGAGCCTTCAGCGAAGGTCATAATGCCTGAATGATCGTCTCCTAGCCCAAGTTCGCGAGCTGAGCAGATCATTCCGTTTGAAGTCTTGCCGTAAGTTTCACGTGCGCCAATAGCGAAGTTACCCGGTAGGACCGCACCTGGGAGTGCGGCAACGATCGAGTCACCGACTACAAAGTTGGTTGCGCCACATATGACGTAGCGAGTCTCATTCTCGCCACAATCCAGTCCAACATATCGAACGGGCTTCTTAAATTCAGTGAGCTCTTCAATGCTCAGCACCTTAGCGAATACGAGAGGGCCAGTTAGATCAGCTCCCTGTGTGATGATTTCTTCGACTTCGAAGCCCACGCGAATTAGCGCATCAGAGATCTCTTCTGCAGTAATTGATGCAGGAATATCAACAAATTCTTGAATCCAAGATAAAGGAGCGCGCATTTAGAGTCCGACTCCAAACTGGCGAGTGAATCGAAGGTCGCCCTCAACGATGTCGTGCATATCGGTTATTCCATGACGAACCATCAATGTGCGCTCAAGACCCATACCAAACGCAAAACCTGTGTAAACATCATTATCTATTCCGCAGGTTGTAAGCACCTTGGGGTTAACCATTCCGCAGCCACCCCATTCAATCCAGCGACCATTGAAGAAGATATCTACTTCAGCGCTTGGCTCGGTAAATGGGAAGAATGATGGACGAAGGCGAGTAACAACATCAGGGCCGAACATGTGGCGGGCAAAATTATCGAGAGTGCCTTTAAGGTGGGCCATCGTAATTCCCTTATCGATGACGAGACCTTCAACCTGGTGGAATACGGGGCTATGCGTGGCATCTAGTTCATCAGCACGAAAAGTACGACCTGGGCAGATCATATAAATCGGAGGTTGTTGAGTAAGCATTGTGCGAATTTGAACTGGTGATGTTTGAGTGCGAAGTACGATCCCAGATTCAATAGGTTCGATAAAGAAAGTATCTTGCATTGTTCGCGCTGGGTGATCTGCCGGGATATTAAGGGCATCAAAGTTAAGCCAACCTGATTCAAGTTCTGGTCCTTCTTCAACTGAGAACCCTTGCTCGATAAAGAAATCTGATACTTCATTCTTGATAATTGTTATCGGATGCAGCCCACCACGGTGGCGTCTTTGTACCGGAAGCGTAATATCCACGACTTCTTCGAGAAGAACTTTCTCATCCCGTTCTGCTTCTAACTTCTCAGTTGCTAACGCTAGGGCCTTGGCGATCTCAGCCTTGGCATCTCCAATAAGTTTTCCAGCCGATGCCTTCTCTTCTGGCGAAAGTGAACCGAGGGCACGACTAGCCAATGAAACGGGAGCCTTATCTCCTGTATGCGCAAGACGGGCAACCTTAAGAGCCTCGAGGTCAGATGCGGCGGCAAAAGCCTTCTGAGCATCGCTTATCCACGATGCAATATCTGCCGGATTCATGGTGCTAATTCTAGCCCGCAACCTTTGTAGAAAGGGTGAACATTACGATAGAGGCGGCTGCCGATAAGTTGAGACTCTCAGCGCGACCTGCCATTGGAATCGTCACCTCAGTTACCGATTCACCCAACGCTACTGCATCTACTCCCCTAGCCTCATTGCCAAAGATTGCTATGCAATCACCTGAAATTGCGACATCGAGAATTGATGTTGTCGCATGTGAAGAGAGAAGCAATCTCTGAATATCCGGAAACTGATTAGTAATTGATGAGAAAGGTATACCTTCATATACAGGTACATTCCACAGCGACCCAGCTGTTGAACGAACGACCTTTGGTGAATATATGTCCACTGAATCCGGTGATGTTATTACTGCAGAGATACCCATCGCGTCGGCTGTGCGCAGAATAGTTCCAGCGTTACCTGGATCTTGAATTTCATGAAGATAGATGAAGCGAGAAGTGCCCGTCTCTTTAAGCTCTGAAATCTCCAACTCAGGTTTGTAGCAAAGCGAGATTAAACCTTGCGGCGATACGGTATCTGACATCGCCTTCATAACAGCTTCTGATACTTCAACTATTTCGACGGAGTTTAGATCTAGCTCTGAAATCTTTGAGAGTCCAGATTCAGTTGCGTAGAGAAGCTTTAACTCCGGTCCTTCGCTGGCGGCAAGTGCTTCACGTGCACACTGAAGACCCTCAGCCACAAAGAGCCCTTGTTCGCGGCGTTCCTTTGCGCCCTTAGAACCAATAAGAGCCTTCACTCGCCCAATGTGCGGCGAATGAAGGCTCTCAATCATTGATAAGGGTTACTTATGCTGCAGGAAGGTTCTTGCGTGAAACATCCACGAGAACCTTGAAAGCAGCTGGATCGTTTGTTGCGATATCTGATAGAACGCGACGATCGATTTCAAGGCCAGAAGCTTTTAGGCCCTGGATGAAACGGTTATAGGTCATTCCATTTTCACGCGCTGCAGCGTTGATACGCTGAATCCAGAGCTGACGGAAATCGCCCTTCTTATCTTTACGATCATTGAAGGCGTAAACCATTGAGTGCGTTACTTGCTCCTTCGCCTTTGTGAAAAGACGTGAACGTTGTCCGCGATATCCGCTGGCACGTTCTAAAGTTGTGCGACGCTTCTTTGCTGCGTGTACTCCGCGCTTGACTCTCATTTAGCCACGCTCCCTTACTTCAAACCAAGCATGCGCTTGGCTGTCATTGTGACGGTTGATTTTGCTGATGATTCTTGGCTCAAACGACGAGTAACGCGTGATGACTTGTGCTCCAAAAGGTGGCGCTTGCCTGCACGCTCGTGCATGATCTTTCCGGTTCCTGTGACGCGGAAGGTCTTCTTCGCACCACTGTGGGTTTTCATCTTTGGCATCTATCTTCTCCTGTTACTTCGTCGTTACTGCACTGGTAAAACTAAAGTGTCCCGAATCATTGGGCTGATTCAGAAGCTTTCGCAGCTGCTTTCTCTTTGGCAGCTCGCGCTGCTTTCTGTTCAGCAACAGCCTCGGTCTTCTTCTTGGTCGGGCCGAGAACCATCGTCATATTTCGACCCTCTTGCTTGGGGGCGAATTCAACGAAAGCTATCTCTTTCACATCTTCTGCAAGACGTTGCAAGAGTTTGAACCCAAGCTCTGGACGAGTCTGTTCGCGTCCACGGAACTTCATCGTTACCTTCACCTTGTCGCCACCCTTGAGAAACTTTTCAACTGCCGAGCGCTTGGTCTCGTAGTCGTGAGTCTCAATCTTTGGCGTCAATCGCACTTCCTTCACCACAATGTGGGTCTGGTTCTGACGAGCCTCGCGAGCCTTCTGTGCTACTTCGTATTTATATTTACCGAAGTCCATAATCTTGCACACTGGCGGATTTGCATCGGGGGCGATTTCTACGAGATCGAGTCCGATTTCATCTGCCATTGCTAGCGCTGCTTCAATATCTACAACTCCTACCTGTTCACCGGTGTAATTGATGAGACGGATTTGGGGTGTGCGGATACGGTCATTGATGCGCGGTTCTGTTGTGATTTCTGCTCCTATGTTCGGTTCTTGAGTATCCAAGTTGCCGCAAAAAACGCGCACCGCATAGGAAGAAAACTCTGACGAGCTTTTCTTACCGACTAACCAATCCGCCGAGGCAGTAGAGGTGGGAGCGGTGAGCTCCTCTTGCAGCAGCCGGGGCTACTGGTCTGAGATAAGGCTACCTGAGCAGGGGGGAAATCAAAAATCCGAGCAGGGTTATGCGCCCATTCCATATGGGGCGATAACTCTGGTTATGCGCCCATTCCATGAAGACCACCATCTACATGGATGATCTCAGCTGTGGTCTTCGGAAACCAATCACTTAAGAGGGCTACCGCTGCCTTGGCCGCTGGTACTGGGTCGGTCACATCCCACTCCAGAGGACTTCTCTCATTCCAAACTTTTTCAAATTCATCAAAGCCTGGGATTGATTTTGCCGCCATCGTTCTAATGGGACCTGCTGCAACTAAGTTAATACGTAAATTTTCCCTTCCTAAATCTCGGGCAAGATAACGTGAGGTGGATTCAAGCGCTGCCTTAGCAACTCCCATCCAGTCGTACTTAGGCCAGGCAACTTGGGCGTCAAAATCAAGTCCAACTATTGATGCGCCACCTTTAAAAGTTGGACGGCAGGCCATTGCAAGTGACTTAAGGGAATATGCAGATACATGAACTGCAGTTGCAACATCTTCCCAAGAAGTATTGAGGAAGTTTCCGCCCAATGCTGCTTCCGGAGCAAAACCTATTGAATGTACAACACCATCAAGGTGAGGAACATGCTTAGTTACTTCACTCGCCAATCCATCGAGATGCTCTTGGTTGGTGACATCGAGTTCGATGATTGGTGCCGATTGTGGAAGTCGACCAGCGATTCGCGTGGTCAAGCTCAGTGCTCGCCCAAAGCCAGTAAGAAGAACTGTTGCACCTTCTTCTTGTGCGATCTTGGCGATATGAAAGGCGATTGAACCATCAGTGAGAACACCCGTTACGAGAATGTTCTTTCCTTGCAAGATTCCCATAGCTAATGCCCCATTCCTAATCCACCATCAACCGGAATAATGGCGCCGGTGATGTAGCTAGCCTTATTAGATGCGATAAAGGCAACAACTTCTGCGATTTCTTCGGCGGAACAGAATCGACCAAGAGGCACTTGCGCTGCAATGTCGCCACGACGTTTCTCATCGAGCGATGCCGTCATGTCAGTTTCGACAAACCCAGGTGCAACTACATTTGCAGTAATTCCACGACTGCCAAGTTCACGTGCAAAGGAGCGAGCCATACCGACAAGACCGGATTTTGATGCCGAGTAGTTAACTTGACCGGCCGCGCCCACCGACCCAACAACAGATCCGACAAAGATGATGCGACCGCGCTTTAACTTGAGGAGCCCCTTGGTTGCGCGCTTAGCTACACGAAAAGCTCCAGTCAGATTCGCATCGATTACGCTCTCGAAATCTTCATCTGACATTCGCATCACAAGCGTGTCTTTGGTAATTCCTGCGTTCGCAACGATGATCTCTGGCTGTCCGATCTCGCTCTCAATTTTTGTGAAGGCTGATTCAACGCTCTGCCCATCCGTGACATCCATCTGAACAGCGTCAAAACCTTCAGGGGGCGTGCCGCTGCGATAAGTAATGACTACTCGATGGCCTTCCGATTGTAAGGAGCGAGCAATCGCCAAACCTATGCCGCGGTTTCCACCAGTAACTAGCGCGATGGAAGTCGAGTCGCTCATGAGAGAAAACTACCCTACTGTTGCACCATGGCTAAAGAAGATGACGTTTTCGACATCACTAGTGCGCCTAAAGGTTTATCTACTGATCAGTCAGCTCGTCAGCGTCGATATTTCATCTCAATGATGATTCGTACCGCCTGCTTTATCCTCACTGTCATCCTCCCCAGCCCATATCGCTGGTTCGCGCTCCTAGGCGCAGTTACTCTTCCGTATATCGCAGTCGTTGTTGCCAATGCTGGTCGCGAGACTGTGATTCCAGGCGCAGCAATTTTGAAGAAGAGGCCGCGAGGAATTGAGTAAGAAAAGAGAAGAACTTTCTCTGCTGAAGTCTTTCGTTGCACTACTGCTCATTCTCTTGTGTGTCTGGGCTGCGCAATGGCAATTCAATCGTGGTCTGGATCGACAAGCTCGCAATGATACGATTGAAGAGAACACTGCTCGTCCTGCGCAGCCGCTTTCCTCCCTCGTAAGTGATGTCGCTGCCCATGAATGGCAGACAACGACAATCACTGGTTCATTTGATACGACTCGACAGATTCTTCTTCGGAATCGCTACTTTGAGGGCGTCTACGGCTTTCAACTTCTCACTCGCTTTGAAACTCAGGATGGCAAGAGTTTCTGGGTGGATTGCGGATGGGTGAAGGCTGGCCCAAATGCTCTGACTCCGCCAATAATTCCTGAACTACCAACCGATGAAGTGACCATCGAAGGTCGCCTTCGTTTAGATTCTTCATTGCCACGCGGCGCATTCTTTGCTCTTCCTGCCGATGGTTCTGGTGGACTAATCTCGCAGGCAAACGCCCAGTCGCAATCTCAAGTTTCAGAGAAGTTTTACATTGACTTACTCAAAGGCAGCCAACCATCGCTCACGCCAGCAGTAGCTGCAGAACTTCCTGAATTATCCGATGGCCCTCATATGGCATATGCGCTGCAGTGGGTCTTCTTTGGTGGTTTGGTCGTCTACGGACGCATTTTAATTCGTCGTGATGTCCTGTCGGATAAAGAGCTCTGAGTAAAGTCCGCCGCGAGCAATCAGCTCTTCGTGTCTACCTCGCTCTTTAATCTCACCCTTCTCTAGAACCAGTATCTGATCTGCCTCCATGACCGTGCTCAAACGGTGCGCAATCACAATCGATGTGCGACCACGCAGTGCGACTTTGAGGGCCTCATGAACCAAAGACTCATTCTCTGAATCTAAATGAGCAGTTGCTTCATCCAGAATGACAATCGCTGGCGCCTTGAGAAGAAGTCGAGCAATCGCAAGTCGCTGCTTCTCGCCGCCTGAAAGTCGGTGCCCTCGTTCGCCGACCATGGTGTCGAAACCATTAGGTAGAGATTCAATAAGGTTCCATATTTGGGCTGCTTTACAAGCTTCAATCATCTCGTTAATAGTTGCATCTTCTTTTGCATAGCGAAGATTCTCAGCGATGGTTTCATGGAAGAGATGTGCATCCTGCATTACAACGCCGATTGAATCACGCAGCGACTGGGTAGTGAAATCTCTGATATCAATCCCATTAATCTCGATAGCGCCTTCGGTGACGTCATAGAGCCTCGGCAGCAGAGCGCTCATGGTTGTCTTACCTGCTCCCGATGGTCCAACTATTGCAGTCATCGTTCCAGCTTCTGCCACAAATGAAATTCCCTTGAGTACTTCACCGCTATCTACAGTCTCAGGTTTTGCGGCCGATTCAAGAGATGCCAAAGAAATTTCTTCTGCTCTTGGGTATGAGAACTTAACATTCTTAAACTCAACTTGAGCTTGTTTATCTGTGAGCACAAGTGCATCTTGCTTATCTGTTATCATCGGCTGAAGATCAAGAACCTCAAAAACTCGCTCGAAAGATACGAGTGAAGTCATGACATCGATGCGCACATTCGATAGCGCCGTCAGCGGGCCATAGAGCCGGGCCAGTAGAGCTGTGATCGCCAAAAGGGTGCCGACAGTTAAGGTTCCTGAGATTGCTAAGTGGCCGCCAATTCCATAGGCAAAGGCAGTCGCTATTGCTGCAACGCTAGTAATGCCAACAAAGAAGACCCGGTTAAGCATCGCTGTATGAATGCCAATATCTGCAACTTTACGGGCTCGAGTTCTGAAGAATGTCTCTTCCTTTCTAGGTTTTCCGTAAAGCGCTACCAAGAGGGCACCTGAAACATTGAAGCGCTCGGTCATAGTGCTCGACATGGTTGCATTGAGATTAAAGGCATCACGAGTCAAGGCTTGGATGCGCTTGCCTACCCACTTGGTTGGAAGAAGAAATGCGGGTAGCAAAAGAAGTGAGACAACAGTTATTTGCCAAGAGAGAATCAGCATCGTTGTGACCACTAAAACAAGAGAGACGACGTTACTCACAACGCCTGACAGAGTTCCGGTAAATGCTTGCTGCGCACCCATAACATCTGAGTTGATACGTGAAATAAGGGCACCTGTTTGAGTACGGGTGAAGAATGCAATTGATTGGCGTTGAATATGCGCAAAGACTTGAGAACGAAGATCATAAATCAGACCTTCGCCGATTCGTGCCGAGTACCAGCGACCAAAGATATTAAAGGCAGCATCAACGACAGCAAGTAACCCGACAAGGAGCGCCAGTTGGGTGACGAGTTTGCCGTTCTGGGGAATGACGCCCTTATCGATAAGTTCACGAAGCAACAGAGGCGTTGAAATGATGAGCAGCGCCTCAATGACAACGGTAACTAGGAAGATAGAAATCTGCCTTTGATAGGGCTTGCCGTAAGAGAATATTCTTTTAACGGTACCCGGTTTTAGCTTCTGAGACTTTACAGACGGATCTGCAGTCATCGACCGAAAGGTCATCCACACTGCATGTTGCGACATAGAAAGAGTCTAAAGGTGGTTCAGGTTAATTAGACAGTAAAGCCGAGAGCGCGCAATTGTTCGCGGCCATCGTCACTGATCTTGTCCGGCCCCCAAGGCGGCATCCAGACCCAATTAATCTTCACATCATCGGTAAATGGCGCAAGAGCCTGTCGAGTTTGGTCCTCAATAACATCCTGCAATGGGCATGCAGCAGATGTCAGAGTCATGTTGAGGACAGCAATATTGTTGTCATCAACCATCATGTCGTAGATCAAACCCAAATCAACAACATTGATACCAAGTTCAGGGTCGACAACATCCTTCATTGCCTCATTGATATCTTCGAGTTTTGCGACCATAGGCTTATCCTACTTTCTCTTCTACCTATTCTTCGCCAACGCTTGCACGCTCGCGTCCTTAAATGCCATCCATCCCAACAGAGCACATTTGATTCGAGCAGGATATTGAGAGACCCCGGCAAGAGCGACAGCATCCTCGAGAAGGCTCTCATCCCCTGTCTGCGTTCCCTTGCTCTGCATCAGAGCCATAAATGAATCTGATATCTCTTGAGCCTGCGCCAAAGTCTTTCCTAAGACTAAATCGGAGAGAATTGAGACGCTAGCTTGTGAAATAGAACAACCAACTCCATCCCAAGACACATCTGCCACAGTCTGGCCAGAGAGAGTCACATTCAAAGTGATTTCATCACCACAGCTGGGATTGATGTGATGTACCTGCGCATCGTAAGTGGGGCTTAACTTCTTATGTTGAGGATTCTTGTAGTGATCAAGTATTACTTCTTGATAAAGGTTATCTAGCTGCATTATCCGAAATATTTCTGTGCACTTGTAATTCCTTCAACGAGCGCATCGATATCGGCGGTAGTGTTGTAAAGATAGAACGATGCACGAGTCGTTGCCGGCACACCTAATTTGCGCGTCAACGGCCACGCGCAGTGATGCCCTGTGCGAACTGCTATTCCTTGGCTATCCAAGAATTGTCCTAAATCATGAGGATGGATATCTCCAACGGTGAAGGAGAGCGTTCCTCCGCGCATCTCTAAATCCTTCGGTCCGACTATGCATAGATCAGGAATATCGAGTAGTGCGGACATGCCGTACTTGGTCAACTCTTTTTCATGAGAAAAGATCTGGTCCAGACCGATTCTCTGCAAGTAGTTAAGGGCTGCTCCCAGGCCAACTGCCTGCGCCATATTTGGAACACCGGCTTCAAACTTCTTTGGCGCCTTCGCCCATGTTGCTGATGTCATCGTAACGTTCTCAATCATTGAGCCACCGGTGAGAAATGGTGGCAATTCATTGAGCAGATCTTCTCTTCCCCACAATATGCCTACGCCGGTAGGGCCTACAGCTTTATGTCCTGAGAACGTAAGAAAATCTACGTCCAGTTCTTTAACGTTAATCGGCATGTGCGGAACTGACTGGCATGCATCGAGTACGACATGCGCTCCTACAGAATGTGCACTCTTAACTATGTCAGTGAGTGGATTTATTGTGCCAAGAACATTTGATTGGTGCGTAAGCGCAACTACCTTTGTCTTAGAGGTAATAATCGAATCGAGATTACTGAGATCCAGACGCCCTTCAGGGGTAACTTCAAACCATTTCAGGGTAGCGCCAGTTCGGGCAGCTAACTGTTGCCATGGTATGAGATTGGCATGATGCTCCATCTCGGTAATGACAATCTCATCGCCAGACTTAAGATGGAAGCGATTTCCGGCTGGTGCGTTACCGATTGCATATGCAACGAGGTTAAGTGACTCGGTAGCGCTTTTGGTAAATACGATCTCGTTAACTTCAGCGCTCAAGAAGCTAGCAACGATTGATCGTGCGCCTTCGTATGCATCGGTGGCTTCTTCCGCCAATTGATGGGCGCCGCGATGAACGGCAGCGTTATGCCTACGGTAGAAGTTGCTTTCAGCCTCAATGACTTCATTTGGCTTCTGACTAGTTGCACCCGAGTCTAAATAAACAAGGCGTTTGCCATCACGAATTGTCCGAGAAAGAATCGGAAAATCCGCGATGACCGCGCCTGCGTTAAATGACATATTAAGCGGTGACGTACTCCGCGTAACCCTGAGCTTCAAGCTTGTCGGCAAGCTCTGGGCCGCCTTCTTCAACGATACGACCGTTAGCGAAGACGTGTACAAAATCTGGCTTGATGTACTTCAAGATACGTGTGTAGTGAGTGATCAGAAGGATTCCGTGGTTATTTGAAGCCTTAGCACGAACAACACCTTCTGAAACGATGCGGAGAGCATCGACATCTAGGCCGGAGTCTGTCTCATCAAGGATGGCAAACTTTGGCTTGAGGAGTTCAAGTTGCATGATTTCGTGACGCTTCTTCTCGCCTCCAGAGAATCCTTCATTAACATTTCTTTGTGCAAATGATGGATCCATCTTCAGAGATTCCATCGCGCTCTTTACTTCACCAACCCATTCGCGCAACTTTGGAGCCTCACCGCGGAGAGCGGTGGCTGCCGTACGCAAGAAGTTAGATACAGATACACCAGGAACTTCTACTGGATATTGCATGGCAAGGAATAGACCCGCTTTAGCTCGCTCGTCAACAGACATCTCAAGAACATCTTCACCGTCAAGCGTAACTGTGCCTTCAGTGATTGTGTACTTAGGGTGGCCCGCGATTGAGTATGCCAAAGTAGATTTGCCTGATCCGTTTGGACCCATGATTGCGTGAGTTTCTCCTGACTTTATTGTCAGATCTACTCCCTTAAGAATTTCTACTGCGCCTTGCTCGGTATCGACAGATACTTTCAATCCGCGAATTTCTAGAGTGCTCATATCTATCTCCGTTACATCTCTACCGTGACGGAGTCTCCGTCGACAGTTACTGAATAGGACTTAACTGGTGCTACCGCAGGCGGTGTAAGCGCTTCTCCGGTGCGAAGGTCAAACTCGGCTCCGTGAAGCCAGCATTCGATCTTGAAATCTGTGATGTCACCTTCAGAGAGGGAGGCATCGGAGTGGCTGCAGGTATCTCCGATAGCGAAGACTTCGTCGCCGATACGTGCGACGCAGATGGATTCGCCATTCTTTTCGATACGCACGGGCTTACCTTGGGTAAGCGAGGAGAAAGCGACATCAGACATTAGTTACCTGCCTTTGCTAATTCGTCATCGATTCGGGCCATGAGGCGAGCTTCAATCTCGTCGATGCCGATTTCAGAGATAATTTCATTGAAGAAGCCGCGGACAACAAGTCGCTTGGCATCGTCTTCATTAATGCCGCGAGACATCAAGTAGAAGAGCTGCTCATCATCAAAGCGTCCAGTTGTTGATGCGTGACCGGCGCCAACAATCTCACCTGTTTCGATTTCTAGGTTTGGGACTGAATCTGCACGTGCGCCATCTGTGAGCAATAGGTTTCTATTAAGCTCGTAGGTATCAGTTCCTTCTGCAGCTGCGCGAATAAAGACATCACCAATCCAGACCGTATGAGCCTTCTCCCCTGCTAGTGCACCCTTGTAATTGACTCGAGATTTTGCACTTGGAACCTTGTGATCGACGAACATGCGATGCTCGAAGAACTGGCCTGCAGTTGCAAAGTAGACACCTGAGAGATCACATGATGCTCCCGGCGCGATGAAATCGACAGTTGGAAGGAGTCGAACGACATCTCCGCCAATTGTGACGACGACAGATTTGAAAGTGGCGTCTCGATCTACGACGGCATGGTGGCGCGCGGCATGAATTGTCTTGCTACCCCACTCTTGCAGCGCTATCAGAGTCAGGTTTGCACCTGGCTCTACGATGATTTCAAGATCTTCAGCGATGTGCGTGTCACCAGTATTCTCAATAACAACAATCGCCTTTGCGTGGTTTCCGACCTTGATCTGTACGCGAGAAAATTCAGCAGAGTCGAGCCCAAAAGCGTTGCGCCCAAGGAAGATTGGTTCAGCTAACTCAGCGTTAGGTGCAATTGTCAGGATTGAACCACTAGATGTGTGCGCACGGACGCGATTAACAATTGCATCATCACTTTCAGTGGCAGCCGTTAATTCACCCACGGCAAAGGTTGCTCCTTGTGGAAGGGTGCCCTTCACAGAGAGTGAAGAACGTGAATCTACGGTGGCTGTGCCATCGTGCATTCCACCTAGACGCTTGAGCGGAGTGAAGCGCCATGCTTCTTCACGCCCTGTCGGCGTATGTTTTTCTAGAAGATTACTTTGCAGCGCTGTCATTATCCAACTGCACCTTCCATTTGTAGTTCGATAAGTCGATTGAGTTCGAGTGCGTATTCCATTGGAAGTTCACGCGCGATTGGCTCGATGAAGCCACGAACAATCATCGCCATCGCTTCATCTTCGTTGAGTCCACGGGACATGAGATAGAAGAGCTGATCATCAGAAATCTTTGAAACTGTCGCTTCGTGTCCCATCGAAACATCATCTTCACGAATATCTACATAAGGATATGTATCAGAACGTGAAATTGTATCTACCAAAAGCGCATCACATTTGACTGTGCTCGCTGAGTGGTGGGCGCCCTCTTGTACCTGAACAAGTCCGCGGTAAGAGGTACGGCCCCCGCCACGAGCTACAGATTTAGAGATGACTGAAGATGATGTGTAAGGAGCTGCGTGAACCATCTTTGCGCCAGAATCTTGATGTTGTCCAGGACCTGCGAATGCGAGTGAGAGCGTTTCTCCCTTTGCGTGTGGGCCCATCAACATGACAGCTGGATATTTCATTGTGACCTTTGAGCCGATATTTCCATCGACCCACTCCATAGTTGCACCTTCAGCACATGTAGCGCGCTTGGTTACTAGGTTGTACACGTTGTTGGACCAGTTTTGAATTGTCGTATAACGAACGCGCGCACCCTTCTTAACAATGATTTCTACAACTGCTGAGTGCAATGAATCAGATTTGTAGATAGGTGCTGTACAGCCTTCAACGTAGTGAATGTATGAATCTTCATCGGCGATAATCAGAGTGCGCTCGAATTGACCCATATTCTCTGTGTTAATACGGAAGTAAGCCTGGAGTGGAATATCTACGTGCACGCCCTTTGGCACGTATATGAAAGAACCACCCGACCACACTGAAGTGTTGAGCGCTGCAAATTTGTTGTCACCAACTGGAATCACTGAACCGAAGTACTCTTTGAAAAGCTCCGGGTACTGCTTTAAGCCGCTATCGGTGTCAAGAAAGATAACGCCCTGCTTCTCGAGATCCTCACGAATTGAGTGATAAACAACTTCAGATTCGTACTGTGCGGCAACACCTGAGACCAAACGCTGCTTTTCTGCTTCTGGGATTCCTAGACGGTCATAAGTATTTTTAATGTCATCTGGCAGGTCTTCCCATGTAGCTGCCTGCTTCTCGGTCGAACGTACAAAATATTTGATTGTGTCAAAGAAGATTCCCGACAAGTCAGATCCCCATGATGGCATCGGCTTCTTGTAGAAAAGATCAAGACCCTTCAGGCGAAGGTCGAGCATCCACTGTGGCTCGCTCTTCTTAGAAGAGATGTCGCGAACGACTTCTTCGCTTAATCCACGCTTGGCATTCGAGCCTGCATCATTACTGTCTGACCAGCCGTATTCATAATTGCCGAGGCCATCGAGTTCAGGATGTGCTGTTGTCATTTGGTCGCCTTTCCAGCGGTTGTCGTTCTTGTAGATTGCATGATCTTTGTCTTGGTTGTTACTCGGGAAAGATTTGGAATGTACGTTGTGCAAACGCCGTCACCGTGGGCAATGGTGGCAAGTCGCTGTACATGTGTTCCAAGAATTTTTGAGAATGCTTCAGTCTCTGCCTCGCAGAGTTGTGGGAATTCTGCAGCAACGTGTGCAATCGGGCAGTGATGTTGGCAGAGTTGATCACCCGTTGACTTGCTTTCGATACTGGCGGCATAGCCTTGTTCGGATAGAAAGGTCGCCAGCGCTTGGTTCTTGTGAGACTTCTTTGCGATTGATATAACTGCCTTGCGCTCAATGTCATCAGCGCGAGATTGAGCGAAGGCTTGGACGAGATGGTCTCCCGATTGCGCGGACATAAACTTCAACGCAGCAACCGCTAAATCATCGTATGAGTGCTCAAACTTTTCACGCCCTGCATCGGTCATAACGAATACCTTTGACGGACGACCGCGACCGCGGCTCAGAGCCTGATGTGGTTCGCGCGCTTCGAGAATTCCATCGAGAACTAGGAGATCAAGATGGCGGCGGATACCTGCCGGTGTGAGGCCGAGTCGCTCTCCCAGGGTCACAGCTGTTGATGGGCCGTTTTCGAGGACGGAGCGCGCAATAGCCTCGCGGGTGCTCAGGTCGTCGATTTTCACAACACTATTGTGTCGTAATTCCCTAGCCCCTGCCAGTCGAAGAGAGGCGCGGCGATAGGTAAAGGTCATAGGCTACGAGCGTGAGTAAACCGCGCACGATTGCACGCCGAGTACTTGGCCCATTAACGGGCCTTCTTCTCTTTCTCCAATCAGCGCTCGTCCTTACCGGAGGCGCTGTCCGCCTGACCGGTTCCGGGATGGGCTGCCCAACATGGCCAGAGTGCGTTCCTGGTTCGTACTTACCAGTCGAGGGTCAAGCCGAAGGCGCGCTGCATGCTTGGATTGAATTTGCAAATCGTCTCCTCACCTTCGCTCTCTTCTTCGCCGCCGTTGCAACTCTCATCGCCGTTGTAAGAAGCGGCCGTCGTGATCTACGTTTTCTTGCGGCGACTCAAATCCTGGGGATTCTTGCACAAGGAGTACTCGGCGGAATTACCGTACTTACGCATCTGAATCCACTCTCTGTGGCATCACACCTTCTTCTTTCAATAATTCTTATCGCCGCAGCAACTTCACTTCATTCGCGCAGACATCATCCTCAGGTAAGGACTTCATCCACTCAGGTGAGAATTTCTCGCATCTCACTCGCGCACATCATCGTTGCATTCATTGTCATTGCAATTGGAACCTTGGTCACTGGTAGTGGTCCACATGCTGGAGATGTAGATGCTCCGCGACTCGACTTTGATATCTCAACTATTACACGACTTCACAGCTCATCCGTCTGGATTCTGTTAATCATTACCTTTATCTTCTATCGCTCGAAGGATCTCCGCTTTGAGACGAAGAAGTGGCTCAATATCTTTATCCTTTTAGCAATCGCTCAAGGATCTCTTGGTTATATCCAGTACTGGTTAGCAGTTCCCGAACTACTCGTTGGATTCCATCTTTTAGGTTCAGTCTTAGTGTGGATCGCAGCGTGGCGTATCCGTCTATCGGTAGTTAGAAAACCCGCTTAAGGAGTAGAGATGACAAAAATCGCTGGTTGGAGTGAATTAGACGATAAGGCAGTAGATATCGCTCGCGCACTCGCTATGGATGCAGTACAGAAGGTTGGTAATGGCCATCCTGGAACTGCAATGTCACTTGCTCCAGTTGCCTACAATCTTTTCCAGCGTCACCTCGTTCATGATCCGACAGATCCACATTGGCTCGGTCGCGACCGATTTATTCTTTCCTGTGGCCACTCATCGCTAACTCTCTACACACAACTCTTCTTCAGCGGTTACGGACTCGAGATGGAAGATATGCAATCCTTCCGTACTTGGGGATCGCTGACACCAGGACATCCGGAATTTGGTCACACCGCCGGCGTCGAAATGACTACGGGGCCATTGGGTGCGGGTGTTGCAACTGCCGTCGGTTTTGCAATGGCTGCTCGTTATGAACGTGGATTATTGGACCCAGATGCCCCTATCGGCACTTCACTCTTCGATCACTCCATCTGGGTTCTCTGCTCTGATGGTGATCTGCAAGAAGGTGTATCTGGGGAGGCGTCTTCTCTCGCCGGAACACAAGAGCTTGGAAATCTCAATGTTATCTATGACGATAATCGGATCTCGATTGAAGGCGATACCCACGTTTCATTTACTGAAGATGTTGCGGCGCGTTATCGCGCATATGGTTGGCATGTTCAAGAAGTTGCAGCCCTAGCCGATGGCAATATTGATTTGGCTTCACTCGATGCTGCCATGTTGGCCGCAAAGGCTGAGAAAACGAAGCCATCCTTGATACGTATGCACTCAGTGATTGCATGGCCAGCGCCTAAATTGCGCGGCACAGCAAAATCTCACGGATCAGCGCTCGGCGATGAAGAAATTGCAGCTACCAAGAAAGAGCTTGGACTCAACCCTGACGAGAAGTTTGCAATGCCAGCAGAGATTCTTGCGCATGTGCGTGCTGTGAAGGATCGTGGCGTTGCTGCACACACAGAGTGGAATAAGAAGTTTGAGGCATGGAAGGCTGCCAATCCAGCACGCGCACAACTGTTAGCTCGTCTACAGAAACGCGATCTTCCAGCAGGGTGGGATTCAACACTTCCTGTCTTTGAAGCTGGGAAAGATGTGTCAACTCGCGCAGCTTCTGGCCATGTCATTAACGCAATCGCAAAGGTTCTCCCCGAATTCTGGGGCGGATCTGCAGATTTGGCCGAAAGCAACAACACGACAATCGAAGGTGGTAAATCCTTCCTTCCCACAACTAGCCAGATGAAAGACGCTGATCCATATGGTCGCATCATTCACTTTGGTATTCGTGAGCATGCAATGGGATCAATTCTTAACGGAATTACTCTGCACGGATTAACGCGCACCTTTGGTGGAACATTTGCGGTCTTCAGCGACTACATGCGTCCAGCAGTACGGCTAGCGGCTCTCATGGATATTCCTACAACATTCGTCTGGACTCATGATTCGATTGGTCTTGGTGAAGATGGTCCAACCCATCAACCAATAGAGCATTTCGCAGCCCTGCGCGCAATTCCGAACTTTGCTGTGATTCGACCGGCAGATGCCAACGAAGTTGCACAGGCGTGGCGTTCAATTTTGCAGCGCCAGAAGCCAGCGGGTCTCTTGCTCTCACGACAGAACCTGCGCACGGTAGATCGCTCTTCTCATGGAGTTGCAAGCGGCGTAGATAAAGGCGCTTACATCTTGAAGGATGGTTCGGCTACTCCGCGTGTTGTCATTATTGCAACCGGTTCTGAAGTTGGCATAGCCCTCGACGCACAAACTGCCCTAGAAGCTGAAGGAATTTCAACTCGCGTTGTAAGCGCGCCTTGCCTTGAATGGTTTAACGAAGAGACAGAGAGCTACCGTTCCTCAGTTATTCCAACTACTGCGTTAAGAGTAAGCGTTGAAGCAGGCATTGCCCAAGGTTGGCGGGAATACGTGGGAGATAGCGGAATAGTCATCTCGCTTGATCACTTTGGAGCATCTGCTGGTGCAGGCAAACTCTTCGCTGAGTTTGGATTTACTGCAGAGAGAATTGTTAGCGATATCAAGAAAGCGCTGTAACCAATGAAGATATCTGGTCCTAGTCTGGCGCACATTGATCGCACATCAGATCTCTATCGCCTACTAGAGCAAGCTCATGGTCGTATTGCTGCTAAGGATGCAACAACCTGGGGTAGCAAAGCTGCAGCTGAAGCTGCAATCCGTCTCAACTGGGTCGATCTTCCAGAAAGTTCTCTGGCGCTTCTCCCCCGTATTGCGCACATTACAGAGCAATTTAAGGATAAAACTCGAATCGTCTTGTGTGGCATGGGAGGTTCATCGCTCGGTCCTGAGGTGATTGCACTTACTTATAAGAGAGATATCTTCATCTTTGATTCAACTGATCCGAACTATGCACAGCGCGCAATCACTGGAGATCTCAAGAAGACAGTAGTTGTCGTCAGCTCTAAATCTGGCTCCACTATTGAGACTTCAGCACAGAGATCTCTTTTTCGAGCTGCTTTTGCTGATGCAGGTTTTAACCCAACAGAACATATTCTCTTTGTGACAGATCCAGGATCGCCACTCGATATCGAGGTGAGAGCTCAGGGATTTACAGTCATAAACGCGGACCCAAATGTAGGTGGTCGCTTTAGTGTTCTTAGCGCATTTGGCTTAACTCCTACAGCTCTGGCAGGGGCTCCTATTGAGCAGTTGTTGCAAGATGCGCAGAGCGAGAAGTCAGAGTTTCTCAATCATCCGCAGACAATTCTTGATACTGCATACCTCTTAGTCGCGCGTGCTTCCCAGTACATTGCCTTTACTGATGCAGGTTCCGCAGTTCCTGGTCTTTCGGATTGGATCGAACAATTAATCGCTGAATCCACTGGTAAAGATGGAACGGGGCGTCTTCCAATAGCCACAGAGAACGCAAAAGCTGCCGCTATCGGAGGCGCCTTCACTGTCAGTTACGGTGGCACTGGTACCGATCTCATTGTTGAAGGTTCACTTGGCGCTCACTTCATCTTCTGGGAATGGGTTACCGCTCTTTTGGGGGCGGCTCTCAAAATTGATCCCTTCAATCAACCCAACGTGACTGAAGCGAAGGAGCAGACTTCTGCGTGCTTAATTGAATGGGATAACCAACTTCCCGTTCTTGCACCTACTTGCTCTGATAAATCTGTTGATATCTTCGGTGATGGTCAATCGCTACAAGATGCCCTTGCAACATTTATCGAAGATGTGAAAGATGGCGGATATATCGCAATCATGGCCTATCTAGATAGACAAGGCGATGAGAAGATTTCAGAGTTACGTGCGATCCTTTCTGAGAAATCGGGCAAACCGACTTCCTTCGGCTGGGGGCCACGCTTCTTGCACTCCACCGGTCAATTTCATAAGGGCGGACAGAAGAACGGTTCTTTCTTACAGATAACTGGTGAAACCAATATCGACTATCAGATTGAAGGAAAGCCATTCTCTCTACGTACGCTCTTGATGGCGCAAGCAATCGGCGATAACCGCGCTCTTGCTATGCGAAAATACCCGCTCCTTCGTCTGCATCTGCAGAATAGAAGTGCGGGTATTGACGAAATACTTGCGGCGGCGAAGAAACTTTAACTTAGTCGAGATCATCTCCGCGTAGCTTACGAAGTGCATCTTCAAGAATCTTCGCACCTTCGGCGTCTGTGCGACGTTCCTTTACGTAAGCTAAGTGAGTCTTGTAAGGAATGTTAACAACTGCGCTCGGTGGATTGTTGCGATCGCGACCTGCCGGAAGACCGCACTTAGGGCAATCCCATTCCGCTGGAATAACAACCGTTTCTTCTACTGCAAATGATGGACGAACTTCATGGCCATTAGCACACCAATAGGAAACTGTGGCGCGTTCAATCTGATCACCGCGTTCAGCTTCGCCCATTGGGCCTGCGCCGACGCGACTTCCGCGAATTGCACTTGCCATCAATTAACCCTTCAAAACAAGAGAGAGACCGACGACTCCGGCGAACCAGAGACCACCAACCACGATTGTGAGTCGATCAAGGTTGCGTTCTACAACTGAGGAACCGCCGTAGTTGGAAGAGACTCCGCCACCAAAGAGATCAGAGAGGCCAGAGCCTTTGCCCTTGTGGAGCAGAACCAGGAGGATCATCACGATGCTCGAGATAACGAGAAAGATTGATAACGCTAAAGCCACTGTAAAACTCCTCTAGAGATAGGGGTAAAGGATACCTGAGCGGGCGCTCTTGCTCAGCCTTAGACCTGAGCGTAGAACTTGGCAATCTTCGCAAGTTCTTCTGGGTCCAGGCTAGCTCCACCGATGAGAGCGCCATCGACATCGGCCTGCTTCATGATTTCAACGATATTGGCAGACTTCACAGAACCGCCGTAGAGGATACGCATATTTGCTGCAATCTCAGCCGAGCCAATCTGCTCTACCTCTTCGCGGATAGCAGCGCAGACCTCTTGTGCATCCTCAGGTGTTGCAGTCTTTCCAGTGCCGATAGCCCAGACAGGTTCGTAGGCGATCACAATCTTCTTCAACTCTGGTTTATGGAAACCTTCAAGCCCTGCGCGCACCTGACGGATGACATGAGATACATGAGTTCCGGATTCACGGATTGCCAGCTCTTCACCTACGCAGAAAATAGGTGTGAGCTCATTCGCAAGCGCCGCCTTAATCTTGCGATTGATAAGAGCATCATCTTCTTTATGGATAGCGCGTCGCTCAGAGTGGCCGATGATTACAAAGGTGCAGCCAAGCTTTGCCAACATAGAGCCCGAAATATCGCCAGTAAAAGCTCCTGAACTTTCAGGTGATAAATCTTGGGCGCCATATTGCAAACGGAGTCGATCTCCATCGACCATTGTCTGTATCGAGCGGATATCTGTAAATGGCGGGATGATGGCAACATCAACAGCGTCGTAATCCTTATCCTCAAGTGAGTAGACAAGTTTCTGTGCCACTGCAATTGCCTCAAGGTGATTGAGGTTCATTTTCCAGTTACCAGCCATTAACGGTTTACGCATTACGTGCTCCTTACAAGCGAAGTGATTGGGCTACAGATCGAGAGCTTTCAAACCAGGGAGTTCTTTACCTTCAAGATATTCAAGAGATGCTCCTCCGCCTGTAGAGATATAGCCAAAGGCTGAATCTGCAAAGCCAAGTGCGCGAACTGCTGCAGCGGAGTCTCCTCCGCCAACAACAGATATTCCTGAAACTTCAGTCAGAGCTTGTGCGACAACCTTTGTACCAGCCGCAAAGTTGGGAAATTCAAAGACTCCCATTGGGCCATTCCAGAAGACTGTCTTGCATCCCTTAATTGCATCAGCAAAGGCGCGTGCGGTTTCGGGTCCAATATCTAGCCCCATCTGATCAGCTGGGATCTTATCGGCGCTGACCAAAGTTGGTGTGGCATCAGCTGCAAAGGTTGGAGCGACAACGATATCGGTCGGTAACAAGAGTTTTACACCAGAAGTTTCGGCTTGATGAATCAATTCCTTAACGGTATCAATCAGATCGCGTTCAACGAGAGATGAACCAATCTCTTTTCCTTGGGCAGCTAGGAAGGTAAAGAGCATGCCGCCACCGATAGCCATAACGTCGACTTTGCCAAGCAGATTTGAAATCACGCCAATCTTGTCTGAAACCTTAGAGCCACCTAGAACAACTCCATATGGACGAACTGGATCTATCGTTAACTTCTTCAGAACTTCAACTTCAGCGGCAACAAGGGTCCCAGCTGCATGTGGGAGCAGTTTAGGAAGATCAAAGACTGAAGCATGCTTTCGATGAACAGCACCGAATCCATCACCTACGTAGACATCAGCGAGTTTGGCTAGTTCGGCGGCAAGAGATGCGCGCTCAGATTCATCTTTAGATGTTTCAGCTGCGCTAAAGCGAATGTTTTCAAGGAGAAGAATTTCCCCTGCAGCAAGTGCATGAGCCTTGGCGGTTACATCTGCGCCGGTAATTGCGTTCGCAAAGGCAACAGGCTTACCTAGAAGTTCTGCCAAGCGAGTAGAGACAGGAGCCAGCGATAGCTCGGGCTTAGCTTCACCCTTTGGTCGACCTAGATGTGCAGCGATGACAATGCTCGCACCTTTTGCAAGGAGAGCATTGATCGTTGGTAGTGAAGCTCGAATACGTCCATCATCAGTGATCTTTCCATCCTTAAGAGGAACGTTGAGATCACAACGGAGAAATACTCGCTTGCCTGCTACATCTAGGTCAGCCAAGGAAGTCATTACAGGGATTTACCTACATAACCAACGAGGTCAACGAGGCGGTTTGAGTAGCCCCATTCGTTGTCGTACCAACCAACAACCTTGACGGTTGTTCCGATTGCCTTGGTAAGACCCGCGTCAAAGATGCAAGAAGATGGATCAGTAACGATATCTGAAGAAACTATCTGGTCTTCTGTGTAAGCAAGGAATCCCTTGAGTGAACCGTTTGCAGCTTCCTTCATAGCAGCGTTGATCTCTGCAGCTGTTGCTTCCTTGGAAAGTTCTACAGTGAGGTCAGTTGCCGATCCTGTTGGTACAGGAACGCGCATCGCAAATCCATCAAGCTTGCCCTTGAGTTGTGGGAGTACCAAAGAGATTGCCTTGGCAGCACCTGTTGAGCTTGGGATGATATTTGTCGCTGCGGCACGAGCGCGACGGAGATCCTTATGTGGGAAGTCAAGGATTACCTGGTCGTTGGTGTAGGCATGGATGGTCGTCATCAAACCGCGAACGATTCCGAACTTCTCATCCAAGACCTTGGCCATTGGAGCGAGGCAGTTAGTTGTACATGAAGCGTTTGAGATGACGTGGTGGTTAGCCGCGTCATACTTGTCGTGGTTAACGCCCATCACGATTGTGATGTCTTCATCTGTAGCTGGCGCTGAGATGATGACCTTCTTGGCGCCGGCTGTGATGTGCTTCTTTGCATCTGCTGCCTTTGTGAAGTGGCCAGTAGATTCAATAACAATGTCAGCTTTAACTGATGCCCATGGAAGGTTTGCTGGATCGCGATCTGCGAATACCTTAATGGTCTTGCCACCAACCGTGATGGTGTCTTCAGTGTGAGTTACTTCTAACCCAAGGCGACCCAGGATTGAGTCATACTTCAAAAGGTGGGCAAGGGTTGCATTATCGGTAAGGTCGTTGATACCTACGATATTGATATTTGGGTTGGTAAGCGCTGCGCGAAAAAAGTTGCGACCAATACGTCCAAAACCGTTAATTCCGACATTAATCATTGTTAAAACCTCTTCTAGAAAGTGAATTGCCCCGGTAAAAGGTGGCTAAGAGTTACACCACAACGTTGGGGGCCTGGCGGAAAGTCTATCAGTTGCGCGCAGGCTACCGACCGGTTAGGAATCTCCGAGTAAATCTGGCGAGAGCCCCGCCTCGGTATCAGGAATACCGAGTTCGCCTGCGCGCTTATCGGCCATCGCGAGCAATCTACGAATTCGCCCCGCAATTGCATCCTTGGTCATTGGCGGAGTTGCGAGTGAACCAAGTTCTTCCAAACTTGCCTGACCATGTGCGATGCGAAGCTCGCCAGCCTCTTTGAGATGATCAGGAATTTCAGGACCGAGAATCTCCATAGCGCGTTGTACTCGCGCAGCTGCTGCCACTGCAGCGCGCGCTGATCGACGCAAGTTTGCATCATCAAAATTTGCAAGGCGATTTGCAGTAGCGCGGACTTCGCGACGCATGCGTCGTTCCTCCCACGCAAGAACGCTTTCATGAGCTCCTAAACGAGTAAGGAGAACGCCAATGGCATCACCATCGCGGATTACAACGCGATCGACTCCTCGAACTTCGCGCGCCTTTGCAACGATATTGAGGCGACGTGCCGCACCAACAAGAGCAAGAGCTGCCTCAGGTCCGGGACATGTAATTTCAAGAGATGATGATCGACCTGGTTCGGTCAATGAACCATGAGCAATAAACGCGCCGCGCCATGCTGCTTCTGCATCGCAGACATTTGCCGCAACAACCTGTGGTGGAAGTCCGCGCACGGGTCTCCCATTGGCATCGATCAGACCAGTCTGGCGAGCTAAAGCATCTCCTGCTTCTACCACGCGAACAACGTAACGAGAGCCTTTACGAAGACCACTTGATGAAAGAACTGCTAAATCAGAGTCATGGCCATAGATATCAGCGATATCTTTCTTGAGGCGGCGCGCGCTCTGTGAAGTATCTAGTTCGACTTCGATAAGAACTTTGCCTGCTGCGATATGGAGCCCCCCAGCAAAACGGAGCAAGGAAGAGACTTCGGCTTTACGGCAACAAGGTTTGGTGACGGCAAGACGGCTGAGCTCATCCTTCACTGCTGCTGTCATTGCCATAGGGGTTATCCAACCAGTTTTTCAGAAGCAATGTGTGCGAAAAGTTGACCTAATTTCTTAACATCATGATGCAGTGGAGCCCCTGAACTGCGCAGATCAGCCACCAGTAACTCTGAACCTATGGTTGAAAGATAAGAGCGCAGCTCGGACGCTCCCTCTGCAGAGCTATCAAGGATTACCAAATCAAAGAGCAGTCCTGGTGCATAACGCTGCAGAATCTGAAGATGTTCAAGTGGAGAATAGCCGGCGTATTCACCCGCAGACTTATCTGCAGAATCTAGATTTAATAGCAGGATCTTCTTCGCCTTAGTCGCAATGAGCGCATCGCGAAGTGATGGCACTAATAGATGTGGGATAACGCTAGAGAACCAAGACCCTGGACCCATGGTGATCCATTCAGCGTCTGCTATTGCGGTGAGCGCTTCTGGTTGCGCCGCCGGCACTTCAGGGATTATTCGTAAAGTCTTTAACTTTCCTTTAGTTGTAGCTACTTCTGCCTGGCCTCTCACAATCTGAGTGCCGATTGAATTCTCAAATATTGCTTCGATATCAAGAGGTTCGGCGGCCATCGGCAGGACTCTGCCAACAACCTTTAGAAGTGCGCCAACTCGATCAAGTCCTGCAACAGTGTCTTCGTCGCGATCCCATAACGCAGCCAACAGCAAATTACCGACTGCGTGTCCATTTAGCGGTCCATCACTGGTAAAGCGGTACTGCATGATCTGCGCCCAGCTACGACCCCATTCATCATCGCTACATAAAGCAGCGAGAGCCATACGCAAATCACCTGGAGGAAGGATTGGAAACTCTTCTCGCAAACGACCGCTAGAGCCACCATTATCTGCAACAGTCACGATTGCTGTGATATCTGTGGTGAGGCTACGTAATGCGGTCAGTGTGGCAGCAAGCCCATGTCCACCACCCAGTGCGACAACTTTCTTGCTCAATTTATTCGCGCCCTACATCTCGATGCGTTGCATGTGCTGAAATTTCTAGGTCAGCAGATGTTGATGATAATTGCTTGGCAATTTCCTCAGCGATTGCCACAGAGCGGTGCTTGCCGCCGGTGCAGCCAATTGCGATCGTGACGTACTTCTTTCCTTCGCGAAAATACCCAGGAATCATCTGCTTTACGACACCTACATAACTCTTTACAAAGTCAGCAACACCCTCACTCCCTAAGACTTTTTCTGAGACGGGAGCATCGAGACCATTGAGTGGTCGTAGCTCAGGGATCCAGTGAGGATTAGGAATAAAACGGCAATCTAGAACTAGATCAGAATCCACGGGGATTCCGTACTTGTACCCAAAAGAGAGAACGTTGATGCGAAGTGATGCCAACATGCCAGCAGCAAAAATCTCTGAGGTTCGCTTTTCTAACTGATGAACATTGAGATTGGAAGAATCGATAACCACATCCGCTTGTGCGCGAATTTCCTCTAACTTAGCTCGCTCTCGAGCTATGCCATCAACGATGCGATCCTTCGCCTGGAGAGGATGTGGTCGGCGCGTTGATTCGAAGCGCTGAACTAGCGCTTGATCTGAAGCATCTAAAAAGAGAAGGCGATAAGGAATTGATGCTGCCTTCAACTTTGCAAGTGAGTTGTTGAGCTCATCGAAGAACTTTCCGCCACGAACATCTACAACCACAGCTAATGCGGCGTGTGTTTCGAGATTCTGTTCGGCAAGAGATGGAAGCAAGGCTGGTGGCAGGTTATCGACCACATACCAACCAAGATCTTCAAGGGCATGGGCGACGGTCGATCGACCTGCACCAGACATCCCGGTAAGAATAAGAAGCTCTTTAGTGGCCATGGTTCTCATTCTGCCTTAGGTGTCAAGTATCTCGCCGGTGGCCATATCCACCTTCATATCCTGCGTCGCCGAGAGTGATTGCAGATATTCAAAGATGATTCCAGCGATAGTTACGCCAATTCCCGGAGTCGCAGCTAACTCTTCGCGAGATGCCTTGCGCATTGCTGTTACAGATCCAAAGCGATCTAAGAGCGCATTTCGGCGAGATTCCCCGAGTTGTGGAATGTCATCTAGTAGTGATTCAAGCATGACCTTCGATCTACGCGAACGGTGGAAGGTAATTGCAAAGCGATGAGCCTCATCGCGAATTCTTTGAAGTAAGTACATTCCCTCACTTGTGCGAGGAAGAATGAGCGGATCCTTATCCCTCGGCATCCAGACTTCTTCCAAACGCTTCGCTAACCCACAGAGCGCAACATCACTGATGCCGAGCTCATCGAGCGCTCTCTGTGCTGCAGCAACTTGCGGAGCTCCACCGTCGACGACAATCAATTGTGGCGGATATGCAAATTTACTGACCTTGCCACCAGTTTCTGCAATCTCACTTGGATTGACCTGGCGATCGGCGAGTAAACGTTTCATGCGGCGAGTAATCACCTGATGCATTGCACGGGTGTCATCTTGAGCGGTATCTGTGTCGATGATGAATCTGCGATACTCGCTCTTCTTTGCTAACCCATCCTCAAAGACCACCATCGATGCGACGACAGACGTGCCTGAAATATTGGAGATGTCATAACACTCAATGCGCAATGGAGTGCGAGCCAATTGCAACTCTTCCTCAAGTTCAAGGAGCGCTTTCCCAGAAACTGCCGCATCTGTAGCGCGCTTACTGAGGTACTGAACGAGCGCGTAGTGGGCGTTGCGTTCAACTGTTTGGAGAAGTTCTACCTTCTCTCCTCGCTGAGGAACTTTGATCGAAACTTTCGCCCCACGGAGTTGAGTCAACCACTCCTCGAGAGCGCCCTGGTCAAGCGGTGGTTGATTGAGGTAAATCTCTGAAGGGATATCTGTGGGTGCGCTCTGACTATAGATGGAGAAGAAGAGTGAGGCCATCTGGTCATCACCTTCGAGCGCCCGCTCTTGATCAACAATCCAGGAACGCGAACCTTTGATGGAACCGCGCCTGACAACAAAGATTGAACCTGCAGCATGCAACCCTTCCTCATGGATAGAAATGAAGTCTCCATCTAAATCATCAGAGAGATTGCCTTGCGTAGATCGTTGCGCCTTTTCAAAGGATTCAATCTGATCGCGCAATCGAGCAGCCCGTTCAAACTCTTCGCGTGATGAAGCAAGCTCCATCTCACTTCGCAGCGTTGGGAGTAAATTCTCCATCCCCTTCTCCATAAACGCATCCAATTTGTGAGCGATCTCTTTATGCTCTTCGGGGCTAACCCAACCGACACAAGGCGCTGCACATTTACCGATATCCCCCAAAAGGCATTGTCGCTTGGTGCGTTGCGCTCTCTGAAAGTTTCCTGCGCTACACGAGCGAACAGGGTAAACCTTGAGCAGAACTTCATAGGTGTTACGGAGCGCCCAAGCATTTGTATACGGGCCAAAGTATTTAAGTCCGGGGCGCTTCTCTTTGCGGGTAATGAAGATACGGGGAAATTCATCGCTCAACGAAATAGCCAAATATGGGTAGGACTTGTCATCCTTAAACTGAACGTTATACGTTGGATGAAATTGCTTAATCCAACTAAATTCAAGGGCCAGGGCCTCGAGTTCTGTCGCAACGATGGTCCAATCCACACGGACCGCTTCGTGGACCATCCGGTAGGTCTTCTGCGCCAGGTTAGATCCAAAGTATGTGGTTAATCTGTTCTTGAGGTTCTTTGCTTTCCCAACATAGATAACTTTGTCATCACCATTGAAGAAGCGATATACGCCTGGCTCTTCAGGAATTTCTTTTGGGCGATAACTTGCAGGTTGCGCCATCGTTACTTCTGCTTTGCGGTCTTTCGAGGTGAGCTCTGACGATTTGTAGCAAGAATCTCAGCTAAGAACTCACCTGTGTAACTGCCCTGCACCTTTGCCACATCTTCCGGGGTTCCTTCAGCGACAACTGTTCCACCGCGGAATCCACCTTCTGGACCCATATCAATAACCCAATCAGATGACTTAATGACATCGAGATTATGTTCAATGACTATGACGGTATTCCCTGACTCGACTAGACGCTTTAGGACACCGAGCAATTTATTGACATCTTCAAAGTGAAGCCCCGTGGTTGGCTCATCAAGAACATAGATAGTTCGACCCGTTGAGCGACGTTGAAGCTCGGTTGCCAGCTTCACACGTTGGGCTTCTCCTCCAGAGAGCGTTGGAGCAGATTGTCCGAGGCGCACATAACCTAGCCCAACATCACAGAGAGTCTTGAGATAACGTGCGATTGTTGGCACGGATTCAAAGAATGTATGTGCAATTTCAATAGGCATATCGAGAACTTCTGCGATGGTCTTGCCCTTGTAATGAACTTCAAGAGTTTCGCGGTTGTAGCGCGCACCATGGCAGACTTCGCATGGGACGTATACATCTGGCAAGAAGTTCATCTCAATGGTGATTGTGCCGTCACCCGAACAGTTCTCGCAGCGACCACCTTTCACGTTAAAGGAGAATCGGCCTTGTTGATAGCCGCGGACTTTCGCTTCGGTAGTTTCAGCAAAGAGCGCGCGGACCTTATCGAATACGCCTGTATAAGTAGCCGGGTTGGAACGTGGCGTGCGACCAATCGGTGATTGATCAACGTGAACGACTTTATCAAGTTGATCGATTCCAGTTACGGTGCGATGGCGTCCTGGCACAAGACGGGCACCATTGAGTTTATTGGCAAGCGTTGTGTAGAGAATGTCATTTACAAGCGTTGACTTACCTGAACCCGATACTCCAGTGACAGATACGAAAAGTCCGAGAGGAATCGAAACTTCAATATCCTTCAAGTTATTCTCTTTGGCACCCTTGATTACGAGTTGGCGCTTTGGATCAATCGGGCGGCGATCTTTTGGAATCTCGATTGACTTTCGCCCTGAGAGATAAGCTCCGGTAATCGATTCTTCTGATGCAATCAGCTCTTCATAGGAGCCGGAGACGACAACGCGACCACCATGTTCGCCAGCGCCTGGACCGATATCAACAACCCAATCGGCAGTGCGGATAGTCTCTTCATCATGTTCGACCACAATCAACGTATTGCCAAGGTCGCGCAAGCGAGTGAGAGTATCGATCAGACGTCGATTGTCGCGTTGATGAAGTCCAATAGATGGTTCATCCAATACATAGAGAACACCAACAAGACCTGAACCAATTTGAGTTGCCAAGCGGATGCGCTGGGCTTCTCCACCAGAGAGCGTTGCCGCTGGTCGATCAAGTGAAAGGTAATCAAGTCCGACATCAAGTAAGAAGCCGAGGCGCGCATGGACCTCTTTCATTACTCGTTCAGCGATCTGCGCCTCACGTTTATTGAGCTTGACCTCTTTTAGAAATGCCGCGCAATCATCGATGGAGAGTGCACATACTTCGGCGATGCTCTTTCCACCCAAAGTTACTGACAAAACTTCTGGCTTAAGGCGCGCGCCTTTACATGCTGGGCATGGGGGTTGGCGCATATACGCTTCATATTTATCGCGGCTGTAATCGCTATCTGTTTCGCTATGTCGACGATGGATAAACGGGATAACGCCTTCAAAACCAGTCGAGTAATTACGTACACGACCGTAGCGGTTCTTGTACTTCACATGTACTTCATAGTCGAAGCCGTTCAGGATTGCCTCTTTAGCTTTGACTGAGTGTTTCTTCCAAGGGTTATCGAGTGAGAACTTCAGCTCTTTAGCGAGAGCTTCAAGAAGACGTAAGAAGTATTCAGAGGATTGGCCTCCTGCCCAGGGCGCGATAGCACCATCATTAATTGAGATTGTGTCATCAGGAATAACGAGTTCTTCATCAACTTCTAGCCGCGTTCCGATACCTGTGCATTCAGGGCATGCACCAAAGGGTGAGTTAAATGAGAATGAGCGGGGCTCTAACTCTTCAAAGGAGAGATTGCAGTCATGGCAGGCCATGTGCTCGCTATAGGTGTACTCTTTTTCTCCAGCTTTAGCATCTACAAAATCAAGAATTACTAAGCCATTTCCTAGCTTGAGCGCTGTTTCGATGGAGTCAGTTAAACGAGATTTACTCTCAGCTTTTGCAGTTAAACGGTCAATGACTACTTCAATGGTGTGTTTCTCTTGCTTCTTCAGCTTTGGTGGTTCAGTAAGTTGAATGGTTTCACCATCGACTCGCGCACGTGAGTAACCCTGCGTCACGAGCTCTGCAAAGAGATCGACGAATTCGCCCTTACGTTCACGAATTACCGGAGCTAATACTTGAAACTTCGTTGTTGCCGGCATTGTGAGAATCTGATCCACAATCTGCTGCGGACTTTGGCGTGAGACGGCCTTGCCGCATTGCGGGCAGTGCGGACGCCCCGCACGAGCGAAGAGGAGACGGAAATAGTCATAGACCTCAGTGATGGTGCCTACCGTCGAACGAGGATTGCGATTTGTAGATTTCTGATCGATTGAGACAGCAGGAGATAGACCTTCAATAAAGTCCACATCCGGCTTATCCATCTGCCCCAAGAATTGGCGAGCGTATGCCGAGAGCGATTCAACGTAGCGCCGTTGTCCCTCAGCGAAGATGGTGTCGAAGGCAAGACTAGATTTACCTGAACCCGAGAGTCCAGTAAAGACAATAAGAGCCTCACGTGGAAGTTCGATAGATACATCTTTGAGGTTATGTTCGCGTGCACCACGAACTACTAACTTCTCGATGCTCATGTACCCGCCTCATCCATTCCTCGAAGTTCACGTTTGAGTTCGCGAAGTTCATCACGCAGACGCGCCGCCAATTCGAAGGCGAGTTCATCTGCAGCGCTACGCATCTGCTCGGTGAGCGAGCCTATCAACGCAATCAACTCTTGGCGCGGCATGGAATCAGTCGGCTTGGATGAGAAAGGTAAGACCGCTGTCGATTTCTTGCCCTTCACCGACGCCAGAATGTCATCGGTGTCATCGCTCTCTTGGACGATGAGGTCGGTAATATCAGAAATCTTCTTACGTAGCGGCTGAGGATCAACTCCGCGCTCAAGGTTGTAGGCAACTTGCTTGGCTCGCCTGCGGTTGGTCTCATCAATCGCTTTGGCCATGGATGCTGTGATGTTGTCAGCATACATATGTACTTCACCCGATACGTTACGGGCAGCGCGACCAATAGTTTGAATGAGCGAAGTTGCCGACCGAAGAAAGCCTTCCTTATCCGCATCCAGAATTGAGACAAGTGATACTTCAGGAAGATCGAGTCCTTCACGCAACAGATTGATTCCGATAAGCACATCGTATTCACCACTGCGGAGTTCGCGTAAGAGTTCAACGCGGCGCAAGGTGTCGACCTCAGAGTGCAGGTAGCGAACTCGAACGCCCTTCTCTTGCAAGTAGTCGGTGAGATCTTCTGACATTTTCTTAGTTAGGGTTGTAACAAGAACTCTCTCGTTCTTTTCGGCTCTGATATTTATTTCGTGGAGCAGGTCATCAATCTGACCCTTGATTGGCTTCACGATAATCTGTGGATCAACTAATCCAGTTGGGCGGATTACCTGTTCAACAACATCTCCCCCAACTTTCTCTAGCTCGTACTTTCCGGGGGTTGCAGAGAGGTACACCTTCTGACCCGTTCGCTCAAGAAATTCGGGCCACTTCAGAGGTCGATTATCAAGTGCGCTCGGCAGGCGAAATCCATGTTCGACGAGAGTGCGTTTACGTGCCGCATCTCCTTCATACATCGCACCAATCTGAGGAACTGTCACGTGGCTTTCATCGATGACCACTAAGAAGTCTTCAGGGAAATAATCCAAGAGACAGTTTGGCGGAGAACCAGGTTCGCGCCCATCAAGATGGCGTGAGTAGTTTTCAATCCCAGAACAGAAGCCGAGTTGCTCCATCATCTCGAGGTCAAAAGTTGTACGCATGCGCAAGCGCTGTTCTTCAAGTAACTTTCCTTGCTTGGTAAAGAGATTGAGCTGTACTTGAAGCTCATCTTGGATATTACTCATGGCGCGCTTCATAGTTTCAGGGCCTGCGGCATAGTGAGTAGCCGGGAATATATAGATCTCGGTTTCATCATTGACAATCTCACCTGTGAGCGGGTTAAGCGTCATAATCTTTTCAATCTCATCGCCGAACATTTCGATACGAACAGCGAGCTCTTCGTACATCGGAATGATTTCAACGGTATCTCCGCGTACCCTGAAGGTTCCGCGCTCGAAGGCCATATCGTTTCGCTTGTATTGCACATCTACAAACTTACGTAGCAACGCGTTACGTTCTATTTCATCGCCTACTTTTAGACGAATCATTCGGTCTATATATTCCTGTGGCGTACCAAGTCCGTAGATGCAAGAGACGGTCGCCACAACAATGACATCACGCCTGGTCAGCAGTGAGTTTGTCGCCGAGTGGCGAAGTCTTTCAACTTCATCGTTGACGCTGGAATCTTTCTCAATAAAGGTATCTGTCTGCGGCACATAAGCTTCAGGCTGGTAATAGTCGTAGTAAGAGACAAAGTACTCGACGGCATTATTTGGCAGAAGTTCGCGAAACTCATTTGCCAACTGCGCAGCCAAGGTCTTATTGGGAGCAAGTACTAGAGTCGGGCGCTGCAGCCGTTCGATAAGCCACGCAGTGGTCGCTGACTTTCCTGTTCCGGTCGCACCCAGGAGAACAACATCTTGCACTCCATCATTTATTCGCCGAGCAATCTCTTCTATTGCAGCTGGCTGATCTCCAGCAGGTACGTAATCGCTGATCACCTCAAAAGGTGCAACTTTTCGCTGCAGATCAGTTACGGGGCGCACCTGCTTATCCTAAGGAGAGAGGCTGCAGAACGTCCTCCCAAAGATTCTCGACCTGGCGCAAGAGTGAGTCCTCATCGCCATCATTTCGGATCACCTTATCTGCAATAGCTTCACGCGCTTCAGGAGTTGCTTGAGAAGAGATTCGCTTCTCGATTTGAGAGATGTAAAGCCCCTTTTTGAGTAGGCGCGCCTTTCGTAGCTCAATATCTGATTCAACGGTGATGATGTAATCAAACTTGGCTGCCGCTCCTGTTTCTACCAAGAGTGGGATTTCATAAATCAAAATGTCGCCAATATCGAGATCTGCGACAGCTTCGGCAAAGAGCGCCTGCACGCGCGGGTGGATGATTGCCTCTAAATCTTTGCGAGCTTGTGGATCGGAGAAAACAATCTCGGCGAGCTTCTTACGATCAATATCACCGTTAACGATGACCTCATCCCCAAAGCGGAGCATGACATCTGCAAATCCATCACTTCCCCGCTCAATAGCCATTCGTGCCAACTGGTCGGCATCGATAACAAGAGCGCCGAGTTCAGCGAAGAATTGAGCTACCGTCGACTTACCTGCACCGATTCCACCAGTAAGCCCGACTACCAACATGTTCTTACCCTACCTCTCCACATCAGGTACCCTGAAGAATCATCGCTTGTCGCTTCCTTGATGAATAAAAAAGAGACTCACTCAGGGAAAGCGAGGTTAGGGAGCAGCTCGCGACCCGAATGAGTCTCTTTTGTTAAAACTATTCAGCTACAACAGCAGCTTCTTCAGCTGCCTTTGCTTCTGCCTTCTGCTTCTTGTGAGCTAAGAAGCGCTCCTGTGCGACAGCGTATTGACGCTCCCACTCTTCGCGCTGTGAGTCATATCCTGGCTTCCATTCCTGTGTATCAGGATCGAAACCTTCTGGATAGATGAAGTTTCCTTCTGCATCGTAGCGAGCAGCCATTCCGTACTGAGTTGGATCGAATGCTTCGATTTCAACTTCATGTCCTTCATTAGCCTGCTTCAATGAGAGTGAGATACGACGACGCTCTAGGTCGATATCGATAATCTTCACGAATAGTTCATCTCCGACGGAGACAACCTGCTCTGGAATTTCAACGTGGCGCTCGGCCAACTCTGAAATGTGAACAAGGCCTTCGATGCCTTCGTGAACGCGGATGAATGCTCCGAATGGAACAAGCTTGGTGACCACACCAGGAACCACAGTGTTAATTGTGTGGGTGCGAGCGAATGCCTGCCATGGATCCTCTTGTGTTGCCTTGAGTGAGAGTGAAACGCGCTCACGCTCGAAGTCAACTTCAAGAACTTCAACAGTTACTTCGTCGCCAACTTCAACAACTTCACCTGGGTGATCGATGTGCTTCCATGAAAGCTCTGAGACGTGAACGAGTCCATCAACGCCACCGAGGTCAACGAATGCACCGAAGTTTACGATTGATGAGACAACACCAGAACGAACCTGACCCTTTTGAAGCTGGTTCAAGAATTCAGTGCGTGACTGTGACTGTGTCTGCTCGAGGAATGCACGACGTGAAAGAACGACGTTGTTGCGATTCTTATCGAGTTCGATAATGCGAGCTTCAACTTGCTTACCGATGTAAGGGGTGAGATCGCGGACGCGACGCATTTCAACAAGGGATGCTGGCAAGAAGCCACGAAGTCCGATGTCAACGATGAGTCCACCCTTAACAACTTCAATAACTGTTCCCACGACGACTTCGTCGCGTTCCTTCTTGCCTTCGATTTCGCCCCAGGCGCGCTCGTACTGTGCACGCTTCTTGGAGAGAATGAGGCGACCTTCTTTATCTTCCTTCTGAAGAACAAGAGCTTCGACCTTATCGCCAACCTTGACGATGTCATTTGGATCTGCATCATGGCGGATTGAGAGTTCGCGTGAAGGAATAACACCTTCTGTCTTGTACCCGACGTCAAGGAGTACTTCTTCGCGATCAATTTGAACGACTGTACCAACGACTAAATCTCCGTCGCTGAAATTTCTGATTGTGCCTTCGATTGCTGCAAGAAAATCTGCTGCTGATCCAATGTCATTTACTGCAATTTGTGTAGTCAAGATGCTCCGTAGGGATAGAAAGTAGTAGGGATAGGACGGGCTAAGAGTACGGGTGGGGGCTAAATACCAGCAAATCCCCGCTTAGATATCGCCCTCATCACAGTAGGATGAACGGACAATGAATCGTTATGTCGAGCTATTCCGAATTCCAAATGTTTGGGTTCTAGTACTCGCCTGCTTTCCAGCGCGCGTTGCCTACGGAATGGTCAGCCTCTCCATCTTCTTCAAAGTTGAGCAATCGACCGGCTCTATATCAAGTGCGGGTCTCGCGCTAGGTCTCAATGCAGTAACCAGTGCACTAACCGCTGGAATTCGCGGCTCTGTTATGGACAAGTACGGACAGAAGTGGCCGCTGCGCATCATGGTTCCCACTTATGCGACGTTGACGATTGCACTCAATCTTGCAGATACGAAGATTGCGATGTTGACGCTTGCATTTGTGATGGGGTTGAGCGCTCCCCCAATTAATCTCTCAGTCCGCCCTTTGTGGAAAATTGTGGTTCCAGAAAAAGACCTACGTACTGCATACGCAATCGACTCTTCGATTATGAATTTTGCTTTCGTTGTCGGGCCCGTCATCGCCACTTCGCTGGCGCTCTCAAGATTCTCATCTTCACCTTTATTTATCTGTGCCGGGCTGATGCTCCTCGGCGGGATTTCACTTGCTATGACAAAGGTTTCACGTAACTGGGTCCCCGAAGTTAAGGGCGCTGATTACCAGCCGCTTTGGAAGCATAAGCCTCTGCAACTGCTCATGATCGAAGGGTGCTTTATCGGATTTGGCTGGGGCCTTTTTGATGTCGCAGTTCCTGCATTCACAACGATAGAGAAGGTTCCGCATATGACTGCCTGGATTTTCGCAGCCATGGGAGTTTCAAATGTAGTTGGAGGTCTCTTGGCCGGCCTCGTGTCAAAGAAGACTTCTTCTTTGAAAGCGATGCGCCGCACCTATGGAGTTTGGTTTCTTGTCTCTATTCCGATGGCGCTTTCCTATCCGAATTGGACGATGATTATTGCTGGTGCGTTTTTAGGGTTAGTGGGTGGAGCAATTCAAGTCTTCTATTGGGAAGTTATGGAAGCTATTCGCCCACAAGGATCACCGACTGCGATGATGGGATGGCTTTGGTCTGTAGAAGGCACGCTGATGGCTGTTGGCTCCATGGCAGGTGGATTTATCTCAGAACATTCATCTCCCACTATCGCTCTAAGTATCACTGCACTCTGCATAGGGGCTGGTTATTTGATTCTGGCCCTTGGTAGGTCGCGTTTGATTGCCGCCGATCGAATCCCCACAGATGACGAAGATTTAGCTGCGATGAAAGATAACGCCAACACCAATCAATAACGCGTTCTAGTGTGCGGCTTCATTCCAACTCTTTCCGATTCCGACTGAAACATCTAGTGGTGCACGTAGCGGATACGCACAACCCATCTGAGCGCGGACTAATTCAGAGACTGCATCAACTTCATTGGTGACTACTTCAAGGATGAGCTCATCGTGCACTTGTAGCAATAATCGTGACTTGTACTTTCCGGCAACCAAAGCGCTTTGCACATTCAGCATCGCCTGCTTGATGATGTCAGCTGCCGAACCTTGAATCGGGGCGTTAAGGGCCATGCGCTCTGCTACTTCTCGGCGTTGGCGGTTATCGTGCATGAGATCTGGAAGATAACGTCGACGTCCCATCACTGTTTCGGTATAGCCCACCTTGCGCGCTTCTTCGACAACAGTCTTGAGATAGTCGCGAATGCCGCCGAAGCGTTGGAAGTAACGATCCATTAAATCCTGCGCTGCAGTTGGGGTCAGATCTAACTGCGCCGCTAGCCCGTATGAGCTAAGTCCATATGCCAGCCCATATGACATTGCCTTTATCTGGCGGCGCATTTCGGGATCAACATCTGCCTGCTTTACTCCAAAAACAAGAGCTGCAACTGTTGCATGTAGATCTTCTCCCGATTCAAAGGCTTTCAATAAACCTTCGTCGTTAGAAAGGTGCGCCATGATGCGCATCTCAATCTGGCTGTAATCGGCAGTAAGAAGTGCGTCATAACCATCACCTGCGATGAAGCAGTCGCGAATCTTTCTTCCCTCTTCGGTACGCACCGGAATGTTCTGCAGGTTCGGCCCCACAGAGGAAAGTCGACCGGTTGCGGCAACTGTCTGAGCAAAGTGAGTATGGATTCTCTTATCTGGGGCTATCTCAACCAGCAGGCCTTCGATTGTTGTTGCCAACTTCTTTGTCTCACGAATACGTAAGAGCGCGGCAAGAACAGGGTGTTCAGTCTTCTCAAAGAGCCAGGTAAGCGCATCGGCATCTGTTGTGTAGCCGGTCTTAATTTTCTTTGTTTTAGGCAAACCGAGTTCGTCAAAGAGAACTACTTGTAACTGCTTAGGTGAGGCCACATTAAACTCATGTCCCGCAGCCGTATGGGCAACTTTGGTTTCGCGAGCTACTTCTGCTTCAAAGAAGTTGAGTAACTTTTCAAGCGCTTTCTTATCGACTGCAATTCCGCGGTTCTCCATAGTGGCAAGCAGGTGCGCGATTGGAAGTTCGAGTTCGTAAAAGAGCTTGTTTAACCCGCGAGATTCAAGCTCTTGGGTGAGCGAGGCCTGCAAAGTGAAGAGTGCACAGGCAGATGTGAGCAGTGTCTGTTCAGCAGATGATGTATCAAGGACAGTACCGCTCCCCCAGCGATCAAGGAGATCTTGTAGCTCTTGTGCACGTGTTCCTGGGTTGACGAGGTAGGCAGCCAATTCTGTATCAAAGACAACGCCTTGCAGGCCATTGATTCGTGCCAGAGATTTTGCACCGTGCGCAATCTTCTCGACCGCACTATCCACCGCCCAGCTTCCCATCTCGGCAGAATGAATCAAGTGCACTTCCTGTGCAGAGAACGCAACCGCGTAACGATGTAGCGCGTTCTCGTTAATCTCAAAAGCCAAAGCGATAGGACCGTGATGGGCAGCAAGCTTCTCTGAAATCTGCGCAGGTGTAAGTACTGATGAATCAATATCTGCGGCAAAGAGTGATAGTTCTGGTTCAGAGTTCTTTGTTGCACTCTCTTCGGGAGTTACTGCAATTGCCTTGAGACGATCTTTCAGCGTTCTAAACTCTAACTTTTCGAAGAGCGCAATGAGAGCACTGGCAGCAACTCCACTCCAGGCAAGAGCATCTATCGATAGTTCAATTGGAGCATCGTGGATAAGTTGAGTCAGCTCTCGGTTTCGGCGGACGTTATCAAGATGCTCCCGAAGCGCTTCTCCTACCTTTCCAGATACCTTATCTGCCTGTTCCAGTAACTTTGCCAAGGATCCATATTCAACGACCCACTTTGCAGCTGTCTTCTCGCCCACCCCTGGAATAGATGGCAAGTTATCGCTCGGATCTCCCCGTAGGGCTGCAAAGTCTGGATACTGCTCAGGCGTCATTCCATACTTTTCAATGACAGCAGCAGGAGTCATGCGCGCTAGCTCTGATACGCCGCGTTTTGGATAGAGCACAGTTGTTTGTTCGGTAACGAGTTGGAAACTATCTCTATCGCCAGTACAGATGAGAACTTCTGCGCCCTCTTTCTCAGCTTGCTTGGTGATTGTTGCGATGATGTCATCTGCTTCAAATCCCTCAACTTCAAATTGGGTAATTCCAAATCCATTTACCAGATCATGTAAATAGGACATCTGAGAGCGAAACTCATCAGGGGTTTTAGCACGGTTGGCTTTATATTCTGGGAATATTTCAGTTCTAAAAGTCTTGCGCGATACATCAAAAGCAACCGCGACGTGTGTTGGCTTCTCTTCTTTAAGCAAAGAGATGAGCATCGTGGCAAAGCCATAGATAGCATTAGTGTGCTGACCCTGCGCGGTCGTGAAATTTTCAGCAGGTAGAGCGAAGAAGGCGCGGTAGGCCATTGAATGGCCGTCAATGAGCAGTAGTCTCTTCTTCTGATTCGCTGTGCTGCTCATGTGGGACATCATAGGTATAAACTCCGTTGCTATGACTGAACCTGATTACTTAGCAATCATTAAAGAGCGCGGCCAAGGAGCTCTCGATCTCAAGATGGGAATCGAGATGCTAGAAGTTTCGCCGCAACGTTTAGTCGCTCGCATGCCGGTAGAAGGCAACACTCAACCCATCGGCCTGTTACATGGTGGAGCCAATGTTGTTCTTGCTGAATCTCTTGGTTCAATTGGCACTCAACTACATGCAGGCCCAGATCGAAAGATTGTGGGAGTTGATATCAACGCCACCCACCATAAATCAGCAACAAGTGGATATGTCACAGCTGTTGCAACCCCAGTCTCTTTGGGGCGCACACTCTGCGTCTACGAGATCGTGATAACAAACGAGGCAGGTCAGCGAACTTGTACCGCTCGCATAACCTGCCTCATTCTTAACCCTTAATCTACTTAGTGAGCACCTACTCCTAGGTATGCCTCACGCACTGCTGGATCATTGAGCAAGTCAGAAGCCTTAGCTTCCTTAGTCACATTTCCGGTCTCAAGAATGTAGGCACGATGTGCGCGTTGAAGCGCCTGTTGTGCATTCTGTTCTACGAGCAAAATTGTGACGCCCTGCTTATTAATTTCGGTGATGATGCGGAAGATATTTGCAATCATCTGAGGAGCAAGACCCATAGATGGTTCATCGAGAAGAAGAACTTTAGGGCGAGCCATCAAAGCGCGACCCATAGCCAACATCTGCTGCTCTCCACCTGAGAGTGTTCCTCCTGCTTGAGAGGTTCGTTCTTTCAAGCGTGGGAATAAGGTGTAAACGCGATCAAGATCTTCGGCCATCTCATTCTTGCGATTCTTGCGATTGAACTTACCCATCTCAAGATTTTCAAGAACAGTCATTCCAGCAAAGATGCCGCGGCCTTCAGGAACCTGAGAGATTCCTAGATCAACGCGCTCGTGAGCTGGAATCTTGTTGAGGTCCTGGCCATCGAAGTTGATGGAGCCGCTAGAAACTGGGCGAAGCCCAGAGACGGTCTTCAAGATTGTTGTCTTACCAGCGCCATTTGCACCAATAAGTGTGACGATTTCACCTTCGTTGACGACAACTGAAACGCCCTTGATAGCTTCAATCTTGCCGTAGTGAACGCGAAGATCCTTAATTTCAAGACGCATCTGCTGGCACTCCTAGGTATGCCTCGATTACTCGAGGGTCGTTTTGTACTACTGAAGGAAGATCATCTGCAATCTTCTGTCCGAAGTCGAGAACTGCAACGCGGTCAGAGATTCCCATAATGAGTGACATATCGTGCTCAATGAGAAGCACGGTGTAACCCTTATCGCGAATCTTCTTAATTGTTTCAGCGAGTGCAACCTTTTCAGCTGGGTTGAACCCAGCCGCTGGTTCATCAAGGAGAATCAATTGCGGTTCAGTTCCGAGCGCACGTGCAATCTCAAGACGTCGCTGATCTCCGTAAGGAAGATTCTTTGCCAATTGATCTGCTCGGTGATCGATCCCCATAAATTGTAAGAGTTCGAGAGCGCGTTGACGGCTTTCTCTCTCTTCCTGGCGATTGAGTTTGGTTCCGAAGAGAGCACGAATGAGCCCTGTCTTCTTATGCACATCAGTTGCTGTGAGTACATTTTCGAGAGCGGTCATATCTCCAAAGAGACGAACATTCTGGAAGGTGCGAGCAAGACCCAACTTTGTAACTTGATGGCGCTTCTTGCCTGCAAGGTTTTCACCTTTAAAGAGAATGTCGCCAGAAGTAATTGGATAGACGCCTGTGACTACGTTGAAGACAGTTGTCTTACCTGCGCCGTTAGGGCCGATAAGCGCGCAAATTTCGCCCTTATTGACATGAAAATTCACTTCACTAAGGGCGGTAATTCCGCCGAACTTAATAGTGACGTTTTTGAGTTCAAGAAGCTTCTCTGACATTACATCTTCCTCTTCTCTTCTATCTTCTCGCGTTTCTTGCGAGGCAATAAGCCGTCAGGTCTGAGGTTCATCATGATGATAAGGACCAGACCGAAGATGATCTGACGTTCATCAGCGATGAAGCGGATTCTTTCAGGTAGGTAGGCAAGAATTGATGCACCAAGAATGACGCCCCAAATATTTCCCATACCACCAAAGACAACACATGCCAGGATCAAGATTGAGACTTCAAACTTGAACATATCTGGTGAGATCACCATGACCTTTGATGCGTAGATAACGCCCGCTGCTCCACCGATTGCTGCACCAATCACAAATGACCAGAGCTTGTAGACCAGGGTGTTAACTCCCATGAGGGCTGCAACATCTTCATCTTGACGGATTGCCTCCCACGCACGACCTGGGCGACGCACTGTGAATCGGCGAATCATCCAGACGGTGAGCAGAATCATGAAGAGTACTAACCAGAAGAAGTGTTCTGGGTACATCAGATTAAATTCAAATCCGAAGATTGTTGGAGGATTTGGGATACCCGCAATGCCGTTAGGACCGCCGGTAGTTTTAAGGTTAAGCGCAACGATACGAATAATTTCACCAAAACCTAAGGTGATGATGGCCAAATAATCTCCACGAACACGTAGAGCCGGTAAACCAAGGATTACGCCAGAAAGCATCGCAAGAGCCATGCCAATCGGAATAATTTCCCAAGTGTTCCAGCCATAGAGCGTTGAAAGGATTGCTTGGGTGTAGGCGCCAATTGCGAAGAAGGCTATGTAACCCAAATCTAGAAGTCCTGACTTACCAACAACGATATTGAGACCCAAGGCCATCAATACGAACATACCCACTGGATAAACAAGCACATTTTCAAATGAGGTAATTGGTGTATTCAAGAAACTAGTTGGCCCCCATGAAGGAGCGAATGGCAGTAGTCCAACGAGGATTACCACAGAGATGACAAAGACGGTACGTACTGGGCGGTTCCAACCTGCCCAGATTTCAGCGCCTTTATCGCGAAGATTGAAGTCTTTTAGTGCGCTCATCATGTCCTCGTCTTCTGTACAGCTTCACCAAAGAGGCCGTTCGGTTTGAATAGGAGAATAAGTACTAGAACTACGAAGACGGTAACAGCCTTCCATTGAGATCCCAGGACTGCTGAAGCAAATTGCTCCATCATTCCAAGAGCCAGTCCGCCGTAGAAGGCACCTCGGATGTTTCCAATGCCGCCGAGAACTGCAGCAGTAAAGGCCGCAATTCCCATGTTGAACCCAACGTTGAAGACGGTGTTTTCGTAGACAGTCGTGTAGAGGAATGCCGCAGCGCCTGTTGTGAGGCCGCCGATAAGGAATGTCATCGAGATAACGCGGTTGATGTTAATACCCATCAACTTGGCATTCTCTTCTGAGAGCGATACCGCACGGATTGCCTTGCCAAGACGTGATCGGTTAACGAATTGGTCGAGCATTACGAAGATAATTATTGGGGCAACAATGGCCAACATGGTGTCAATGCGGAAGTTAGCGCCTGCAATCTCACCAAAGCTCCACTTATCAAGAAGACGTGGGGCTGTCTGTGGGCGAGACTCGGTAAACATACGCATGGTCTCCATGAGGAAGATAGAGACGCCAATTGCGGAGATGAGTGAGGATAGTGGCGCCGCACCTCGCGCTCGAAGTCGTCGATATGCGACTAACTCAACAAGCACGGCGAGGACTGCGCAGGCAATCATCGAACCGACAAGTGCGATAACAAGTGTGTACACCAATTCAAAGCCAGCGAGTGGTTTTGCAGTAACTGGATGGTTGAGTAGCTCAATTTCAACCCAAAGAACTGCAAAGGTTCCGAGCATAAATACCTCGGAGTTTGCAAAGTTAATGAGTCTAAGTACTCCGTAGACCATCGTGTAGCCAAGGGCTACCAAAGAATAAATGAGGCCGAGCGCTAATCCTTGTAATACAAGTGACCAGAACTGGGTCGTGATAACTGAAAAATTCATATCTACCGATCTATGCAAGCCGAGTGAGAGTTATGAAACGTGGCCACTTTCGCATTGCTGCGAAAGTGGCCACGCCTTACTACATATGGAGATTGTTAGAAGCTACGCGATTTACGCGATGCCGTCGTAGACAATCTTTCCACCCTTAACGAGGTATCCACCAACCTGTGCTCCACCGATGATGTCGCCATAACGGTTGAACTTGATTGTTGATCCGCCTGCACCCTTAAAGGTTGTGTTCTTTACGCAGATCTGGATAGCTGGGCGGGTTAGCTTGCCCTGCTCGATACAGGTAATGAATACCTGTGCTGCATTGTATGCAGTTGCTGAATATAGACCAGGAACCTTAACGCCTGTGATCTTCTGGAATGAAGCAAGTTCTGCTGCAGTTAGAAGTGAGTCGAAAGGAACATCAGCTGCTGTGAGGCGAACGCCGTCAGAAGCCTTACCTGCTAGATCTGGGAAGTCTGATGTGTTAACACCATCTCCAGCTGCAAGGATGCCTGTGTATCCACCATCGCGAAGAGCCTTGAAGAACTTCGCTGCTTCTGCGGTGTATCCACCGTAGATAACAACGTTAGCTCCTGAAGCCTTCA
>VFQT010000580.1_pt1 | contig 52412 bp, 44 predicted proteins | sample 3512381 | NCBI WGS metagenome assembly VFQT01 (sample SAMN10412376, study PRJNA504923) | tailings metagenome | isolation source: Relicate 2 Philex TSF3 active mining site | place: Philippines: Tuba, Benguet | collected 2017-08-29
TAGCAATTTGAGCATTCAATAATGCAAAGAAGTTTTTTTGTGCTAAAATTTTTGTTGAGAAGAACCTTAAATTAATATTATGATTATAGGTTCTTTTTAAATTGGGGTTACCTATGGTTTGGTTATTAATATTGGACTGATCTAATACAGGCTGCAATTGGGTTAATGTAGGCTGGTTAGTAGAAGTGCGGTAGTTTAAGTTGAAATTTTTGGCTTGAGAGAAATTGTATTGAAAATTAGCAGAAGGTAATACATCTTTAAACTCTTGCTTGATCTTAGTATTAATGGTTGTATTTATTCCATTGAGCATTGCATTTTGTAAAGAGAACCCAGTAGAAAAATTATATTTTTTTTGATTTAATCTATAATTCATTCCACCACCTGCATAAGTGTATTCACTGTTAAATTCATTGGTGAGTATTTTATTTAATAAATCATATTGATTATTGCTAAGGTTTTTATCAAATACTTTTCTACTCGTTGAACTATTGTTTCTATTAAAATAGGCATTAAACTCTAAAAGAGATTTTTTAGTAATCGGCTCTGTATAAACTATGTTTGCAGAATAAGAATTGGTTAAATTCTTACGCTTATTTTGTTGATCCAAAATAGAATCATTTACTAAAATACCAGCAGTATAAAATAACTGATCAGTGTATTGACTTCCGTTGGTTAATGATTCATTAAATCCTTGGGTAATAGTAGAAGAAATAGTTCTACCTTTTTTTGCAAATCTTTTTCTCAATAATAAGTTGTTAGAAATATTGGTTGCATCTGTTACATTAGAGGCATTTGTTGATGTTATATTGATGGGTGTTCCATCAGGAAAAAATGTATTTGTTGATGACTCACTATTGGAAGTATTGTGTTGTATGGATACATTGGGTGTATACTTAAATGAAAAAGTTTCGGAAACTTTATTATCTATAGTTGCATTAAATCTTTGTTGTTGATTTCTAGTATTTGAAATTGAATTACTTATTCTATTGAAATTATTTCCTGGAATTAAATTTTGTGTGAAAGAATTACTGGTATTGAATCTCGATACATCACTCCCATTAGCATTTGCATTGAAATCCATTTTTTTATCATTCAATAAATTAGAATAATTACCCCCAAGAGAATAGGTTTCTGCAACACCCCTAGAATTGGCATCTGTTCCTCCATCACCACCAGAAAAATTGATAGTAACTCCACCGCCACCTCTTCCACCGCCGGAAACATTACCAAAATCTCCCATTGAGAAATTTTGTTTGTTGACGTTATTGGCTGTGGCAATGATGGAGAATTGCTCATCATTATTAATTCTATTGATATTGCCTTGCCCATCAAATCTACCAGGCGTTCCAAATGCTGAACCTACTTTACCAAAAGTGGATTGCTTTCGATCTTTTTTTGTTTTGATATTAATAGCGGTTTCATCATTTCCATCATCTATTCCTGTAAACATTGCTTGGTCAGATTTTCTGTCATAAATCTGAATTTTATCTACCGCATCTGCTGCTAAATTTCTAGTTGCCATTTTTGGATCACCTGTAAAAAACTCTTTCCCATTCACATACACTTTGCTGACCGATTTCCCATTCACTGTAATTCCACCTGATTTATCTACTTCAATACCTGGCATCTTCTTTAACATATCTTCCACCACTGCATTTGGTTGAGTTTTGAAATTTTCAGAATTGAACTCAATAGAGTCTCCATTGATGACTACTGGTGGTCTTCTTGCAGTTACTGTAACCGCAGACATGGTGGCTGTATTTTGCAAATAAATATTACCTAAGGACAGAACCGGAGTTGAACCTGCTTTAACTGCCAACCAAGTAAATTGATATCCAACATAAGATATTGAAATCAAGAACTTTCCAGCAGGTACATTCTTGATTTGAAAAAAACCTGCATCGTTGGCTCTAGTGAAACTGATTAATGAAGAATCCTTTGCATTGGCCAAAGAAATGGTTGCATAATTCAGTGGTTTATTGATCGTACTATCCATAATAGTTCCTTCAATGGTTACATTTTGCGCAATTAGAGTATAACTATTTGACAATAAAATAGTTAGAACAAGTATAACGAGTAATTTGCTTCTTTTCATATCGACCAATACGATTAATTTCGTAAATATAAATTGATGACCACAAATATCCAAAATTTACGGACACCTTAATGCTTTTTTTGGATGAACGGCTAAAGATTAGACCTTACTATACCGAGTAGGTTTAATGATTATTTAGTAAGTTTAAAGACTAAAACGATTGTTATGCAAAATTCAAGAAGAAAATTCCTTCAAAATGTTGGTATTGCTATTGCTGGTATTAGCTTACAACCTAAAGTATTGTGGTCTAAAGAGACTGTATTGGCAAAAAAGAAAATGTTGATTGGTATACAGTTGTATTCTGTTAGAGTGGATATGATGAAAAATCCAATGGGTACATTAACAGCATTGGCTAAAATGGGCTATCAACATGTGGAGCATGCAAATTATGTGAATGGAAAATTCTATGGTTATCAAGCATCGGAATTTAAAAAAGTACTTGGAGGATTAGGATTAAGCATGCCTAGTGGACATACTGTAATGACCCCAAATCATTGGGATGCAAAGAAAAATGACTTTACAGATGTTTGGAAAAAAACCATTGAGGATGCTGCGATAATGGGTCAAGAATATGTGATTAGTCCTTGGATGGATGAAAAAGCAAGAAGTTCTTACGATGGCTTAATGAGACAATTAGATCAATTCAACAAATGTGGTGAATTATGTAAACAACAAGGAATGATGTTTGGTTATCATAATCACAATTTTGAATTTACAGAAAAAGTAAACGGAGAAGTGATTTATGATTTAATCTTAAAGCATACTGATCCTGATAAAGTAATGCAACAATTAGATTTTGGAAATATGTATGGTGCTGGCGCAAGAGGTGCTGATTGGATTAAAAAATATCCTGGCCGTTTCGCATCTTTACATGTAAAAGATGAAATCAAAGTAGAGAAAGGAGAAATGAATGATGGATATGAAAGTACTACATTAGGAGATGGAGTGGTGGATCCTAAAGCAGTAAGTTTATTAGCAAAAGAAATTGGAGGTGCTCATCATTTTATTATCGAGCAAGAATCTTACCAAAAATTAACTCCTTTAGAAGCTGCAAAAGTTGATTTAGATAGAATGAAAACTTGGAATATTTAATATGAAAAAAATATCGATCATCGTATTAACAGCATTTATTTTTATAAATGCTGTTTTTGCTCAAAGACCTTCTGCTACTGAAAAAGCAAGATGGGCGAAACATGCCATACAAACAAAAATAATCAGAGACGAATGGGGTATTCCACATATTTATGGCAAAACGGATGCGGATGCTGTGTTTGGATTAATGTATGCACAATGCGAAGAAAATTTTCCTCAGATTGAGAAAAATTTTTTAGAAATGCTGGGTCGTCAATCTGAAATGGAAGGATCTAAAAAATTGTATGACGATTTAATGATGCAATTAATCCAAGATAGTGCAGAAGCGGTAAAAGATTATAATACGAGTCCAGATTGGCTAAAGCAATTATTATTAGCCCATGCCGATGGCATCAACTATTATTTATTTAAGCATCCAGAAGTACAACCAAAAGTCATTCAGCGATATAAGCCATGGTATCATTTAATGTGGACCGATGGTAGCGTATCTCCTACAAGATCTGCTGGCATTCGTGCAAATGATGTAGCTCAATTTTATGGAGCTACCCCTAAAGAAATAGCAGCCATCGAAAAGAAATTGCCTTTTGAAATGGAAGAATCCACTTTAAAAGGATCCAATGGATTTGCCATTGCTCCTCAGCATAGTAAAAACGGCAATGCATTATTGTACATTAACCCGCATGTACCTTTTTACTTTAGATCAGAAATGCATATGAACAGTGAAGAGGGATTAAATGTGTATGGTGCAGTTACTTGGGGACAAATGTTTATTTATCAGGGATTCAACGAACATTGCGGATGGATGCATACCAGTAGTTATGCGGATGTAGCAGATGTATACCTAGAAAAAATAAAGCGTAAAGAGGGTGCATTATATTACGAGTATGAAAAAGAAGATAAAAAAGTTCAGTCAAGAAATATTACTTTAAAATATCTGGATAATGGAGTCATCAAAACTAAAAATTTTGAAACTTTTGTTACGCATCATGGACCTATCATGGCAAGTAAAAACAATCAATGGTTAAGCTTACAAGAAAACAATAGATCCAAAGATGCTTTGATTGAATGTTGGATTAGAACAAAAGCAAAAAATATAGACGATTATAAAAAAGCATTGTCTCTTTTATCTAACAATAGCAATAATACGGTGTATGCAGATGCACAAGGCAATATTGCATACTGGCATGGTAATTTTATGCCTAAAAGAAATCCAATATACGATTACACCAAACCGGTGGATGGTAGTATTAAAGCAACCGATTGGCAAGCTATTCACCCATTAGAAGAAACGGTGTATAGCATTAACCCCTCCAATGGTTGGTTACAAAACTGTAACGCGACACCTTTTACTGTTGCAGGAGATCAAAGCCCTAAAGCATCTAATTACCCAGCTTACATGGCACCTGATGGAGAAAACGGAAGAGGCATTAATGCTGTAAGATTGTTAAGTACCATTGATCAACTTAGTTTGGATGAACTAATTCAATTGGGTTATAATAAATACCTAAGCGCATTTGATATTTTATTACCAACCTTTTTGGAGTACTCAAAAACTATTACGCTAACTCCAAGTCAATCAAAAGCTATTGACTATTTAGCTAAATGGGATAGAAACGCTGATGTACATTCTATTGCAACATCTATTGCGATTGAATGGGCAACACAACTAGCTGCAAAAATACCACCACCTACTACTGAAGAAGAAGGAACACAATTGATCAAGAAATACCATCGTATGGTGAATGAAGTACCTAATGAAAAAAAATTAGCATTGCTAGATGCTAGTTTAACGCAATTGGAAAAAATATATGGTACATGGGAATTGCCTTGGGGGGATATCAATAGATACCAAAGAGTTAATCCAGATGAAAAATACAATGACAATACTACAAGTATAGCAGTTGCTCAAACTTCTTCAAAATGGGGTCAATTGCCTGCTTTTGAAAGTAGAAGAATGGAAGGCACTGTTAAAAGGTATGGTTTCTCTGGCAATAGCTTTGTAGCTGCAGTTAGCTTTGGTAAGAAAGTTGAAGCAAAAACAATTATAACCGGTGGTCAATCTAGGTTTTCAAACAATATTCATTTTACCGATCAAGCAGAAGGATATATCCAAGGTAATTTTAAGAACATCCACTTTTATAAAGAAGATGTCTTAAGACATGCCGTAACATCATATAACCCCGGATTAGCTAAATAATGTTGGTAGAGCTTGGTGAGCATTGCGATTTTCACCAAGCCCGCCACATTGGTTACCCCTAATTTTTGCATCAACCTGGTTCGGTGACCTTCTATGGTTCTTTTACTACAAAACAGTTCTTTTGCAATTTGTTTACTAGAAGCTTCTTCACAAACTCTTATTAATATATACTTATCATAGGTATCTAAGGCGTATACTTCTTCTATTTGCTTGATCTTATCTACTTGATAAACAAGGTTGTATACCCTATCTGCCAATTCATCACAAAAGAAGATCTTATGCTTAAAGGCCATATCCATTGCTTTTAAATAACCTTGTTCTGAAACATTTCTGGTAACCAATACAGATACTCCAGCATCAATCAACTTAAATAATTGCAGGTCATCTTCATCATTCATGATGACCATTATGGGATGTTCTTTCTGTAAAGATTTAAAATGCAATAAAATAGCCTCATTATTGAAATTCAATAATGCACTATCTAAAATCAATAAACTTTGAGGATGTTTGGAGGCCCAATAATTGATCTCTTTAAGGTCTTGTATCATACAATAGGTCTCAAACATGGACTGTTCCCTTAAAATACTATAACTGCCTAAAGCATATAATTGCTGCTGATCGCATATAATAACATGTTGATACATATAGCTATTCATTTGATGAAAAGTAAAGCAACTATACAATGGGCAATAGCCAAATTTTAGATAGCAGATATTATATTAATGGACAGATAAAATAAGTTGTTTGCCCCTAATAAAATTGGGTCTAATAATAGATTGTATTCATATATATTTTATAACTTCATTGCAACTATAACCAAACATTTAACACTGCATTGAGCGATCTTCGTCATTTATTTTATCCCTTTGTTCCAATTGGACATTTGAAAGTTTGGGTATTGGCACCTTCTATTAATAATCCTGATCCCAATTTGGCTTACTACTATGATTTTAGTCAAAGTATTGAAGAGTATACAAGGGTTTTTAATGAATTAGCTATTCCATGGAAATGGCAACCAGTTACTTTGGAAGATTATAAAAAAGTTATTCAAGAAATTGCTGGCGAAAGAGATAAAGGAATCATTTTTCCAATAGTGCTGAATCTTTGTGATGGAGATGAGATCAATGGTGCACCGGGTGTTTCTGTGATCAAAGCATTGGAAGCTAAAAAAATAATTTATACCGGCGCAACAGATGATTTTTATGAAATCACTACTTCTAAGATCCCTATGAAAAAGGCTTTTGATGAAGCAGGTGTGCCTACACCGAAGTGGGCGGCTATAAAAGATAAAAATTACAATGCAGAAGAAGTCATACAATCTTTAGGTAATCCCTTAATTGTAAAGCCTGCTGTATCTGGTGGTAGTTTAGGAGTAGGCGTTAAAAATGTAGTGAATGATACAACTGCATTGAGTGTACAATTAGATAAAATGTTTGAAGGATATAGAGGATGGAATTTGGCGACAGATGGTATTATCGCAGAATCTTTTATAGAAGGACCAGAATATACCGTGATGATTGTTGGATCTCATCATCAACCAGAATTTGCAAAAATTTATCCTCCAGTAGAAAGAGTGTTTCACGCCTCTTTACCTGAACAAGAAAAGTTTTTATCTTTTGATAGACTATGGGAAATTTATGAAGAAGAAAGTCCTATGCCTTCTGAAGAAAATTTTTATGAATATCAATTAGGCGACCCTGCTATTCAAATGGATATTCAAAAAGTTTCTTGGGAAGCATATGCCGCAGTGAATGGAACAGGTTATACAAGAGTAGATGTTAGAGTTGACAAACATACAGGGCAGCCGCATGTATTAGAAGTAAATGCCCAATGTGGTATCAGCGAAGATGAAAATTTTACCTCCATTGGTGCTATTTTAAAATACGCTAATCAAAGTTTTACCGAATTAATAATACATATTATTAATGATGCATTCGCAAGAAGAAGAAAAAATTAATTTATGCTGAGCCTCCCTCAATTAAATCATGCTGAAAGTTTTGCCAAATTAAAAATAGCTGTCTTGCAACCAGATTATTCTACTTCTGGTGTAGATTATCAATATTATGATCCTAAAAGAGATTTATCTGTGATCATGCCAGAAGCTACCATTGATCATATATTTTTAAATAAATTAAGTACTTACCAACAACTTAAACAGCTTAAAGAAAACAATTACGATATCTATATTAATCTCTGTGAGGGATATTTAGAATGGAAGGTTCCCTCCATTGATGTTATTACTAGTTTAGATTTATTAGAGCTTCCTTATACCGGACCAAGTGCCAATTTATACGATCCTACCAAAGCTATTATGAAATACCTGGCTTTTTGTGAGTCAGTTAAAACGCCAGCACATATAGTCATTGAATCTTATGATGAAATAGATGCACTTCCTGGCAATTTACAATTTCCCTTATTTGTAAAGCCTGCCAAAGCAGGTGATAGCCTGGGAGTAGATGATGCATCTAAGGCAAACAATTTAAAAGATCTAAAGAAAAAAGTACAATCCATTCTGGATGAATTTGGTAGCGCCTTAGTAGAAGAATATATAGATGGCAGAGAATTTACAGTACTCGTTTGTGGCAATGCAGATGGAAGAACTTGCACTAGCTTTAAACCCATTGAATATATATTCCCCGAAGGGTTTGAATTTAAAACCTATGCATTAAAAACATCAGAACTACACCCTAATGCAAATATTGGCGTAGAAGATAAAGTACTAGCAGCACAACTTCAATCTATTGCAGAACAGGTATTCTTATCTTTTAATGGAGTGGGTTATGCAAGAATGGATTTTAGAATGAACCATAAAGGAGAAATCTTTTTCTTGGAAATCAATTTTACATGCTCTGTATTTTATGCCGAAGGCTATGAAGGATCTGCTGATTATATTTTAATGCATGATGGTGTGGGTAAAAGAGGATTTTTAGAAAGAATCATTGTGGAAGGAATGGCACGTCACCAGAGAAAACAAAAATTATTTAGTATCAAGGGTAACTCTATTTCTGGTTACGGTATTTATGCAAAATATGATTTACCACAACATACTTTACTTTTTAAAGGTGAAGAAAGAGCGCAAAGAATTGTCACTAAAAAATATGTGGATGATCATTGGGATGAAAGAGAAAAATTAAATTTCAGAAGATACGCCTACCCAATTAGTAAAGACACTTATATACTTTGGGATTTACAACCAGAAGAGTGGTCTCCTCAAAACCACTCCTGTGATGCCAATTGCGAATACCAGGGGTTAAATGTAGTCACCAATAGAAGCATCAAAAAAGGAGAAGAGCTTACTTTGGATTATGCCCAATTTTTAGATCATACCATGGAGCCTTTTAATTGTCAATGTGGTTCAGCAAAATGCAGAGGATTGATTCAAGGAAAACAAAAAAATTCTTTATAAATTTATAAAAAGCTTGATATGAAAAAAACGATCCTTGGCCTTGCTATGATTTTTATAATGGCTGAAACAATAAGTGCGCAAAAAAAATTTGCATCTTGGCAAGATAGTATTGCATACGAAGCTTCTTTATCAGAAATTTGGACCCCTGTGCCAAAGGCTGTTATGCCAGGAAATTTTATATCAGAACCGCCATCTGATGCAATTATTTTATACAACGGAAAAGATTTAAGTGCCTTTCACGGAAGAAATGGAAAGAAAATAGGTTGGGTATTAGAACCAGATGGCGCATTAACAGATGTGAAAGGAGCAGGAGATATTATCACCAATGAATCTTTTGGTGATTGTCAATTACATCTAGAATTTAGAACACCAAGTGTTGTGAAAGGAGCAGGTCAATCAAGGGGAAATAGTGGCGTATTTTTAATGGAACAATATGAAATTCAAATTTTAGATTCTTATCAAAACCCAACCTATGTAAACGGCCAAGCTGCTGCAGTGTACAAACAACATATACCATTAGTAAATGCTAGTCGACCTCCAGGTAATTGGCAAGCTTATGATATTATTTTTACTGCTCCAAGATTTAATGCAGACGGTACTTTATTATCCCCTGCAAGAGTTACCCTTTTACATAATGGAGTATTGGTACAAAACAATGTAAGTCTAACTGGGCCAACGGACTGGGTCATCAAACCTGTTTATAAGAAACATGCTGATAAATTACCTTTATTCTTTCAAGATCATGGAGACGATGGTAACCCAATTAGCTTAAGAAATATTTGGATTAGACCTTTATAGTTTTTTAAAGAAGCATCATAATGGGCAAATACCATCCACCTGCTATTATTGAAACTTTTTCTCCGCTTTGGTGGCAAACTACTTTAATTGTATTTGTTGCTATCGCGCTCATTGTATGGCTTCCTAAATTCATTAAGCCTTTACAACACAAAATGTATCATTGGGCTATTGGGATCATTATTTTAATGAATACCATCTTAGAAAATGTATACAATTATATGAATGGCTATTGGAATTTACAACAAAATCTACCATTCCATTTATGTAGCATCAGTGGTATACTATGTATTATTCTGATGTTTAATTTTAAACAAAGATTGGCTGAATGCCTTTACTATTGGGGATTAGCGGGAGGTATACAATCCTTGTTAACACCAGAATTTTCCGTAGGAATGGAAGGTTTTAATTTTTATGGATATTATATAGCTCATGGAGGACTAATCTTAGTAGTACTCTATTTGATTGTTCATTTTGACTTTAAACCCAGAGCAAAATCTTGGTTGCATATTTTTGGATACACCCAAATTTTAGCAATATCTGTAGCCATCATCAATTATTTAGTAGGTTCTAACTACATGTACTTATCTAAAAAGCCAGATGTAAATAATCCTTTATTAATGGGAGACTGGCCTTATTATATTCTCGTATTAGAAGCTGTTGCCCTTATTCATTTCTGGATACTATATCTACCCTTTGCAAAAAAGAACAAACTTGAATTGGCTTAAAGTTCTTCTATTCTTTTCGCTTTATCATCTACTACCAAATCAAACTGAGGCTTGGTGGGTCCACCATTTGGACAATAGCCAGTGATTAAATCATGAAACTTACAGCCCCATTTTGTTAACTGCTCTAACGTAAGTTCCCTTAAATCTCTTTTTGAAGCTTCCCCTCTGCCTGTCCAATAAGTTATATGCCAACCCTCATCGTATAATTTGTTGATTTTTTCAATGTTTTGAAAATTGGGTTCAGCTAATTCATATGCTCTTTTTTCACCATAAAAACAGATTGTTTCATCGATATCAATTAATGCCTTTTTGGAGCCAAACCTTTTTGATTCAATCATTGTTATATATTTATACAAATTTACATTCTTTCTATAAATTATAGATTACAAATTAACCAGTCTCTATGCACTCTTTCTCAAACAAGTTAATCTTCCTGCTTATTGGTATTTTTTTATGTAAAATAACCAATGCGCAAAACCAACCTACCATTCGAACAGCACAAATCACCATTGCAAGAGATAGCTTTGGTGTACCACATATTTTTGCGCCAACAGATCCTGAAGTAGCATATGGTTTAGCATGGGCACATTCAGAAGATGATTTTAAAACCATACAAACTCTTATACTAACTGGGAAGGGAAAGTTAGGTACATATATGGGTAAAAAAGGCGCTCCAGTTGATTTTGTGGTGGGCCTATTAAATACCAAAGCACTAGTAGATGCACAAATTGGTTCGATGGATCCAAAATTTCTTGCATTGATTCATGGATATCTAGCGGGATTAAATGCTTATGCTAAAGCACATCCTAAAGAAGTATTGAATAAACATGTATTTCCTGTGAGCATCGAAGAATACTTATCTGCATCTGTATTTTCTGTAGCAGTATTTTGTGGGGTAGATAAAACCTTACCTAAAATATTGAATGGATCTGTTGCGCATTTAACAGGATTTAAAGGAGAAGGAAGCAATGCTTTTGCCATTCATAGTAGTAAATCAAGTTCTGGAGAGAACATGTTAGTGATCAATGCACATCAACCTATTGAAGGTGCTACTGCATTTTACGAAGCACATTTGCAAAGTGAAGAAGGATGGAATATATTGGGTGGATTATTTCCAGGAGGCCCAATGATATTTCATGGAGTTACGCCTAATCTTGCATGGGCACATACTGTGAATTTTCAAGATAAATTGGATTTGTATCAATTAGAAACAGACAAGGCACATCCTAATCAATATAAGGTAGATGGCGAATGGTTGAATCTAGAAGTTAGAAAAATTAAATTGCAAATAAAGGGCATCCCTTTTCCAATTTATAAAAAAGCGTACACATCTATTTACGGACCTACTATACAATCTCCTAGTGGTGCATTCTTTTCTATGAGACTTCCATCACTGATGGATGCAGGTGCTTTACAACAATGGTATGCTATGAATAAGGCTACGAATTATACAGAATTTAAAGCCGCATTGACACAGAACCATCTTCCCATGTTTAATATTATGTATGCAGATAAAAGAGATACTATTTTTTATATCTCTAATGGTAAGATGCCCTATAGAAATGCAGACACAAGCTATCATTGGAGCAGCACTTTACCTGGAAATACCAAAGCGACTTTATGGAATAGCTATAAGCCTTTAAGTGATTTGCCACAATATACCAATCCAACAAGTGGTTATTTATTTAATACCAATCACTCCCCTTTTTTAGCAACTACTACTGCAGAAAATTTAAACCCGGCAAAGTTTGATAAAAATGATGGCTATGAAACCTATCATAATAATAGAAGTCAAAGAGCAAAAGAATTATTGGAAGCATTAGATAAAGTATCTTACGAAGATTTAAAAAGAATCAAATTTGATAGAACCTTACCTTCGCCCATTTTATTTCCTTATGGTTTTAATGGAGACAGTTTATTCTTAGTAGATGAATCTGTTAGTCAACAATTAGCTCCATTGATAAAGACTTTAAAATCTTGGAATCATGAGACTAATGCAGATAGCAAGGGTGCATTAATTTATAATCTTGCTTATTATAAAGTGCCTGAAATAATGCAGGGAAGAAAAAATGACAAGCTAAGTATACAAGAAGCTATTCAGGTTTATCAATATGTGTATGACTTTTTAATGAAACATTATGGCAGCATTGATATAAGCTTAGGTGATGTTCAAAGATTGGTAAGAGGTGATCAAAACTGGCCTCAGGCAGGTATGCCAGATGTATTAGCTGCTGTGATGAGCGAGCCTTGGGGTGATGGGAAAAGAAGAATGAATAGTGGAGATGCTTATATCAATTTTGTTCGCTTTCCTAAAGATGGTAGCTTGCCTTTGATTGAATCAGTAAATACTTTTGGTGCAAGCATGCATCCCCAAAGCAAACATTTTGCTGATCAAAGAGCCCTATATCAAAATCAACAAGTGAAAAAAATGACTTTAGATAAAAATATCATTCTAAAAAATGCAGAAGCCATTTATCATCCACAATAAATTCTGCACCACAAAAAAATTATAATCTAGCAGTCACAATAGATTTATCTAAAAAAGCCTTGGTATCAAATATCACGGCTTTTTTGTTGCGTTGAAGTTTACTATAATCTAATGCTTTGAAAAAATCATGTGCTACTGCAAGAATTATACCATCATAACTATCTAGTGAAGTGATTAATTCAACCTCATATTTTTGAAGCACTTCTTCAGTATTAGCAAATGGATCAAAAACATCCACGTTAATACCTTTTTTTACTAATTGTGCATGTATATCAAATACTTTGGAGTTGCGTATATCTGGACAATTTTCTTTAAAAGTCACACCGAGTATCAATACTTTTGAATCGGCAATATCAATCAAACGCTCTTGCATCAATCTAATTAATTTATCTGCAACAAAAGCACCCATCTGGTCATTGACATGTCTACCAGATAAAATTACCTGTGGCGTATGTCCTAAGCTACTTGCCTTATGAGCTAGATAATAAGGATCTACTCCGATACAATGTCCACCCACTAACCCTGGCTTAAATGGTAGGAAATTCCATTTAGTTGCAGCAGCTTCTAGCACTTCTGTGGTATCAATATTCATTTTATCAAAAATCAATGCTAGTTCATTCACAAAAGAAATATTGATATCTCTTTGTGCATTTTCAATCGACTTAGCAGCTTCTGCAACTTTAATGCTACTTGCTTTATAAGTGCCTGCTGTTATGATTGATTGATATAGCGCATCAATGGTATCCGCTACAACTGGGGTTGAGCCAGAAGTAATTTTTTGAATAGTGGTTAAAGTATGAATTGTATCTCCCGGATTAATGCGTTCTGGTGAATAACCGCAATAAAAATCTTCATTGTATTTTAAACCACTTGTTTTTTCTAATACAGGAACACAATCTTCCTCTGTACACCCTGGATACACGGTGCTTTCATAAATAACGATATCTCCTTTTTTTAAAATGGTGCCAATAGATGCTGTAGCGTTTAATAAAAAACTTAAGTCAGGTTCTTTAGAAGGCGTTACGGGTGTAGGCACAGTAACAATATAAATATTGCAATCTTTAATGGCAGCTAATTGATTTGAAAAACTCAAATGCGGCACATTTAATATGGCTTCTGAACTGGATTGTAACGTATGATCCTTACCCGCCTTCAATTCATCTACCCTATTGGTATGTGTATCAAAGCCAATAGTTGGATACTGTTGCCCAAAAGCAATAGCCAAAGGAAGGCCAACATAACCAAGGCCAATAATGGCAATGTTAGGTGAAGTAGTTAAAGTATCCATTAGGTGCCAAAGTTAAGCAGCCTTAGGGGATCTTTAGTGATGTCCGAAGTTTTTTTCTCCAGCAGGTATTGCAATAGTTAATCTATTCTGAGGGGGAGGCAAAGGACAGGTCGCAAAAGCAGTAAAAGCACAAGGCGGATTATAGGCTAAATTGAAATCGATTTCCGTATTCCCATTCGCATCTTCCCTATTGACTTCTATAAATCTACCCGCTCCATAGGTTGTTTTCCCAGAAGTGGCATCAGCGAATGTTACAAAATATCTAACACCTCCCTCGTCAATCACATCTAAACTATATTGTTTGCCGTCCACCTCAAACTTCAAAGTACCTCCTTTTTTTTGTGCTGTAGTTTGTCCCAATACATTGGTGATCATTACAAAGTTTTCTTGTGGCTTTTCCAATACTGCCTTTATCTTCCATTTTGTATCAACTGGGAATCTTTCAATGCCTTTAAATGTTGTCAATGTTTTTGCATCTAAGTTTCGAAATCTTATGCCAATCTTATCTTCTCTTTTAATGACTACCCACTTAAATCTTTTATAACTACATGTAGCTGCTATTTCATTATTGTCAGTTCTTTTGAAAACAGTTATCGATTTGCCTTTTGGAGAAACACTTTGATTCACTTTAGCACCATTATCTATTTTGTTTACCCATTCAACAGAATCTCCTTTCCATATAAAATCTCCTAAGTACTTAGGAAAATTTGCATTCTTATAATAACAATCTGCTTTAGCATCATTGCCAAATGTATTTACCCCCTGATGCAACCAAAACAATCCTTCTAGGTTTAACCAACCATCTTCTTGTTTTAAATTTTTGATTCTATTTTGATGCCACTGATCCACAGAAATTTTATGTTCTGGAGAAGTCTGAGCAGCAACCACTCCAGTCATTAAAAACAGAAATAGAAAATTTACTAATTTTTTCATATGATAAAGTTAAACCTTTAAAACCTATTGGACGTATAATATTCCACAAATATAGACATTTTATTTAGTCTATAATTTTAGTAGAGTTATTTTAATTGAAAAAGAATTAAAAATGCTTTAAATTTACTTTTTAAATGTTTAAAAATGAAAAAGTTATTTTATATAAGTGTTTTAATACTAGTATTCACTGCCTGTAAAAAAACAGTTGAAACCAAGGAAATATCCAGTTCAACAAACAATACAACCAATACAACCAACAATACGACCTCAGATTCTGCTGCAAATGTTTTCATTTATGAAGCAATGAAGGGTTATTATTTATGGGCAGATCAAATGCCTTCTCTGGCAAGCACTGCTATTAAATTAAAGCCCATTGATTATTTCTACACACTACTATATGGATATGATACAATAGATCGTTTTTCATGGATGGATACCAGTGCAACAAACTTGACTAACCAATTAAACGGTATCAATACAGTACTAGGTATTAAATACAGCGCATTTTTTGCTGATAATACACAAACCAATGTTGTTTTTGCAATATCTTATGTTTTAAAAGGAAGTGCGGCAGAAGCTGCAGGACTAAAAAGAGGAGACTTTATTTATAAAGTAGATGGGAAACAAATTACTGTTTCCAACTACCAAAGTATTTTACAAAATCAAACATTAAGTATTGAATTAGCTAATTATGCTAATGGAGTTTATACGGCTACTGGGAAATCATTTAGCATCACTAAAACTACTTTACAAACCATTCCTATCTTAAAAGATACCGTAGTTGAATGGGCTGGGAAAAAAGTTGGTTACTTAAATTATATACAATTCCTAAACAGTTTTGATGACAGCTTAAGAGCAGTATTTAATAGATTTAAAAGTTACAAAAACACAGGTATTGATGAGTTGGTATTGGATTTAAGATTTAATGGTGGTGGCTATGTGGTGTCTTCTGATTTATTGACTGCATTAATTGTGAAAGATCTTCCCAGCAAAGTAGGAACAGTGATGAGTAAGAAAGTATATAACAACGCTTATACTGCTGTGTTAAGAAAAGAAGCTAATTCAGATCAATACTTTTTAACAAATTTCAAAGCAGAGTCAGCTAATCTTGGAAAATTGAATAGGGTATTTATTTTAACCTCTAGAGGTACTGCTTCTGCTAGTGAATTGGTGATCAATAACCTAAAGCCATTTATGGAAGTTATTTTAATTGGAGAAAATACCTATGGAAAAAATGTAGGTTCATTTACCATTACAGATAGTAAAAAAAGATGGTCTTTTGGTTTACAGCCTATCACTTTCAAAACAGTCAATGCTAGAGATGAATCTAATTATGGTACCATTAACGGATTTATTCCAGATTATCTTGTAAAAGACAATGTAATACCATTTAAGCCTTTTGGAGACCCCACTGAAACCTATTTTGGAAAAGCATTGAGCATCATTAGTCCTGTGGCATACAAAGCAAATGCATTAGAATGGAGGCCTACTCCGAGAGCTACACAAGTTAATAATTTACCATTAGGTGATAGCCGAATCATGGACAGAAAAGAAATGTGGATAGAACATAAGAATTAAATTTCATTTAGTAACTTGAGTTGAAATTATTCAAACAATTCAAGTTGCTACTATGAAAAAAATAACCCTTTTCTTTACCCTTCTTTTAATGACCATAATTGGATTTGCCCAAGGCATTGTTAAAGAAAAACAAGTTATAAAAAGTCAGATCTTAAATAAAGATGTGCACTTTTCTATTTATCTACCTGGAGACTATATCAAAAGCGAAAGAGCTTACCCAGTAACTTATTTATTACATGGTTATGGTGATGCAGATGATGGTTGGATTCAGTTTGGAGAGATCAATAGATTAGCTGATGAAGCAATTGCGACAGGCAAAATACCCCCAATGATTATTGTCACACCTGATGGATTTCAAAGTTTTTATATTAACTCAGGAGATGGTAAAACCAAGTATGAAGATTTTTTTATAAAAGAATTGATCCCACATATTGAAAAGAATTTCAAGGTTAAATCAGAGAAAAGATTTAGAGGAATTGCAGGATTAAGCATGGGTGGATTTGGTTCTTTGATTTTATCACTAAAGCATCCGGATCTATTTGCAGCTGCAGCCCCATTAAGCGCTGCAGTATGGTCAGACAATGACATTATTAATTTGGATAAAGCAATGTACAATACATTATTTGCAAAATCCATGGGAGAGAATTTGGTAAGCAAAGATAGATTGACTGATACCTATTTAGAGAATAGTCCATTTAACTATATTCAAAAGAAAACGAAAGAAGAACTCTCTAAAGTTAGATATTGGATAGATTGTGGAGATGATGATTTTTTAACTGTCGGCAACGCTTTATTACATATTGAATTAGTGAAGAAAAATGTACCTCATGAATTTAGAATGAGAGATGGTGCCCACAATTGGACCTATTGGAGAACAGGCATTATTGATGCTTTATCTTTTATTGGAGATAGTTTTCATCAAAAATAATATCTATGCAAAATAGCATTAAGATACTCGTTACAGGCGGAACATTTGATAAGGAATACAATGAATTAAATGGTTCTTTGTTTTTCAAAGAAACCCATTTACAAGAGATGTTGGAATTGGGTAGATCTAATTTAGATTTATCTGTTGAAACACTCATGATGAAAGACAGTTTAGAATTTACTGAAGTAGATAGGGCTGCTATTGCAAAAGCTTGTAACCATGCAACTGAAGATAAAATAGTTATCACTCATGGAACAGACACCATGACCATTACAGCTGAATACTTATTAGCAGCATGTCCTGGTAAAACCATTGTACTTACTGGCGCAATGGTGCCCTATAAGTTTGGTAGCTCAGATGGGTTATTTAATTTAGGTAGTGCGCTAGCTTTTGTTCAAGTTTTAGGAATTGGTGTTTATATCGCTATGAATGGGCAATATTTTGAGGCAGGAAAGGTTGTTAAAAACACAACTGAAGGGAAATTTGAAAATAAATAACAAGTTGGGTTATGAAAAAAAATCTATTATTTTTTGTTTTCTTATTATCTGTAACAATTAATCTTATGGCACAATCAGATACTAAAATTATTGCGCATCGCGGAGCTTGGAAAGAATTTAATTTACCTGAAAACTCCATTGCTGCTCTTCAGAAAGCCATTGCACTTAATTGTTATGGAAGTGAATTTGATGTTAGAAGAACTAAAGATGGAGTTTTAGTAGTTAACCACGATCCTACTTATTTCAATGATACCATTGAAAACCAGATTTATGCTGACTTAAATAAGAATAAATTAAGTAATGGTGAGGACTTACCTACCTTGAAAAATTATTTCATAACAGGCACCAAAGACAAGCATAACACTTTAATGATTTGTGAAATTAAAGCGGCTATTACCCATCCAGATCTAGATAAGCTCACTACCAAAGAAACCGTTGAATTAGTGAATCAATTAGGTATTCAAGAAAGGGTGGTTTATATAAGTTTTAGATTCGAAATTTTACAATGGATTAAAGAAATGAATCCAAATGCCATTGTATTGTATTTAGAAGCTGATAAATCTTTGGATCAAATCGCTCATGCAAAATTCAATGGTATTAATTATCACTATTCTAACTTCATAGATCATATTACATTAGCTAATGAAGCTATTGCAAAAAAATTAAAAGTAGGAAGTTGGACCGTAAATGAATTAGCCGACTTTGAGCAGCTTAAAAAAATGGGAGTGCATCTAATCACAACGAATTATCCTGAAACCTTCTTAAAAGCTCAGTAAACATTATTTTCTTCGAGTGTCTATTAAATATTGAATCTTCCATCCATCATTGCCTTTCACTAACTGAAAAGAATTAGCTCCTTGATGGGAATAGGTAGATTTATAGTAAAATTGATAAGGTGTCCAAACACTTGCCAAATGATCATCTATTAATAATTTATCCATAACAATTCTTTCATTTAAGGCCCCTGAGGGTTGCTTGCCAATACTATTGATAAAATCCTGTAGTGATTGATTTTTAATTTCTATTACCCCATTCTTATTAGCAATGGTTTGAAGAATGCTGGTTGGACTAAAGCAGGTTTTTAATAAATTAGTGTCACTGGTCTTCATTGCAGCAAACATGTTTTGAATCACTTGAGCAACTGCAACACTATCTGGTTGACTATTTTCTTGTGCATCTAATGATAAAGACAAAAAAAGAAGTACAATAAAACAATATAGAGGTTTCATATAATTTTTTTATTTGAATAAGTAAATGTAAATTGATAATAATTTACAAACCAAATTTTATATTATGAAAACAACAAAAATACTTTACTGGGTGACTACAAGTATTATTTGCTTATTTGCTTCCACTGCAATATTTATGAATTCTGAAATGGCTAAAGAGGGTACTAAACATGTTGGCATTCCAAGATGGTTGGGAGTAGAAATTAGCATTGGTCAATTAATTGGACTAGTTTTATTAATTGTTCCAGCGGTACCAGCTAGGTTTAAAGAATGGGCTTATGTTGGTTTTGGTATAATGTATTTAAGTGCTATCAATGCACATATAGCTGTTGGCGATCCTATAAGCAATACCATTATGGCTGTTGTTTTCTTTGGACTTTTATTGACTTCTTATTTTAGCTTTCACAAATTACAAGAAGCTAAAGGAAAATAAAAAAGAGTCTAAAAGACTCTTTAGGAAATAATATCATTAATAAATGAGTCTCCCACTGGGGACTCATTTATTTTTTAACTGTGTTGTATCCACCCTGCTTGGAGTATCTTTTCCTGAAACGATGGTCTTTGAACTGATGGCAATGGCTTTAATAATCTCATTCATATTGTCCATATCCAATGTTTCAAACTGATCACTTGGTTTATGATAATTTGGCTCACTGTCCATTTTAGAAGTAGATATAGTGTGCGCTGGAACACCTAATCTTGCAAGGGTTGCATTATCAGATCTGTAAAATAAGTTTTGATCCGTATACGGGTCTGGATAAAATTGAAAATTAGATCCTTTTAAATTCTTTTGCAAAATCTCGCCCATACTAGATTTATCAAACCCAGTAATATAAGCGCTATTTCTACCCCACTTGCTTTCCGTTCCAATCATTTCAATATTAAACATAGCTACAACTTGATCTGGATTTAATTGCTTAGAAAAGTAAGTTGCTCCAAATCCACCCATTTCCTCAGCAGTGAATGCGGCAAATAAAATAGTTCTTTCGTTATTATTTAATGCTTTAAAATATTTTGCCAACATAATCATGGCTGTAGTACCAGCAGCGTCATCATTAGCACCATTAAAAATGGAATCTCCATTAACTGTTCTTTTACCGTTTATGCCTAAGTGATCATAATGACCAGAAAAAATTACATACTCATTGGGCTTTGATTTACCTGGCAAAATGGCTACCACATTAGCCAAAGACAATGAATCGCCTTGTGGACCAAAATCTTTAGGCCATCTTGCTGGTCTTGCAATCTTAAATGTTTGTAAATAATTACCATCCCCATTTAAACTTGGAATACCCATATTGGCAAACTCATTGGCTATAAATGTTGCAGCCTTATCAATACTTGGAGTAAAGGCTCTTCTACCTTCCATCTCATCAGAAGACAATGCTTTTTCAATTCTTGCCGTTTCTGAAGCATCTATTAATTTATTTATTTTTTGAGCTGACAACTGAAATACCAAGATCAACAACAAAAGGGATACAACTATTTTTTTCATATCAATCATTTGAGCAATAAAGATACGCATTAAACCTTTTGAGTAAGAGTTTGTCTAACTTAGTATCTATGCAATCAGACCAAATCATTATTGAAGAATTTCAGAAAGGTGCTGAAAAAGAACAGCATTTTACTGAATTGGTGAAAAGGCATCAGCAAAAACTTTATTATCAAATTAAAAGAATGGTAATGGAACATGCAGATGCAGATGATATTGCGCAAATTGTATGGATGAAGGTTTGGGAAAAATTGGATGGCTTTAAAATGGAAAGTGAATTTAGCACCTGGCTGTTCAGAATAGGCTATAATGAAACCATTAATTTTATTCAAAAAAAGAAAAAATTAGCCATTGTTCACCCCACTGAATCCTCAGAAGGATCAATTCAAGAAGCTTCCACTTCAAATGGACCAAAAAGTAGTCAAATTCAAATCAAACTAGATCAGGCAATAATGCAATTGCCTGAAAAACAAAGGTTTGTATTTATGTTAAGGTATTTTGAAGAACTGTCTTATGAGAAGATTGCCCAAATTACTGAGACCAGCATTGGTGGGGCAAAAGCCAATTATCACCAAGCATTAAAGAAAATGCAAGAAATCATACAGCCCAATTAAACCAAATTAAACACCAATTGTCCAATAAACGAATATGTCAGAACAAAACAACATATCATCCCTAGATCAAGAAAAAAAGGAAGTGGAAGCTTTATTGAATCAACAAGCTGTTGCTGAATTCGAAATGCAAATCAACACTGTTCCTGAAAATTATTTTGAACAATTTTCTGAAAACATAGTTTTCACAATTCAAAAGAAGAAGAAACCTTCCTTACTTATACGTTTAAGCAAGTTATCTGTTGCCGCAGCAATACTGTTTTTAGTGACGGGGTCTTATTTCATAGTGAGCAGATATTATATGAGCAATGTTACCACTATTGCCATACATGAAATTCCTACGGTAGAAATAGATTCATATGTATTTAACAATGAATGGATGGCTGATGCTGAAATGCAAATGGAAATTAATAATATTGGATTAAACCTTGATGTAGATAATTCGTCAAAAGATAGTATTGATTAAAAATAAACATATTTTATGAAAAAAATTATATTGATCACAGTAACCATAATGCTCAGCTTGAGTGCAATTGCTCAACATGAAAATCTTGGCAGGCCTGGCCGACCTCCTATGCATGATAGAGGTAGACCAACAACAATGCCTCCCTTAGATGAGAAAAGAAGAGCAAAAATTGAAATGTTTAAAGTGCAGTTTATCACCGAAAAACTAGATTTAACTAAATCTGAAGCTGAGCTATTTTGGCCAGTATACAATGAAGCAAAAAAAAATATTGATGAATTGGTTAAAACTAAGTCTACTGATGAAATTCAATTTGAAGAAAATGTTTTAGCTATAAAGAAAAAATTAAAAACTGAATTAATGCCTATTCTTAAGTCTGATGAAAGAGTAAATCAGGCTTTAAAAATAGATAGAGAATTTTTAAAAGCTATAAGAGTTGAAATGATGCGTAGAAAAGGTTTTAGATCATAATGTTGTGGATTTAGTAATTGTTTTAATTGTATAAGGGCTTCTCATAGGAGAGGCCCTTATTTATTGTGGCTTATTTTGTATCTTACAGAGATTGAATAAAAGTCATATGAAAAACATTTTAAAGATAATTAGCGGAATAATTTTTTTATTATTGATGGTGTTAATTATGAAAACAATAAGTAATAAGCCTATTGTTCAAAATGATGTAGTTAGTTTGACCCCATTACCAGAGCATGCTATAGCGCATATCAGCGAAGCCATTCAAATGGCTACTGAAACCCCTAATGACTTTTACCAATATGATTCTAGTACATTTTTTGCTTACAGAAAATTCATAGAAAGAACTTACCCGCTCGTTCATCAGAGATTAACAAGAACCATTATTGATAGCTTTCATTATATATATGAATGGAAAGGATCGGATACTTCTAAATTACCCATTGTATTAATGGCACATTACGATGTAGTTCCAGTAGAAGCATCGGCTGTACCACTTTGGCATGCTAAACCTTATGGCGGTGAGATAAAAGAAAATTATATATGGGGACGTGGTGTATTAGACGATAAATCTAGCATGATCAGTATTTTAGAAGCAACGGAAGCACAACTAAAAGCAGGCTTCGAACCAAAGCAAAGTATTTTCTTATGTTTTGGCGGAGATGAAGAATCTAATGGTAGAGGTGCTATTGCAATGGTTCAGTATTTTCAATCGAAAAAACAAAGATTTGATTTAGTAGTAGATGAAGGAGGTGAAATTTCCACAAATGACAATAAAAATATTCAACAACCTATTGCTTCTGTTGGTGTAGGTGAAAAAGGATATGTGACAATGGTATTGTCCGTTCAAAAAGCTGGTGGTCATTCTTCTATCCCTGAAAAATCATCTACTATTGGAATACTTAGTAAGGCCTTGCATACGATTGAAGAAAATCAAATACCAACCAGATTGACTCCTCCTATAAAAGCTTATTTAGAAAGAATTAGTAGTTACAACAACAACTTCTTTGAAAAAATGCAACTATCTAATTTATGGTTATTTGAAAACTGGGTGTTGAATAAGATGACTCAAAACAGATCAAGCAATGCATTGGTAAGAACAACATTGGTTCCTACGGTTGTGAATAGTGGTGTAAGAGATAATGTGATACCTACATTCGCTACAGCCATGGTAAACTCTAGAATTTTGCCAGGAGAAACTCCTAATAGCGTTAAAGCATATGTAGAAAAATTAATCAACGACACCAATGTAAAAGTTAGCATCTATCCCAACTACGAATCAATGCCTTCATCTACAACAGAAATCAATAGTGCTGCTTTTAAAAGAGTGGAAGCGGCAATTCGATCTATAGTGAAAGATGTAGTAGTGGCTCCTATGTTAATGGTGGGTGCAACAGATTCTAGAAATTACAGAGCCATCAGTGATGGGGTAATCAATTTTACTCCATTAACAGATGCTAAAGGCTATCATGGAATAGACGAAAGAATGCTTATATCAGATTTTGAAAAATGTTATAATTTCTACACCTTCTTAATACAAAGTACTAAGTAATTAAATAGATTTGACATTAGATCCTTTCCATCCAAAATAAGCGACTACTGCAAAAGCAATAAGAGGAATAATATAGCCGTTTTGAATATTTCCTGTACTATCGCTGATCAATCCAAAGAATCTTGGTAAGACTGCTCCCCCAACAATAGACATTACAATTAAAGAGCTTGCCATCTCTGTATCTTTCCCTAATGATTCTATCCCTAAAGAAAAAATGGTTGGAAACATGATGGACATAAAAAAGCAAATAGCAATCACAGTATAAATAGTAATGGTACCCTTACCAACTATTGCCAATGCAGACAAGGCAACACAAATAATAGCATATGTAGTCAACAGTTTTTTTGGTTGAATAAAACGCATCAATGCAGTACCTAAAAATCTTCCAATTAAAAAAGCCAACCCTCCAATACTTAAATAATCAGCTGCTTGAATTTCTGTTACATTCGCAGATTGTGTTACATATAAAATAAATAAGCTTAATACACAAACCTGAGCACCAACATAAAAAAACTGTGCAATCACTGCCCATCTAAGATGACTATGTTGTAGTGTTTCTTTAATGGTTGCTTTGTGATTGGTTGATTCTCTGATATCTGGTAATTGAATAAAATAAAATATACCTGCAATCAACAATAATACAATACCTAAAATAGTATAAGGGGTTTTTACGGTATAAGCCTCCATTGCCAATGCTGCTTTTCTAGCAGTCTCTGTCATAGTAGCCAATTCTGCATCGGAATACCCCTTAGTTAAAATTAATCTAGCACCAATAGCTGGAGCCAATGCTACCGCTAAGCCATTAAAGGATTGTACAAGGTTTAATCTTTGAGTGGCTGTTGCAGGATCTCCTAATCTGGAGGCATAAGGATTAGCCGCAGTCTCTAAAATAGTTAAGCCACAAGCAATAATAAATAAAGCAACTAAAAAGTAATTATAGGATTGATGATTAGCAGCGGGTACAAATAAAAAAGAGCCAATAGCAAATAATAATAAACCAGCTATGATACCCATTTTGTATCCCCACCTTTTCATAATAAAACCCGCTGGCATAGCCATAATAAAGTAGGCTACAAAAACAGAAGAATCCACTAGAGTAGACTGCGTTGTGGTTAATGTAAATGACTTTTTTAAATGAGGAATCAATATAGGATCTAAGTTGTGTGCAAATCCCCATAAAAAGAAAAGACATGTAATTAAAATAAAGGGGGCCTGTGTTGACTTAATTTTATTCATCCTTATTAATTTTACTTAAATATAAGTAAAACCTTTATTAGAAGATTAAATTCATACATTTACTACATAATATATCATATGAAAAAAATTATCTTTTTATCCATTCTTGCATTGGCTTCTTTGAAAACATGGTCCTCTCCTGTAAATAAAACAGAAAGAGAATTTTATTTAATTCAAATATATCATTGCAATAGTACCTCTCAAATAAATGGCGTAGACGCTTATCTTAAAAATACCTATTTACCATATTTACATAAAATGGGTATCAAAAAAATTGGTGTTTTTGCTCCTATTGATAATGATACTGCTAGTGATAAAAGAATTTATGTTTGGTTGCCTATGCCAAATTTAAATACATTAGATCTGTTAGATCAAGATGTGGAGAAGCTAGACCCTATGACCAAGAACGCATTAGTAGACCTTGAAAATCAGGATGGTAGCTTACCATACACAAGAGTAGAAAGAATCATTACCAAATCTTTCATTGATCAACCAAAATATGAAAAAACGTCAAGCTTAATTAAAACTACTGGTCGTATTTATGAATACAGAAGTTATGAGAGCCCTACCGAAAATATGCATTTAAGAAAAGTGCATATGTTTAATCAAGGTGGAGAGGTAGTGTTGTTCAAGCGTCTAAATTTTAATGCGATATTTTATTCCAAAGCGATTGCAGGTGCAAGAATGCCTAATTTAATTTACATGACTAGTTTTAATAACATGGAAGACAGAAACGAGCATTGGAAAGCATTTGGAGCATCCCCAGAATGGCAAAGTATCTCAAATATGCCTAAATACATGAACTCTGTAAATAGAAATGAAACGATCTTAATGTATGCCAGAGATTATGCAGATTTTTAAAATCTAAGGTTTTTGCCAATTTATTGCTGCATATAGATTTTATATGCATGGTTTCAAATTTTAGTTAATTAATGCTAACTTTCTGCAATAAATTAAAACACATGCGTAAATTTTTACTAGCAGTATTGCTTATTCCCATTGTAAGTTGGGCTCAACATAAAGCTAATTATAATTTGGCTGCAAGATTTGCTCCAAAAAAATTAGATAAAATGATTTTTTCATTAGCTGTGGACCCGCATTGGTTAAAGCAGTCTAATAAATTTTGGTACACCTACGAAACCAGTGAAGGAAAACAGTGGATCATTGTTGATCCAAGCAAATTGGAAAAGAAGCCAATGTTTGACAGAGACAAATTGGCTGCAGAATTAACTAAAATTGTTAAAGATCCATTTGATGGACAGCACTTGCCAATAGATTCTTTAAAATTTATTAAAGATGAAAATTGGATTCAATTTGAAGTTAAAAGTAGTATTGATATTAACAAAGGAGATTCTATTCCAAAAAATGGCAAACCCGAGAAAGTAAAAAAAGTATTTTATTTCGAATACAATTTATTGACCAATCAATTAAATGAATTGGTTGGATTTAAAAAGCCTAAAAAGAAACCCAATTGGGCAAATATTGCTCCTGATCAAAAAATAGTTTTATTTGGAAGAAACTATAATTTGTATTGGATGGATAAAGCCAATTACGAAAAAGCGCTGATCAACGAAGAAGACTCAACAATCATTGAACATGCCATTACTACAGACGGCAAATTAAACTTTAGCTGGCATAGTGAAAGTAGTTATGGCGGTGGCGGAGAAACCAATGTGGACGTAGAAAAAAATAAGAATAAAAGAAAATCAGTATTCGCTTATTGGAGCGAGGATAGTAAACATTTTGCTATCAATAAAGTAGACAATACTAAAGTAAAAGATCTTTGGGTGATTAATAGTGTTGCAGATCCTAGACCAACACTAGAAACATATAAATACTGGATGCCTGGTGAAAAAGATGCACCAGTGGATCATCTATATATTTTTGAAACAAATGGATACACGAATAAAGAAATCAATATTTCACAATACAAAGATCAGGATATAGCAATTTGGGATAAAACAAGAAATATCAATACAAGAGACGACGAGTTTAAGCCAAATATATGGTTAGGAACAAATGATAAAATGTATATCTCAAGAACTAGTAGAGATCTAAAAAAAATCGACCAATGTATAGTTGATATCAATACAGGTATGGTAAAAACTTTAATTCAAGAAAGTTTAAATACATCTATAGAAATTAGAAAACCTGGATTGATCAATAAAGGAAAAGAGATCATCGAATGGAGCGAAAGAGATGGTTGGGGACATTTTTATTTATATGATGAGAATGGCAATGTAAAAAATCAAATTACGCAAGGACCTTGGCATACCGAAGATATTGTAGGTATAGATGAGGAAAAAAGAATTTTATACTTCTCTGCTAATGGAAGAGAACAAATAACGAACACAATAAAAGAAGATCCTTACTATTTACATTTATACAAAGTGAATTTTGATGGATCTGGTTTACAAGTATTAAATCCAGGAAATTTTGATCACAGCTTCAGCTTGAATGATAAAAAACAATACTTTGTTAATAATTCAAGCAGAGTGAATACCACCCCTGTTAGTGCACTGTACTCTATTGAAGGAAAAAAATTAATGGATTTAGAAACTGCAGATTTAAGTTCTTTATTTGCAGCAGGATATAAATTTCCAGAAACATTCAAAGTAAAAGCTGATGATGGCATTACAGATATTTTTGGCGTGATGTATAAGCCTTATGATTTTGACAGTACCAAAAAGTATCCCATTATTGAATATGTGTATCCTGGACCACAAACAGAATCTGTAAATAAGAGCTTTAGCAAAGGGATGGATCGTATTGACAGATTAGCTCAATTAGGATTTGTAGTGGTAACCTTGGGAAACAGAGGTGGTCATCCAGCTAGAAGCAAATGGTATCATAATTATGGATATGGTAATTTAAGAGATTATGGTTTAGCAGATAAGAAAGCAGTGATTGAGCAATTAGCAGATAGATATAGCTATATTGATGGAACTAAAGTAGGCATTCACGGACATAGTGGTGGTGGATTTATGAGCACAGCGGCAATGTTGGTATATCCTGATGTATTTAAGGTAGCTGTAAGCAACGCAGGTAACCACGACAACAGTGTATACAATAGATGGTGGAGTGAAAAACATCATGGTGTAAAAGAAGAAATTTCTGCAAAGGGAGATACTACTTTTAACTATATGATTGACAAGAATCCAGATATTGCTAAAAACCTAAAAGGGAAATTATTATTAATTCACGGAGAAATTGATAATAATGTTCACCCAGCCAATACCATTAGAGTAGTGAATGCACTAATCAAAGCCAATAAAAGATTTGATATGCTAATCTTGCCAACTCAAAGACATGGTTTTGGTGATATGAATGAATATTGGTTCTGGAGAACAGCTGATTATTTCTCTAAATACTTATTAGGGGATCATACAGAAAGACCTGTGGATATGGAAGAAATGAATAGAGAAATAGAGAGAAAAAAATAATTAGATGTCGAATCAAATAAGAACGGCGCTCAATGAGCGCCGTTCTTATTTATAAAATAATGATAAATTAACTTACTATAGGTTGTTGTTCTTTAACCCACTCATTAATACCACCACTATAATTAGCGATATTTGTATACCCCTCTTTCATTAATAATGAATATCCAATTGCAGCTCTATCGCCACCCTGACAATGTATAATTACAGGCTTATCCTTTGGTACTTTATCTAAATTTTGTAACAAAGTGCCAATAAAAACATTTTTTGCGCCTGCTATATGACCACTATTAAATTCAGCAACACCTCTGATATCAATAATTTCAGCATCTTTATTTGCTTTAACAGTATCTATTAAAACCATATTTGATTTTTCTAAATCTCCTGAATAAACAGATGTAATTTTAGAAGCATCAACAAAACCATAAATATTATCTAATCCAATTCTCATTAATTTTCTGGTTAAGTCATCCATCTGTGCTGGATCAGCAATTAAAATAAATTGTTCTTCATAAGTTACAAACCAACCCATCCAAGTAGCAAATGAATTATTACCTTGAATATTGATACTTCCAGGGATAAAACCTTCCTGGAATTGTAATTTATTTCTAGTATCAATTACTTTAATTCCTTTTTCTTTTGCTTCTTTAAAATCTGTTGCAGATAATTCTTTAATCTTTGGAACTTCAGTTAATAAAGCACGATTCACTTTATTCAACTCTTTCATTTTTGCAAAATACTTTGGCGGCTCAGGTTGATCCGTTAATAAAAATTGTACAAAGCCATTTTTATCGGCTCCATATTGAAATGCCCAGTTTCTTTTCTTTTCATATCCAACAGTTGTACTTGGTACTGCTCCTAAAGCCTTACCACAAGCTGAACCAGCTCCATGACCTGGCCAAACCTGAATGAAATCAGGCAAATCTGCAAACAAATTAATAGATTGATACATTTGTTCAGCCCCTTTATTTTGAGTACCCACCATACCAGCTGCTTTTTCTAATAAATCAGGGCGACCAATATCTCCTACAAACACAAAATCACCGGTAAATAACATAACAGGCTCTTTACTTGCAGGTGTGTCAGTCAATAAGAAACTGATACTTTCTGGCGTATGGCCTGGGGTATGTAATACCTGAATTTTCAAATTACCCACCATCACTTCTGACATATGCTTCATCCCTTCATGCGCAAATTCATATTCCCAACCTGGACCACCCTCATCAGATAAATACATTTTTGCACCTGTTACTGCAGCTAATTCTCTTGAACCTGATAAAAAATCTGCATGAATATGAGTTTCAAAAATATGCGTGATCTGCATATTGTTTTGCTTGGCAATTTCTAAATAAGTATCAATATCGCGCTTTGGATCGATAACCGCAGCAACTCCTGCTTTTTGACAACCAATAAAATAACTTGCTTGAGCTAAAGACTTGTCGTAGACATGTTGAAAAAACATAATTTCTATTTTTATTAAGTAGATATAAAAATATGATTTTTATCATATTAAAGCAAAGATGATTAATTGTCAATAGAATATTAGTGACAAAAATCACAAAGCAAAAAAAATATTTATAGAAGAAAAAAGAAACGCAATCTTGAAGACTGCGTTTCAAATAAATAGTAGTTATAGCCCTGCTTTTAGATAGCTCCATCCATTTTCTTGTTGTGTTACTAACTCAGCTACACCAGAAGGAACAGTTCCAGCTACATTCAGCAGCATCTCTTTCTTTATTCCATATTTATTCATAGTATTTTCACATGCATTGAATATTACTCCTTGGCTTGATACAGCCTCTATATCGGTTGCCAAATGCGTCTTTGAAGCAACTAAAAAATTCAAAGCTTTCCCATGCACGACTACTTCAATCTTCACATATCCAGGCCAAATTTTTTGAAAATTTTTTATGTTTCCAATGACACTTGACCAAGCTGCAGTATCAGCAGTATTTAATTGAATAATGACTTTATGTACTTTATCTGTTTTTTCAGTTTGTGCAATAGATTGCAAGCCTGTAAAAGCAATTAAAATCAAAAGTAACTGTATATGTTTCATACTTCAATTTAATGAAATTAATTATAAAATTGATGATGAATAAGTGAATTTAAGAGTACTTAAAAGTAAAATATTGGTTAAGTGACAATTATCACTTACCTTTTCCTTGACTTTTAGCACTTTTGCTAAAATATATGTAACAATGGAAATAATTGGATATTTAGCATCTGTTTTAATTGGCATTTCTTTAGGTCTCATCGGCGGTGGGGGAAGTATATTAACTGTACCTGTTTTAGTGTACCTTTTTCATGTTGATCCAGTTATTGCAACAGCTTATTCTTTATTTATTGTAGGAGCTAGTAGCCTTGTTGGAGCTTGGCCTAAATACCAGCAGGGTTTTGTGAATTTGAAAACTGCCATCATATTTGGTATTCCATCCATTGCATCTGTATATGCAACTAGAAAATATTTAGTTCCTGCCATTCCAAGTGAATTGGGACATATAGGAGAATTAGCTATAACAAAATCAGTAATGATGATGTTGTTATTTGCTATTTTAATGGTAGCAGCTTCTATTTCAATGATTCGCTCGAAATCAACTATAGCAACTATTCAAGAAGAAGAACAGAAATTTAATTACCCAATGATCTTATTGGAAGGCGCTTTGGTGGGAGTTTTAACAGGGCTAGTAGGTGCTGGAGGAGGCTTCTTAATAATACCTGCTTTAGTAATGTTGAGTAAATTACCAATGAAGCAAGCTGTTGGTACATCTCTCTTAATCATTGCAGCAAAGTCTTTAATTGGTTTCACTGGAGACCTTGGTAATAGCGAAATGAATTGGACATTATTATTATCTGTTACTGCGTTATCGATAGGAGGGATTTTTATCGGGGATATACTTAGTAAAAAAATAGATGGTAATAAACTTAAAAAGGGTTTTGGGTGGTTTGTTTTAATAATGGGCATTTATATTATTGCACAACAATTATTTTTTCCCATCGGAGGTAGTCATTAATTCTGCAATATTATTTTCATGTCAAAGTTTTATGTAGCCATTTTGGCTTGCATGTTATTGTATTTTAACAATGGTATTGCGCAACATCAAGAATTAAATGAAGATCCTAAGCTTTGGGGAAAGTCCAAGAAATCCTTAGATAGCAATAATTTACTACATCAATTTCAGATGGGTACGATACATGGTCATTTTAGATCTTTCTTTAGTACAACAGCTAATAAAAATAGTGCCTTAGAGTATGCAAATGCAGTTGGAGGAGGTATTCAATTTATTTCAAAGCCTATATATAATATCAATATTGGAGTAAGTGGTTTTTTTATATACGATGCATTTTCATCTGACTTAACTAAGCCACATCCCTTATCAAATACGTTGAATAGATATGAATTAGGTTTATTTGACGTAACCGATCCTTCCAATAAAACAGATATTGATAGGTTAGAAGAACTATTCATTCAATATAATAAGAAAAATATTACTATCACATTGGGTAAGCAATTATTAAATACGCCATTCATTAATTTGCAAGATGGAAGAATGAGACCCACTGAAGTACAAGGTATTTGGAGTCAATTGAGAAACAATAAAATAAAACTCTATGCAGGTTGGTTAAACCAATTTTCTCCAAGAGGTACTGTAGAATGGTATAAAACCAACGAATCAATAGGTATATATTCAGTGGGAGTAAATGCAGACGGATCCAAATCTGGATATAAAAATAATTTAGCATCTAATGGTGTTGCATTATCTGGAACAGAAATAAGTATTAGTAAATCTTACAAATTGCAATTATGGAATCAATATGTTGACAATATTTTTAATAGTATTTTTTTACAAGTTGATAAGTCTACAACAAATGTCCATCCTATATATTTCGGAATACAACTAATCAAACAGAATGCGATTAACAATGGTGGTAATAAAGAATTAAATAAAACTTATTTCAACCCAAATCAATCTTCTCTTGTCTTAGGTGCAAAAATTGGAAAGCAGTACAAAAATTGGGACTATTCCATTAATTATACAAGAATAACCAAAGAGGGAAGGTATCTAATGCCCAGAGAATGGGGAAGAGATCCATTTTTTACTTTTTTAGCAGGAGAAAGAAATGAAGGATTGGGTGACTTAAATGCTTATGTAATGAAAGGGAAATATATAATTAAAAATAAACCATTGACTATCAATATTGCAATGGGTTATTTTGATTTACCTGACATTAAAAACTATGCTCTAAATAAATATAGTTTTCCATCATATTTGCAATACAATATAGATACCAGATACACTTTTAATGGTTATTTGAAAGGCTGGGAATTACAATTGGTTTACTTTTATAAAAAGTCTATTGGTGATACATATAATGACCCAAAAAATTATATTAATAAGGTCGATATGGGCCATTTTAATACAATTTTAAACTTTCACTTCTAATTTAATTGCCAAGGAACTTCCAATTGTGATAAAAGTCACCTAATTTTTACATAATTAGATGGATTTTCCATTCTCAAAGCAACTATTATGAAAAATAACAATGCAGATAGAAGAAATTTTTTAAGAAATGCTGCTGTATTAAGCTTAGGCGTTCCTGCTGCATTGGTAGTAACAAACGAAGCTAAAGCCAATGAGGCAAATTCTTTAATTAATGAAAATATTGATCTTAATAGTAAACAAGCAGCTAATGAGTTTAGCATATTGATTACTACTGATCTGCATGCACAAATCAATACACATGATGAATTTTTTTGGGAAAACGAACAAGCAGTATATAAAAGAAGAGGCGGGCTGGCTGTTTTAAAGACAATGATTGATACATTAAGAAAAGAAAATCCTAACAACATATTATTCGATGGAGGTGACTACTTTCATGGCCATGCAATCGCCTCTATTACAGAAGGAGAGGCATTGATACCATTGATGAATGCCTTTAATTACGATTTAATTTTGCCTGGAAATTGGGAGGTAGTTTATAAAAAGAAAAAAATGCTGTATGATATGGGACATTCTACAGCTGCAAAAATATGCGCCAATATGTGGCATAAAACTAATGATGCCGATAATGGAACTTTAATCTACCCGCCTTATTGGATCAAATATATTGCTGGTGCAAAAGTGGGTTTTATAGGATATACAGATCATTTGGTTCCAAAAAGACAATCACCTGCTTATAGTGAAGGGATTGGTTTTACCCATGCTACAGAAAACGTTGCTAAATATGTAAAGCATTTAAAAGAAGTGGAGGGCTGCGGCATTATTATGGTTGTTACACATATGGGTTTGGCACAACAAGTTGGATTATCTAATGACAAATCTGTTGAAGGAGTTGATTTTATTATTGGAGCAGATACACATGAAAGAGTTAGAGTGCCTATTGAGGGAAAATACACAAGGGTCATAGAATGTGGCGCATTTGGCTCTTTTTTGGGAAAATTAGACATCAAAGTAAAAGAGGGGAAGATGGAATCGTATACTTATAAATTAATGGATGTTGATCCAGAGAAATATCCAGCTAATAGTAATGTAAGTAGCTTAATAAAAAATGCATCAGCCCCATTTGCAAGTTTACTCAACGAAAAAATTGGATCTACTACTACACCATTGGTTAGGTATTTTGTTTTAGAAACACCCATGGATAATTTAATTACAGATGCAATTATGTGGAAGTTTAAACCAGATATTGCACTAAGTAATGGATTTAGATTTTGTCAACCATTGGCGATACCTAAAGGAAGTAAAGAAGCCATTATTACCAAAGAATTTTTATGGAATATGCTTCCTGTAGATTCAACAGCAAAAAAAGGAAAAGTATCTGGAACTCAATTGTTAGATTGGTTAGAAAAAGAATTAGAAAATGCATTTGCTAAAGATCCAAGCAAACGATTTGGTGGATGGTTTGTAAGATTTGCAGGTATGGAAGTGAACTGTACAATTGGCAAACCCAAAGGAGAAAGAGTAAATTGGGTAAAAGTAAAAGGACAGGTATTGGAGAAAAATAAGATGTATGACATCGTCGCTTGTGAAAGAGAGGGTGATCCAAATGATACTTTATGTAGAATTGAAAAAGTATCTAATCCAGAAGCAACCACATTAAATTTACATCAAGTAATCACAGATTATTTGAAAATTCATTCACCTGTTTCCCCAAAAATTGAAGGAAGAACCACTGCGACAGATCAACCTTCAACACTATTAACACAATTACAAGGAACAAGTTATAATTTTAGATAGATGAGAAAAGTATATATCATTTTAATTGGCCTTATTGGGTTAGTGATGATTTATTTTGTTGTAGGATTTATCAAAGGCACCTATTTTAAAATTGATCCAAATGTGATTTCAGACAACACTGACAGTACTTGGGTTGCTCCTAGTTTAAGTTTTGATAATATAACTATTGGAGAAGAAAGAGAATTGGTAATCTACGGAGAAGAATTGATTGCACATACATCTAGATACTTAGGGCCAAATGGATCTGTTGCCCAATTAACTAATGGAATGAATTGCCAAAATTGTCATTTGCAAGCAGGGAAAAAAGCTTGGGGAAATAATTATGGAGCAGTTTTTTCTACCTATCCAAAATATAGAGATCGAAGTGGTCAAATAGAAAGTATTTACAAACGAGTTGCTGATTGTATGGAGAGAAGCTTGAATGGAAAAGCAGTTGATAGTAATAGTAGAGAGTTTAAAGCGATTTATGCCTATATTAAATGGCTAGGGAAAGATGTTGCTAAAAATAATAAACCTCATGGATCTGGAATCGAAAAAATTTCTTTTTTGGATAGGGCCGCTGATCCATTAAAAGGAAAATTAGTATACACATCTCAATGTCAAAGTTGCCATGGAGCAAACGGCGAGGGAATGCTTGCGCCAGATGAAAAAGAATATGCTTACCCTCCGTTATGGGGAGCAAATAGCTATAATGATGGAGCAGGACTATACAGAATCAGTAATTTCGCTGGTTATGTTAAAAATAATATGCCTTATCAATTAACTTCTTATCAAAATCCTACATTAACAATTGAAGAATGTTGGGATGTTGCGGCATATGTAAACAGCCAACCTAGGCCACATAAAGATCAATCCAAAGACTGGCCTAAAATTGATAAAAAACCATTAGACTTTGCTTTTGGTCCATATGCAGATAATTTTAGCGAGCAACAACATAAATATGGTCCATTTAAACCAATTAAAAAATTCTACAACAAATAAATAAACAAACAAATATGATAGAACAAGTACAACAACCCTGGCCCTGGTATGTAGCGGGCATAATTATTGGATTAATCGTTCCTGCCCTTTTAATTCTGGGGAATAAGAGTTTTGGAATTTCATCAAGTATGCGACATGTTTGCGCAGCTTGCTTTCCAGGAGACATTAAATTCTTTAAATACGATTGGAAAAAAGAAGCATGGAATTTCTTTTTCATTGGTGGTATTGTAATTGGAGCATTTATTGCGATCAATTACTTAGCTAATCCTAATCCAGTAATTGTGAATGAAGACTTGAAAAAAACTTTAGCTGAATATGGTATCTATAATTATGACAAATTATTGCCATCCGAAATTTTTAGTTTTGAAGCCTTATTTACATTAAGAGGTGCAATTATGTTAATCGGTGGCGGTTTTCTTGTTGGATTTGGAACAAGATATGCTGGTGGTTGTACCTCAGGCCATTCTATTATGGGACTGAGTAGTTTACAATGGCCTTCATTAGTAGCTACCATATGTTTTATGATTGGCGGATTTATTATGGCCAATTATATTTTACCTCATATTTTATCTTTATAATACAAATCACATGAACACAGAAAAAATACAAACAGTAGATAATAATACAGCTTGCGTTAACGCTTCAGAACAAAATCATCCAACATGGTACAATATCAAATATGTAATTGTAGGAATTATATTTGGAATTGTTTTTGTCAAAGCAGAAATTATATCTTGGTTTAGAATTCAAGAAATGTTTCGTTTACAAAGTTTTCATATGTATGGTGTGATTGGTACTGCCGTTTTCGTTGGGGCTATTTCCGTTTTTTTAATTAAAAAATTCAATATTAAAACTATTCACGGCGAAGAGATTGTGATTGCAAAAAAAGAATTCAATAAGGGTCAAATCTACGGTGGATTATTATTTGGATTTGGATGGGCGATTACTGGTGCATGCCCTGGCCCATTATACGCTCATATCGGCGCTGGATTCTATGCTATAGCTGTTGTTATATTAAGTGCCATTGCAGGTACATGGACATATGGATACTTTAAAGAAAAACTACCTCACTAATTTTATTTTCTTGATACTTTTTTAATAGCTGTACTTGAAACAAGTGCAGCTATTAACAGTATGCCTAATACTGTTAATAGGTTGATTAACTCACTCTTTGGACCTTGTGCAGCTTTGATTCCCCATAAAGCCCAAACCACCACCAAGGGATAAGCAATGTTTTTAAATTGAATTATAAAATATATGCTTAACAAAATTGCAATAGATATCAAAGTTAAAGTCCAATAAATGGGATCTATTCCAAATCCATTCCACTTTAGGTGAACCAACAAGGCAGTAATATTTGCAATGGTAGCAACACTAATCCATCCAAGATATACTGAGAAAGGTGTTTTGATTAAAAATTGATACAATGGTTTTATTGTCAACACCTGTTTTTGCATGATGACAAATATTTGAATAAGTGAAACCAAAAAAATCAACATAATCAATACACTAATACCCACTTGTAAATAATGCCAAGCCAATATCCATCCTGCATTTAAAATACACGTAACCCAATAGTATGGCGTAATGGCATCTAAGTATTTTTTAATTTCCGGAAATTGGCGTTGCTTAATAGTAAAGTAAGTATATGAAATACTGTAATTCAATAAGAACAAATAAATGATACCCCATATAGAAAAAGTAAAACCAGCAGGGACAAAGTAATTTGGATAAAAAGCAGATATCTGACCAGTGTTATATCCATTAATGGGTAATATATTCGCCAATGCATTGGTTGCAATGACCATCATAAACAAAAACCAATTGATCAGTAATTTCATATATTGATTTTTATACAGTACAAATTTTTTGCATTAAGACCCATTTCTCTCCGGACTTTGCAAATGGTAGAGCTTGTTGAAATTCCCACATTAACTTTTCCCATTGTTGCACCATCTCGTTTTGGGCATCCATCAAAGCTTTTTCTTCAAAACTAAAATCGTCTTTCGTATCGAGTAGCATAAACAATCTATTGGATACTCTATAAATCTCTAAGTGTATTATACCGGAAGATTTAATAGATTCAACTATTTCTGGCCAAACAGATTGATGATACTCTTCATACAATGCAATAGATGAAGGGTCATCTTTTAGATCTAAAGCCAAACAATATCTTTTCATGGAATTTTTTTAATAAATATAAATGTAGTGCTAATTTTTTGATCCATATACAAAGGATTCCATTACATCCATAGATAAGATTGCATCCTCTGCAGAACAAGGATTCTCTCCTTTATTTAAAAAATAATTCACTACGGCCTGAATATGATTTTGCTGATTGTGTTTGGGTGCTTCGAAATCTATTCTATGGATGTTGCCACTCATCTCAACTTCTATAAATAAACCAAAAACAGGAAAGCGAATAGTACCTTTTTCACCAATAATTAAAAATTCATCTTTTTCTTCCCCATCAATACTAAAGTCCCACAAGCCTTTACAAACAATGCCATTTTTTAGCACTATTGAACCTTGTACATAATCCTCGGCCTTATATAATCCTGCTTTATTAGAAGATGTGCCAGAAAAAGATCTTGGTTGACCAAAGAAATAAAATACTAAATCAATTTGATGTGGCGCTAAATCGTAAAAGTAACCTCCTCCAGCAATAGATGGATCCACTCTCCAATTGGAAGGATCATGAGCTGCTTTGTCAGTTTTCTTCAACATGGTTATCTGGACTTCTTTAACAGCACCTATATCACCTTGTTCCAAGATGTTTTTTACTTCTATAAATAGTGGAAGGTTTCTTCTATAATGTGCAACAGATAATTTAACTCCTAATTTTTCAGATACCGCTTTTAATCTTTTACATGCAGCTAAATTTAATGCCATTGGTTTTTCTAGATATACCGGTTTACCTAATTGCATTGCTTCCAAAGCAAAAGCTTCTCTAACATCTGGAGGCGTGGCAATATAAATAGCATTGATATTGTCCGAATGAATTAAATCTAAAGCATTGGTAAAGCTCATAGGTACTTGATGCCTCTTCACATAATCAGCTAATTTTTCTTCATCTCTACGAGTAACACCAACTAAAGCAGAATTTTCTACTTTGTTAAATGCAGGACCACTTTTTACTTCGGTCACATTTCCACATCCAATAATACCCCAGTTTATTTTTTCCATTGATGCAATTCATAACCAAGTTAATAAAAAAAGGGCAGTATAGAAATACCGCCCGAATCAACGATTGCTTGCTTATGTACACTAAAAAATGTTGCTGTCATGGATGGAGTTGAACCATCATTGAGGGTTTTGCTGACCCTTGCCTATCCGTTCGGCCACATGACTGAGGCATAAAGATAAGTATAAATTTTATATTGTCTACTAAATTTGTAGACTTTATAAATAAATTTATTTAATTTTTTATAAATAATTGATTATCAATAAATAAAATACTATTTTGACCTATATATCAAAAAATAAAGATGCCAGATGACGCTTATCAAGATGTGGAATTGAGTATATTTAAGTACAAACTTGCTTATGAAATCTAGACGTTTATTCTTAAAACAATCCGCACTAGCATCTGGTGCTTTGTTTACCCAACCAGTTTTTAGCAATGCCTCCATATTTGGAACCGACACAATTCGCGTTGCCACTATTGGAGTGAATGGAATGGGATGGGCTAATACCAAGGCTGCATTAAAAGTAAAAAATGTTGAAGTGGTTGCGTTATGCGATATTGACGCCAATGTATTAGCCACACGAAAAAATGAATTACTGAGTTTACAACCCAATGTCAAGAAAATAGATACTTATAATGACTATCAAAATATTTTAGATAGAAAAGATATTGATGTAGTGATTGTAGGTACACCCGATCATTGGCATGCATTGCAAATGATAGAAGCATGTAGTGCAGGTAAGCATGTCTATGTAGAAAAACCATGTGGCAATTCTATTGGTGAATGCAATACCATGATTGCTGCAAAAAATAGATATAATAAAATTGTACAAGTTGGTCAATGGCAAAGAAGTCAAAAACATTTTAAAGAGGCATTAGATTTTGTACATTCAGGTCAATTAGGAAATATTAGAACTACTAAAGTATGGTGTTATCAAGGTTGGATGCGTCCTCAACCTATTGTACCTAACGCTGCAGTTCCTGCGGGAATAGATTATACTAAATGGATTGGACCTGCACCTATGCGTGATTTTAATGCAAGTAGATTTCATTTTCATTTTAGATGGTTCTGGGATTATGCAGGTGGATTGATGACTGACTGGGGTGTGCACTTATTAGATTATGCTGTGCAAGGAATGAAAGCAGGTAATCCAAAAAGTGTAAGTGCCCTGGGTGGAAAATTTGCTTATCCTGAATTAGCAGAAGAAACTCCAGATACTTTAACTGCATTATATGAATTTGACAATTTCAATTTGGTATGGGATTCTGCCATGGGTATTGACAATGGTTCTTATGGAAGGGATCATGGTATTGCTTTTATTGGAAATAATGGTACGTTGATTTTAGATAGAGGTGGCTGGGAAGTCATTGAAGAGCGCCAAGCAAAAAATAAAATCGCTATCCCTTTACATAAATCTGAAGACAATGGAGTGGTGCTTCATTGGGAAAATTTTATTGGGGCTATTAGAAATAATCAACCAGAAAGTTTGCATTGTTCTATAGAAGAAGGTTCCCATATAGCAACCATTGCTCAAATGGGCAATATCGCTTATCGTTCTGGGCAAAAAGTAAACTGGGATCCAAAAACTCAATTGTTTACAGACGCTTCTATCAATAAAAATTATTACACCAAGGAGTATTATAATGGATACACACTTCCCAATTTATAAAAACGAATACAATGGCAAATCGTAGAAATTTTTTACAGCAGGTTGGATTAATGGCAGGTGCTTTTTCTGCTAATAGTTTATTCCAGCAAGCACATGCTGCAGAATTCGAACACATTAATTTAATTAAAAAAGATTTGAGTCCTTCTGCCATTGCAAGTGATGAAGATTATTGGAGTGTCATACAACAAGGTTATACAGTAAGTCCTTCCATCATCAATTTTAATAATGGTGGTGTAAGTCCAAGTCCAAGAATTGTGCAAGAAGCGGTAGATCGATTTAATAAGATGACCAATGAAGGACCTTCTTATTTTATGTGGAGAATTTTAGATCAAGGAAGAGAGCCGTTAAGATATAAATTAGCGCAACTTGCTGGGGCAGATCCAGATGAAGTTGCCATTAACAGAAACTCTACAGAAGCATTGAATACCGTTATCTTTGGTCTGAATTTAAAAGCAGGTGATGAAGTAATTGGCACCAAGCAAGACTATCCAAATATGATCAATGCTTGGAGACAAAGAGCCAGCAGAGAAGGTGTTGTATATACTCAATTGAATTTCAAATACCCTATTGAAAACGACGAAGAGATCGTGAATGCTTTTGAAAAAGCGATTACACCTAAAACCAAAATCTTTCATATAACGCATGTAGTGAACTGGATAGGACAAATCATGCCTGTAAAAAAATTATGTGCTTTAGCAAAAAAACATGGTATTGAAACTATTGTGGATGGTGCGCATAGTTTTGGTTTAATGGATTTTAGTGTACCAGATTTAGGCTGTGATTATTTTGGCGCTTCTTTACATAAATTTTTATCCGCACCAATTGGTTCTGGTATGTTATGGATTAAAAAAGATAAGATTGAAAAAATATGGCCATTGATTTGTAATGATCTTCCTAATAGTGGCGACATTAGAAAGTTTGAAACCATTGGCACTAGAAGCTTCCCCATTGAGCAAGGCATTGGAGAAGCTTTGAATTTTCACAATGCTATTGGATCTAAAAGAAAAGAAGAGCGTATTCGTTATTTAAAAAATTATTGGGCTACCAGAGCACAACAGATACCAAAGGTAAAAATTAATACTTCATTGAAAGACGAATACAGTTGTGCTATTTGTGGTGTGAGTATAGATGGCATGACCCCAGGAGAACTAGACAATGCTTTATTTAATGAATATAAAATTCATACAGTAGGTATTGTTTGGGAGAATATTAGTTGCGTGAGGATCACACCGCACGTGTATACCCGCATTCAAGATCTAGATAAACTAGTTTTTGCATTAGAAAAAATCGCAGCTAAGAAGAAGTAGTTTAGATTTAAAATAAATCAACCCCACTCGTTTATGGGGTGGGGTTGAAAAGTCATAAGAGTGAAAATAAAAAACCCCTTAATTTTTTTAAGGGGTTTTTTATCACTTAATTCTTACTGGGCAATGTTGGATAAGTAATTCCTAATTGCTCTAAATAAGTTCCATATTTTGTTGGATCATAATAATATTTCTCTAATAAAGGACGATAAGTATTTTGTATTTCTTTATTCAAATGAATTGCTGGAGGATCTTTCTCCGTAATAAAAGGAATATACTTTACATCTTTGGTTTGCACATTTGTGTAATACGATTTAGCCTCTGCTAATAAACTTGGCTTGGTAAATAAATCCAATAAAGTCATTGCAGTTGCTTCTGCTCCAGCCAATGAACCCTTATGTGCAATAGGCGTAGCCATGGCGATGGCATCTGCCCAATGATGTCCCTTGGTTCCAGGAATATTCGCTGGGAATCTTAAAACAATAGTGGGTAAATTCCAAGAGATATCTGCTATATCATCAGAACCACCACCCCAAGAAAATGGAACAGATCCTTTAATGGTATCAATAGAAGTTCTTAATCCATCAATAGGTCTTCCGCTATTGTCTTTCTTAGGTGCTTCTACTAAAGTTTGAACACCTCTTGCTAAAGCTATATCCTTATCATCCCAAGCAGGCATACCTACTTTTTTAATATTCGCATACATGGCTTCTGCTAGAGGCTTATTAAAATGTCCTGGCCATGCTGTTCCTAAAATTTGATGTTTCACAGTAGTCCCTGTCATCATCGCAGCACCTTCAGAAATTTTGATACCTGCTTCATAATTGGCTTTGATATCTTCATAAGTACGCTCTCTAAAATAATACCACACACTTGCCTTGCTTGGCACCACATTTGGTTGATCTCCTCCATCTACTACTACATAGTGAGATCTATTTGTTGGTTTTAAATGTTCTCTTTTAAAATTCCAACCCACATCCATTAATTCAACTGCATCTAATGCACTCTTTGCTCTCCATGGCTGACCAGCTGCATGCGCTGCATCTCCTGTAAAATCAAAGCGCACACTCACTAAACCATTACCACCGTTATCACCATAATCACAACTAAAATCTCCACTTACATGCGTGAAAATACAAGCATCTACATTTTTAAAATAACCGTCTCTAATATACCAAGCCTTGGTACCCACTAATTCTTCTGCAACTCCTGGCCAAATAACAATGGTTCCTGGCATATGTTCTTTCTCCATCATTTCTTTCATCGCAATGGCAGCATAAATAATGACTGCTTGTCCAGAATTATGTCCTTCCCCGTGTCCTGGAGCACCTTCTACTATTGGATCTTTATATGCAACCCCTGGTTTTTGAGAGGCTTTTGGAATACAGTCAATATCACTACCTAATGCAATCACTGGTGAGCCTGATCCCCACTTTGCCATCCATGCAGTAGGCACGTTGGAAATACCTTTTTCAACAGTGAAGCCATTTTTAGCGAGGGTATTGGTTAAATAGGTAAAGGTTTCTTTTTCTTGAAAGCCCAACTCTGCATAACTAAAAATTTGATCTACCATTACTTGCACATCTTTTGCGTGTGAAGCAACTGCAGTCATTAATTGCTGCTTCATGGCAGCTAATTCTTTTTCAGAATATTTTTTTTGCGCAAAACTATTGGCAACAAAAAACAATAAAACAAAAGACAATAGGTATCTCATAGTATTTGTATTAGAAGATTAAGTTACAAAAAATAGCGTAATAATACTTAGAACATAAAGAGATAAAATAAAGAAGTTAGTTGTATGTACGCATACTGGTTATACTTCATCTTATTAGATCCTTTTAGTTTAGCTGTTCAAGGCGGGAGCAAAACCCTTCATACTGAACAAGATAGTATACTACTGGATTGGAGTATTGGTCAGCCAGTTGCTTTTGAACTATATAATAAAGATTATCCAGTGAGCGTTAGTCATGGTTTTTTACAAAACAAAAATTGCGACAAGTGTTTATACACAAGCATAGATAGTTTTTTAGTGCAATTAAAAATAGGACCTAATCCCGTAGACCATTCTTTATATATACAAATTAATCAAGCAGGTTTAATTTGGCAGGGTGCTGAGATTTTTAATACGGAAGGTAGATTGATACAAAGAATTGAATTGAAACTTTCTGGACTTCAATTGCAATACGCTTTCAATTTTAACCATTATGCCAAAGGTGTGTATTTTTTGAAATGTTATTTTTTAATTGATCATCAAATTCCCATTACCAAAACGATTCAAATTTATAAAACATGAAAATAAATATTCTCTTAGTAATGTTCATTATAGTTCTGATAAGCTCAACTGTAATTGCCCAAACCAAACCAGGCATTCACTTTCAGGGCATTGCAAGAAATAAGGACGGACTGATTATAGCGAATAAACAAATGAATATTAAAATTGGTTTATACAAAGACAGCATAGAAGAAGACTTGGTTTATGAAGAAATAAAATCTATCAAAACAAATGTGCTAGGTGTATTTTTTATAAATATTGGCAAAGAAGAAGATGGAAAAATATTTACTAGATCTAATTGGGACAAAATCAAATGGGAGGAGCAATTAATGTATATAAAAGTAGAGATTGACCCTGAAAATGATTTACAATTTTTATCATTAGGTTTTCATTTGATCAATGCAAGCCCCTATGCGCTTCACTCTTATTCGCTAAATGTAGAAAACTTGAATGGAATAATTAAAATTGAACAGGGTGGCACAGTTACAACTTCATTAAAAGATTTAAAAATATTGCTAGGTGTAGATAAAATCACTAATACACCTGATAGTTTAAAACCAATCACTAAAAATGCACTTAACTTAATCAACCAAAAGCTAAATGGTGTTGATACCATCCCATTAAGTAATAGAATTAATTTAAAACTCAATAAAACAGATACTATTTCTTTAAGCAATAGGATTCATCAAAAATTAAATAAATCTGATACCCTATATTTAAGTGATAGAATTGAAGCATTATCAAAAGCCATTCCAAGCCCAAAAGAGTGGGGCTTTTTTTATGATACCAGCCGGCAAACAACTTCCGTCAACTCGGCAAATGTAGTACAATGGAATTTTTCAGCAGCAAGCAATACAGCTACTATTACCAATAATACTGCTGGGCAACCAACCAGAGTAACTATTCAAGCAGCAGGTGTTTATAAAGTGTTTTTTAAACTACAAGTCATAAAACTAGATATAGGAAATGACGAGTTAAGTATATGGATAAGAAAAAACAGTGCAGCATACCCTAATACTCATCAGGTATATACTATTCAAGGCGGAGCTGTCAAAAATAACTTTATGGGTAATTATTTCTTGGACCTTGGCGACCGGGATTATATAGAAATTTTTTATAGTGTAAGAAATGCCAATGCCGTTTTAATGAGCAGTCCAACTTTAAATAGTCCTTCTAGACCAGCCACACCCTCCGCCTATCTTTTGATAGAGAAAATAAATTGAATCCCACTTGTCAATTATTGTTTTTTAAATTGCCCTTAAGATTTATCTTTAGTTATATTAAAACAATCGATATGAAAAGACTGCTACTAGGTTTATTAATTATGGTGTGTAGCCAATTAAGTCTGAATGCTCAAGGTATTACCAGTCCTAAAGAACATTTTGGATTTTCTATTGGCGCTAATTATCACTTAGCCACTTTTACACAAACAGAAGCTTATTTGAAAAAAATTGCTACTGAATCCAATAAAGTTAAATTACAAACTATTGGTAAAACAGAAGAAGGTAGAAATCATTATATGATGATTGTGTCTGATCCAAGTAATTTAAAAAGATTAGCACAATACAAGTCTATTTCACAAAAACTAGCAAGAGCTGAAAATATAAATCCAACTGAAGCTGCTGCATTAGCAAAAGAAGGCAAGGCGGTAGTATGGATAGATGGTGGCTTACATGCTACTGAAGTGGTGGGAATTCATCAATGGATCGAAACCATGTATCAACTTATAACAAGAAATGATGAAGAGACGAATAGAATTTTAAAATCTACTATTATATTATTTGTACATGCTAATCCTGATGGGCAAGAATTGGTATCTAATTGGTATATGCGTAATGCAGATACTTTAAAAAGAAGTACCAATCAATTACCTAGATTATATCAAAAATATATTGGACATGATAATAACAGAGATTTCTTCATGACCAATATGTCTGAATCCAAAAACATGAGTATCCAAAAATATATTGAATGGATGCCTCAGATATTATACAATCATCACCAAACAGGCCCTCCAGGCACAGTGGTTGCTGGTCCTCCTTATAGAGATCCTTTTAACTATGTATATGATCCGTTGTTGATAACTGGCATTGATGCCATGGGTGCAGCAATGAGTAGTAGATTGAATGCAGAAAACAAACCTGGATATACCATGAAAAGCGGATCGGTTTATTCTACATGGTGGAACGGGGGATTAAGAACCACTGCATATTATCATAATATCATTGGATTGCTCACAGAGATCATTGGCAATCCAACTCCAATGAATATTCCATTAGTGCCATCAAGATTAATTCCAAACAGTGGGACGCCATTCCCTATTCAACCACAAAAATGGTATTTCAAAAACTCTATCGATTACTCTATTTCTCTAAACTATGCGGTATTAAATTATGCATCAAGATATAAAGACGAGTTATTGATGAATATTTATACCATGGGTAAAAAATCCATTGACGCAGGAAATAAAGATACATGGACATTGAATCCAAAAAAATCAGACGCGTTGAGTGAGTTAATTAAAGCTGATAAAAAAGTATATGGTAAAGATTCAGTATTAATTAGTCCTTACGATCAAATTTATAAAAACCCAAATCAAAGAGATCCAAGAGGATACATTGTTAGTATCGATCAAACTAATACCGCATTTGACTTTATCAATATCTTAATCAAGAGTGGAATAAAAGTACATAAAGCTACAACTGATTTTACAGTTGCTGGGAAGAACTATCCTGCTGGTTCATTTATCGTAAAAACCAATCAGGCTTTTAGACCACATGTGTTAGATATGTTTGAACCCCAAGATCATCCAAATGATTTTTTATATCCAGGTGGGCCACCTGTAAGACCCTACGATGCTGCTGGCTGGACGCCTGCATACACTATGGGCATTGAGTTTGATAGAATATTAGATGATTTTACTGGTCCTTTTGAAACCATCGCTTATGGTGAATTGCAGAAACCTGTTGGACAACTTAAATCTGTTGCAGACAAAAATGCATTTACCATGAGTGTAAAAGAAAATGATGCTTTTATAGTAATAAATGATTTGCTAAAAGCAGATGCAGCAGTGATGAAAAATAAAAATAGTTTTATTGTACCTATAAACGAAAAGAGTAGTTCAATTATTCAAAATGCTATTAAGGAAGAAGGATTAAAAGTAGAAGAAACAACATCGATTCCAAAGGATGCAGAAATAGTAAAATCATTGAGAATTGGTTTATGGGATAGATACGGTGGATCCATGTCTTCTGGTTGGTTAAGATGGATTTTAGAAAAACATCATTTTGATTTTAAACTTATTTATGCAAAAGAAATAAATGAAGGAAATTTAAATGCAAAATATGATGCTATTGTATTTGTAGAAGGTGCCATTCCGGCAATGACTGCTGAAGCACCCAATCCATGGGATGAAAGAGAGCCAGATGTAAAAGACATACCTGCTGAATTTCATCATATGGTGGGCAAAATCACTGCAGATAAATCTATCCCCACTATCAAACAATTCATTGAGAATGGAGGTAAGGTTATTACAATTGGCTCTAGCGCCAACCTAGCTTATCATTTAAAACTACCCGTTAAAAATGCATTAACCGAAGTGGTTGCGGGAAAAGAAAAACCATTACCAGGTGAGAAATTCTATATTCCAGGAAGTATTATGCAAATGACCGTTGCAACTAATCTTAAAGCCAACTGGGGTATGAAAGATAAAACGGATGTATACTTCAATATGAGTCCTGTTTTTAAATTACAAGCAGATGCGATTGCGAATGGTCAAGTAACTCCATTAGGATGGTATTCAAGTGCTACAACACTAAGAAGTGGTTGGGCATTTGGTCAATCTTATTTACAAGATGGTGTCGCAGCATTTAAAGCAAGTATTGGAAAGGGTAATGTATTTGTTTTTGGACCAGAGATCACTTTCAGAGGTCAAACACATAGTGCTTATAAAATGTTGTTTAATCAATTGTATAAATAAATAAAGGGGCTATACAATGTAGCCCCTTTATTTATTTTGTTTTTTTGATTTTTTTCAATCTACCCATCGCCACAAGCACTAGTGCTTTATGGCGTCAGTAATTTTAAAGGGGCTAAACAACATAGCCCCTTTATTTATTTTGACATAGTCATGATAGCAGCAAACATTTTGATCCCATCAAAGAAATTTTTCAATTTGATGTTTTCATTTTCTGCATGTTGATTATTATCATGGTTCGCGATAGGTACCGTAATTGGTGAAGCGTTTAATGTTTTTTCAAAAACATATAAAGGTAAGCTTCCTCCCAATGTTGGAAGTAATACAGGATATTCAGAACTTGCAGATTGAATAGCTTTAGAAATACGCTTTACATATATATTATCCATAGAGGTCTTTTGGGCATTGTATCCATCAGAAGCTACTACCATACATATTTTTTCGTATTGCTTTCTTTGTTCATCAGTTGGTTCTTTAGCTGTTACAAAAAAGCCTTGTGCTTTAATGTGATCAATCACTTTATCTTGTTGACGCTTCCAATCATTCCCTTTCACCAATCTTAAGTCAATAGATGCGATAGCTTTGGTAGGTATAACATTGGCAGAATTTTTACCTACACCAGCACTTTGAATTCCGTTCACATTTAAAGAAGGTAATTGTAAAGCGTCATTTAAAGCTCCTGTTCTTTCAGTTGCTTTAATTCCTAATTCATTCTTTAATTGCTCTTCTACTGCAGGTACTTTTGATAAAGCCTCCTTTTCTGCAGCAATTAATGGAGTCACATCATCATAAAAGCCTTTAATGGTAATCTCTCCTTTTTCATTTTTCATGCTTGCTAATAATCTAGCCAATTCCATTGCAGGGTTTAATACCCAGTTGCCATAATGGCCAGAATGCAAAGGACGCTTAGGACCAAAAACAGTAAGTTCCAAATGTGTGTCCCCTCTCACGCCCATCACCAATTGTTTTTTGGAAGATTGATGTACAGGTCCATCACAAATAATCCATAAATCCGAACTAAGTGTTGGCTGATATTTATTTAAAATTTGTTCTAGGTTAGGTGAACCGGCTTCTTCTTCACCTTCAAAAAAGAATTTAATATTTACGGAAGGAGCAATACCTAATTTTTTTAAAGTAGCATAACCATTAATTATCGCCATAACGCCTGCTTTATCATCAGAAGCTCCTCTTGCATAAATTCTTGCATTGGGATCATAAGATGTTCCTTTTTCTGCCCATGCAGTAATAACACCTCCTTGATCGATAGATGAGGTATATAAACTTGGTCTAAAAGGATGAACGCCTTTGTACCATTTAGTACTATCCACTGGCTGTCCATCATAATGCGCATAAAAAATAATGGTTTCTTTTGCACCCGGTACATTAACTTCTCCATACACTACAGGAGGAACATTCGTTTTATCTAAGCTGAGTAAGCTGGTGTTTTGAATACCCTTAGACTGCATATACTGCAAGATCCAATGAGCATTGTCTTTTAATCCAGCTGGATTTGCCGCCACATTAGGTATACTTAATAATGTAGTAAACTCATTGACTAATTCAAATTGATTATTATCAATCTCTTTGTTGATTTTTTCTTGTTGACTTTGTGCAAAAGAAGTATTTGCTGATTCAATCAATACAATGATGGCAATCAGACTTGCTATTATTTTTTTCATAATTTAATTTGACAGTTTGAAGCCCGAATTTTTTTGAAACTCCTAATTTATTTACCCAAATGGTTGTTCAATAGATGGGCTCAACTTTGAAAAGAAATGTGGACCATCTTCTGCTATATATAAACAATCTTCCAATCTTATTCCAAATTCACCAGGAATAGAAATAGTTGGCTCATCGCTAAAACACATACCTACTGCCATTGGTGTTTTATTTCCTTTTACAAAATTGGTCCACTCGTGTCCTTCTAAGCCAATGCCATGGCCGGTTCTATGAGGTAATCCTGGTAATTTATAATTTTTATTAAATCCATGGTTTTCAATAACTGCTCTTGCAGCAGCATCCACTACTTCACAAGGAGCTCCAATCTTAATTGCAGCAAATGCAGCATTTTGTGCTTCTTGTTCTAAATTCCAAACATCAATTTGTCTTTGTGTTGGCTTACCCACCACAATCGTTCTTGTAATATCTGATGCATAGCCTTCACAACTTGTTCCACCATCTACCATGACTACATCTCCTTCATAAATAGTTTGAGGTACAATACTTCCATGTGGCAATGCAGAATACTTGCCTACTTGCACAGAAGCACCTCCACTAAATCCTAATTTTCTAAATGCTGCACTGATATTCGAACTCAATTCTGTTTGTGACATACCAGGCCTAATCGTTGCAAATGCTGCTTTGTAAGCTTCAATGGTTACATCACTTGCTCTTTGCATTAAAGCCAATTCTGTTTTTGTTTTATACATTCTACATCCAGCAGTTACTGGAGTAGCATCAATGATGTCAAAACCAGTAGCTATTTTTTTAACCCCATCGGCAATAAAAAATCTCACACGCTCTTCCATTCCTATACGATGATGTTTTACACCTTTGTCTTTAATCACACCAAGAATTACTTCATACGGGCTTTCATGCTCTTCCCAACATCTTAGTTCTGTTCCAAAAGCCGGATTGATTAACTCCATTGCTCGGTCTTCTTCAAATTTTGGACAGATATAAGAAATACTTCCTTTAGATGGAATAACTATACCAAATGTTCTTTCACTTTGTCCCCAACGCATGCCAGTAAAATAAAAACAAGAAACGGTACCTTCTAAAAAGATGGCATCTATCTTAAGTTGATCCATTAATTGTTGTGCTTTGGCAATTCTTTGTTTACGCTCGGCATCTGTAATAGGCACAATACCTTCTGTCATAGGCTGAAGACGCTCAATGATAGAGGGTATATTAGATTCTGAATGTGTCTTTTGTACACTTTTGCCATATAATGGACTACTAAAGGTTACCGCTCCAGCTGATAATGCAGCCATGCTTAAAAATGATCTTCTATTTTGTGCCATTGGTATAATTTTTCATTGGTGTATTATAAAGGTATAAATAAAAATAATAGCCTAAAAAACTTTAAATTTAAACTTCTATTCAATTTTAAACTAGTTCGTTTTGCAGATCAAATCTATTATCAGTTCAATTGCTTTCTTGTTCTTTGTTATAATTGCTAATGCTCAAAAAATAAATAGTCAGTTTAAATACTATATACATAAGACCTCAGATAAAATTACGATTGATGGTATTATGAATGAAGCTGTTTGGAAAAACGCTCAGGTCACTGCTCCTTTTTCAATGGTATTGCCAATGGATACAAGTTTAGCAAAAGTGCCTACTGAAGTTAGAATGACATACGATAATGATAACTTATATATTATAGCTATATGTTATAAAGTAGGTACAGGACAAGACATGGTAGAATCTTTGAAAAGAGATTGGAATTTTGGGAAGAACGATAATTTTATTTTTTTCATGGATACTTATGGAGATCTTACCAATGGGTTTGCATTTGGAACCAATGCCGCAGGCGCACAATGGGATGGCACCATGTTTGATGGAGGAAGCGTTGATTTAAACTGGGACAATAAATGGACTTCTAATGTCACTAATGATGCCAATAAGTATATCCTGGAAGCATCAATACCTTTTAAATCAATAAGATACAAAGCGGGTATTATGGAATGGGGTATTAATTTCAGTAGAAATGATTTGATCACTACTGAAAAATCAAGCTGGGCGCCTGTTCCAAGACAATTTCCCACTGCTTCTTTAAACTACACCGGATCATTGATTTGGGATGCTCCCCTACCAGAACATCAAAATAATTTTTCATTAATCCCGTATTTGAAATCTAGTACTTCAAAAGAATTTGCCAACAATGCTGGCACTAAACTAAATGCACCAACATTGAATAGAACAGATGTTGGATTGGATGCAAAAATAAGTTTAACCTCGTCTTTAAATTTAGATTTAACGATACATCCAGATTTTTCTCAAGTAGAAGTTGACAGACAGGTAACCAATCTAAGCAGATTTGAATTATTCTTTCCAGAAAGAAGACAATTTTTCTTAGAAAATGCAGATTTATTTTCCAATCTGGGATATGAAAATGTAAGACCCTTTTTCTCTAGAAGAATTGGATTGAATAGCAATATTGATTTTGGTGCAAGAATGAGTGGTAGACTAGACAAGAATTGGCGTATCGGTATAATGGATATGAAAACAAGCGCAGATGAGTCAAAAAACTTATTGGCTCAAA
>VFQT010000584.1_pt1 | contig 52137 bp, 47 predicted proteins | sample 3512381 | NCBI WGS metagenome assembly VFQT01 (sample SAMN10412376, study PRJNA504923) | tailings metagenome | isolation source: Relicate 2 Philex TSF3 active mining site | place: Philippines: Tuba, Benguet | collected 2017-08-29
GTAAAAATAACTTTTTCGTTCATTTTACCGACACGGCTAAAATAGGAATCAATCCAAAAAGCATTTTTCTTCCAGGGCTCTATGCTTATCCACTTACTCAGGAAATCTATGAGAAATTTGTTATCTCAGTGGATGAGTATGCAAGGGGGCAAGGCAGGGCAGGAAGGTATGTTTTCTTGCTTAAGCTAAAACCTGAAGCAAAGATCATCGAAGGAAAAGAGCTAGAGGAGAGGATTGTCAAGAACTTTGCTTACTGCATTGCGCCCCTGCTGGATGACAATCTTGTCATGAAAATTCCTAAAAATCGGTATCTTAGCCATGAAGAAGTCACTGAGCTTATTGAATCCCATTATCTAGAAAGCATTATGCGAGGATTGGAGCGAATTCGCTCAGAAGTCAAAAGAATTGATCTTCACATAAACAAGCAAGCCAATAAACTTGCAGCACTTAAGGCAGTTCTAAAAGAAACTGCCCCCGGTGCCGAAGCACTTCCAGAATGGATTAATGAAAAACTTTGGGATGGCTCAGCCACATCAAAGAGAAATATGCATAAACTAACCCTGGATCATATTGCAAATGATGAATCGGCTAGTGGAAAGCTTGCAAGTGCAATTTACACTTATCGTGATCATCCTATCCTTGCCGACATTAAAAACAGCGTTGATATCTCCAATGATGCAATAGAATTACGAAATCTTGCAAATCACAGCTATTCCGGAGCTGCAACAAAAAGATGGGAAACGCTAAGAAGGCTCTTTGTTTTCAAGAAGACAATAAGTTTAGATTCATTTATTCGAACAAAGAGCGGTGAAAAGAAAGAAATGAAGCAAATCATTGATGAGTGCCTTGAAAGAACACTGCAAACAGTAAAAGTCTCCAAGGAAAAACTGTTGCAGACTCTTAAACAAGACCCTATTGGAACTAACATACTTTTAGGAATAGGTGATGCTAATGTTCTCATAGACAGAGGTATCGGTGTCAAAAACACAACAAGTGGATGGGGTGGAGTACTAGGCGACCTTGAAGCAACACAGGCATACATTAGGCCGCCTATTGGAAAATCAGCTGAAATTGTAGTGATGGTGGATCGATTTGAAGGTGACCCTGATGATAAGACACCACCTGGTACTAATACTCCGGATAAAGACTATGGAAAAGTTTCTGATGATGAATGGAGAGATTGGGCGGCAGGTCGGGAATCTAGTGCCAGGGATTTGTCACCTCGTACTCTGGCACTTAACAAAAAATTTCTAGGTAAAGGATATCAGCAGGCAAAGTATGATAGGGACAATCGGCTTATAAGGCCTGGGAAGGAATCACCTACCGAAAGGTGGAAGGATGTCAAGCTGGAAATGATCATCAGGGATTGCATTAGAGAGATGATCATCTCCGAGAACTAGACATCGATGTACTTCATCTGATGCACATTAGTGGATGTTCCCCAGGAGGGATCGGACTTCACATTGGCTAGCCAAATACTGTATGGGACAAGTTTCAATCCTCTATTTCCCCACACACGAAGCCAACTCACCTGTGATGTTGTATCTGTTACCTTAAGACGCATGAAGGGTTTGCCATTCTTTGTCTGCTTCTCCTCAACCTGAAGGACACAGAACCAGCAGACATCTTCACTACCGGGAGGAAGCTCGGCGATAGGTGGGAGTTCTGCCTGCCGAATACGATTCATAATCTCATCAGGAAAGATAATGTGATGAGGAGCTGAGCCTGAAGTCTCTACTTGCTGCTGGACTTTTTGCGTTCGATCCCAATCATCGATATGCCTAACACTCTCAATAAGTTCTAGAAGAACAGGTGGGATATTTGCCTTCGCTGCTTTCCTTGGATTCATGCCCCATCGGCCCTTCTTCAGGGTACCATAGTTGCCAATGATAATCTCATGAAGTTGCCTATGATTGAGAAGGCGGCCATCCTGAAACTCTTCCAATGTTCCAAAGGCCTCCATAAAGAGGAGCGACTCGAGACAACTCCTGTTCACCTTTGTGTGCCTCCACTTACCTTCAGAATCAAAGAGAAGCTCATCCAGGTTTCGATAGGGCCTATTCTCAAGGATCTCGGAGACAGCCGTATCACCAACTCGCTTTAGAGACGAGAGAGGAGGAACAAATGCCTGCAATTCACTAGACCAACCCCAGACATCACCAGAAGTATTGATGTCTGGTGGTGAGATTTTATAGCCCATTTGCTTGATCTCTGAGACTACCACTGAGAGACCTTCAACATTTCCACTTTCTGACTGTAGGCAGGTTGCAAGCCAGTCAGTTTCATAGTGCGTCATAAGCCATGCACCATAATAGGAGTCAATGGCATATGCGACCGAGTGAGAGTTTGAAGTCAAGAGGCCGTTTGCAAGGTAGAACTGGTGATCCGGATGATCCACTTCAAGGTCATAGGTCTGGTGTTCGCCGATGCTCTTGTAGGACTTAACTTTTGCCATAATCTTCACCTATAAGAATAAGCCCTGTTGATTTTTCAGTAAGGGCACTTAGAATTTGTGTAATACAGGATTCTTTGAATTTGCCCTTTTGAAATTCTGAGTGAGAAACCCTAATTACGGTATACCCTTTCTTTGTCAAGGCTTCATTTAATATTAAATCAGACCGCCTTATGTTTTCAAGTTTCTCAGCTCCAAATATTGGCAAAAAGTGAACAGGACCATCAAATTCTACCACCACCTTCAGCAGCGGATCCATGATATCGATTTGTCGTCTCTTCGAAATCGTGTTAAACGATACATCAAATATTCTTTGATTTTTACGAAACCCAACATGATGTTTGCTAAGCATATCAAATAAAACTTTTTCAGGATAGCTCTGCTTAACAGCATGCATTCTCATAGTGCATTTCGAATAAAATTCTTCAGGATTGGAAGATCTCCACTTTGCAAGTGCAATTGTTCTTGCATGAAGAATTTCAGGGTTGTTTGAAGTAACTCTTGCTACACGTGATGATCTTTCACGACTTTTTTCACTCCTATTAAGATTGGACAAATTTTCACTTCTTGCCTTAATGGCACTAGGTGACCTTCGAATGCCTGATGATTTTGCTTCACCATGGCCGGCCCCATTTATTTTCCCAGCACTACTGTACTTTTTAACACATTCGTCTGCTGCAATTTGACCAGTATAGTCTTTCTTGGTAATGCCATGAGATTTTCTTAGGTGACGAGTTAAGATTCGAAACTTTTCTCCGCATATAAGGCAGACAACAAAATCCTTTCCTTCAGTTAGAGAAATACATTTCTCGCATGAAAGAACATGTGACCAGAATATTGAGTTTTCCCTTAGGAAAGATCTTCCGCAGTCACAACAATTTCCAAGTCTTCCTGAATGATTTTCCAGATTGGAAGCATCTGACCACAAGTTGTCCTGAATTTGTGATCCATCGTGCATCGAACTTTTTCTCCTGTATCAAGCTCAAACTCGTGCAGCTCTAAGACACCATGGTCATGCTTTGCACGAACCTGAACAAACAAGTCTTTTCCTGTTGATTCTTCACGAGACTTAACAAAGCAACCCGGGGTGATGTCCTTGAGCATCAAAGTTTCAATAAACTCACCATTATGTGAATACGTATGTACCTCTTCCTCAAAGTGACAAGTTTTATTGAAACCGTAAAGTGAGAAGTACGCGATGGTATCAAAAAGGTCCTGGGCTTGCTTCGGTGTCAAACCTGACTTCTCAATGCAGCCTGAGACAAACTTCTTCTCCAGCGCCTCCTTCTCCTCAGACTTCTTACCAAGTGAGGTAAGATCTTTCTTCACCAGAGTCTTTCGCATCTTGTCAGAGTCACCAGGTGAGAAACCTGCTAGTTTCTGAGCAAGTACCATGAACTGTTCCTGGAATACGATAAAGCCGCATGTGGGGCCCAGGACTTCTTCGATAACAGGATGATCATACTTGATGGCGTCTCGATTCTGTTTCGCCTCCACATATTTTTTGTGCACATTGGCTTTCAGAGGGCCAGGACGGTAGATCGCCGTAATGGTGGAGAGATCGATAATGTTCTCAGGCTTTGCTGCCACACAGAACTTTCGAGCTCCATCTGATGTGAACTGGAAGATGCCTGACCAACGACCCTCCTGATAGACATGCTTGAAGACTTTTGAATCATTAGGCTCCACATAACGACAGTTGAGCTTCTGATCATAGAAGTCTTTTACTTCGGCAAAGGTGGGATCTCGACCAAGCTCTCGAAGGAGGATTCGACGAATACAGTCCTCCACCATTTGCATTTGCTTTAGGCCCAAGAAGTCAAATTTTAGAAAGCCGTTCTCTTCTAGGTTTCGAATATTGACACCCTCGGTCCATGGTGTCTGGAGCTCGCCCTTCACCGTGATGAGTGGCATATGCTTCTCAAGCTCTGGGCAGATGAGGACACCACCGGCGTGACGACCAACAGATCGATTCATCATGAAGAGAGATCGCACCTTATCCTGCACCTGGGGGTACTTCTCCATAAACTCACGGTAGCGAGCCGAATGCTCCATGCAGTCCTCGTGCTTCAGGACAAACATAGACTTCTCCATGTTAGGATCACGGGATTTCTCAGCGACCTCACGCTCGAGGGGACCGGTAACGGCATTGACTTCATCGAAGGGAACACCGTAGAACTTGGAGACATCTTTTACTAGTGACTTCAGCTTCAGGGTGTTGAAGTTGGAGACCGGCACCACCGATTCCTCACCGAAGATTTCCCGGGCCGCCTCGATGAGCTTGTCACGATCACCGACATCGGTGTCAATGTCTGGCCAAGACGCCTTCTGCCGAGAGAGAAAACGCTCCCAGAGGAGATCATACTTGATGGGATCCACATGTGTGATACCAAGGAGATAGTTCACAAGGGAGCCTGCACCACTTCCACGGCCGGCGCCTGGAAGTGTCCTGTTCTCGGCGACCTTAAAAACTTTCTCCAAGGTGAGAAAGTAGTCCTCAAACTTGAGGAACTTGATATCACCAAGCTCCATTTTTGCCCGTTCGATGTAGACAGGATCCCTGTGGAGTCCCTCCTCGATGAGGCGCTCCTTCACAATCTGTGTCAATTGACTCATTCCGGTCTGCTCAGGTGTGTTAAACTTTGGAAGCTTTGCGCTACCATCGAACCATACCTGCTGACATTGCTCCCAAACAATATCGTGTGACCGCTCGACGGCGTCTCGAACTCTCTCCTCGTTGCCACGGTAGAAGCTATTGTCCGGGATAAGGCTTACGAATTCGTCCCAAATTTCATTTGCATTCTTCGGATAAAGCTCAGCCTTCAGATCAGCCCTCAGTGGAAGAACAGGCGCTGTGCCATCGTTCTTGATGCGACCGGGCTGAAGCTGACGATAGATCTCACGAGACTCCCAGAAGTCCGGACCTGGATAGTGTGAATCTGAAGTGACAATGAGTGGGACGCCAGTCTTCTGTGAAGCATCTAGAAGAAACCGATTCGTAAGATTCTGGGCAGGAAGCTTGTTGAACTGGAGCTCTAGGAAGAAGTTATCACGACCGACAGCATCGGTGAAGCGATCCACCATATTCCCAAGGCGTCCCAGGATACGATTGCGACCAGCTACACCTGCGGCATCATAGAGATCAGGTGTCAGCTCGGAGAACTTCTTATCAGGAAACTCTCGAAAGATATTTCCGGAGGCGAAACCACCTACACAGGCCGTGCTGACAATAAGGCCACGGCCGTGTTCCCGAAGCATCTGAAAGTCGATTCGAGGAAACTTATAAAAACCCTCACGGAAAGATCGCTTCACCAGCGTGAAGAGATTTGCCAGGCCCTCATTGTCACGTGCCACCACCACCACGTGGTAGCGTCGATTAATGTTATCAACAACATCGGAGGATCGAGTCTCATCGGCATCCTCCACCACAAGGCGACCATTGCCATCCTCATCGACAAGGGACTCCTCCTCCTGGCTCATTCCTGACTTGGAAAGGGCATACGCCTTTCGCCACTCGTTGAGATCCGGAACAAAGTAGAACTCAACACCAAAGAGCTGCCGAAAGTGCTTTCCCTTGGTGATGAGCTTCTTTGCGTGAGCATGAGCATGAGCAAGACCATTGCCATTACCGTGATCGGTCAGGGTCCAGGAGTCAAGCCCATTGGAGATGCTGAAATCGATGTGATCTGAGGGTTGTCCAAATCCGTCATAGGGTGAGAAGTGACTGTGACCGTGAATGGAGGCATATCGACGAGGAGGCTGGATGATCATTGCTTCTTCTCCATTGGATTACAACTAATGGTAATATCTTATTGCAATATTTTCAATGCAAAAAGGCCAGGCAGCACTGCCTGGCCTTTAAACACAGAAATTTAAGGTGACTTACTCAATATTGCCGGTGTAGGGCTCAACAAGCAACTTGCCAGCGACTCGACACCGATCCAAATAGTGTGTCAGCTGTTCGAAGGAAGTACAGACCTTGATACCGCTTCGGGAGAGCATAAGGTTAAAGAGAGCCTTTGGTGGAAGACCATTGCAGAAATATACAATAGGCTTGCCCTTTGCGAAGGCATATCCTGCCTCCCAAATGGTGCCGATGTCCTTGTCACGGGTATTCACCAGGAGGAAATCTGCAGTCTCGATGTGATGAAGATTGCCTAAGAATACCGTGTCCTGCGTCTCGCGAGGAGCATCAGGTGGGCAAACAAAGATTCGACGAGGTGAAGCAAGATCAATCCAATCAGACCTCTCATCGAAAATACCTTCGAGACGAGCAAGCTCTTCTGCCTGAACCTGATTGAACCACCCTGATGCAAGATATACCTTCATGTTTGACTCCTTAGTAGTTAGTTCGAATATTATTGTCAGTCATGTCAAGTTGTTTTGCTTCGTCCCTGCAGGTATTGACAAAATCCTTTGGACCTGCCAGAAATAAGGGACCCTCAAGGATCTCGTCACGGCTCAGGAAAGTACTCAGGACCGGCGTAGGACGAGATCCTTGTGATGTCGTGCACCAGTGAAAGATGCTACCACCACTGTTACCCCAGCTGAGGTCGAAGACACGAGACGAGATGGGAGTGGGACCCCTCGTGACAACAATGAGATGTGTCTTAAGACCAGCATACCGACGCTTCTCGGCAAGGAGGACACCGACACCTGCTGCTGTACCGGCAACAGCGATGGTGGCAACCGGGTCATCGTGACCAGGAAAGCCCTTGCCAATGGGTCCCTCAAGGGAAACGTGAGATCCCCGAGGAATGTCAAGTCTAGAACCAGCCCGAACAAGCAGTGTGACTGAACCTGCTGTGAAATCAGAGATTGCAAAGTAGGAGTCACCTACCTTGACACACTGACCTGGCACCACCATGGCAAAACCGTGATTCAAGGTAACAGAGGCATATTCTCCCTTTCGAACAACCTGAATAACTTCAGACATTGATGCCTTCCATAATCACACTGATTTCCCTTTCCAAGTTCTCGTCATCAACATTGAGTTTCAAGACTCTACAGGTAGTCCAGGCGGCAAACTTGAGATACATGTCGTGGATTTGCTGCAAGTTCTTGCTGACGGCATCATAGTCATCTCGAATGCCGACATAGGAGGATCGAGTTGGAATAACAATGACTGTCCCAAGTTGGTTGTGGCGCCTGTCAAGTTCTCGCAGGACACTCATGTCGGTATTTCGACCCAGAACCTGTGAATACACCCACTCTGATGGCCAGGCACGGTCAAGGATGACAGATGCTCCGGAGGCTTCCAGGTAAGAGGTGAAGTAAGTATCGACATACCTTACGGCATTAATGAAGTACCCAGGATCACTGAGGAAATACTTGTGCTCATCATTATTCTTAAAGTAGGGAATGTTGAGACGGCGCGCCAACTCCTTGGAAATCTGCGTTTTTCCGCATTGGTCAGGTCCTTCCAGAATAATAACACGCTGTCCCATTACTTGTTCTCGATCTTGCGAATACGAGCCTCATATCCAATCGTCTGCCAATCATCGATCATCTGTCGCTCACCAGGGAAAAGGAGGGAATCCGGAAGACGCTGGAGTTCGAAATACCAAGCAGACTTGGAAAAGTCCCAATCAGGCTGATTATCGGGATTTGCCAATGAAGGAATGTGCTTTCCGGCAGAAGGAGCTCGACCAGTGTTGCCAAAGACCTTGTCCGTATTGAGGCAAACCTTATTGCCGCCCATTGCATCAAGCTTGGTTAGAAGCGCAGACCACCCTGATCCAGGCACCGCATCAGTACCGTCAGGATTCAAATGTGCCAGACGAAGCTCACGAAGGATGAGACGACCAATAAGATTAAGCTCATCCGTGAGACCATTCTCACAGCGGCGAGAGAAGTAACCACGAAGTGCCATAAAATTAACGACACAAACAAGATTGGTTTGCTGACCATGAAGGGTAAGATATCGACAATCCTGCGGTGGAATGCCAGCTGCCACCATATCATTATAGAGCTGGAATGAATCTTGTGCGAGCTTAGTTACTCGCTTATTGAAGTCATGGTTCAGTGCAATATTAAGTGGAACAGTAACGGCATGATCAATCACCTCAGGCATCTGGGAGGTGACACAGTAAGCCCAGCCGACACGACCTCGAGTAAACTGAGCAAGACCAACTCGACTGATACCTTCGATACGAACCTGAAAGTTAAGGGCTTCTTGAGGAACCGGAAGTGCGGTACCGGCGAGGACCTCGTGACATGCCTCAATGTGCCTTGGATTGGTCGGATCAAACTCCACATTCCGGAGGGAGTACCAGGTCTCACGGTACCAGTCCCAGAACATCTTGAAGGGTGCCGGATTGCCGGCATCGAGAAGGGTGACACGAATGTTATCAAAACCAGAAACTACCTGCATTGCTTGCTCCAAGTTACTTGTGATTTTATTATAGAGATATTTGATGTTCAATTCAAAGTTTTGCAATGATCGACTTCAATTCAACCATCGAATCATGAAAGTTCTTAACGCCTAAATGCGTGTCAATGTAATTGCGTCCTGCCTGAATCATTTTAGCATGATTTTCTTCAGACCATCCTGGCAGAAGCTCATCATAAATCCAATTAGCAATGAGATCTCCGTCCGGACGTCCATCGGGACCATAGCATTTTTCAGGCAATCGATGCATGATAGTGTCCCACTCATCGGAGACATAAAACCTTCGATCAACAATCGGAATAACGCCCCAGTCAATTGCCTCAGACTGGCAATTTTGCATGCCACCATCACCCCATCGAATCTCATCACCCTTGCTGAACGTCAGATCAATGGAGAATAGAGGAGCAGTTTTAGGACCATCGCCGGCCAGGATCTTAGGAACCTGTTCACGAGTGTAAGCTCCCTTCATAATGGGCACAACTCGTTTCCACGCATCATAATTTTCACTCTTTGCCTTGATCGCACCAAAGAAAGACATACCATTTTCATCTGGTGACCATCCCCAAGCCGCCAGTCGAGGAGGGTTCTCACGCTGCATCAAGGAATCAAACATTTTCAGCACCTGCACAGCACCCTTCCCAGTAGAGAACCTCGTGTTTGAAATGATGTACCGTGGATCTCTTTCGGCAGAAGATTCGATCGCTGTTTTCTTGCAGACATTATCATGAACATTGCATGACATGACATGTGGAGTCGACTCTTCAAGAAATCCTTTCCTAAGATTGTGCTCTCTAATTGCAGGTCGAACTGACCACCATGCATCCCAGTGGGGCATCCTGGAGAAGTCGGTACACATACGAGTCTCATGCGTGCCGATCCCTAGGGCAACCTTAGGCGCCTTAATCTTTGCAAAAACCTCAGACGCTGTGGGCCATTTGTTGTTCATGAAGAATAGCGAAAAGACAATGTCAGCATCTTCACAAGCGTCCAGAACTTCTTGATCAGAGCAGGCAATGGTGACACCTTCACCAAACTTGAGCTTAAGCTTCTCACGATGGCGATTACGAGATTTCAAAGTCCTTTCAGGTGTAGAGAGTTCCGGTGTCTGTGAGACGATCACCATCCCCTCTTGGTAGCTTCTGTTGCCATTGAACAGAAAAAGCAAATTTTCAACATATGTCCTAGCGCCACCAAAACCTTCATAAGTGATTACTTTAGCTAGCATCTTTCTGGATCTCCTTTCGAATTCTGTTAATTTTTTGGTTTTGACAAGTAAACTGAACGAACACCTGTCAGCAACTCACTGTTGTATAGGACATCATAGACTAAGCAGACATGTGTCTCACCATAGGGGCCGATCCATGTTTTCTCATATGGACCTTTTACAATAATGACGTAGTGCAGGCCTGCAATCGCTAAGTCACCAGGCCTGAAACTCATTCATCATCACGAGCCGACTGTAGAGTGTGAAATCCCGTTGGATAGTATCGCATCTCAGTCCCAACCAAGACTGCATAGTGCTGTAGATGTGGGTATGCCACAACGATTCCACCTCCTGGAATACCCTGTCCACAGTAAGTCCCAACGGCACACTTCGTACCGTACTCATTGATAACCCTGACCTTGGTCTTTCCGGCTTCCATTTGCTAGATCCCCTTTGTGATTAGATCTTATCACAGCACTTTGAATAGTTCATAGTTTGCATTCAAATAAATGGCTGCCTCAATTTTGACCCAGGTTGTTCCTGAGTGTCTTTCGACTTGTGAGGTTTAGGTAATACCACATCAGTCGTTTTGGTTCAACAGAGATCAATTCTGTGCAACGGCGATACTTCCTGAGATGATGCCAATGATGTCGGACTCTGAGATCGGTGCATACTCCCAGAGATCGACACAGACATTGAGACTCTTTCCATCCCATCTGGGTGGTCCGTGCCTATGGCCGTGAATGAGAATATCATACTCCTTGAGACGGTTCTCTGGGAGTGGTTCATGATGGAGGAGGGCACGGGATCCGTCTGTGAGAGCTATTTGCATCTGGTTGCAGACTTCGTCAAATCCCATCTCCATCATCACTCGAGCTGATCGGTCGTGGTTTCCCTTCACAAGAACCTTTTGACCCTTCAGGGCCGAGACAAAAGGGGCAGCATCGACAGGTTTTCCGAGGAAAACATCACCAATGACATAGACTGTGTCACTGTCACTGACTCTCTCATTCCATCGTGTGACCAACGCAATGTTCATCTCCGCAACAGACCCGAAGGGTCTGTTGCAATATTTTATGATATTTGTGTGACCGATGTGAAGGTCAGAGGTGAACCAGATCATTGGTCGTCCTGACTACTTTTTTATAGTGGTAGGTCTACACATTTTGTAAAGGCAAATTTTTTAATTTACATTAGTGAGATGAGAATTTCTATCAGAGGATAGAGCACAGTGCCGATCGCCAATCCGGCAACAATTTTTAGGTAGAACTTGATCCATTTTACCTGATGACGAAGTTCCGCCTGCTGTGACAGCATCTCGGCGTGCCTCCACATGGAGGATTCTAGCTTTTCGTGCAAGACCACCAGCTGTGTCTCGAGATCATATTTCTCCTCCTCCAATCGCGCCTTAGCGATTCCCAATGCAACCTGCATCTCACCCTGCACCTGATCACTTGTCTCACCCAGGGCATCCTTGGCAGCCTGTCGACAGAATGCCTTTAGGCCCTCCCTATCCCTGATCTCCCTTAGCTCACGTTCAATCTGTTCGATCCTTTCCCTGACAACAAAAACTTCAGCCATTTTTCTTTCCTCCTAAGTATTTTAACCATGCCCAAGTGGGCCGAGAGATGAGATATTCTGTATCACTCTCGTGCATGCAGGCTTCATGCTCCATTGGATTATAGAAATAAGCCTCGTGCTTATTCATTCCCCTAAGGACATTTAGCACCCAAAACCCGGGATAAAGGAAGACGAATCCGACTATCCCAAGTTCAAGCCACTGTTTCATATGTATCATCTCATGCTGGATTGTGGCGTCGTCCAGCGTCTCTTCGCAGAAGGTGAAAGGTGGAATGGTGAAAGACCACAGTCTCACCGGTGCAAAGAGCGAGAGAATGCCAGGTAGCCGTGAATTTTGTACATAAATGGGTTTGAACATCCTTTCACCTGATTCGCCTCTCAGGCCTCTGACCGATTCGTCTTCGATCTGCACCGGCCCTCATTCTCCTCACACGGCCCAGACGATCTGTGATATCAAACTCTGCCTGCGACTCTAGCTCTCTAATAATCTCAAGGAGGACGCCTTCCTCAGGTATTGGAATGGACATCAGTTGGCAACATCTGCGAAGCACCTGGACACGGAGAGGTGTATTTCCAAATGATGTCCCCCAAGTCCAGCTAACAGACTTTTGCAGCCGTTGTGACTCCTCGCGAAGAGACGCAATCTTGGACTCCAGGGCTCTCTCGAGCTCATCCGAAGGCATACCGGTCTCAATGTCAAGCTCGGCAGCAATCTCTGCAAGTGTCTGGTAGTCTCCTTCCGACCAAGCCTTCACTGCCTGCTGATAGAGAAGAATGAGACGATCTCTCTGGGCATCAGAGATGTCTGGGTCATTATCCACCTTGTCTGGGTGTGTCCGGAGGACGATTGTCCGATAAGCTTTCTTTGCCCAGCTAGGATACTGCGCAGTCGTCTCTTCACTCTTGTCCTCAGTGCTGTTCTCCTCACTATATGAGGTCTCCTCCTGACCTTGTGACCGATTGGCACTAGCTACCCCTGGTGACTGTCCTTTTCGAATGTCAGGTGCACTACTGGAGACAAGAGCTGTGTGAAACTTTCCCAAAGCAAGAATTGCCCTGTTTGTATCATGATCATACACCGACTTCTTCTCTAAGAGATGATCATGGTCTTCACGAAGGTCACGAAGAACCCTCGCTAGGGCATTAGCCCTGGACACATTTACCTCTTTTCTCTTAGAGTCTTGAAGATCTCAAGAGGCCAGACAAGTGACATCTTGTAGCTTGCCTGTACGGCTTTTGCGGCGGAGGCTGCCTCCTGCTTCGTCTCGCGGGAACGTGCCGCATCCCCCAAAGACCTCAGAAATCTGACAACCACGATTTTGGAGACAAATGATGAGAATGCAATCGCCATGTATTCAACAGGAACCATAATCGAAAGTGTGACTAGTACTGCCTGCAGTGTCTCGCTCATATGAGCCTCCTAATTCTATTTATCCTCCTCACGTGACTTTTTCAATTTTTCGGCCTCCCTTTTGACACTGATCCTCTCTGGTCGCTTAGAGTCACCGGTCTCACTAGCAACCCTCTCAATGGCCGCCTTTTTAGCAATGAGCGCATCTTTGCGATTTGTGAGATATCCTTGTGTCGATTCCAGAACCAATGTCCTTTCGCTTAGGGAGACAACCCTATCACGTAGCCTGGTTTGTTCCTTTCCCAGTGCCTCAAGGATCTTTCCATAACCGCTCGCCAGGGCCGTGAGTCTCTCCTGCTCCGGGACTCTCATTGCCTCACTAAGCACAGTCTTCACGAATGTCTCAATTTCTCCCAAGTTTCGAAGAAATTTTGTCTCCACCCTTGCAGACTCAAGCTCACCGCTAGTGGTTACCAAGGTCTTTGTAAATGAATCAATGATGGTTTGAAGCTCTGCCACAGTGTCTTCGATGCTTTCATATTTCATTTTGAAATGCTAATGTCTTCAAGAAAAATGTAAACGGCAGGGATCAATTGATCCCTGCCGCACCTCGCTAGCGAGGATTTATGCTATCAGCGGATGACAGCCACGATGACGTCATCAGCCTTGAGGCCGAACTCGAAGTCAACCATGGCGTTGGAGACGGTGTAGTCAGCACCGGCAACCATCAGCTGGCCGTTGAGGTAGATCTCAGTGCGATCTGCAGCTGCATCGAGGTCAGGAGCAACAGCGCCGCCACCAATCTGATCAGCACCAAGGAAGGTGTACTGACCATTGGCAACATCACCAGTGAGAGCCTTCATCCACTTGCCCTTGCCAGCAACAGCGCCGCCGGCGAGGCTGTTGAGGGCCTCCACCAGTGAGACGTTTCCGAAGTTGGCAACGAAGTTTGTCCAGTCGCCAGCAGCCTCGGAGAGCTTGAAGGCGCCCTGAGCATCGGCGAGGAAGAGGTCGGCAGTAGCCTGAACCTTGAAATCCGAACCGGAAGCCAGCAGGTCGCCGTATGCGCCCAGGTTGAGTGCAGCAAACTCAGGAGTTGCGGCGGTGTGGATGTCCTGAGGGAGGCTCAGGGTGATGCTACCATCGTTGTCATCAGCGACGGAAACCTGGTTGGCGGTGCCGGCAACCCAGGCGTAGAGGTCAGCGGAGACCATTGCCTTGGCGCCATCTGAAGCCATCAGGCGTGAGGCTGTGAGGTTGCTACCGGTGACGACCGCGAAAGTCACGGCGTCGGTGGTGGCAACGGGCTGACCGATGGCAACGGTGATTGCGGCACCTGCCTCGGAGATGGTGACACCGGTACCGGCAGCGAGGCGACCCTCAATTGCATCAGCGAGGTCCTGGTCGCTGATCTCAACAAGGTTACCAGAGGCATCAGCCCACACGATGTTGGAGCTGAGGTCAAGGGCCTGCATTGTGTCTGCAGCAAACTTGTCGGATGCAATCCACTTGCCACCATCGGCTGTTGCCCAACGAATGTTCTCACCAGCAGCATCATCAGCGAGGTAGAGACCAGCGCCGTCGACAAGAGAGCCTGAGGAGATGACGATCTTAGCGTCCTTCACCAGGAGGTTCTGTGTGTCGATGGTGGTGGTTGCACCCATGACATTGAGGTCACCGGAGATGGTGAGGTCACCAGAGAACGAGCCGCTGCGAGCGGAGAGGTCCTTGGCGAGCGTGAGTCCACCGGCTCCAAATGTCATCTCAGAGCTGTCGATGAGTGCACCGTCGGCGCCGACATAGACAACGCGAGTTGCAGTCAGGTCACGAACCCTTGCTGATTGCATGACAAGGTCTGAGCCTGAGACTTCGAAGTTGTTGCTATCAACGAGCTCACCACCAACATCGCTGTAAACCAGCCTGCCAGCTGTAAGATCCTGCACCTTGGCAGATGCAAGAATTGCCTCAACTCTGGCGACGAGACGTGATGATGCATCAACGCTGCCGGTAACCTGCAGAAGTCCAGGACCAAACTTAAGATCCTGCTCATCAAAGAGCTGGCCCTGAGGTCCAACCCTATACATGTATCCAGCGACGTCGCCATCAACCTTGATCTCGGAAGCCGAGAGGGTGGTGGCAACATCAACGATCCCTGCAAAGTCGGCCTTGCCAGCAACGGCAAGGGTGGCCTGCATGTTGACGGCACCGGCGATATCAGCCGAGCTATCGACATCGAGGTCACCAGCAAGCTTCATTCCAGCGGAGCCGGTGAGGGCATGCGAGAACTGACCAGCGGCCTGCTCGGTGAAGGTGGGAGCGCCGGTGATACGCTTGATTGCGCCGGCAAAGTGACCGAGGACATCCTCGAGGTGCTCAGCTGCACCTGCTGCAGGAACGCCTGCGGCTGCGGCGGCACCCTCGATTGCAACGAGAGAGCCTGTAACTGCATCTAGTCTAAGCTGTGTACGAGCCATTGTATCTTCCTATTGTCTTTCGTTCTAGTCCCAATCTGCACCGCGCTTCATGGGTAACGGGACTGGTCTCTATGAGACCACCGGCAGTCATTATTCTGCTGGCGACTTAGACTGAGCTCGTGGCTCATTGAGCATCCTCTTGATTTTCCGCATTGCTGCATCAAAGTTTGGATGCTCAGTTCTTAGATATGCCTGTTCGAGATCAAATGCCTCATTATTTTTGTCATCAAATGTAAATATGAATTTACCTTTTGCTCTCTCAGCGCTGAGAATGCGCAGTCCACACATGAGCAGGTAAGCTGCGGTGGCCATGTCAGAAGTTGTATAGATCATTTTACATATTCCCCATTATATGTATGATCAACCGGTCAAACTTCTTGCATAGCGAAACGTCAGTAAGAATAAGTTGCAAAAAATCTTGAGACTTGCAAATCCCTAAGTGAATTAGAGAAATTAATGGTCCTGTCATTAAGTGTGAAATCCTCGTTCCCAGTGAGGAGCTGTCCATTCATGAAAACCATTAATGAGTTCGATGGATTAGGGGCGGCATTAAGAACCGCCGAGGCTGACTGGGTACCGGCTATGCCTGAAACATTAATCACAAGTGGTTCATTAATAGAGTAGCTCGTGACAGGTACCTGGTAAGAGTAGAGGGCAAGAATGACATCATCAACAATGGGAGCTTCTGCCAGTGTAAGCACAGCCCCTTGCAAGGTGAAGTCTTTATCATTACCTGAAGAAAGAAGCTGACCATTGAGAAACAGCATTAGTGACGAGGCAGGAGATGGCATGCTTGGTAATGTGAATACACGATTTGACCCATCTATTGCACCGGATGGAGAAACATTCATTGCAAGGCTGCTACCAATACCACCTGATGAACCCTGCTCGAGGAGGTTAAGTCGTCCGACAAGTGCATCAAGGCTGGAGCTCACGGCCAGGAGTGATGATCCTAGCGTCGTTAATGATGAACCCTGCTGTGCTGATGTCAGCGAAAAGACAGCTAGCTGCGATTCGATATTGGTAATCCTGGCATCACTATTGCCGCCGGCAATACTACCAACAGGAGCCGTAAATGAGATTTGAACTTTTCCACTGTTGAGCTTTGTGACCGTGAGGCCTTCACCACCTACAATGGCTGGGGTGCCATCAGGCATAAAGAGGGCGCCTACAACACCACCTTCAAAAAATGCCGCATCCTTCACCGTGGCTCTGCCATTCACCGTGAAGTTTGCGGTCTTCTCTACGACACCAACATTTAAGTCATAGATTGTATTGAGACTCTTAATCTTCTTCGTCTTGATGTCACGAGAAGGTATGAAATTTCCAGACTCAGCTTCTTTCTGGGGCAGTGTTGTTCCCAAGGTGCTTCCCCGCTAGTAAGACTATGTATGCCTTACAGGCAGATCCTTGGGAACTAGTAGCCCTCTTCAAGCCTCTTATGAATAATCGCATCTTTCTTTAAGAAAGCCTCAAAGAATTCCTCTGAGTCGACCCCAAGCAAGATAAGTGCCGCTGTGAAGTAGTTAAATGAATCAACCATCTCCTCAAGAAAGAGCTCACGATTAAAGGTTGTGTCTTCGCTAAGTCGGTGATTTTTCCAGTTCTTGAGCTCACCCAATGCTTCGAAGATCTCCTCAACACCTTTAAGGGTCACCTCCCTTACGAGCTGTTGAGACTTTTTCTGCGAGATATCTACAGGCCAAGTCCCGTAAGCACCCCGTTTGTCAGCAATCTCACACATAAACTCTTCACGAAGTGTGAAGATCTCCTGGAGCCTATCGGGTCTCAAATGTGTCATTCCCGGCACCAGATGAATGTTGTTCACTTTGCTCTAGCATAGACTCAATATTCCTATTGAATGTATTAAGAAATTCGGGTGACGGTGCAAGCCGACCATCACCAATATTTACTAGTTGCATTGTGCGTAGATTGTCGACAATATCGGTACCTGTGATAATGGCAATCTGTACTAGTCGTGCAATTGCTCCAATCGCCTCATCAGTGAGGCGAAGTTCTGAATTTTCGGCATTAAACAAGCTGCTCATATTTGTCTCCCTCTTAATGTTAAGATTATTCAATCAAAGTCAAAGTTGTACACGAGGTGCCCACCAGGTTGTCCTTCCATCACGTGTCTCTTGGACAACAACTAGCTCACCATTGGGATCTGTCTTTCGACCATACACTAGCATCTCATGCTCCCCTACATTGCCATCGAATCCCTTGTAGGTAAGAATAGTAGAACCACCTGAAGAGTATGCAGCTGAGATCACAGATCGAACCGCAAGGCAAAGATCATGCAGTTGAATATCTGTGCACTGTGAAACTTTTCGGTGTGGGCTCAATTTTGCCAACCATAGAGAATCAGCCTTCAGGTAGTTTCCTACACCGGAAATGATTCCCTGATTCATCAAGACCTCGGCAAGTGTTTTCTCCGGAAACTTTCGAAGACGACCAATAAATGTCTCTGGTGAAACATTGTCACTTAGCATGTCCGGACCTAGTGTATCCAGTTTTGCCTTCAATCCGGTACGATCTGATACCTTGAGGGTTCCAAAATTTCGAGGGTCACTGAAGAAGAGATCGCCCTTCGAAGTTTTCATGGTGACTCGAGTATGTTTTCCTTGACGATTAGACCAGGATCCGGACATTCCAAGTGTATTAAAGATGACAGCATCACTATTGAAGAAGGTGAAGTAAATGAATTTTCCTTTACACCCGACAGTTTCCACACCAAGCGGAAATGACAAATTACTCAGGCCTTCAATAGGATTCCTTAGATATCGCCCACTATTAATGACAATTCCTTCAATAAGGGCAACACCCTCTAGAAATTGATTAATGGAATCAACAAACCCACGAACTTCTCCACCTTCAGGCATTTTACCTCCTTAAGAAGGATATCAGGAACTAAGTAGTTTTTTAAGAGTTCGAATCAATATTGGCTCGAATTTGACGAATAACCTCAGGTGTCTCATCATGATGGCTCACTTCGAAACCGGTACCATTGGCGGCCAGAAGTTCATAGATCTCTCGGTCATTGCCATCACCTCTGCAGCGGTCACCTACAAACCACACGGTGTGGCCACGAAGTCGATGCATAACGAAAGTCTTGTTCCAACCCTGTGGGAAGATGTCAAATGATGTGTCACCTCCCAGCTTCACATCGATCTCTTCACCGTAGCTCGTGAAGAGCTGCCGCAGTTGGACTAGCGCTTCCTGTCGCCACCCGGTCCTAATATCAAATTGGCGGAAAGCTTCACGCTCCTCGCTTCCGGACTCCCTTCCCACCGGACACCAGTTGAGCATTGACTCACGATAAGAGATAAAGTTGCCGGTGACTTGCAGTGGATGCTGTTGCATAAAGTTCCGTTGCAGAGCGAGGAGATCAAACACCATTCGCCTGTAGGTGTCAGCGCCTATCTCCTCACGCATTGAGTAAAGTGGATCCATTCGGCGCCAGCACTTCTGCCAGTCACGAATCCAGTGCTGTGTCCCGTTGCAAGGAAAGACTTCAAGCCCCTCCTCAAAGAGCTCGTCAGGCACCTGTTGCTTCACATAGTCAAGGCCGGAACCTGTCAATATTCCGACCCTTGTCTTTCCTGGTGCCAAGAGATCTTCAAGGAGAGAGTTGACATTCTCCTTGGTCATTGAGCCACGTGCAGGTGTCAGTGTGCCATCTAGATCGAAGAGAACAATATGACGCATTTGGAACTTGAGACCTTAATCACACACTTGTGACTGTTGGATGAACAGGTTAACGATAATTGCTCCACTTATGGCGGGGATCATCAGGGCCCCGAAGTCCCACGGTATCCCACGGATCAGGTTTCATAGGGTTCCATGGTTCCCTTGGTGGCACACCATACAAGGCCTCTCTCCGCTTTTCTTCCTCCCGATCCGCAGCATTCCTGGCTTCCCGTTCTTTGTTAGCCTTTCGAGTTGCAGCAGTCTTTGCATTAATCGCAGCAATTTCATCAGGTGACTTTAAGCTCCTTTTATACTTTTGATTAGCAGCTCTGAGCTTGGACATTACTGCATCTCCAAAGAGGGACTGATCAATATCAGTGTACTGTAATTCTCCTGATAAAATACTAGCAACCATTTCATCAATGATACTAGCAATTCTAGAATTAAAATCATTGCTAGCATCAACAGACTCGTGAATCATGCCATCAATCTCTTCCTTAACTATCCTACGCAATTGATTCTCAGTAAGATTCATTTGTGCCTCTCATAAAATAGGCCATTATAGATATGCATGTCAAAGGCAAAATGCTTCGATTGTGTGCCGGAAGGGTGAATTTGGAATTTCACGAACTTGTCGCAACATCTCTTCCGCAAGCCAGCAGATCTCCCGTTGAGCATCAGGTTTCATTCGAAGGCCCAGGAAGTGATTGAATGATCGCCAGTTGAACATAACATCCATGGTGATCTGATTGCCATATGGAAGGTAGAAGCGCGCTGACTCCTTTGCCCGTTTGCGACTCATTCCACCATCAATCAACCCCTTTAGGGTCTCGTGATACTTTCGAAGTGATTCCTCCATGTGGAGGATATACTTTTCCTGCTCATTAGGAGGCCAGTCATGAGGAATATAGAACTTATCATCCTTAAGCTCCTTATAACGCGCCGATTCAGCATTAATTGATAGGCCGATCCTATGTTTTAGAAGCTGGATATGGGTTGCGGTATCCACAGTCACAAGGAAATGAAGGGCTGATTTTTCGAAAACAGTATGATGTCCTTGATCAGCTAGCATCTTCAGGAGCTGTGGAATCCGTTGCCTCTTTTCGTTAGTGAGATCTCTTGAGGTTGATGTCCACGCCGAGAGTGCATGTGTCTCATCAGAACCATACCAGCCTGTAAGCTGGACACGGTTGGCACCTATTGTTTCTGACATGATTAGTCCAGCGTGTACTTGAGATCAATCTTGCATGTGAGTGTTGGAAGACGAAGCTCATTAGCCAGCCCATGAGACTTTGCTTCGGTCGAATCGAGGTACCAGTCAGCATGGCCACGCTCGTGTACAAGCTTCAGGAAGTAATCAGATGGCTTGCCACAGTTTCGAGCCATCATCTCATAGACCTTCTTGTTGAGTCGATCGGCCTCACGTGAGTCAGCCTTAAGCTCCTCAACCTTTCCAATAGCACCAGAGGAAACATCATGAATCATAAGGGTTGCATCCGGATCCATGAATCGCATGCCTTCGGCACCAAAGGAGAAAAGGATGGCGCCACAGGACATTGCTTTGCCTTCTACAATGGTAGCAACAGGTACCCGTGAAGATCGAATAGAGGCAATCATGGACATTAAGGAATAAACCTGGCCACCATAAGAATCGATAACAACTGGGATAACTGACTGACCAGTGTTCTGGGCCATGCTCATTTGGGAGGTGAACTCCTTAGCGGACTCTTCATCAAACTTATTGACACGAATGATGATTGGATCGACCTTGAGCTCAACTGCCTTGATCTGTGGTGCGACATCTGCGATAAAGTTCATGTTGTATCCCGCCTGTGTTAGGTTGTTGATTACCTGCTCTTGCACATCTTCTTCATAGCTACTTGCAACGACTCCACCCACAAGAGGGACACGATAGACATCCCTCTTGGTAGATGAGATCTCCGTTGCCACACTCCGGACATCCCTTTTCACTTGACTTAGTACCATCCTTAATGTACCCCTTGAGAACCCTAGCAATTACCTTTGCAAATGAGAACATATCACTGTTTTTGTCCTTTTGCAGCTGCTCAACGACGTAATGAATTGGAACATTGTGTCGTAAAGCAAGTGAGATTGTTCGCGTGAATGCACCCTGTGTCGAGTTGTCGAAAAGAGTGACGATATCCTTGAAAACCAAGTTATCATCCTCACCAACTGGCACAAGAAGATTGTATGTAGTAACTCCTTCACGCTTACCATTTTTAACCAATGTGCCTGACTTGTATCGCTTTGGAATCTCAATATTTTCAGGAATGCCACAAAATACCTCATAGGGCTTCCCATCATTGAGACCGATCAGGATGAGCCAGGATGTTCCTCCAATATTTGCTCTATGAATATCACACTCTAGGGTCTTTGGCCTCTTTGGCGTGAGACGACCATCAGCAAGGGGGTTTGGTTGGACTGTCTTGGGCTCTTCAGACTGCACTAAGACACCGGTTCTGCAACCATCACGATAGACCGTAAATCCCTTGCATCCTGACTTCCAGGCCTGGAGGTAAACATCATTGACTGTCTCACGAGTCGCTGAGTTGGGGAGGTTGCAGTTATGAACTGTAAAACCATTTGCTGAAAATGAATTCCCATCAGGAACTGTTAAATCATAAGTTCTTTCATTTCCTAGCATTTCAATTGAAAGAATCTCATCAAAATCATCGGCTGTTTTGGATTCATCAAGCCATCGCTTAAGTGTCCAATATCCGGGATTTTTTATATCAGATTCATTCAGATGCGCGGTAAGTAATAAAAATTTTGCCGCTTCCTGTTTGTTTACTCGAAATTCACGAGGAATTCGAACTTCTGCATTCTTACAGATAACTTCTACAGCCAAGTCTTGCATTATAACCTTCCCAGTATTTTAAGGAGATCTTCGTTAAAGATCTCGGTTTCAGTAAGAACATGAAAGTTTTGGCCAAGAACATCTCTTGCTGCCGAAATTTTCAAGGCATTAACATGCTCACACGCTTTTTTAAGTGGCTTTATTTCTAGAACAATTGTGTTGCCTATAGCATTAACAAATGCAATATCAGGATAGTAGTGCCTTCTTGAATTGCTTATCATATACTGAATTCTTTCAGGTGTTATTACTCTTTGAATTCTACATTGCCCAAGAAGATTGTCTAAAGCTTCAAAAACTTTTTTCTCCCATGATGATCTATAAAAAAACTTATCGTTTTCCTGATTATTCATTCTATACCACCCCTTCTCAGAGTTCTTATATCCATTCTTATCAGATTCTAAAGAAGATCTAGAGAATCTATTTGATAGATACTCACTATAAAGCGAGTCTATTGCGTCAGGAGTAAGTTCATCAATATTTTTAATGTGTGTATGCAATAGAACATGCTTCATTTTCCAAGCATGAGTATTCTTCACTCTAAAGTTTTTGTAAGCTTCTTTAGTAATCTGCTTTCTCTCATTGTCAGAGAAATTTTTGCTATATGTGATTCCAAGCATTGAACATGCTGATTTAAGAACCCTTTCCTTGTCAGCCAGCTTTATTGCATCATAATTGCCATATTTTTTAAGCCTTCCTATTGCTATCTTTTCTGAGTGGTTTGATAGATTTTTGAATTCACATGCCCATAATTCTAGCACATTGTCATCGCATAATCCATCGAAAGGAATGCCATGTGATATCAAAAAGTTTTTTGCACGTGTTATTTTGCTTGATTTACCATTCCTAGAAAAATCACCTGTTTCTCTTATCTTTCTGATTCTTAATGTGTCACCATGCATTCTTCTGTTATGATAATCAGGTGTTGCCTTAAAACATTTTAATGAACAGCAGTTATGCTTCATGCTAACAGATTTCGAAATTATACTGTCCATTTGATCGACAATTTTATTGCAAACTTTGCATTCAAATGTTGTTCTAGGCACTTTCTACTCCACAGTATCTACATATGCTATGGAGTAGAAAGAAATTATGACAACTTAACTCTGTCACCGATATTAATGTCCTTTAATTCTGCCCATGCCTCAAGACCATCATCATCGTTAAGCAAAATAAACTTATGATCTAGTGTTGTTTTGATGCTTAATCCGGATTTTGTGGTCACACGATAAACCGGCTTAACACCTTGATCTGAGACAAATCCAATCATTGCTGGCCGGCCATGATGATTAACCGTCATGAGGCCACTAACGGTTGCCGAACTTTCAGATTGACAGTTAGAAAGCTCGGCAATTTCATCGGCATAAAGCAACCCACTGTCTGTTTCAACAAGAGAATCACCTGATACACAAGTTTTAGAAATTGAGTGATCAACCCATCGCTGAGCGGCTGCCTGAATCTTTACCGAATTTACCCAGTCAATGTCATTTGCAGTTGCACCCCAATATGGACTTTCCTGAGGATCTGACTTACCCGTGATATCCATCCACTTTTTGAACCAATGATGATAGACAGTATATTCCTGCCACTTATCACCCATTGGATCCACAAAATCAACTCGGGATGTGATATCACCCTGCGTGATCTTTCGACGACGTTTATAGGAGAGCAGGAATGCTGGTTCAATTCCGGATGTTGTCTGGGTTAGGATGGAAACAGATCCTACAGGTGCCGTGGTTGTGAGGGCAATATTACGACGACCCGATGTGCGCCACATCTCGAGGGCACCTGGTGACTCAGTCTCGACTACCTGCATAATCTTGCCAAGGTAGCTATGTCCTTTCTCTTTCTCCCAGTCCCAGACAGGGAAAGCACCACGCTCGTGTGCCATCACTAGTGAGGAGTAGTGAGACCAGGTGGCCAGTGATTTGTAGATCTCCTCAGTAACCGCAATAGACTCCTCTGAGCCATACCGAAGTCCTAGTGCTGCCAGGGCATCACCAAGGCCCGTGATCCCAAGTCCTGTCCTGCGACCATTGCTACCGGCAGCACGAATCTTCTCCCAGAGATCCTGTTCAATCTGCTTCACATGCTTGGGCTGTGGATCGTTCTTGATTTTCTCCAGAATGCGATCGACACACTCGACCTCAAGATCAACAAGGTCATCCATTAGGCGCTGTGCATCCTGAGTGACTGTTGCAAACTCATCAAAATTGAAACTTGCATTTGGCGTAAATGGGTTTCGAATGAATGAGGTGAGATTGATCACCATCAGGCGGCAAGAGTCATATGGGCTGAGCGGGATTTCTCCGCACGGATTCGTTGAGATTGTCTTGTATCCGACATCCCTATAGCAATCGACAATGCCTTCATTGACCACCGTATCCCAGAAAAGAGCTCCAGGTTCAGCAGATGCCCAGGCAGCATCAATAAACTTCTCCCAAACTTGCCTTGCATTGACCACGCGTGTAATCTCAGCATCTTCAGGAGCTGCCTCTACGGGCCATCGAAGAGTAAAGTCCTCGCCCTTCTCAACCGCCCGCATAAACTCATCAGTAAATCTGATTGAGATATTTGCACCGGTAACTTTCTTAAGGTCACGCTTGATGTCAATAAATGTTTCAAGCTCAGGATGATTACAATGAACGGTTAGCATCAGGGCCCCACGCCGGCCGCCTTGAGCAACTTCCCGTGTAGAGTTGGAGAAGCGCTCCATAAAGACACCGATACCATCAGTCGTCCGGGCCGCATTGGTTGTTGGTTGTCCCTTTGGACGAATGGTGGAGATGTCAAAGCCAACGCCTCCGCGGCGCTTCATAATCTGCACCTGTTCCTGATCGCTGAAGAGGATGCCGCCGTAGGAGTCGTGAGGCTGATCAATAACAAAACAGTTGGAAAGTGACTGAAGCTGATGAGGATTGCCAATTCCTGACATTGGCGATCCCTGAGGGACTACTTGGGCAAATCCCGTGAGGAGACTCAGGATTCTTTCCTCACTGAGTGGGTTTGGATACTTTGCCTCGATCCTCGCAAACTCCTTTGCAAGCCGTGCATGTAGTTGCCCAGGATCGGTCTCCAGCAAGTCACCCTGATGGTTCCTGAGAGCATACTTCAGAAAGACATCCGGTGCAAGCTCATCACCGCCAAAGGCCTCACGAAGGTGTTCAAGAACGCTTTGATTTTTGTTACTCATGTCACTTTGCTCCCATAACTTGTTTCCACTTCTCTCGCAGGACATTCTTCCTGCTATTGTCATCCTGGGTTATTGCTTCCTGCAAGGTGAGCTCACCCTCATCTAGAACTTTAATGGTAGAACGAGCCGTGTCAATGTGAATAGGAAAAAGAATGCCATCGCGTCCTGCTCGATTCTTTGCTACAAAAAGCCTTCCCATTCCTGTGGCCTTTTCGGCAGGCTTTCGGGAGAGAGAGAGGACCACGTCAGCCACCATTGCCTTGCCATAGGACTCTGACATATTCTCAAGGCCAACAATGTCAGAATTTGAGGAGTCACGATTTGCCTGGGATGCCGTCCAGATGGGAATGTTTTTCTCCATTGCCAGGTTTCGAAGCTCCTCATAAATAAGCTTAAGCTCAAGTCTTAGGGCATCGTACTCTCGTGATGATCGCATAATATCAGCATAGTCAATGAGGATCATGTTAGGAACAAATCCTCTCAACGAGAGCTTCTCGAGGTGATTTCGAAGGGTATTGACAGTTGCCGTGCCTGTAGGATACTCCTTGATGATGAGCTTGCCTAGCTCCATATCCTTGTACTTGTCCATTACCTCCTGCTTTGAGTCCTGGATCTCGTTGGACGGGATCTCAGTCAGGTGAGAGTCATAGCGAATGCCAACCGCTGTTTCAGTGAGCTCAAACGTATAATGAACAACATTCTTTCCTCGTTTCAGGGCGTTTGCTCCCAAGGAGACAAGCATATGGCTCTTGCCGACACCGGTATTTGCAGCAATAACCCCTAGCTCACCGCGACCAAGGCCTCCATTAAGGACTGTCTTCTCGTCAAGCTGATCAATACCGGTAGGACATGCAGCGCGATTGATCTTAACAAAACGAGCTTCAGCATCCTCAAAGAAGTCATGACCAACAGATGTGGGCAGGCCTACGGAGACTGCCTTGCGCATAAGATCAACGACGGCATCATACTTGTCACCTGAAATAAGTTCGACAGATTTCTCAAGTGCCTCACGAAGGGCTTGCTTCCTGCAAAAATCAAGCGCCTTATCCTTCACATATGCAATGTCACCCATGTCAGGTGAGTGACGCATACGACCCAGGTACTCTACAATTTGCTCCTTAAGGACAGCATTGCTTGGCTCACGCAGCTCATCCTTGATGATGGAGATGAGCAAGGAGAGAGTCGGAAACGAGCGATACTTGCCATTGTACTTGAAGTACTTGTCACTGAGGTAAGCAAGGTATTTCAAGTCAAAGTAGTTTGGCTGCATCACCTCTGACATTTGTGCGGCCCAGGTATGATCGGTCAGGAGGCCCTGGAAGATCTTTTCCTGAAAGGGTTTGCCATACTGCTTGAATAACGCTTCACCGGGACTATTGTCAGACATACTTCCTCTTTAGATTTACTGTTGCGTTCATGTAGAGCCTGTCAATGTCGAATGTTTTAATTCCGGCCTTGAGAAGCGAGCGAATGAGCTCCATCTTATTGCCGGCTGGAACTTCACTCTCGACGGCCGAGTTGATCCTTGTAACCTGGTTCCAGCTGAGATTTGAGACATCAAGGTGCATGAGCTTCCAATTCATTCTAGCCATGTCAGCACCGTTTTTCACTTGCTGGTATGTTTTTGCTGACTTTTCTGGCATTGAGATTGCATGCGTAATGATTTCTTCCAAGTCAATGGGACTATTACCGACAAGCTGCGGAAACCTCTTGGCCATAGTCTTCAGTCCTATGCCTTTAATCCCGGGGAGTGCATCAGAGACATCTCCGCAGAAGCATCGAGCAACAACCATATTGTAGGGTCGTATTCCAAATTTTTTTGTGACATACTCGTCATCGACTACGGCCTTGAGAGTGGGAGACCAAATTTTCACTCTTTCATTCACTAGCTGTAAGTAATCATGATCAGAAGAAACTATCAGCACCGGTGACTGTGAGTATGAATATTTTGCCAAATAGCCAATAACATCATCAGCTTCGCAATCTGAGACGTAGATCTGTCTAACAGGTAGATGCTTCAATGCCCCAACAAGGACTTTCACCTGCCAGTTTCGATTCTCTACCGTGTCTGGGAGGTCTCCCTCGTGAAAACGATTGAGCTTTACCGGGCGACGACGCGACTTGTACTCCGGATAGATGGCACGGCGCCGGGCCGAACCACCACCCTCCCAGACGATGACACACTCAGAGGGAGAGTGCGCCGATATCAAAGAGTTCAATGACTGGAGGAACCCGACCACCCCACCGACGTGCTGACCCTCGGCCATCAGCGGATTTGCACAAAAATTTCGCAGATACAAGTTCAGCTAAAGACCGTCAATTAGAAGAATTTTCCTCTGATTGACGGTCACCTCGTGAGAATTTTGAGATTGCATTGTCTATTGCCTCTTCAAAGTTTTGAAGTAAATCAATTTGCCAGATTGTGATGACATTATAACCAGAAGATACGGCTAATTCAATTTTTCTTTTGTCTCTTTCCCAGACATCTCTTGCAAAGAGATTTCTGTGTTTGTCAAAATGGTCTGCTTCGTAGAAAGAAGGATTGAAATGCCAATAATCACCATTGATCTCAATTAAGAGATTTAATTCTTGAATGAAAATGTCGTACACTCTATTTGAGATGCGAAATGAATGTTTACAATCGTATCTCTTAGAGAGTGAATCTAGAACCTGCATTTCCAGACCACTTCTCCACAACCCTGTCAGATTCGAATACTTTCCAAGTTTCCAACGTTCTGCCGTTGCTTTTGCACACTTTAAACGCGTTTCATCTGAATGATGCTTTCCTTTTATCCAATTCTCCCCTCCGTTGTGATAAAAGAGTAATTTTTTTTGTCGCATAATCTCGCGAACTTCAGGAGAAAGAGGCTTTTTACGAACACCCGTTATCTTTTTAGAAAATCTTTCATAAGCTCCATTTTTTAATTTTGTCTCTTTAGCTTTTTGAGCGCCTATTCTATAGGACTCTTTAGTTCTAGAAGGCCCTTTTTCTTCTATTCTTTTTTTCAAACCTTCTGATACTTTTTTCCTGTGCTCTAGAGTTCGAACTTTTCCTTTATTTGCTTTCGATATTTTTTCTCGACGTTCTTGTGAACAAGGTCCACGTTTGCTGCCTTTGTTCACAAGAACACTTGCAGCATTTGCCCGTGCCATTCCATTTCTTTTTGCTATTTCTGCGTATTTTTCTTCTCCAAGTTGTGACTTGAGGATCCTTATTGTCTTATTACGTCCAAACCCCCAGAGTTCTTTTATCTCTTCAATCACAGCGCCTGACAAAAAATGCTCTATCCCGTTAAGGATGAGCACATCATTTGCACTTTCACAAGTCATCAGCTACCTCCATACATAAATATGCAGGTAGATCAGCAGATATCTAACTTATGAACTACTCCGGAGAGATATCATAACCCGATTCTGTCAGTTGATCAGCAAGTGATTTCACTTCTTCATAAGACTCACTGTCAATATCAATGTCATCAGCCTGGATCTGCGTTTTGACCATTGCCTTTTCCAGGAGACCCTCGATCCATCGACTCGCCTCCGGATCCTTCATGACATCACCGAAATCATTCTTGTAGAACTTTCGTGTGAGAATATTGACACCCTCTGAGTTCATCACCGTGAGAGTCTTCCACGCACCGGCACCCTCGATGGCGACTTCGTGATCATCGACCATATCCTTGCCGAAGTTTCGAAGCAAGTCAAAGATCTCCTCGTGCTCAACGATGCCCTTGCCAAAGTGAATCTGGAAGTTAGCCGACCTGAAGGGTGGGCCCACCTTGTTCTTGATGGTCTTTGCCGAGACATTGATACCAATAACGGCGTCATTGGCACCCTTCACTTGCTGGCCGGCACCGAGCTTGATTCGAACCGAGGCGTGAAATGGAATCGCATTTCCACCAGGAACTGCAGTCGGATCTCCGTAAAGAACACCGATCTTTGTCCTCACCTGGTTCAGGCAAACAAAGAGAACCCTTTGATCGCCAATGAGGCCGGTAATCTTTCGCATTGCCTTGGAGATGGTCCTCGCCTGGAGACCGATAGTATCCTTATCATACGCACCCTCAAGCTCAGCCTTAGGTGAGGATGCCGCGACGGAGTCCCAGATGATGGTGATGGGCGCGTCCTTGCTGAATGTCTTTGCCTTAAGGATAGTCTTCTCGGCAATGTCAAAGACTTCCTCTGTGCAGTGAGTATCGACATAGACGAATCGCTTCGAGATATCAACACCGAGGGTCTGCAAGTTCTCTGGGTTGGTGGCATTCTCCGTGTCGATATAGACCACGATTCCGCCCATTCGCTGGGTGGATCGAGCGATGTGGGTCGCAATGTGACTCTTACCAATAGAGGGTGGGCCGAAGATCTCGATGATGCGACCCTCGGGAAGGCCACCGTCACGGCGATTGGAGATGATGTAGTCGAGCTGCTTCGATCCCGTCGAGATCCAGCGCTTCACGTGAGTGGGCGACTGGTCCGAGGCGAGGTTGTAAGCGACACGATGGCCAATATCTCGATTGAGAGAGTTGATGAGGTCAGAGGTAAAATCCTCGGCAGCTGAGGATCCGGTGTCAGTTGAGGCTGTGACTTTCTTCTTCGGTGGCATTGCTTCTCCTAAGTTCTATTGTAGCTGGCAGTAGAGACATGTTCACCCCGGATTTGACCCCGGGGTGAACTCATTCTGTGGCTAAGACTGATTACTCGAGGTCAGCGAAGGCGTCATCGAGGTCATCAAAGGCCTTGCTGGGCTTTGGCTTCGCCTTGCCTTTGCCACCACCGGAGGAACGAAGCTCAGCGATATCATCGTCGAGGCTTTCCGGAGTTGCACGGGTCGCAGTCTCGGTTCGAACCTCAGGCTTCTCAGCGGTGGTCCCGCCAGTGAGCCAGTCATTGACACGCTTCTCGATCTCATCGGGGGAGACGTGCTCATCGTAGTCCTCCATCTTTGGAATGGAAGAGAGCCACTGCTTCACCTGACCGGAGTCCTTCGAGAGGGGAGTCTGTGAGGCTCGTGGAGTCACCTTGGTGTCGGCGTAAGTCTTGCCAGGCTGCTTCGTCACTGAGACCTTGATGTCACGGCCAGACTCCGGATCGGTGATGTCACCATAATCCTCGTCAAGCATAAGCTTCAGGAGGTCCTGGTAGATCATCTTGCCAAAGCTCCAAAGACGTACACCCTTGTCTTCCTCACCACGGACCACCACAGCCGCGGTGGTTCGAAGTTTCGGATAGAGCTTCTTTACAAGTTCACGAGAGGCGTCTGATCCATCCTCACGAAGCTTGTCAATAAGCTCCTGAATGGGATCGCGCTTGCCAAACTGTTTCGGCGAGAGAATGGCAGGAGCCTTATCGCCACCAATACCGTAGTAGTACCAGCGGTCGACGAAAGGCTGACCATCATTGTTGGGGAAGGCAATGATTCGAACCTGATAGTCCTTGCCCTCTTCCGGGCGCCAGGTAACGGCTGACTTCTTGTTCTGGCCGGAAAGCTGGCCAAGCTTCTTACGAATTGCGTCAAAGTCAATAGGCATTTGATTTTTCCTTATGTTGGTTGGTTGCTGTCATGGTAGTCATCAAAGGCGTCGCCCCCGTTGATGACCTCAATGTGGTCCTGCCACGATGAGATTATAGTAATCGTCTCTTAAATTTTCAATATTTCCATTGTAGAAATTTTGATACCGCCGCCTTGTTCTTGAAAGGAGAACTTGCTCCTCCATATGCACGAGCAAGGCATTCGACAGAAGACTCATAGGTTTCTGCCCTATCCCTAAAGTGATTTGTCTCGAGATTATCCAAAACTCCATTGTTATTGAGATCAAGCATTGCAATGGTTAAACCACTACCGACAGTATTGACCTCACGTAGGCGTCGCTTCTTCGGAGAAACACTTGGATTTGGATAAGTTGCAGGAGCACCAAGAGGCACAGTTGCACCAGCAATTGCGCCGGCACCGGAAAACTCATCCAAATCCTCCTCGTCCAGCTCATAAATCATTTCACGAATGAGTCTTAAGAGTTCATCTTGCATAAGACTATCTATGCTAGACGATGTGAACTTACACACTGCTGGAAGAGTTTCGATACACCCACTGACGAGCCTGTGCCAGGAGGACAGCCAGTGCAGGTTCGGAGCCAACATAGAAGCGGTTCTCCTCTCGTTGAGGACCTCCGGCGACCGCGATCGCGACCCACTCCTCAGGAGTCAACTTGACGCCCCAGTGCTGGAGCAGCTGTAAGGAACGATGAGCGATGGGAACCTTAGGAAGGGCTTCATTGTAGCGGTAGAGTCTTCCTTGCTTCCTGTGCCAATCGGAGTCTTGATCCAAAAGGTAAGGAGTCTCCACCGAGCCTACCATTCCAATTGCATGGAAGAGCCCAGACATTACAATGGATTCTGTTGGAATGTGATCCATGTCGAGGGCGGCCGCTAAGGTACGCATAGTGCCGGTGACCTCAATGGACATTCGAATGAGGCCACCAGGCTCCGACCATCCCTCATGCTCCTGTAAGGTGGCAGGACACATAATGATCCTTTCACCGAGAGCATCCAACATCTGTGTAATTGGTTCGGATCGACTGCCTGTCGCAGCAGCGATCTTAGAGAACTTACGGAAGTGTTGTTGCAGCGTTTCTAGTGTTTGTGTCATATAGAACTTTATGGCGCTGGTTTCAAATGTTCAAAGATTAAGCTCGAGCACTTACAATAATCCTGCACTTCTTTTCATTTTCATTTATCTGTCGCCTATAGTATAGCTTTGCGCTCGGGGGAATATTGATTATCCCAATTGTGGAGCTGGCATCCAAGATTGCCTTAAGATAGCGCCAGCCATTGGATCCTCTCTGGCCCACGGCAGTTGCTGGCCATGCCTCATCATTGATGACAAGATCAATGATGATTCCGTCGCCTGCTACGGTAGGTTCCTCAAAGACATCAGAAAGAACATCCGAATCAATTGCCTTTTCTAGTATTTCGGATGGTTTTAGCTTTTCTCCATCTGTGTCAATGCCAAGATCCTTCAATAGCCCACTTGGATCAGACTTTGCTCGTGCCTCGGCTTCGGCAGCGCCAAGAGTTTTTCCTCCAACGTTAGGCTTGTTTTCCCAGTCAGAAGATTCTTTAAGAATAAGACGCGTGTAGTGTCTAATAAACTGATTGGTATTCATAGGATTATCTATGCTGCTTCATCCAGTCCATTCAGGGATAACGAAAAATTACCATATGGTTGAACCATTATCCCATCATTGATGATCTTGGAGAGCCCTTCTGTGTTACCTGCTGGAACATCGACAAAAAGTGCATCATGCACGAGGAAGAGGGGATCACAGAGTCCATTAAGTTTTTCTGTCAAGCTTGAGAAACCTAAGAGGCAAACATCTACAGCGGTGGACTGGACCCAATGGGGAATCAACAGTCGAGACTCCTCAGGTTCAATAGGACGACCATAGCCGTTCCTTCCTGGTGTGCCGGCAATGAGTTCCTGTAGCTGCTGGACACGAAAGTATTCTTTCACGTAACGCTTAAGCTTTTCCTCGACACCACCGGATGCACCAGCACCGTAGAGAAAGGAGAGGGTTGCAATCTTTGCTTTCGCTCGACTATAGCCTGAAGCTCTCGAGATCTCCTCGTAGACATCACCTTGGGGACTCTCACCAACTGCCATCAAGGCCAATCGTGGCTCTAGGGAGACGAAATCAATGCTCATGATACTTCCGCCAGGATATCGAGAGCGAATAATGCTACGATGCTTCTTGTTCATTCCGAGGACACGTGGGCCTGACTCGACGCGAAGTCGACCTGTCTTCGTGTCATGTCTGTAGTGGATGGGAGAACAGACATTGCCAAACACCGGGAGAAAGGAGTCAATAGGCTCCCCGGCATCCACTAGTGACCTTACCTTGACAGTATCAACGTGAATGGGCTCAAGCCGCTCCAGAATCCGGCGACCCCTTGCCAGTATTTCCAGGTAGCCTGTCGCCTCTAGCTCCTCTACCAGTGGAAGGATCTCACTTCGAAACTGCTGAATCCTCCTGGCAAGACCACGAGGTGTCAGGGCCTGAGACCAGTCAATGTTAGTGTCGGTGCCGAGCCAGGTACCATATGCATTCCGGTAAGAGGCTGGGATAAGTCCTGGCAAGTTTCGACCCCAGGCGGTTACCAAGTCTTCCAAGGAAGTAGCCTTGACACCTGTTGCACCGAGGAGCCAGGAGTCCTCATCGGGTTCTGGCACAGTGTGGGGACGCTGGCGAATGGCAATGCATCGACCGGTGCCGGTAGCTTCAGGAAGGAGGGTAATCTCTCGCATAGGAGAAGTGTATCAGGAAAGCGTGATTGTTCAAGATGTGTGAAGTGTTTAATGCACTAAGGATCAGCTAATCTATGTCTCCGACTCACCGCAACATTACGCCCGAGAACTTCGCCGGCGGGGCCTTCTTCTTCTTTTTCGGTGTAACTTTCTTCAATTCAGCGACTAGTGCGCTAACATTTAGAACTTTAGATCGTGAAGTACTTGTCCTTTCACTCGTTTTTTCATAGATTGTCAAATTGTTTATGATGTCCTGTGTGCCACTTGATATTTTTGGAAATTCATAGCACGTGATTCCCTCACCTGGAAGATCGTTCAAGATTTGCAATGCCGTCTTATCTTTGGCACCAACTAGTTGAACAGTTAAATCGGATGAAATAGCAGGACCAGGTGGCTCATTGTGAGCAGCAATGTTAAGTGGTTTTCCATTACTGTCGAACCAGAGCCTTATTGTAGTTTTAATACTGCCAGCTATGGCCTCCGCCAACGCTACATCAATGCTTGAATTTCCAAAGGAAAGATTTCCACCTAAAACGAATGGTTTTTCTGGCGTGCCTTCCAGTGACGGTGTTGCAACACTCCCACCAGCAGCAGCCTGGGCAAGTTTAGTGAGCAGAGTAAGCTGTCTTTTCCCGGAAGAGTAAATACCGTATGCACCAACATTTAGAATAAACTTCGCAGATGTTGAAAATTCTCCTGGGCTTATTTTGTGTGATATTCCTGTGCAGGTGTAGATGTTATCGACCGATGTTCCTGTTCCGATGTCAAAGTATATGCATTGCATGAAATTGATGATTGGACAGCCCATCATCTCCATTTGAAGTTCTGTGCCATTGACTAGAAGTGGAAGTCCTGATTGTCTTGTGGCAGCCTGGGGATCTCCTGCTGACTCCTGCGCTTTTATGATATTGACTGTGTTAAGTCTGGCATCATTAATGCTGCTTACGGTTATTGATTTTACCATTCCTGCGGCGGATCCGTATCTAATGACAGGCATCCCCTTGCTCATAAATTGTCTCATTTTATCGGGGGAAGAAGGTCGCAACAATTTGCTAAGGTCGATATCGTATGTGCCAGGTGTCGGTTGAGGTCCTGAATCAGTTCCCTTTGCAGCCACTAGAACATTTGCATCTTTCATTTTCTTAAAGATATTTTCCCTGCTAGCACCTAGATGTGCAGGATCCAAATCATTCCAATGCACATCTGTAAAAAGTGGATGCTTTGCTTCAATTGCAGCCGCTTCTATCAGCGTACCCGTGCTTGATCTTCCTGCAACTATGGCTTCATGATACTCCTGATAGGGAGAAGCTTGTGCATCAGTAATATGAAATCGCAGTATTGTCTGATCCCTGTTAAGATGGTGAGGGATGCACTCGGTAGTTATCGAGAGCTTTGGCATAGTGAAGTTTGTGTCCAGGATCCCTGCTCCTCGTAGGGATGTTTCGGTCGTCGAAAGTCCTACATTTGCCTTGAGATTTCCCTTGTCATCATATGCTGAGCTGAATCCATAAGCAGCATTTGCAACGTTTTCAACAAATGATCCTAGCAGATCTATAACTTGCTTGACTGAGACCCTTACCTGCTTTTTATACAAGCCCTTGATGGCCTCCTGCAACTTTTTGGTGTCAAGTGGAAATGAGGCAATTGACAGGCTTCTCATATAAGACGCCCTATCATTGAACTTGTTGAAAATAAACTGGATCTCATCAAATCGTTTTAATTTTGACAGGGGCTGCCCAACAAAAACAAGCAATGCCCTCCCTAGGGAGACGGCACCACTTTCGAAATCTTTGGATCCAACAGGAAGTCCTGATTCCAAAAGCATAGATCTTGTAATATCTGTCCGATCTTTTAGGGCACCACTGCATGGTGCAAATGGTTCAAATCCATCGCTTAATCTTGAAAACATGTCATCAACAGCAGCGTCACCTGATGACTGAGCTTCATTCTTAAGGGTTAGCAAATCATTAATCTTGCCTGCCAAGGATGTAATTTGCTCACTTTGAGCATTTTTATCACGAATCTTGGCGATCTCATCAGTTACTTTTTTCAAGTCCTCAGGTGATATCGCCAAGAGAGCATCCTCAGATGCAACTGCACCCCTAAAGGTGTCTGAGACAACATCCTTCATGATGTTGAGCCCAAGAATTTCATTGACTTGACCGATGATAACCTTGAGATTCTCTTTTGCCGTCTTTGCAGCATCACCGGTGACATCATATGCCTGAATATCAGATGTTCCCTTAAGCGAAAGATTCAGCTCGATATTAACCTGTCCAGAGTCATCAAAATTAAAGGAGGAATTGACAACGATATACTTCTCTGTGACTCGTAGTGAATCAACGAACTGTGACAAGGCATCGTCTTGAAGCCTGCCACCAAAAACCCTTTGACCCTCTGTCACTCCTGAATTTGAATTTGAAGCTTCAAGGTCGGTAGCCAACCTGCCTGAGGATGTGTCTATGGACCATCCATACTCAATTTCAATCTCGGCAGTGCTATAGAGGTCAGCCTTGACAAATGGGGCAACCTCAGAGAGCCTTCCTCTGTCGTGAAGCACGAGGCTCATCTTGCCCGTTTTGAATGAAATGGCACCGGCACCAGAGGGTGCAATATCAAACGTGATGCCTGCCAGTGTCAGTAAAGGTTTGAACCTGTCAATGGGCCTGACTCCATTAAATGCTTGTGACTTGACATCATCATGATCGGCGACCATGGTCTGCGGTGCAGTAAAGATATCCATTGAAATCGCCGAGTCTTTACCTTGACCATAACCTAGTATGGCAGAATCAAAAACATTATCTTCGCGCAGCAAATACCTACCCTTGAGGTACCTTAGTGTGCTAAGGCCTGATACAACATCAAAACCGGTACCGGTGAGCTCTGGGTCAGGATGCGGCTCACTCTTCTTGATTCCATGAAGCCTGACAGCGACAAATGGCACAGCTCGACTGATAATATGGGCAGGCAATATTGTTGAAAAAATTGAGAGACCTGATGTATCCCTGACTGAGATGCCAAGCTTGTTGTTGAGCATCTCAATAACCGATATGACTGTGTCGGTCTTTTTAGGTACGCTGAAACTGCCTATGCCTAATGACTTATCGCTGCCGTCACCTCCTACAGCCTGATTAAGCGAAAACGAAGCAGGTTCTCCGGCCGGCGGTGGTGCATACGATCTATTGCCATTGATAATTCCATTCTTCAACAAGGAAGATATGTACTCATCGGCATTTGTCGTATCAGGCAAAGTAAATCTTACCGACCTAGCAATGCTCTTTTCTGTTTTGTCTGAGTTAGCTTTCCCAGCGCTCTTGATTGTAGCATCCAGCTCAGAAAGAATTTCATGTGTAAATTTTCCACCACCAATGATGTTTATGATTGGTGAGACGAATTTTGCAAGCTCGACTGTCTCAGGATCTATTGCATCATTTGTGTTTGCCTGACTTATCTCCTGACTGTTTAATATTGTCGCAACAAAATCCTCAACTGTTACACCATTGACATACGGCTTAAGTGAATTCACTGCATTGATATACTGCTGCCTTCGTGTTGTCGCTAGCATCAGATGTACCTGCTCACTTGTTCACGGTTGGGAATGAGGAGTCGAGTTCCAGGAGGCACTTGAAGAGCCCACCCAATCCCAGACGCTGAGGCAATGAGCCACCACAGTGTGGCATCACCATAGGCTTCACCGGCAATAGAATCAAGTCTCTCGCCCTCCTGTGACACACGTTCCTGGGCCGTGATGAGACCTGATGAGACGGCATCGTAAATAATGCCAGGTGACCTGGATGCTCCTCGGGCCTTGCCAAATTCATAGAGGACCGAGTTGAAGTACCTTCTCACTGAGACTCCTAAATTTGTTTGTTAATGATCTTTTTCGTTATTAGTGATGCATCATCAATGTCACGTTGTACAGTATCAGGCATATGCATCAGTCGTGTGATACCACCCACAGGATAAGCAACCGACCTTGCGGTACCATCGGATGCAAGACCCATTGGAATATCGTGAATGGGCAGGAATGTGACGGACAGTGTGACCATATTTGGTGCTCTACTTCCTCGGGCTGTCGACCAAGTTGTTTCAGTATTACCATATTCAACACCGAGCTGACTGATAAATCCTGCAAGGCCGCGACCTCCAGAGCCCTGCTCGAAGGACCTCACAATGGGATTTCCATCATCAGGTCCGGTTCCTGGGTTCAGGAATGCTGCAACAGTCTGCTGGGTAGTGCTGTCTGTGGTTATTGAGCTTAAAGTTGGTATTTCTGGAGTTGAAATAGATGCCAAAATATTATTTGCTTCTGCCACAATATGTGTGTATACAGTTTTATTTCTATCATCGCCCGCAATAGGCGACGTCAGTTCCACAACAACATATGATGTGTCTCCTCCTATTGTTTCTCTCTCAGAATAACCTGCTATTTTGCCGCCTATACCTGCATCAATATCTTGTCTTTTCCCACCCTTTCTAGCTAATGCATCTGTTAAGCTCTTGTATGCTTTGTATTTTCCTGTATTCTTCACTTCACAAGGCAATGGTGAAATTTTTGCACTGATATTCCCGGCTATGACTGATATAAGATCGTTTCCAACGCCGACTTGAGAATTTTTATTCAAGTCATTATTGCTAGACGGTTCGTTCAATAGAGCAGGTGCTCCTTGCATTGCACTGGCAATGGTAGCAATATTTGCATCCGGTGGGCCATTATCAGGTGTCTCAAGTGGTATACCTTTAATTTTTGCATCCTCCTGATCTAGACCAAAGAGCCTGCCCAAGGCAAATCTTGAGTAGTTGCTGTGAATGACATCACCAATTCTCACCCTAATAAGCGGTGAGGCTGCAACTGTCTGTGAGAAGGGTTGTGTGAACTTACTGTCATTATTGCTGACATCTTCGCCCTGGCTCCACTGCGGATAGAGCATATTCACCAGCTTGTTGATGGAGTACCACATATTGTCGTGATCCTCCGGGCTGGTGGCAACAACGGTGAAGCTGAAACTGATGGACCTCGTGGTGTTCTTGTAGGACTGGATGGGGTCCATTCTTCCAAAACCATCAGTCGCCGTGTAGTTTGCCGTAAAGCTGTCCGACAGTGCAGAGAGGAAGGCGTGGAATGAGAGGATCTCGTTGGTTCTGACATCATGAAAGTAAAAGGGCATATACTCAGCATCTAGAAGCCTCTCATGATGCTCACGATCCTCAGGTGATATCCTGCCTGAGTCACTGAAAACTTTTCTTGCCCTGAGCCTACGAAGTGCTGTGGCACCGGTTTCTTTCCCATTGTTGATAGGGTAGTTAGCATAAGCCCTGAGGCTTTGTTTCGTCACTAGCTCGGCTCGTGTGTATCCCAGCGAGATGTGTGACCAAGCTAGGCGCTTGCTGCCATCCACTTCCCTGGAACGTGATACTCTTAACTGGGCATTCTGAAAATAGTTGCTAGCCAATCCGGAAGGTGCCGGTGATGGCGCTCCAGGAACAGGACTACCAGGAGAGTCCGGATCAACCGACCCGTCAGCATCCCTCGCGACGCCATTGACAATACCGAGACGAGCACACGTATCAACAAATCTTATGAGCTTAAGCTCACGAAATGCATCCAAGATTCCAAAAATGCTAGATTCACTCTTAGATGTCAGTGTCTCAGACATATAATAGAGGTCCCTGGCGATCTCTCTGATCAGGACCAAATAGTAGCCAGGTGATGTGCCAAAGTTGATTGCAATACTTGTAGCTGAATCAACGACTGCACCACCTGTGACTCCTGTGCCTGGCTGGACATCGATGCCTGTGATGGAGAGGGCACCTTCAAGGGCCGCAAAGAAGTAAGCAAAGAAATCACCAGCGACCGAATCAAATGGGCTCTCGTAGGGCTGCATAAGTCCCATAGTCTTGGCAACCGTACCACCAAAATTTCTTAAGACATCTAGAAACCCATTCGCATCAGTGTCCTGTCGAAACAGATAGTTTCCAAATCTACCGCCCCTCTCGGCACCAAGGGGCAAGGGTGATGTTTCGGGATTGGGCCTTGGAAGCCTATTGACGATTATCGAGATGATGAGCGAGACCAGCGCCACACCTACAAAGAGGGCACCGTATGCTAGCAAAGCAAGCGGCACTGCACTAAGTGTTCCTCTGCCTGAGAACTGCTGTAGGAAGCTGTTCAGCTGACCGAACGACCGGTCATTGTATTGCGCGGGCTGGGTCTCGGCTGTGTCACCAGGCTGGTCTTGGCCAAACTTGCCATCGTAAATTGTGTCAGTGTTAGGATTGTCCAGGCCTTCGAGGCCGCCACCCGGGGCAATATACTTCTCTCTGTTGGCTCCCACACGAAGGCCTGTAGAGCTGGCAACCTTTGCCTCACCCTCATCAACCCCTCGAAAGGGCAGCAAGAGAGAAGAGGCCTTAAATCCTATCCTGTCAGTCGTTACCTTGAGGTCTCCTGCACTATCGAGACCCTCAATCGGGCTGCTCGGACCGGCTGATCCACCGGCCGCCCTCAACATTGTCTCGATAGCTCGCTGGCGCATCTCTTCAAAGACGCTGCCATCATTGGGGCGAGGTGTCTCTCCTGTGGGCTTGCGAGGCGCTGCTTCTCGGTAGCTCTTTGCAGTGAATTTGTCACCTGATGTGAAACGATTCTGTGAGAGGACTGATGCCTGGACAATTTCGAGAGTCTCAGGACTGCGATTCACTTCATTGCCATTGGGAGCGGTCGAATTCTCACGGGCTGAGGGCTGGATGGAGACGGCAGACCTCAGGGTTGGATTTCCTGAGAGCCTCTCCAGGTCTTCACCGCTTGCAAACTGTCCCAGCAGTCGTGTCTCGGCACCGGCCCCTGTCTCACTGTATCCGGGCTCTATCGGATAGGTATTGGGGCGAGGAGGCATATAAGTGTAATCACCGGCCCCCTGCAGTGGTGGTGTGTATGTCTCGGAGCCACCCCGGGTTCGACGAGAGAGGTAGTCTGAGAGCTTTCTCTTTGATGAGACACGAATGTCTTTACCTTGCTCATCGAGAATAAACTCAGGCGGACCCAGGCCGCGCTTTCCCTCATCATTGCCAGACATTATGCTCTCCCGCCTGTCCTGTCCTTGATGGCTGCCTCAATCTCCTCCAGGGTGATCTGGCTCTCGGCCGTATTGAGCGAGAAGCCATGAAGGGCCCGACCGGCGGCTCGAATAAACTCGCCAATGACTGCTTCGGTCTCGGTCCTCTCCTCGGGCTTAAGCTTCTCAGACAGCGCTCGCCAGACAGGGTCATTCTGCAGTTCAGTCTTGATTCTCTTTTCGTAGTCCATTTTGTTCCCTAGTCAGGTGTTTTAAAATCTTCCTGCTTTTTCATATTCATTGTAAGTTTCATTTGTGAATCGGTCCAAGGTGGAATCCCCCTCTTTCACAAGCTTTCCTGCAACAGCAAAGATGTTCTTAGTGAAATCCTCGGCCTTGAACGAGATTCCGATGTTTAGTTTTATGTTGATGGGCTTGTTCTCAATCTTGATCTCTTTGTTATTGACTAGAAGCTTGTTATTGAGAGTGTCGATTGTGCTATCTAAGCTTGATACTGTTATGTCATCCAAGAGCTTATCTAGCTCACGAAGCTCAGTAACAACTTTCTCAACATAAGACACCATTCCACTCTTGTACTCAGATACAAATCGATTTGTTCCTTCAGCAGTAGCAGCTGCAGCACCAATGATATTTGACATTGCTACGTAGCTATTCATTGCCCTGGTCATATGACCTTCGACTTCGTTGCTGAGGTCTGCAAGTTCTTCAATTTGACTAGTAAAGTCTCTAAACATTGAGATTGCACCGGTATCAAGCTTTTCCATCTCCTCACGCAATTTTACGAGGCCTTCATTGTTTATTCCTGCAATGATTTTTTGCGTGTTTACAATGCCCTCATTGAGTTTTTTTGTACGCTCATCAATTTCAGCAGGTGTTAAGCCTATGTTAGGTGCAATCTCTTCAGCAAGTAATTTTGTGTTTTCTGTTGCAACGTCTTTTAATTCTTCGTTTGTTTGAGCAAAGGCTTTTTTAACATCATCAGGATTAGGAACAATCGCATCCGTTACGGCCTGCGTTGCTTTGCCTTTGCTTTTTTCGGCATGTGCTTCGAAGAAACCCTCTGACATACCTGTAAAGAACCCAACAATACCTTCAAAAAATCCAGAGACAAGATTCCAGATACCGACGATCACCGCCTTAAAGCCTCTCAAGACGTGGGCGCCTAATCTCTCGATGGCCACCAACCATTGTGAGGGGCTGAACACAAAATCAAACAATTCAAAAATTGAGTCGGCAAGATTGTAAATCAATTTGCCAAGAAGCTTTCCAATTGAGGTCATTCCCCATACAAAAAGATCTGCAATTGTACCTGTTAAACCTTCAAGTACAGATACAGATAGATCCATGAACCCGTCAAAGAACTTGAAGAGGCCTTCACCTACTTTTGCAAAGTCTAAAGTAAGTATTCCTAATATGAAATCACCAAGCCCGGCTAATACTTTGAAAGATCCTTCCATCTGGAGTGACAAAAAATTCTTGAAATTTGTACCAAACATATCTTCAATCAGATTAAGGGCTGTATCATACAATCCTGTAGCCCATTCTGCGAAAGACAAATAAGTCTCGTCGCTGAGGAGACCAAGTGTCACTGCGTTCAGTAACGTTGTTGCCATTTTTCCTCCGGCAACTGCACCGGAATTTTTGATCTCTCCACTGTCAAGTTTATTTTGCAGGGCATCACCGGTGATTTTATCGACATCTGAAGCGCTAATTGCGCCGGCGATAATTGCTCCAATACCTGTGGCTCCTACAAGCTTCGGTGCAATACCTTTTACGGCAGGTCCAAGTCCCTTATCCACAATTTTTCTAGCAATTACTGTAAGAAGACCTTCGCCTGAAGCACCACCCAATGCTGCTGATAATTGTGTTGCTATCATACCTGGCAATGCGGAAAATATTCCGATTATCGCATACTTCATAATACCGATGCCTAAATTGGCACCTAAATAGAGACCCAGGAACTTTGTGATATCATCACCGTACTTGTCCCAGGTGACTGATATCAATTTCTTTAGAGACTCCCAAAGCTTTGGGGCTTGCCTTACAATCGCATCGAAGAGCGGGGAAAACATTGACTCACCCTCACCGGCAAGTGACTTAAACCCAGCCTCGAGTCCACCTCCTTCCATAGCATTCGCAAAAGTATCGATCGCCTCAGCTATCCGCGGGCCTAAATTATCAATGATGCCAGCGAAAATCTTTATGACAGTTGAAGAGAAAGTCTTAAGACCCTGGAGAAATGCACCCCCAGGCCCGGTAAGAGAAGTCGCATTCTCTATGCCACTGCTAAATGTGTCGATAAAGTCACTCACAGCCTTTGCAGGATCAGATTGCAACGTAGCAAAGAAGCTTTTGAATGCAGCGGTAAGATCTTTAACTACAAGACCTGATTTAACAAGTGGCCCTAAATTCTCGAGCATTTCCTTGACACCTGGGAATGCCTGCGCAAATGCATTACCCACATCTCTTCCCAATTGACGGACTTGCTTTAAGAGACCTACTAGATCATAAAGCACTTTCCTGCCATTCTGTGACCTGGCTAGCCCCTCACCAAATCCCTTGAAGAAGTTGCTGAGGAGGCCTCCGCTATAGTCCAGGGCTTCGACAACTCGCTTGATGCTATTACCTAAGTCCTCAAACATCTCCTGCTGTGATTTTTGCCTCTTTGCTGATAATTCGGCCTCAGTCGATAACTGCCTGTAAGACTTGCCAGCATTCTTGGCTGACAGGGCCTGCTCTACAATCGCCTCATCAAGTCCGGCAGTCTGTGCCAGGAGCTGTTTCTCCTGACGGGTCATCATATCTATGGACTTGCCAGTTGCGGCAAATGAAGTCCTCAGCATCTCAAGACGCTTGCCTGGATCCTGTTCCTTCATCATCTGCATTGCATCGACATTCATTCCAAATGCCTGTGCAAGCTTCGAAGCGTTGGTGGCGGCGGTCTCAAAGTCGTCGAATGCTGAGACTAGTCCCTCGATCTGTTTTACTTCAAGTCCCAGTTTCTTTACATAGACTACAGTCGCTGCAACTTGTGCGGCTGAGAGTTTTCCATACTTTGCCGTGTTCTGGAGCATATAGGCCATATCACGGGCAACAACCTTGGAACTCATTCCAAACTTTTTGGACATATCAGTGGAGAGCTTCTCGATATCCTTCAACATATCGGTTGCAGAGCGACCGGCGAGTCGAGAAGCAATGACAAGCCCCTTCATATTCTCTTCGGTGAGACCCATTCCCTTCTGAAGAACGAATAGCGGCCCTGCGACATCGTCGAAATTCTCACCCAGGATCTCAACTGCATCTCCAAGAGCCACAGCCATTTCTCTTGATGCATCAATTGACCTCGCTATACCTTCAGGACCTGTGCCAAAGACCTTAGCAGCCGAGAGGCCAACATCTTTAAGAGACGCCCTAATGGAGGCTCCACCATCAACAACTTTCTTACCAAATCCTTTGCCAATATCACCAAATTGCTCCCTAACGTTTTCCATTGCATCAAAGATGGCGGTGTTCCCTGCAAGTTCTGCAGCTTTATCAAGAAGCACATCAAAAATCTTGATAGGAATATTGATAATTGCAAGAGCAAGACTTGAGACAAATTGGGCTGCATCAAGAATCCCATTACCCAATGCCTTGATGCTATTGACCATATGACCAAAGACACCTTGCCCAAATTTGCCAAGGGACCTTAGTGATTTTTCAACTTCTACTATTTCCTTTTCTCTTAGCTTCTCGGCCTCAGCGGCGGCGGCAGCAATTGCATCTGCAACTTTTTGCATTGCCCCACTTATTGAACTACCGGAGTTTTCTGCATCCTTAGCGGCAGACTGGAGCGATGATCTCAGTTGCTCAATTCTTTCAGTTGTTTTATCAACTTCCTCACACTTAAGTGCCCTGCAAAGCTGCAATGCAAGCTCAACTTGGTCAGCGATCCTGGAGGCTTGTGCATCCAACATCCTGGACCTTTCTGCAAGAACAGCATTAATCTGTTGCTGTATTTTCAGATTATCAGCATCAGTCGCCATACAAAGCCCTCACAGGTCTATTTATGAAGTTGGGCAAGTACTTAAATGTCCCAGTCTTCGCCTGTAAGGTCTTTCCACCTTTTTGCTGCCACCTGGCGTCTCTCCATTGCCTCCCTGACTCTCTCAGGTTCCGATGACTGACGAAGCATGTGAAGAAGTGACCGGCAAGACTCGGCTGCCTCCCAAAGCGTTGCAATAAGCCTGGGAGGGCCTGAGATCTCAAGGGTTTTTCTCTTGCCGATAACATACTCGAGGATTGATTTTTTAAGTGTAGGGTCCATAGAAGATATCTATTCACTAACTTGACTAAGTGAAACGCCTTAGCCTGGAGGGAACTTGTTCCCTTCCTCTTCCTTGCATTGCCCTAACATCAGGTGTGTTGTGATGAAGAGCTCTGGAATTTGGATCTCCTCTTTCATTTGTCTTTGAGATCTCCTCGTTAATTCTCCTGATAAACCAGATTCGATAACTCACTGGAATATTGTAGGTCTCCCAATAAGAGAAACCCATATAGTACATCAGAAGGAAGGATTGCTCAAGAAAGATCTCTTTATCGCCCGGAGTCAGGCCAAAAGAATGATGCTCCCAACGGGATGCGCACCTCCGACATCTCCGAACAAGCGGGACAGTCCATATGTGACTTCATGTCAATTCCAGGCTCAGCTTGATCAATCGTTTGCCTAAGGAAGAGTGAATCCCTAGCAGGGAGAGACCTGATAAATGATCCAATAAGTGCCTTGTCACTCTTTCCTTCAACCTCAACAATTGAGAATTGAAGACGGGTTGTTACCAAGTTGTCAGCCATGCCACCAGCTTTCTTCTTTCGCTCGGAGATAATCATAATCTCCTCTTCATCTGCACCGGTGAGAAACTTGAACTTTACTCTCTTCTTGGTGACAGGTAGTGTCACCTCAAAAAGGTTGGTGCCGGCATTCACAGGTTGCAACTCTAGAGGCTTAATCTCAAGCTCAGATAGGTTAAAGGTCTGTTTTGACTTTGTATTGCATGCAGGGCACTCAACCTCGACATTGTAATCAGCACCGTAGCCTGTGATGCGAAGTGCAACCATCAAGGCATTGCGATCACCTGACAGCATCTTAGTAACATCAATTCTCTTATCTACCAGGCAGCTCTTGATGAGTTCGGTGATGACAGTTCCTTTCTTGATAAGTGCCTTTGAGGTAAGAATGTCCTCCTCACGAGCAGTCATTGCCCTAACATCAACTGTCTCACAGCCGTGCAATGGAGAGTCCGATGGATATGTCAAGCCCCTCGATGGAAGTGGCACAGCTTCCACTGGAATTTCGAAACCAAAATCATCCTTCATCACATCTCGAACAGGAACACCTGGGCCGGCCCCACCCGTAAATACACCGTTACGCTCATTTCTTTCAGACAAGATTGCCTCCGATAGCTTTGTAAATTATCGGAGGCAATCGATGAATGTTAAATGCTATCGTGAATCAGTACTGGAGGACACAGTTGTCCATCTGCAGGGTAAGGTTGATTTCGGCAGGAGCCTCGTCTTCGTAGGAGACATCACCAAAGGTGGCATTGGTGATCTGCGCTCCCTTGATATCCCAAAGTTCTACCACAGTGCCGATTGGGTCAAGCATTTTCAGCTGGAGATCACGCTTGTAGAAGTCGGCATAGCCTGCACGACCGGAGACTGTCTCCATATGTGTGCGAATCCACTCCATCACCTGCTGAGCGCCCGAGGGTGCGATAGGATCATAGAGTGTAACTGCCATTGTGCTAAACTTTGCTTTACCAGCAACATAGCGAACCGTGTTGATCCAGTGAATTTCCTGTGGTGAAACTTCAATGGTGGGACGGGCTGCCGTCTTTACGAGGAATGCATCGATTCCCTCAATTGCCAGAACCCATCGAAACTTACGCTTGGGCTCAAAGCGATTAGGAAGCATATCAGTAACTGAAAGTGTCTCTGCCATTTTAACTCCTTGTCATTATCTATTCACAAGCCGGGCTCAAATCTCAACATTGGGATTGGAAACCACAAAGTCGAGTGAGATGAACTCGACGGACCGTGTGGGCTGAATGAAGATCTTGCCACGAATGGTGTTGTTCTCCACGTCAGCTTGTGTCGTTGTGGTTGTGTCGATCTTCACACGGTACCGATCCACACCCTGCTGGGCCTGAATCTGTTTCAAGATTGGATCGACAAGGGCTGAGAACCGAGCGAGGGTAGCAGCGCGGTTGGGCTCAAAGAGGATAGAGTTGGCAATGTTTCTCACCTTCCTACGAAGGTCAATGAGAAGACGACGAACATTGACCCTGTCAAGAGCTGATGCTCGAGCCAAGAGTGTCTTCTGCCCATAAACAACCGGGCCAACTGAACCTGGCAATGCTGTGATGGGATTGATATCATTGCTGTACAGGACATCAAGGTTATCACGATTAAGCTTAGTCTGCACTTCAACGACCGTGGAGAGTGCTCCACGTGTAAATCCTGCAGGGGCAAACCAAGGATAAGCAAGTGCATCATTCACGGCGAAAGCACCCAGGACCGCAACCGAAGGTGGGCAGACAAGATTGGTTCTTGTTGCCGGATCAGTCATCACAACATCCGGAAAGTAGGCCGCGGCAAAGGAAGTGTCAAGTGTCCTATTTCTTAGGCCATTCGCAGTGAGTCCTACCGAGACTGTCTCGATCGATGAGGTGACAACAGAGTCGCTGATGTTTCTCTCCTCAATGTCCATAATGTAGATGGCATCGAAACGAGACGTGACAGCATCAATTGCATAGTCAGTAACACCTGGCTCACGAATACCTGGAATTGCAAGGATCTGGATGTCGGCGAAAGCCTTGTCGGCCAGAACATCAATTGCCTTCCTGTAGGCGGCAACTGTATTGCCTGCTGGACCACCCTGTGTTGCCGTGAAATCCATCTCACGAGCTGCGGCATTGTTGAGGAGATTTGCACGATCACCATTAAAGATGTTGGTGCCGTTGAAACCGCCTTGGACAAAGAAGGAGAACTTCAGGTACCTGCGAGTCGAGAAGTCGGCAAAGTCTGAAACATTAATGAACCTTGCAGGTGCGGCAGCTCCCAAAGTACCATCTCTGCGATAGGATGCCGATGCCCAGAGATTAGGATTGGGATACCCAGTAAGTGATGAGGTGTCTGCCACTCTCACCTTTGTCAGCGAGAAGAGGTTATTGTTGTATGTGTCTGCCCCGGTGCTGATCCAGGGATCAGCTGATACTGTGAAGTAGTTGCTGAAGTACTTGGTCATCGATGACACGGTGTTGTCAGCATATGTGTTCTTGTTGGGCTCACTGATGGAGTCGTTCACCTCGAACTGGACACCCCAGTGGAAGTAGGGTGTTGCTGTTGCTGCTGTACCGGTTCCAAGGGCAATTGACCTACGCATTGGGACTGGAAGCATCTTCACATTGTTGATACGGGTGAGTTGGTTGGCACCTGCAATGTTGAGGTAGTTGACCCCTCTAAATCCAAGTGGCAAAGCATCAGCAGGGATTTCCTGATTCTCAACCTCGGCAGGAATTTCAAGCCTAATGTATGAAGAGAGATTAGGATAGTTTCCTTCTACAACCAGCTTCTGTGCTCCAGCTGCTCTGTCAAAGTCATAATAAGTTTTAGTGTCACCAATGACTTTTCCAATGTATCTTTCAGATGCAGGATTCAGCGTGAGGCCGATAAAGCTCTCAAGCACCTGTTGAACATCATCCGTGTCTCCAAACTCCCTCACAAAGAGCGAGAATGATCCATACTCTGATGTGGGATCGGTAGATGGTGTGATGTTGCTAATCGAGATCTTGAACTTGGTATTAGCATAGGTGCCATCATCAAGCGAATGAACACGGAAGAGATCAACAGGTGAACCACCGAAATCTTGTGAGATGACCATTGGTGAGAACGCTGTCTGAAAACGATCCTCAAATCCCTCGAAGTTAGGAACGGTAGTTGATCCTGTATTGAAGGCCTGTGACCCGGTAAGAATGAAGGCAATCTCTTCGGATGCACCAGCAACGTTTCCACCGGTACCATTAGTAATGTTTCCTGTGCCTGTCACGGCGGTGTATGCACGGTATGCATCATATGCCGCATAGAGGTAGTGACCTGCCTGCTCAGTCTTGGTGGGATCCGTGTTAAAGATCTCAGCGAAATAGTTTGGAGCCTGTGGGTCGAAAGAAGCCGTCACAATATTAGGATATGTTGCAGTTGACTTATGGCCACTGAGGAGTAGTACGAACTCTTGAATGCCGGCAGCAGAGAGCTTGACAGCTCCTGTCATAAATCCAAACTCTGTGTTTGGGACAGCCGTTGCAGGGAGGTCATTATTGGCAACACCCGAGGATGAGAGGACAGGAAGAACACCTGATGGTGCAAAGATAATGCCTCGGAGGACAGGAATTGAGCTAGCTGATGTCTGCGCACCGGCCTCGGAGAAGACGGTGACTCCACTTGATTCTGACATATAGCAGCCAAGGAAGAAAGTGCGGCCCGTGTAATCACCAAGTGCATATGGATTTGCGCCAAGATCGCCACCTGCCTGAACCTGCCTGTCACCAACAACGAAGCCCGCATTGGTCACCTTTCCGGCATTATCACCAGCATTGGATGTCCTGGTCTTTCCATCACCAGCACCTAGTACCCTGACATAAGTTCCTGCCCTGGCAGTCCTAAGCCACTCATTCATCGCAAGTGGTCCAAACTTCTCACCATCTGTGGGGCCAAACTTATTGACAAAGTCGGTGAAGTTTGCCACAGTGACTGGAACAAAGGCTGGACCCCTGAGTGAAGTTCCAATAACACCTGCAGGAATTCCCTGGGGTGCTGCGCTAGTGGGCCCTGAGAGGTCGATCTCGCGGGTTCCAACGCCCGGGCTCTTGAATGTGAGTTCTGCCATGAATGCTCCTAATCTTCTTTATTTATCACTCAAACGAGACGCCTGAAGGCGTAATGACGAAGTCGACGGCAATGAACTCCACCGTCTTGGTCGGAACTATAACGATCTTGCCATTAAGTCTATTCTGTTCGGCATCTTGAGGAGTGTTGTTGGTGTCATCCATAATGACCCTGAACTTCTCAATACCGGCCTGGGCCTGGATCAGTGAGAGTTGAGGATTAACAGATGCAATAAACCGTGAGCGAACAGCAGGTGTATTCTGCTCAAAGAGGAGACCACCAGCAGCCTGACTAACAACCCTCTTAACTTCCAACAAGAGTCTGCGAACATTAACCCTGTCAAGTGCCGATTTCTTCAATTGCAGCGTCTTCTGCCCAAAGATGACGAATCCACCAGATGGGAATGTTGCAATGGGGTTGATCCTTGCATCGTACAAGGTATCCCTATCACCCTGGTTGAGCCTTACCTGGACGTTATTGACGAAGTCAAGTGCGGCCCTGTTAAAGCCAGCAGGGGCAAACCATGGGTAAGCAACACGGTCGTTGAAAGCGATTGCACCCATTGCGGCAACTGATGCAGGAACCTTCACACGACGAGACAACGCATTATCAGTAATATAGACATCCGGAAAGTATGTAGTGGCATAGTTGTTATCAACATTCAAAGAGACGAATGTCTCTGATGTCTGTCTAACTGATGGGCGCCGACCGGTGGTATCATCGAATATCCGGACACCGTTATCATCATATGAGGGGATATCCCTAACAAACATTGCCAGTGAGTAATCACGAGCAGCGTCCTGCGCATAAGTTGTCACCAAGGCTTCCCTGATGCCTGGTATTGCCAGCAGATTAATGTTTGATGAGATCTCGTCAGTCATTATATCAGTTGCTGTCCTGTAGGCATTGACAACATTGTTAGAAACTCCGGCGCCGGCTGCATTAGTAACTAGTCCATCCTCGACGGCTCCGGAAGCCTTACCACCAGTCTCTGTCGATGAGGCCTTATCATTCATTAGACGATTATCCCTATCCAGAATGTTAAGACCATCAAATCCGCCATAGAAGACTGTAGTGAACTTGTTGAATGCAGCAAATCTGTTGAAGACAACTGATGAAGAGGCCACAAGGGTTGCCATTGTCACCCTATCACCTGAGGCGTAATTGACTCTATAGTCAATGGGTGAAGGCTGACCATTTCTGACATAGGCGGCCTCACGCATATGCACCTCGGCAGTGCCGGTGACTGCTGAGATTGCAGTGTTTGCCAGCGCGACACGTGAGAGACTGAACTTGTTAGCATTGAAGGTGTCAGCCGCAGATCCTGTAACAAGAACATCTTGCTTAAAGATACCTTGGAATTTCGTGTAGCTCCTCACCAGGTTGTTTTCTAGTGTTCCTGCGTTGTAGTTGAGAACAGCATTCTTCACGGAAGAAGTCGTTGGCATTGACTGCACAACAACACCCCAGTAGAGACGTGAGTCGGCGCGCTCATTAGGGCCAGGAGCACCGATGTTACCGTCTGTCTCGCTCATTGTGCCCTTTGTCACCTTAAACCGGAAGGGAAGTGGTGGAAGTACCGATGCAGTCAGCGGAAGGGCCGTGCCATCTCCTCCAAAGAGCCTTGGACTGCCAGTAAATGTTGTTCCACCAAATGTCAGTGAACCTGCGTAGTCGGTCAAAGAGTCAGTTGTCTTGAGAACTGGAATTCCTCTAAACCCGAAAGGTAGTGCGGCAGGTGGCACCTGCGCGGACTCAACAAGGGGGTTCATCACAACCCTAAAATTGACACTCCTGTTAGGGTACTTGCCTGAGATGATGAGACGACGCTCGGACTGCTCATCGGCATCAAAGTTCCACTGGACTTTCTTATCACCAATTGCGCGTGCAATATAGTTTTCGGCTCGAGGATTCAAGCTAAGAGCAGGATAGTACTCGAGTCCTTGTGGATTGAAATCATCATCTCCAAACTGCCTTAGAATAACATCAAAGGTACCATAAGGTTGATCAGGATCTGTGCTGGCCTGAATATTCGCAATGGAGACCTTCAGTTTGTCATTGGCATACTCACCATCGGAGATTGCCTCAAAGTGGAAGAGGTCATACTCATATGCACCGAAGGGCTGTGAGATAAAGGATGGTGTCTGGGGGGTTGTGAAACGAGTATCGTACCTGCCAAAAGCTGTCCTATATGCCGAGGTACTTCCTGAGAGGATTGCAACCGTAGGATCAGTCACGGCAGTGCCCGTCATTACAGGTGCTAGCTCTTTCTCGACAGGAAAATCCAGGTAAAGCAGGTGTTTCTTAGAGGCAAAGAGGTCAGGGTCGGTATTGAGTACTCGTGAGACATATGCGGAGTCACTTGGATCAAGTGATGCCGTAAGGATCCTGACACCAGCAAAGCCATCATCACTATCAAAGCTTGACCCGGCCGCTGAGGAGATGATGAGCTTAAACCTTCTGGCAAGACCTGCTGTATTGTTATCTGGGCCTAATGAAGCAGTTGTTGCCGCAGGTGAGAATGTCTTGTCAAAGGGAGCCACCTGAATACGAGTACCGGATGCAGGAAAGATCACAGCCCTGACAAGATTGACATTGTCTCCGCCGGTTCCATCAACACTGAATGTTGGGT
>VFQT010000585.1_pt1 | contig 52067 bp, 55 predicted proteins | sample 3512381 | NCBI WGS metagenome assembly VFQT01 (sample SAMN10412376, study PRJNA504923) | tailings metagenome | isolation source: Relicate 2 Philex TSF3 active mining site | place: Philippines: Tuba, Benguet | collected 2017-08-29
CGGGAATATCACGTGATAGGCGAACGTCAGCGCAATCTCGGGACGATGAAGTTCGAGGCGCGGCGTCTCGAAAAGGACGAGCCCAGCGGTTGCGACACAGGCACCGATCAAGATCTGCCAAGCTGTGATGGCGATCGGTGCACCTGTGACCGGGCGCGCCTTACTGTAGACGGTGCCGGCGGCCCACGTGATCGCGGCGCCCATGACGTACAACAGGCCGGGCGGCACATCGAGGACGGCGAGTTGGGGCCAGAACGGACGCGACAGTAGTACGATCCCGCATGCTCCCAGAGCCAGGGCAGCAGCACGCAGCGCGTCGATGCGCTCGCCGAGCATGAACCGCGCAAAGACAACGGACCACAGCGGCATCGTGTAGGTGAGAATGACGGCGCGTGAGGCGGGCAGCGTGATCTGGGCGAACACAGAGCAGACGTTGAACCCTACGACGTTCAGCAGTCCGGCGACGAAGAGACGTCCCCAATGCTCGCGCGGGATCGCGAGAGATCGGCCGCTTGCCACAGCCGTCACCGCCAGCAGCAGGAAACCGAGGCTCAACCCGAACGTGCGCAGGGACCAAGGCCCCGTTCCGTCGAGCAAGACCTTCACGATCGGCCAGTTCAGGCCCCAGAACAGCGCCGCGGCCCAAATGCGCCACATGAAAGACTTGCTCCACTCGTCCGCGCTGGCGACGGCGACGGCTCACCTGCAGCGGACGTGCACCGTGAACGCCTTGGCACGCTCGGCGATGTCAGTTGCTTCGAGCTGGGTCGTATACGCCGTCGCAGGCGGTGCCAGATTGTTGGTCTCGAGGAAGGTCGCAGCGATCGACGACTTGATGGCGAAATTGACGTTCTGGGCCAGATCGCCCTGGGTCGCCTGCGCTGTCTTCAGCACGTTCAGCTTGGCGACGACGACACCCACGATATTTCCCGACCGGTCGAGGAGCGGTCCGCCACTGTTCCCGGGTTGTACGGGCGCCGAGATCTGCACGCGACTCGTATCGTCGCCGAGACCTGCGTTCGCCGTGATGTTGCCGATGGTGAAGTTGCCCGAGCTCGTCAGCAGACCCGATAACGGAAAACCGAACACGTAGACGTTTTCTCCGAGCTTGGCGCGCGGGCGGAACGGCGGCACGGACGACGGCTTGAGATCCGTCTTCAAGAGAGCCAGATCGTTGCGAGCGTCGGAGGCGAGCACCTTGGCCTCGACCGGTGTGTTGCCGACGAGTGAGGCGTGCAGCGTCTTGCAGCCGTTGACCACGTGGTGGTTGGTCAGCACATGGCCTTGTGCCGAGACGAAGAACCCCGTGCCGGAGACATTGCGCTCCGCCTCGCTCTGCACCGTCTTCTTGTTCGCCGCGGCCTGCTTCGCGGCGGCGACGTCGACGCGGGTACGCTCGACCCGATCGCGCTGGCACTGCAGCATTTCGCCGAGAGCCGCGCGCGAACCCGCCAACGACAACTGCGTAATACGGCGGTCGCCCCCCTTCAGGGCCATGCCGGGTGCCCGCGCGAAATCGAGAAGGAATTTCTGCTGCAATCCGCTGATGATGACGCCCTTCTGTCCGCCCCTCTGGAAGGCGAGAAAATTTCCCGACCAGTTCCCGTATCCGCGTGGCTGCACGGTGAGACGGTATCGCTCTCCGACCTTTAAAGACTGCCACTTCGAATTCATGAAGGCGATGTAGAATTCGAAATGGCCGCTGTAGCCGATCCAGATCGATGTCTGGTCGGTGAAAGACGTGGTCGCGACGCAGCCGGCCAGCCCTTTGCTGTAGCCGATACTCCAACCGCTGACATTGCCGGTGCGTTCATCGAGCGCCAGCGTGGACTGACCATGGGCGGGCGCCGAAGCGGCTGCCAACAGCGTCGCAAGGACGAGGGCAGATCGCACTTTCGGTCGGACCGTGAATTTCGCGCCGGCGTGCTGCATCTCGCGTCTTCCGATTTCGGCGCGTCAACCAGTCGCCGCCATTTGGGGACATACGACGCGCGCATCGACCAAATCGAGTTCAATAAAGTCAGCGAACTATAGCGCGCACGAAGGCAGCGGCAATGTCACGCCGCCACTCGCTCCACAGTTGAGCCCTGCACGTGGCGATTATGCCGCCTGCCCTCCCGGCCCCGCACGCCGTGTCGGATCTCAGATATCGAGGCGACCCGTGCGCCAAGCCGCGAGCACCTCGTCCGAGTGAAGACCCAACTCTTCCGATGGCGTCGTCTCGGTCGACATGAACCAGCCGCGCACCAGGGAGTAGCCGAGCGAGTAGCCGCCATTGCGGGGGAATGCCGGATCGCCGGCGCTGCCACGGAACCACGCCTCGTAGTCGAAGTCGGTCTTGTCGAAATCGGCCAGCGCCCGTGCTGCGAGGTTCCATAGCGGCTCGCGCTCGACGGCGAGAGCATAGAAGGGGCACGGAAAGCCCATCTCCTCCTCGAAGGCGGTGGCTAGCCCCTCGTTGAGCAGCGCCTTGCCCAGCGAGCCTCGTGCGCCGTGCTGCGGCGACCAACCGGAGGCCGGGTTCCTGTAGCGGGCCAGATGGTGCATCTCGTGCGCTGCGACGGCCCCCAGACGGGCCCGATGCTCGGCGTCGCGAAATCGCGGGCTCCAGGGATCGAGCGATATCTGGGAGACGCTGCGGTTCCAAGTATGGCCGCCGATACCGTACTCCGGGATCACCGCCCAGGGTGCGACGACCACGTTGATGTCCGCGTTCTCGAGCTCGAGGCGCGGCACCGCGCGCACACGCACCCGCTCCAGCGTCTCCATGACCCAATCGCGATCGGCGGGCTCGAGATCGCCGAAGCCGTCGCACAAAGTGATCCGGACGGTCATTGCGTCTCTCCCCTGAAACCCGTCGCCAGCACGTAGAGCTCGACCGAATCGGCCCGGCTCGCGGGAGGTTTTATATGCCGGACGACGGCGAAGCTCTTCTTGAGAAGATCGAGCAGCTCGCGCTCGGTGCCGCCCTGGAACACCTTGCACAGAAAGGCGCCCCCCGGTTCCAGGACCTCCACCGCGAAGGCGATTGCCGCCTCTGCAAGACCCATGATGCGCAAGTGGTCGGTTCGGGCATGGCCCGTGGTGGGCGCGGCCATGTCGGACAGCACGACATCGGCGCGTCCGCCGCGCAGCAGAGCCTTCAGCTTTTCCGGCGCGCTGTCGTCCATGAAATCGAGCTGGACGATCTCGACGCCCGGTATGGAATCGAAAGCAAGGTAATCGATCGCGACGACCTGTCCCATTCCGTCCGCCGCCGCGACACGATCGGCGGCCACCTGCGACCAGCCGCCTGGTGCCGCGCCCAGATCGATCACACGCATGCCCGGTTTCAGGAAGTGGTACTTGTCGTCGATCTCGGTGAGCTTGAACGCCGCCCGCGAGCGATAGCCGCTCTGCTTGGCCGCTACGACGTAAGGGTCGTTCAATTGGCGCTCGAGCCAGCGTTGCGAAGACGGGGTGCGCTTGCGCGCCGTCTTCAGGCGCACGTTCATCGGCCGCGTGCCACCGAGGCTGCGGAGCGAGCCGCCGCCCTTTTTCGCTGCGCCCGGGGCCTTGCCCTTGCCTGATCCGCTCTTGCTGCTCACTCTCCGCTCCCATGTCGCCGGCGTGAGCCCCGGTATACGCCGTCCTCGGCCATCAGGGAGGCCAGAATGCCCTCGCGAAGGCCGCGATCGGCCACGCGCATCGATTCGCACGGCCATGTCAGGGCGATGGCCTCCAGGATGGCGCAACCGGCAAGCACGAGGTCGGCCCGCTCGCGGCCGATGCACGGCTCGGCCACGCGCTGCTCGTAGCTGCTGTCGACGAGCCGGCTTGTCACGGCGCGCGCGTCGCTGGTGCGCATCCAGCAGCCGTCGACGCGGGACCGGTCGTAGCGGCGCAAACCGAGATGGATACCGGCAACCGTCGTCACGGTGCCGGACGTGCCCAGCAGATGCGCGCGGCGGTTCAGAATTCGATCGCGAAACCGGTGTTCGCGCTCGAATGGCTCAAGATGCTCGCGCACGTACGCCACCATCGCTTCGAACTCGTCGCGCGTCACGTGGCGGCCGCCGAAACGCTCCGCCAATGTCACGACACCCAGCGGCAGCGATGTCCAGGCTGCGATGGCGTTCTGCGCTTCGACCCGCTCTTGAACCGAGCGCGGGCGATCGCCCGCCCGCGTCGTCAGATCGAGCCAAACCAGCTCCGACGACCCCCCGCCGATGTCGAACACAAGCGCCATCTCCGAGCGGTTGTCGAGCAAAGCGGCGCAGCCCGAAACAGCGAGACGCGCTTCGGCCTCCCGCGATAGAATTTCGATATCGAGGCCGGTTTCGGCGCGAACGCGTTCCAGAAACTCCTCGCCGTTCTCGGCAATGCGACAGGCCTCCGTCGCAACGAGACGGGAGCGAGCCACCTGGGCGCGCTGTAACTTGCCCGAACAGACCCGCAAAGCATCGATGGTGCGGGACATGGCCGCGTCGGACAGGCGGCCCGTCGCCGCCACGCCTTCCCCGAGGCGTATGATGCGCGAGAACGCGTCGACGACGAGGAATCCGCGCCGCGAGGGGCGCGCGACCAGCAATCGACAGTTGTTGGTCCCAAGATCGAGCGCGCCGTAAGCGGGCGGAGGCGCATATTCCCGCGATTCGTCCCGGTCCCGGTACGGGCGAACGGAATCAGGGTGCGAAGCTTGCGGCTGCGCCCCCCCCTTTACGCCCGACGCGAACCGCGCCGCGTCATGCTGATCGCCCGGCTTCGCCAAAATTGCTCTCCAGCGCCTGGTAACCTACCTGCCCGCGCTCAAAGCGCCGGCTGAATCGTCAGGCAGCCATCTGGACTTGTCTTGTCGAGCACTTTAGCAGGGCGAGTTTCTACGTAAAGCTCAACCTCAGACGAATACGCGCGGCTCCAATGCACGACGAAGATACCTGCAGCCGCTCGGCGAGGTGCCGGGTTGCGCGAGCGCAAGGCGCTGCAGTGGACGGCGGAAATAATGATCGACGGCAATTGAACACGCCGCTCTGAGCGGGGGCGGCAACTCGTTTCATGAGAGCAAGGGGAGGCCTCAGATGATCAAGACCCAGAAAGACCGTCATCCGCGCCGCGCGCTTTCCAAAGCACTGCTCATCGCGGCAGCGGGGCTTGGACCGGGGCTGGCGATCGCCACGCCGCGCGCCGCGCTGGCGCAGTACGCGCACCTGTCGTGCGGTCAGCTCTGGTACCAGCGCAACGCGATCTTCGCCGAATACGGCTACTGCTTCCAGACTCCGCAAGCTCGCGCGACGTTCGGTCCGCGCTGCTACCCGCCTTATGGCCAGTTGCCGCCGCACGCACAACGCATCGTCAATGCGATCGTGTACTGGGAGCAGCGCAAGGGCTGCCGCTGAACGGCGCGCTCGCATCGACGACTGACGAGAGGCGCTGAAAAGGATGACTGACGGAGTGGGGCTTCCGCGGCCCCGGCTGCGGCAAGGCGGGTTGTCGGCAGCCGTTGCCGCGATGACGATCTTCGTCTCGGTGGTCGGGATCGAGGCGCGGGCACAGTCCGGGCCGCAAAGCCTGGACGGCCGGATCGCGCACCTGATCAGCGTCTACCCCGATCATCTCGATCGACGCGAGGGCAATCTTCTTCTCATGAAGGACGGCACGAAGCTGGTCATCGACGACGGCAGAGGGCCCAAGAGCCTGGAGGTTCTGCTCGACACTGCCGATATCAAGGACATGTTCTATGCCCCCTATCCGGCGGGGGCCCCCGCCTCGGCGCCCGCCAAGGACATGGATCCCGGCCGGGCCCGTCAGGCAACTCTCTTCGACCGCATGTACGGAGACTGCACGAAAGGCGAGACCAAGAAGAAGCTGGTCGATGTGGTCTGGCTGCCCAAGAAGTGGGGTAAGAAGCTTCAGATCACGTCGGTCAACGGCGTCGCCGACAAGCTCTCCGCCGTCTCACGCGAACTCGATGCGCTGCCGGCAAAGTTCGATACGTATCTGTTTCCGCCCGCCGGGACCTACAACTGCCGAGCAATCGCGGGAACGAAACGGAAGTCGGCGCACGGGCACGGCATCGCCATCGACATCGCGACCAGACATGCCCACTACTGGCGATGGACGAAGCCCGCACCGAGCGGGCTCTATCCCTACCGCAACAGCATTCCGCCCGAGATCGTGAGCATCTTCGAGAAGCATGGGTTCATCTGGGGAGGCCGCTGGTACCACTACGACTCCATGCATTTCGAATACCGGCCCGAGCTGTTGCCGCCCAACTGATCCGATCGTTCGGCGTGTGCGATATTAACGCCGGTGGACGCGCGTGTCGTGACACCCAATATACGGCTGAGACGAGCAACCGCCGGGGTCCGCGTGGCAGACGACGAGCAGAACAGACTTTCCGCACGCATGGCGCGCTACATGCGCGTCGGCACGAACGTAGGCGCCGTGGCGGCGCGGGTCGCCGGCAGCCGGTTATTGGGCTACGACCTCGACCGATCCAAGAACGCTGCGGAGCTTGCGGCGGCACTCGGCGGGCTCAAGGGGCCGATCATGAAGGCGGCCCAGCTCCTGTCGACCATCCCCGAAGCGTTGCCCCCGGAGTACGCGCGGGAGCTTTCCCAGCTGCAGAGCGCCGCGCCACCGATGGGACCCGCCTTCGTGCGCCGCCGGATGCAAGTCGAACTGGGGACCGACTGGGCGAGCCGCTTCCAGTCCTTCGAGCCGCAGTCGTCGGCGTCCGCCTCTCTCGGTCAGGTGCATCGCGCCACCACACACGACGGGCGGGCGCTCGCCGTGAAGCTGCAATATCCCGACATGCAGTCGGCCGTGGAGGCCGACCTCACCCAGCTCAAGGTCGTGTTCGCGATCCATGCCCGCATGGATCCCGCCGTGGATACGGGCGAGATCCTCCACGAGATCTCGGCGCGCCTCCGGGAAGAACTCGACTACGAGCTGGAAGCCCGCCACATGGCGCTCTATGCGCGGATCTTCGAGAACGATCCGATCGTACGCGTGCCCGGCTTCGTGCCAGAGCTTTCGACGAAGCGGCTCCTGACCATGACGTGGCTCGAGGGACGGCGTCTGCTGGACTACAAGACGGCGCCCATCGAGGACCGCAACCAGATCGCGCGGGCCATGTTCCGGGCGTGGTGGTACCCGTTCTCGCACTTCGGCGTGATCCACGGCGATCCGCATCTGGGCAACTACACCATCTTCGAGACGGACGGACGGCCCGCAGGAATCAACCTGCTCGACTACGGCTGCATGCGCACGTTCGCGCCGCGCTTCGTGCAAGGGGTGATCGACCTCTATCGGGGCCTCGAGCGAGGCGACGACGCGCTCATCGTGCACGCCTACGAGACGTGGGGCTTCACAGGCCTGTCCAAAGACCTGATCGAAGTGTTGAACATCTGGGCGCGTTTCATCTACGGCCCGTTGCTCGACGATCGCGAGCGCTCCATCGCGGAGGGCACGACGCCCGGCGAGTACGGCCGCAAAGAGGCCTTCACCGTGCATCAGGCTCTGAAAGAGAAGGGACCGGTGAAGGTGCCGCGCGAGTTCGTGTTCATGGACCGGGCCGCGATCGGGCTCGGAGGCGTGTTCCTGCACCTCGACGCACGACTGAACTATTATCGGATCTTCAACGAGACGATCGCCGATTTCCAACTGGACGAAGTCGCGACGCGCCAGAGGGCGGCCTTCGACGCCGCGGGCGTGCCACTGCCGGCGTGAGGCAGGATCCCGTCGGTCGAACCGCCCGCCCCGGCCCATACCATTGCCAGGACCGGCGAACGGTGTCACAGGAAGCGGCTGAAGCAGCCGCCCGTCCGGCATCGTCCAATTCGGACACAAGGTCACATGTCGCAAACGGCCATCATTCTCCCGGCGACGGCGCAGGCTGTCCTAACCCTGCTGTTGCTGCTAGCGCTCGGACCGGCTCGGTCGCGCTCGATGCGCGCGCGGGGGCAGACGATCACGGACGACGACGTTCGTCTGGGGCGCAACACCTGGTCGGACGAGGCGACGAAGCTCTCGAACAGCTATAAGAGCCAGTTCGAGTTGCCGGTGCTCTTCTACGCCGTCGTGGCGCTGGCCCTGATCGCGCAGAAGGCGGACGGCGCGATGCTCGCACTCGCATGGGTCTTCACGGCGAGCCGCGTGGCGCACGCGCTGATCCACGTGGGGCCGAACATCGTCAAGTGGCGCGCCATCGCCTTCATCGTCGGCGTGGCCATCGTTCTCGCCATGTGGCTGCTGCTGGCTTGGCGCATTCTTTTCGGAGGGTAACTGTCGTGCGGCCTGGAGCGCGGATCACTGCAGCCATCGAGGTACTCGAGGACGTCCTGGGTCGGCACCGGCCGATCGCGGAGGCGTTGTCGGACTGGGGCAAGGCGCACCGCATCGCGGGAAGCGGCGACCGGGCCGCGATCGGCAACCTCGTCTACGACGCGCTGAGACGTCGCGCGTCCATATCCTGGGCGTTCGATGCGGATACGCCGCGCGCGCTCGCGATCGGTGCAGCGGGCGAAGCCTTGGCGCTTTCAGCCGAGGCCGTGGCGCAGGCATGCGACGGCAGTCAACACGCACCGTCCCCGCTCGGCGCCGCCGAGACGGCAGCCCTGTCGCGGCCGCTGGACGAAGCTCCGCCCCATGTGCAGGCAAACGTGCCCGAATGGCTGTGGCCGGCGTTCGTCGCGACGTTCGGCGACAACGCGATCGCGGAAGGCCAACGGCTCGCCCTGCGTGCGCCGACGGACATTCGCGTCAACACGTTGAAGGCGACGCGCGAGAAGGTCGCCAAGTCGCTCGCCTCGTTCGGCGTGGTGGAAACGGCACTCTCTCCGTTAGGGCTGCGCGTGCGTCCACCGCAGGGTCCAGGCCGCACGCCCAACCTCCAGGCCGAGGCTGCCTTCGAGGCCGGGTGGTTCGAGATCCAGGACGAAGGTTCGCAAATCGCCAGCCTGATGGCCGGCGCCGGTCCACGCCTCCAGGTGCTCGATCTGTGCGCCGGCGGCGGCGGCAAGACGTTGGCCATGGCCGCCAACATGCAGAACACGGGACAGATCTACGCCTACGACAGCGACAGACACCGGTTGAAGCCCATATTCCAGCGCGTGAAGCGTGCGGGCGTGCGCAACGTTCAGGTTCTGAAGGCCGGCGATACCGCCGCGCTCGAAACGATGGGGCCGCGGTTCGATGTCGTGCTCGTCGATGCGCCCTGCACCGGAACCGGCGTCTGGCGGCGACGGCCGGAGGCGAAATGGCGGCTCAAGGCGCACAGCATCGCGCAACGCCAGGAGGAGCAGCGCGAGGTGATTGGGCGTGCTACCGGCCTCGTGAAGCCCGGCGGGGTCCTGGTCTACGTCACCTGCTCGATCCTTGCCGAGGAGAACACCGCGCAGGTGGCCTGGGCCACGCAAACGCATCCGGAATTCGCCGTCGAGCCGACGGCGGCCGTGTGGGGGCGGACACTCGGGTCGGCCGCACCGCCATCCGCCGACGGCAGTAGCGACACCTTGTTGATGACCCCCAACCGTCACGACACCGACGGCTTCTTCATCAGTGTGCTGCGCAGGCGCCCGGCGTAGCGCTGCAACCACACTTGCGGTGCACTCACAGAAAGGTGTGAGTGTTCTCGGATTTTTACTCAAAAAGGCGTTTGACAGTAAAAGGCGGGAGACTATTTGTCGTCGCCGCAGAGACCTCTGGGGTCTCGTATCACGACCGATGCGCTGCAAACGGTTGTCGGGGGGTCCCGCTCCCGGTTGACGGGCGAAAAGGTCAATCGGGAGGACATTCGTCCATCATGGCCCAGGCTCCCAAGCCTAAGCGCCCACGGCGCGTCAATCAACGTGCCTGCCTTGGTCCCGTCGCCGATCTCGAATCCCATCTTCCCGCCGAGTGGTGGCGCAAGCTTTTCAATGCGCTCTACGTCAAGACGGACGGCGACGTCGTCGAGAATGCCGAAAATACGCGCAAGGAAGTGGATTTCATCGTTTCCAGCGCAGCAATACAGCCACACAGTCACATCCTCGACCTGTGCTGCGGGCAAGGCCGCCACTGCCTGGAGCTTGCCAGCCGCGGCTTCAAGAATGTGACGGGCGTCGACCGTTCGCGCTACCTGATCCGCCTCGCCCGCAAGCGGGCGCAGAACCGAGGTTTGACCGTCGCATTCAAAGAAGGTGACGCACGCAATCCGAAGCTGCCGGAAGCGAGTTTCGATTGCGTGGCGATCATGGGGAACTCGTTCGGATACTTCTCCAACCAGCACGACGACGAGAAGGTTCTCGCGTCGGTCGGCCGCCTGCTGCGTCCGAGCGGGCAGGTCGTGCTCGACATCACCGACGGCGCGTATATGGCCGAGAACTTCGACCGGCGGTCTTGGGAATGGATCGACGAGCATCACTTCGTGTGCCGCGAGCGATCGATCAGCAAGGAAGGCCAGCGCCTGATTTCGCGCGAGGTGATCGTCAATGACGAGGCCGGCGTGATCGCCGACCAGTTCTATGCCGAGCGTCTCTACACCCGCGAAAGCATCACGAAGCTGCTCGAGAAAACCGGTTTCCGCAACATCCGGCACCACGGCACGGCCGAGGCGGTTTCCGACCGCGACCAGGATCTCGGCATGATGGCGCGGCGGCTGCTGATCACGGCAGACGCGCCGCAGCTGCCCGCCCGCAAGTCGCGCGGGAGAGTGCAGAAGCTGGACGTGACAGTCCTCATGGGGGATCCACGTCTACCGGACACCGTCAAACTCAACGGGCAGTTCAATCCGGAGGATCATGAGACGATCCGTCGGCTCAAGGACGCGCTTGCGGAGCTGCCGGCCTACGCGACGCGTTACCTCGACAATCACGCGACGATGGAACGCGACCTGTCGACCCTGAAGACCGATCTCGTGCTCAATCTGTGCGACGAGGGCTTCAACAACGACCCCTTCAAGGAACTGCACGTTCCAGCGCTCCTGGAAATGCACGGCCTTGCCTATACGGGCGCCGGGCCTTCCGCGCTGGCGGCCTGCTACGACAAGGGCCTCGTTCGCGCGGTGGCACAGTCTCTCGACGTGCCGGTTCCCTTGGAGACCTACGTCCGACCGGGCGACCAGGGCGCAACGTTGCCATCCGTGTTCCCTGCACTCCTGAAGCCCAATACGGGTGACAGCTCACAGGGCATCACCAAGGATGCCGTCGTGCACAACGAGCGCGGGCTCATGGACTACTTGGACAAGCTGCGCAGCGACTTTCCCAAGCGCGGCGTGCTTGTTCAAGAGTATCTCACCGGTGGCGAGTATTCCGTGGGTCTGATCGGCAATCCCGACCAGGGACTGCGTGCCTTGCCGATCCTGGAGGTCGACTACACCAAACTCGATCCGAACCTGCCGAAGATCCTCGGCTATGAATCGAAGTGGGAGCCGGGCAGTCCCTATTGGACGCAGATTCGCTATCACGAGGCGACGCTGCCGGATCAGGTCCAGCAGCAGCTCATCGAGTCCTCGACGCGTCTCTTCGAGCGACTGGGCTGCCGCGACTATGCGCGCTTCGATTTCCGCGCCGACGCGAAGGGCGAAATCAAGCTGCTCGAGGTGAATCCGAATCCAGGTTGGTGCTGGGACGGCAAACTCAACATCATGGCCGGCTTCCAGGGCATGCGGTACTCGGAGCTGCTGGGTCTCATCCTGACGGCTGCGGTCGAACGACTGGGCATCGTGGCTAAACCGCAGTTGGCCACGACCGCCAACGCCGGCGCGGCGACAGCTGGCAACTGACCACGGCACTTACGAACACCACAAAGGGCGTGCGGGATCGCCATCCGCACGCCCTTTCCGTTACTTGGCGCCGTCGACCAGAAACATGCGGCCGGTGCTGGCGGCTTGGCGCAGCGGAATGAGTTCCTGATAGCCCGTCCCGTAGTAGAAAGCGCGCGCGGCTTCCATATCTGCAAATTCGATGACGACGATGCGTGACTTGGGAGGATCGCCTTCCAGGCACTCGACCTTTCCGGCGCGGACCAGATACTTGCCGCCGGCGGGTTGAGTAACGCCCGGCGCCCTGTCGGCGTAGAGCTTATAGGCCTCCGGATCCGTCACATCGATCTCTGCGATCACATAAGCTGTCATGGGCGGCGCTCCTCGGTGGCTACGACAGTTTCGAGCCTTTTGACATATTCACGGCGGTGGCGAGGCCGATGCGATCCACGCGCACAGCCCCGGACACTCCGGCGAGCGCGCGCAGCATCCTGCCCCGTCAATTCGTCAGCCCGAACAGGTTCTCCGGCTTTGCTTCGAGTTGGCCACGCTCGACCTGCTGCACGATGCGCGTCAGGGCCGCGTGCGTCGGCGCCGGAACCCCCGATGCCTCGCCCTTCTCGGCGATGTAGCCATTCATGAAATCGATCTCGGTCCGGCGCCCCTTGGCGATGTCCTGCGCCATGGACGGCCGTTGCAGATCGCTGCGGGCCGAACCGGAAGACCAGGCAAGCATGCGAGCCTCGAGGTCCTTCAGTGCGGCGGGCTCGTTGTCGGCAGCGCGCACGTAGAGGTCCGGCTCGATGCCCGCGATCTTCTCGAGGTCGAGGCCCAGCGCCCGTCCGACGTTCACAGCCTCGCCCGCGAGCTTGATGACCACACGCCGGATGCGGTCGTGGCTGTCGCGCTCGTTTCCGCCAAGACCGGTTGCAGCCGAAACACCGTTACGCATGCCGTTGACGACCAGCTTCGACCAGCGCACGCCCCAGAGGTTGGTCGTCGTCTTGGATTTGTCGACGGACTGCAGCATGTCTGCAAGCTCAACGATGCGCGGCGTGATGCGCCCGTGCACCTCGCCGACCTCGAGCGTCGCCACTTTCCCGTCCTTGGGCATGTTGCGGCGGATCTTGCCAGCCTCGAAAAGATCGACAGCGTAGTTGTTGCCGACCATGCAGCCGACCGTGCGCCCCCAGCCCACCACGCCGGCGATGCGCTCCTCGTTGACGCAGTTCTGGGCCGAGACGACAAAGCCCTCGGGCGAGAGATATTGGGCGATCATGTGCGTAGCCCAGACGGTGTCGTAAGACTTCACCGCGATGATCGCTATGTCGACGGGCCGCTGCTTCACGATGTCCTGAAGCTCCGTCAGGTGGATCGCGTTCATCTTTTGCGTGAACGCCTCCTGCGGCGTCATGCCGGTGATCTCGAGGCCTTTGGTGCGCATGATCTCGACATGCTCGGGCCAGGGATCGACCATCGTCACATCGTGTCCGGCGCGCGTCATGTGTGCGCCGATATAGCCACCGACCGCACCCGCTCCCACGATCACGACCCGCTTGCCCGCCATGCGTTCCTCTTCTCTCGATGTTGGCTGTTTGCCGGCCACCTTCCGGCAACTCTCCCGCATTGTCCAGACATGTCGCACCGGCGCGTTTCGCGTCCAGGCAAGCCCTGCATTGCCGCCAATCAAGGAGACCGGGCACGGACGGGCGTAGCTTTCGTCCTCGTTCTTCCCGGCCTCGAGGTGCCCGCAATGCCGCTCGCAAGACTACTGCTCGTCGCAGGCGCAGCTCTCGTCTTCCACGTTACGCAGGCCGAGGCATGTTCCTGCGCGCGCAATCCGACGGCAGAGGATATCAGCGCGCGCGCCGCAGTGATCTTCACCGGCCGGGTGGAAAGCTCCACGCCGGTCGATCAGCGGATCGCCGATACGGTCTTCGTCGTTACGGAAAGCTTCAAGGGACCGGCGGCAGGGGCGCGCATCCGCGTCCAGAACTGGAGCGGCCCGTCCGCCTCCTGCGGCGCCAAATTCGAGCCGGGGTCGACTTATACGCTCTCGGCATATCGCAGCGACGACGGCCAGCGACTGACAGTCAACCTGTGCAGTATCTGGATGTTCCTTCCGCATGTGAGGATCAGCGGTCCCCTGATCGCAAGGCTCCGGGAACTGCGGGAGAAGCGCTGACCTGCAGCCGCCGGCATTGACACGAACGCCATCGACCGAAACAGTGCCCAGCCAATTCAATAGCGAGGGCTTGGGACATGGCACGGAAGGTTGCTGTCATCGCGGGGGCGACGGGAGCTGCATCGAAGCGGCTGGTGGAAGTTTTGCTGGCCGATCCCGCATGGCGCGTCGTCGGCTTGTCGCGCAACCCCAGGACGTCGAGCGATCCGCGGCTGAGCTACATGGCGGCCGACCTCACGAACGCGCAAAGCACGATGGCGGCGCTGGCGAAGGTGCCCGAGGCGACGCACCTCTATTACACCGCGCGCGCCACGTTCACGGACGCGTCGATGGGCGTGGAGGACGTGGCCGGCAACGCGGCGATGCTCGACAATCTCGTGGCAGCCGGCGAGGAACACTGCCGCAATCTCGAACACGTGCATCTCGTCGAGGGCACGAAATGGTACGGCATGCATCTGGGCGCATTCCCGACGCCCGCGCGCGAGGACGATACGCGCCACATGCCGCCGAACTTCTATTATGCTCAGGAGGACATCCTGCGAGCGCGCCAGCAGGGGAAGACGTGGAGCTGGTCGTCGTCGCGGCCCGGCTTCCTCTACGACGATGCCCCGGAACGGCCACGCAACCTCATCCCGCTGATCGGGATGTGGGCCGCGATGTGCCGGGAGGCGGGGATGCCGCTCGATTTTCCCGGCAAGCAGAAGTGCTACGACGCCTTATTCGAGGCGACGGATGCGGGGCAGCTGGCGCGCGCCGTCAAATGGATGTCCACCGCCGAAGCGGGCCGCAATCAAGCCTTCAACGTCACCGACGGCACGGTGTTCCGCTGGAACCGGTTGTGGCCGCGGATCGCGGAGCTCTACGGCCTTAAAGTGGGCGCGGTGCGCCCGTTGAAACTCGGCCTTTGGATGTCCGACAAGGCAGCCATGTGGGATGCGCTCGTCAAGAAGCACGGGCTGCAAGCCCGCGCGATGGACGAGGTCGTGACCTGGGGCTTCGGCGACTTCTGCTGGAACCTGGAGCACGACGTGGTGTCCAGCATGACGAAAATCCGGCGGGCAGGGTTCCACGACACGATCGACACGGAGGACCAGATCCTCGCCCACATCCAGCGCTACCGCGAAGGACGCGTCATTCCCTGACGCGCGGCGCGACGGGAGGCCAGATGGACGCCAAGAAACTCCAAGCCCTCAGGGACAAGTACGCGGACGGCCGTGGTGGAGACATCCACGACCCGGCCTTCGCCGAGGTGGCGCGGGCCGTTTTCACGGCTCCAGACCGGCGCAAGTGGCCGTTCGCTGACGTCGCGACATTGCTCGGCGCCCCGTACCGGCCTGATGCGGCGGAGCAGAATTTCGCCGGCCTCGACGTCGCGCTCGTCGGGGTGCCCATGGATCTGGGCGTCACGAACCGGGCAGGGGCACGGCTGGGGCCGCGCGCGGTCAGGGCCGTCGAGCGCATCGGCCCCTACGAGCACGCTTTGAAGGTCGCGCCGATGGGAGCACTGCGCGTGGGCGACATCGGCGACGTGCCGATGCAGAGCCGGTTCTCGCTCGACCAATGCCACGCCGACATCGAGGCGTTCTACCGGCGCATCGTCGCCGCCGGCGTGCGACCGCTTTCGGTGGGGGGCGATCACTCGATCAGCCTCCCCATCCTCAAGGCGGTCGGCGCCGGCAAGCCGGTTGGCATGGTGCATATCGACGCGCACTGCGACACCTCCGGCCAATACGAAGGCGCCAAGTTCCACCACGGCGGACCGTTCCGGCAAGCCGTGCTCGACGGCGTGCTCGACCCGGAGCGAACCATCCAGATCGGTATTCGCGGGCCCGCCGAGTATCTGTGGGAATTCTCCTACGACAGCGGGATGACCGTCATCCATGCCGAGGAAATCGACGTCATGGGGATCGATGCCGTCATCGCGAAAGCGCGCGCGGTGGTGGGCGACTGCCCCGTCTATGTTTCGTTCGACGTGGACAGCATCGATCCCGGCCTTGCGCCCGGCACGGGAACGCCGGAGGTGGGCGGGTTGAGTACGCGCGAGGCACTGACGATCCTACGCGGGTTGCAGGGGCTGCGGATCGCCGGCGGCGATGTCGTGGAAGTCGCGCCGCAATACGACGCCACGACCGCCACGGCCCAGATCGGCGCGCAGATGCTGTTCGAGATCCTGTGCCTGATGGCGCTCGGGCCGACGAACTGAAACGGAAGGCACATTGCGAGTTGCATAAACCGTAGTCGACCAATCGCTTGCCCCGCACGGGGGCGGGCGGTAAAGCTCTGCTCGATCCGAAGAAAACGGGAGCGCATGCGCCTATGTTCGAGCTGCTGAGCTTCATCCGCTACTGTCTGCACATCTACTCCTGGCTGATCATCGCCGGAGCAGTGCTGAGCTGGCTGCTCGCCTTCGGGATCATCAACTATTCGAACCCGCAAGTCCGGCAGATCTGGAATGCCCTCAACGCCGTGACCGAGCCGGCGCTGGCGCGCATCCGTCGCTTCCTGCCGACCGGCGGCGGCCTCGATTTCTCTCCGATCGTGCTCCTGGTGATCGTGCACGGCATTGCGGACTACTTCATCCCGTTCCTGATGCGCACGCTCGGCTGACGTGCGATGGCGTCGGGCGCTGATCCCTGGACCGTAACGGCGGACGGGTTGCGCGTTCGGCTGCGGCTGGTGCCGAAATCCTCGCGTGACGCAATCGAGGGGCTGGAGGCGACTCCCGAGGGACCGGCCCTCAAGGCGCGCGTGCGGGCGGTGCCCGAGGACGGCAAAGCCAACGCCGCCGTCGCTCAGCTTCTGGCGAAATGGCTCGGCGTACCGAAGTCTTCCGTGACGCTCGTCGCAGGACACAAATCACGAACCAAGACGCTGCATGTCGCCGGCGACGGCGTAGCCCTTGCCGCGACCATGGCCGCGCGCGCGGTCGACGCGGCACCAGCAGATGACAAGGACACGAAAAAATGACGGCTCAGATCATCGACGGCAAAGCCATCGCCGAGCAAGTTCGCGCCGACGTGGCGCGCGAGGTTGCGGCGTTTGTCGCGACCCGGGGCCGGGCACCGGGCCTCGCCGTCGTGCTGGTCGGCGAGGACCCCGCGAGCCAAGTCTACGTGCGCAACAAGGCCAAGCAGACGACCGCGGCCGGCATGCGCTCGTTCGAGCATCGCCTCCCAGCCACGACGAGTGAGGGGGAGGTTCTGTCCCTCGTTCAACGCCTCAATGGCGACGATGCCGTGGACGGGATCCTGGTTCAGCTTCCGTTGCCCGCGCACATCCGCGAGGCAAGTGTGATCGCGGCCATCGATCCGGGCAAGGACGTCGACGGCTTCCATCCGGTCAATGCCGGACGATTGGCGACGGGAGGCCCCGCGCTGGTGCCGTGCACACCGGTCGGCTGCGTGATATTGGCAAAGTCGGTGCGGGCGGATCTCAAGGGGCTCGACGCCGTCGTAATCGGGCGCTCCAACATCGTGGGTAAGCCGTTGGCGCAGCTCCTCTTGAAGGAGGACTGCACGGTGACCATCGCGCATTCGCGCACGCGCGACCTGCCCGCCGTGGTGGCGCGCGCGGATCTCGTCATGGCCGCGGTCGGACGACCGGAGATGGTGCGTGGGAGCTGGATCAAGCCAGGTGCCATCGTCATCGATGTCGGAATCAATCGCGTGCCGATAGCCGACGGGAAGAGCCGGCTCGTGGGCGATGTGGCTTTCGAGGAGGCGCGCGCGGTGGCTTCGGCGATTACGCCTGTTCCGGGCGGCGTCGGACCGATGACGATCGCCTGCCTTTTGCGCAATACTCTGGCCGCCGCGCGACAGCGTCTCGGCGCTGCGTGACTTACCGCGCGACGCAACCGGCTGAAGGAGGAAATCCGATGTGGCAGGACCAAAGGCTGACGAGCCTTCTCGGCATCGAGCATCCGATCATGCTTGCCCCCATGGCCGGGCCGTCGACGCCGGAGCTTGCCGCTGCCGTCGCGAACGCCGGCGGTTTGGGCTCCATAGCCTGCGCCATGTCGACAGCGGACCAGGCACGCTCCGACGTGGCGCGCTTCAAGTCGCTCAGCAACAAGACGTTCAACCTCAACTTCTTCTGCCATACGCCGCCGCCGCCCTCAGCCGAGGCCGAGGCGCGCTGGAAATCGCGTTTGCGCGCTTACTACGTGGAACTCGGCCTTGATCCCGACATGCCCGTGCCGTCTGCGACGCGCCATCCCTTCGACGCGGCGACGTGCGCACTCGTCGAGGACACGCGGCCCAAGGTGGTGAGCTTCCACTTCGGCCTGCCGGACAAACCGCTGCTCGATCGTGTGAAGGCTGCCGGCTCCGTCGTGCTCAGCTCGGCGACGACGGTGGAGGAAGCGCGCTGGCTGGAGGCCAACGGCGCCGATGCGATCATCGCACAGGGCTACGAGGCCGGCGGACATCGCGGCATGTTCCTGACAACCGACCTCGCCACGCAAGTCGGAACGATGGCGCTGGTGCCGCAAGTGGTGGATGCCGTGAAGGTGCCGGTGATCGCAGCCGGCGGCATCGGTGACGCGCGCGGCATCGTAGCGGCACTGGCACTCGGGGCGTCGGCGGTTCAGATCGGCACCGCGTATCTATTCTGTCCGGAGGCGAAAGTCGCACCGCTGCACCGTGCGGCGCTTGCGGCGGGGCGCGACGACAACACGGCGCTGACCAACGTCTTCACCGGGAGACCGGCGCGCGGCTACATGAACCGCATCATGCGTGAGACCGGCCCGATGAGTGCGGACGCACCGCCCTTCCCGCTCGCATCCGGGGCGATGACACCGTTGAAGGCAGCCGCCGAAGCGCAAGGCTCCAGCGATTTCACGTCGCTGTGGTCCGGCCAAGCCTCGGCGCTCGGCCGGGCCATGGGAGCTGCCGAACTCACACGCACGCTGGCCGAGGAAACCTTGGCACGCATGCGCGGACGTTGAGGCGGGACGACAAAGACAGCGGGAACGGGCTCCCATGAGGAAATCGGCACCAGTCCGCTTCGGCTCGATCCGGGCCCGCCCCCCCCTGGCCTTGCCTGGGCAGACGATCGGCCTGCTCGGCGGATCGTTCAACCCGCCGCACGAAGCGCACCGGCTGATCAGTCAGATCGCGCTACGCCGGCTCGGGCTCGGCCGCATCTGGTGGATCGTGACACCCGGTAACCCGCTGAAGATCGGCCGCGATCTGCTTCCTCTCGACGAGCGCCTGGCTCTATGCCGGGCGATGGCACGCGATCATCGTATCGTCGTGACAGCGTTCGAGAAGGATCTTGCCACGACGTTCACAGCCGCAACTCTGGGTTTTCTGCGGTGGCGGCATCCGGCCACCCGCTTCGTCTGGGTCATGGGGGCGGATTGTCTGGGGGAATTCCACCGCTGGCGGCAGTGGCAGGAAATATTCTCGACAATGCCCGTTGCCGTCATCGATCGACCCGGGCAGCACTTTCGTGCGCTGGCAAGTCCGGTCGCTCGCAGAATGCTACCTGGGCGTGTTCCCGAGGCACGGGCTCGCGAGATCCTGACGCGGCGCCTCCCCGCCTGGACCTTTCTCACCGGGCCGCTCTCGGACTTGTCATCGACGGCCATCCGGGCGGCACGGACACGCGACAAAACAACGGGTTGATCGTGCCGATCGGTCGCTTTCCGCGCAACTGCCACTTGAAACCTGGCCCGGCATGCGCCTAATGTCCTTTCGTCCCGCCGGAAAACGGCTGGGAGGTTGCCTCTGCCGATGGTCGGCGGAGGTGGTCCGGCGAACCGGGGCTTCAGGGCTTTTTGCCTGCCCCCACATAGGGTTCGATGACGAAAGGGACGCTCACTCTCCGATGAGAACCGCAACCGGGGCGGCTCGCAAGAGCACGCCTCAAGCCGGGGTCGTGCCCGAAGGCCGCACCTCGGAAACGCTTGTGAAGCAAATTGCCGCGTGGCTGGACGAGTTCAAGGCCACACAGATCGTCACCATCGATCTCGAGGGTAAGTCCTCCCTGGGGGACTATATGGTGATCGCCTCGGGCGGCACCGACCGTCACGTGGGCGCCATAGCCGATCAGCTCCAGGAAAAACTCAAAGAGGCCGGGGTGGCTCGTGTGCGCACGGAAGGTCAGCCCCAGTGCGACTGGGTGGTGATCGACGTCGGCGACATCATCGTGCACGTCTTCCGCCCCGAGGTCCGCGAGTTCTACAACCTCGAGAAGATGTGGTCGCAAGAGCGGACGCCGGACCCGGCCACGCACTGAGCGATGGCCTGTCGTCGAGGTCGTGAAGCGGAGGCCCGGATGTAGATATCCGGGCCGATGTGAGGTTTCATGCGTCTCACGATTGCCGCCGTCGGCCGGCTGAAGGAGGACGCGGAGCAGACACTGGTCGCCCGCTACATCAAAAGATTGAGTTCCGCGCGCGCGACGGGCCTCGGTCCCCTGAAAGACATAGAAGTCCCCGAATCACGAGCCGGCAGCTCGGGCGAACGCAAGGCGGACGAAGCGACCCGCTTGCTGAAGATCGCGGGCGATGCCGATGTCATCGTGGTTCTGGACGAGCGCGGCAAGATGCTCTCCAGCACCGACTTCGCTCGGTTCGTGGGACGTTGGAAGGACGATGGTCGCCGACACGCCGCGTTTCTGATCGGCGGTCCCGACGGGCACGGCGACGCGGCGCGGCATGCCGCCCATCTCATGCTGTCGCTGAGCCCTATGACGTTGCCACACGGCATTGCCCGGGCCGTTCTGGCCGAACAGCTCTATCGCGCCGCTACGATCCTGAGCGGACATCCCTATCACCGCGTCTGAGCTCTCTCGCACGAAGCGGGGACTTGGCGCGGCGGGGCAAGCTCGTCCTGTCAGATCTCCCGACGATCTTGGATGCGATAGGGCGCCAGCATGAGCGGTGCGAACCGTCGCACCACGCCGTGCAAGGGGATCGGATCCGGCTCGCACAACGGCATCGCCAGCTGCGACAGCGGCGTGCCGGTAACGGCCTTGGCCATCTCGCGTCCCATGGCGACGGCGAAACCGACGCCACGGCCATTGCACCCCGCCCAGGCAAAGGCGTCAGGACCCAGCTGGTGGACGCGCGGGAAGAAATCGCGGGTGATGCCGATGTACCCGTTCCAAACATAGTCGAATGTCACGGGGCCGATCTGAGGGAACAGGCGCTCCAACCGCTCGGCGATGTAAGGCTGCATGCGCTCGCGCCGCTTCCAGGGCAGAAGTATGGCACCGCCGGTCACCAGCCTGTTGCGGGCATCGTACCGCGCGAAATAAAGCTCCCGATGCGTATCGGACACGGCGTGGCGGCCGGGGATGATCGTCTTTCGCACGTTGTCGGACAGTGGCGCGGTCGCCATCTGCCAGGAAAACACCGGCACCACCTCGCGCGCGATCTGCGGCGCGAGCGTGCGCGAAAACTCGCCCGTATACGCGTTAGTGGCGAGCACGAGTGCGCGTGCCCGCAGGTGGCCTTTCGGCGTGGTGACACGCCAGCCGTCGCCATCGCGGGCATAGCTGACGACTGGCGAACGGGCATAGATGCGGCCCCCGCGCACCACCACCGCCTTCGCCATGCCGCGCGCGAGCGCCAATGGATTGACGTGCCCGCCGGTCGGGTTCGTCCAGCCGCCGAACCAAGCGTCGGAGCCGGTCAACATGCGCATGCGCTCTCGCGAGATCAATTCGACCGGCGCGCCGTGTTTCGACCACTGCTCGACGCGCCGCTCCGCGATCTTCATGCGGCCGGGCGAGTGCACCGGCTGGATCCAGCCGTGCTGCTCGGCTTCGGCTTCCGCGTCGATCTTTTCCTCGCGGGCCATGTCGAAGAGGATCGACGCGCAATCGCGCACGAGAGCGACCAACCGCTCGCCCGCCTCGCCGTGACGGGCGACGATGTCGTCGGGCTCGGGACGCGTCAGGGTCGGGATGACTTGACCGTTGTTGCGCCCGGACGCACCCCAGCCCGGTTCGGCCGCTTCGATAAGGGCGACATCGACGCCTGTACGCCGCAGGTGGAGCGCGGTCGAGAGCCCCGAGAAACCTGCTCCGATCACGGCCACATCGGCGCGCGCCTCGCCCTCGAGTGCCGGCAGGGCCGGTCCAGGCGGCGATACCGACGCCCAGAGGGACGGCGGCCATTCGAATTGCTGCGGCATGTCGCGATCAGTCCTCGCATCGAACTCAGAGGTCTCATAGAAACGCGCACGCCGGCATGCCGCAAGCGTTGACTTCCTTCGCCCCGGCGGCAACCTTGGCGCCAGCTAGAACCCCGCAACGCGCCACGGAGGCATCCCCATGACCATGCGATCCATCATCGGCCTCGATCACGTGGTCATCATGGTGAAAGAGCTCTCGGAAGGCGAGCGGCGCTGGACGCGCCTCGGCTTCACGGTCGCGCCGAAGGGCATGCACACCGCGGTAATGGGCACCGCGAACCACACCATCATGCTGGACCAGGATTACATCGAGTTGATCGGCGTCGTGGCGGAGACCGAGCGCAATGCGCCGGCGCGGGCCTTCCTTGCCCGGCGCGGCGAGGGTATCGAGCGTGCCGCCTTTACCGGCACGAACGCGGACGATGGTGTCGCGGAGCTGAAATCGCGCGGTTTTGCCGCCCTTGGGCCTTACGACTTCGGGCGGCCGGTGGACCTGCCCGACGGACGCAAGGTGGAGGCCAGCTTCCGCACGTTCCTGTGGCCGATCGAGGAGCGGCCGGGCGGCCTGCGCATCTTCGCGTGCCAGCATCTGACGCGTGACTTCGTATGGATTCCCGAGCTGACGAAACACGCCAACACGGCCAAACGAATCCGCCGCGTCGAGATGCTGAGCAAGGATGCCGCCGCTGCTGCCAAGCACATGGGGCACCTGATCGATCGGCCTGTGGAGACAGAAAGCGACGGCGCCCTGCGCGTGGCCACGGGCAGCAACCGCGCCGATTTCGTCTTTCTCGACCGAACGACGCTGGAGAAGCGGCACCCAGGCGTTTCGCTCGCCGGCGTGCCCGAGGAAGGCGCCATCAGCATCGTGCTCGACGTCGCCGATGCGGGTGCCGCTGCCAAGGCGGTGGGCGCGCTCGCGTCCGTCGCGACGCCCACCTGCGTCAAGGTCGCGCCGAAGGATGCCAACGGCGTCATCCTGGTGCTCGAGGCCGCTGGCTGATCGCATGGCTTTGCTCACGGTTTCACGGCTCGACGCCTGGTACGGACCGGCGCAAGCGTTGTTCGGGGTCAGCCTCTCGGTCGATGCCGGCCAGTCGGTCGTGGTTCTGGGGCGCAACGGCGCGGGCAAGTCGACGACGCTCAAGGCAATCCTTGGGCTGGAGGTGCGGCGGCGCGGTGCGATCACGTTCGACGGCACGTCGATTATCGACATGGCCACGCACGAGATCGCGCGCCTGGGGCTCGGCTACGTTCCCGAGGACCGGCGCGTCTTCAAGGGGCTGACGGTCGACGAGAACCTCGCCGTCGGCCGACAGAATGCGCGCGACGGCCATGCCTGGACGCCCGAAGATCTCTTCCAGCTCTTCCCCAATCTCGGGCGCATGCGCAATCGGCTCGGGAGCCAAATGTCGGGCGGCGAGCAACAGATGCTGACCATCGCGCGGACATTGATGGGGAACCCGCGCTGCATTCTCCTCGACGAGCCGTCGGAGGGTCTGGCGCCGGTGATCCTGGACGGCATCGCGGAGGCGTTGCTGGAGTTGCGGCGGCGCGGGGTCGGTCTGCTGATATCGGAACAGAACCTCGGTTTTGCCCATCGCATCGCCGAACGGGCCTACGTCATCGAGAGTGGCGAAATCAAATTCTCCGGCACGATGGCCGACCTCGAGGCGGACGAGGCGTTGCGGGCGGAATACCTCGCGGTCTGAGCACGAACGACCTCGATGCCTCGGTCAGTGTCCGGCGCGACCCGTCGCAATGGCGCGATGCAGCAGCACGACGGGCAGGAGGCCGACCAGAACGATCGCCAGCGAGCCCACGCTGGCCGCTTCCAATTGCTCGAGCGAGGCGAATGCGTAGACGTGTGTCGCCAGTGTTTCGAAATTGAAGGGACGCAGAAGCAGCGTCGCGGGCAACTCCTTCATCGCATCGACGAATACCAGCAAGCTGGCGGTGCCGAGCGCGGGCATGAGCAACGGAAGATGAATGCGCCACAGGGCCGACATTGCCGTCTCACCCAGCGAACGCGCGGCGGCGTCGAGATTGGAGGAGATTCGCTCGAGCCCAGCCTCGATCCCCCCGAGCGCCACCGCCAGAAAACGCACCGTGTAGGCGATGACGAGCACCAGCATCGTGCCGGTGACCAACAAGCCTGTCTTGATACCGAACGTCGCGCGCATGAAGGCGTCGACGCGGTTGTCCAACCCGGCCAGCGGGATGAGAAGACCAAGCGCCAACACCGTGCCAGGCAGCGCATAGCCGAGCCCGGCGAGACGGACTGCGGGGCGCGTGAAGCCATTGGACGCCACTCGTCGCGCGTAGGCGAGCGCGAGAGCCGTGCAGACGGCGGCAAGTGCCGTCGTTCCCGACAACAGCACGCTGTTACCGGCGGCTTTCCAGAAGCCGGCTTCCTGCGCCAGTTCGGCATGGCTCCAGGCGTTGACCGCGATCACGCCGAATGGAGCTGCGAAGCCCACGAGAAAGGGCAGGGCGCATGCGGTGAACGCCGCGGCAGCACGCCATCCCGACAGGTCGGCAAATGGGATGGCGCGGTAGCGACCGGTCGTATGGTGGTACTGACTGTTGCCGCGCGCCAGCCGCTCGATCGCGAAGAGCCCTCCGACAAGAAGCAACAGAATTGCCGCGATCTGGGCAGCGCCGCCCAGGCTCGAGCGTTGCAGCCACGTGTCGTAGATGGTCGCGGAGAGCGTTCGTACACCCAGGTACTGCACCGCACCCAGATCGTTCAGGCACTCCATCAGAACGAGCGCGACACCGGCCACGAGCGCGGGCCGGGCCAACGGCAGGCCGACGGCTCGGAAAGCGCCGAATGGCGTGCGGCCGAGGGTGCGGGCTACCTCCAGCACGCAAACCGATTGTTGGACGAAGCTCGCCCGCGCGGCGAGATACACATAGGGGTAGAGGACCCCCGACAGAACGAAGATGGCGCCCCCGCGCGAGCGGATATCCGGCACCCAACTGCTGTTGCCCAGCACCGCGCGAATTCCACTCTGCAGAGGCCCCGAGAAATCCAAGAGCTCGGCATAGGCGTAGGCCACGATGTAAGTCGGCACGGCGAGCGGCAGAACCAGCAGATGGTCGATCATCGTGCGGCCGGGGAACCGGTGCATGGTGACGATCCACGCGGTTCCCGTGCCCACGATCAGCGTGATCGTGCCGACGCCGAGCATCAGCAACGCCGTTTCGATCAAAGAGGGTTGGAGGACCGTGCGCGCGAGGTGAAGAAAGTTCCCGCCGCGTTCGCCGAGCGCCAGATAGGCAACCGTCGCCACCGGTAGCAGCATCACCGCCAGAATGACGCCGACAAGCGCCGTCCATGCCGGCGAAGCACGCCGTTGGTCCCGCCACGCGCGCAGAAGCGACAGGACGCGCGACGGCCGTGGCCATCGCAACGCGGGGGGCATGTCGCCGGCTGATTGTCTCATGGGGCGTGAGGTACGGAAATCGGCGTTCTGGCGATGCTCGGGCGCTGGCTCGACCGACTTCGGGCTGGCGGCGCCTCGTTTCTGGGAAGTCGGCCTATCCATAGCGAAGTCGCGCGCGTAAGCAAGCGCTCGCTTCCCGCCGCAGCGGTCGCACTGAAATTCACACCACCTCGATGCGCGGCTCGACCGTCACTGGGAAATTGAGAGAGTTGGCAATGAAGCACATCTTGTGCGCTTCGTCGTGAAGCGCCCTCGCGCGCGCCGGGTCGCTGCCTGATGCGATCTTCATGGAGGGCCGCAGGACGACACCCGTGAACCAGCCGCCGCGCTCGCGATCCTCCACCATTGTTCCGATGGCATCGTCGACATAGCTGTTCACCACGATGCCGGCGTCCGCTGCCAGATGCAGGTACCAGAGCATATGGCAGGACGAAATGGCGGCGACCAGTAGATCCTCGGGGTTATAGCGGGAGGCATCGCCGCGAAACGCCGGATCAGACGAGCCAGCGATCATGGGTTTTCCCGCAACCTCCACCGTGTGGTCGCGGCGATATGCCCGGTAACCCGATGTCCCGGTGCCGTCATTGCCTGTCCACGTGACGCGGCATGCGTAGGTATGGTTACCACCGGCCATCGCGCCCCCTTGCCGGGATCAGAGAACCTTGTCGGACTTGGGCAACCCGGGAACCGGCTCGGCGGGACCGTCGGCGAAAATGAAGCGGACCGTTGCCCCGTTGGCGCCTTCGTGGCGCCCGGTCACGATCTGAAATGCCAGTCCCGGGCTCGTCTCCAAGGCGAGGCGCTCGACTGCGGTCACCACGATCCGCCGGGCCGTGCCTGCAGGCCCGCCGATCGTCACGACATCACCCACCGCCACCCGGCCGATCGCGGGAGACGCGGCTGGCACCGACTTGCTCAGCACGACATGACGCGGATCGAGAGCGCTCACGCCGCTACCGGACTGCCAATTGTCGGCCACGTCGGACAAAGCGCGCCCATAGCCGCGCGCCAATTCCTTCTCGGGAGAGAGCATCTTGACGGCCGCCGCCCCGAGCAAGGCGGCTATGGCGACGGCTGCGATTTTCGAGCCTGTTGCGAAGCGTGCCCAATCGCGCATCATGCGAACACATCTCCGGGTGTTAGGAGCCTCGCTAGCAATATAGGTGAGAAGATGTGGATTTGCAGCCCTCGCCTCATCGCGTGCAGTCCGAACCGCCAAGATAGTTGCCGGCGCGTGCATAGGACAGGCGCAAATGCCTGAGCAGGCCCACGTTGAAGGCGAACATGGTCGCGAACGTCAGCGCCAGAATGACCATGCTGGTGGCGTGCCCCGGGTAGCCGAGGGAGAAATCCGCCGTGACGAGCCCTTCGGGTTGCAGACCGCTCAGTTGATACGCCGATGCGGAGGAGATGCGCCAGAAGCTGTCGTCACCCGACAGGCCCATCGCCAGGGCGACAAACAACAGCAGCCCCACGACCATGTCGCGCAGCGTGACGACGAGATGGCTCACGATGGTCCTGACGAGCATGTTCAACTCCCTTCATCGCGATTTTCGCGAACCTTCGAGACGGAACTCGAGACGCAACTGGATCGTCGGAAGGTTAAGAACTGATTGTGGCCATAAGCCCAATTCGTTGTGGCGGAATTAGGCCCGGCGATCGCGTTGCCCTCGAGCAACACGCACTGTTCCGCCGCATTGGGAAACGTCCATCACGATATTTTGAATTCAGTTGCCCGCCGCCCTCCCGGTGACGCAAGCTGGGCCCGGGCCGCCTGGAGGGTAGGGTAGGCCAGCCGGCCACAAGGCGCGGTGGCAACCAACGTGTTGCGGAGCAGGGTTCGTCAGGGCGCGCGTGGCGCCAGATGCCCTGCGTTGCGAGCAGAGCGGACAAGGCGGAGGAAACGATGAAGGGCGTAGTATTTCTTGGTGACCGCAAGCTGGAGCTTCGGGAGTTTCCCGATCCGACGCCGGGGCCGCGCGAGGTCGTGCTGGAGATCAAGGCTTCCGGTATGTGCGGCAGCGATCTTCACAACTATCGTGCGCCAGCCAATCCGACAGGGGCCGTCACGGGTGGCATCAAGCGCGAATCCGGCGTGATCGCAGGCCATGAGCCGTGCGGTGTCGTCGTGGCGCTCGGCTCGAGCGTCTCTGAGAAAGAAGCACATATCGGCCAGCGTGTGATGGACCACCATTACGACGGCTGCGGCAACTGCAAGCATTGCCGGGGCGGCTGGACCCAGATGTGCCTAGAGGGGACGGTCGTCTATGGCTCCGGCGGGCACGGCGCACACGCCAAGTACATGAAGGTGCCCGTGCACACGCTTGTGCCGCTCCCGGACGAACTGTCGTTCGTGACCGGCGCCGCGATCGCCTGCGGCACGGGCACTGCCTGGGGGGCGCTCAAACGGCTCAACCTGCAGGGTGGCGAGACGATCGCGATCTTCGGGCAAGGCCCCGTGGGTTTGTCGGCGACGCAGCTTGCCGTCGCCATGGGGGCGCGCGTGATCGCCCTCGACATCTCCCCGGAGCGTCTCGAGATGGCAAAGAGCTTCGGGGCCGAGGAGTTGATCAACGCCAAGTCGAACGACATGGTGCAGGCGATCCGGGACCTGACCCACGGCGAGGGAGCACACAAGACACTCGATGCATCGTCCGCGCCCGAAGCGCGTGCCGCCTGCGTGCGCTCCGTACGTTCATGGGGCACGGCGTGCTTCGTCGGCGAACGCGGTCAGGTGACGCTCGACGTCAGTCCCGACCTGCTGCGCCGCCAGGTGACACTGGTCGGCTCATGGACGTTCTCGAAGCAAGGCCAAGCAGAGTGCGCGGAGTTCATCGCGGACCGGAAAGTCGACGTGGAAAAGCTCTTCACGCACCGCTGGCGGCTGGATCAGGCCGAGGAGGCCTACAAACTGTTCGACACTCAGACCGTCGGCAAAGGCGTCATCCTGCCGTCGTAAAGCCGACACTGTCGCAAGCCCAACACCGCGCGCCGCCGCACGTCCGCCCCAGAGTGGGGCGGGCGTTTGCGTGGCGCCGCCACGCCTTCGAGAGGATTACCCATGAAACCACTGGGACATGGCTTCTACTGGCAGGAACTCAAGGTCGGCGACCGCTTCGTGACTTTCGGCCGCACGATCACCGAACCCGACATCGTCAACTTCATTTCCTGCACAGGCATGCTGGAACTGTTGTTCACGAACGAGGTCTACCGGCAGACAGAGAGCGCGATCAAGGGTCGGCTCGTGCCGGGAGCGCTGGTGTTTTCGATGGCCGAGGGCCTGACGATCGCCGGGACCATCCAAGGCACGGGAATGGCCTTCCTCGGTATGGACTTGAAAATCAGCGGCCCGACATTCGCCGGCGACACGATCCATGTGGATATCGAGGTCACCGAGGTGCGGGAAACATCCAAAGGGGGTAGAGGCATCGTTCGAACTCGGAATGCCGTCATCAACCAGAAGGGCGAGACCGTCATGGTGTACGAGCCTGTCCGGATGATGAAGGGTAAACCGGCTGGCTGACGGCCATGAGGTTCTGCGCACGTGACCGACGATCGCAGCCGCCATCGACAGTGGCGGTGACGACAAGTTGTATTGCGCACGCGACGAGGTGGCACTAGGCTGATCATTCAGGTGATCCCATCTCCGGCGGCCCTCTCGGCGTTGGAGATGACAACGTGGGGTCGATCCGATGAGACGTAGACAGCGATCGTGGATCTCGGCCTTCGGGTCTGGCCTCACGTGGGCCGCCTTCGGCGCTTTACTTGGTTATGGCTACCACTTGGCGATCGCTCCGCCGCGGTCCGGTGAGCCTGCCGACTTGGCGTCCGTGGAGACTTTGCCCAACTTTGCCGGTAGCGCATTTCGAGCGGCGTCCGCCCAGATCGCGGCCGATCCACACCAGAGCGGCGCACCGGGAACGGGAACTCTGTCCGTCCAGGAGCGCACCCGCCGGCTGGCCGAGAGCGAAGCCAAGGCGGTGCTCGCAAAAGGGATTGAACGGGAACTCCTCCGGGTGGGATGCTTGACCGGGCCGGCCGACGGGCGTTGGTCCGATCAGACGCAGCGGGCGATGCAGCGCTTCGTCGACAACGTCCAAGCCGCGTTGCCGACCAACGCCCCCGACTATGTGCTGCTTACCATGCTGCAGGGTTCGCCAGACCGCTCGTGCGACAGGACGTCGAAAGATGGTACGCGCATCGGCGCCTTCGCGCCACGCACGGTAGCGACGGCCGTGCCCATCCTTGCGATGCCGATGAAGGTCGTACCGCCCCCCGGCCAACCGTCCTCCGCCATGGCGACCGATGCCTCCACGCCCGGACAGGGCAACTGGCGCGTGGTGGTTCAGGCCGCCCCGACGACCACGACAGGCGAATTCCGGGCCACGCAAACAACGAGCCTCGTGACGTCCAACCTGCCGCTGGCTGTTCCCCGCCTGTCGACATCGAGCATTTTGCTGGGACGCATGGCTGTCGGAGCACCACTCCCTCCCGAGCCCATGCCTGGTGCGCAACGCGGTCAGAACACGCACAACGGCACTGCCGAGACGACGGCCGGCAACCGAGATGTCGTGACGCGGGCTCCCGCGCGGCCGGTAAGCAGGGAGCGCACCGCCAAGCGCGTGGAGCGCCCCGCGCGCGTGCGCAAGAGCCCGCGCTTGCAGAATACCTTCACGGCCCTCAGCCGCAGCGCACCCTGACAGGGTGTGAACTGCACGGCTGATTGCGCGGCAGCAAATAGCCCTTCAAATGCGTGCGGCACGAGCGCTATGCTCGCGCCATCGTCCCTCGTGGACACACAGCAAGGGAAAGCCGCCGATGGTCCAGGCTTCTTCCGGCGCGACGCCGGCCAACGTGACCCTGCCCGAAGCCGTCGATGCCGCGCGTGCGAACTTCGCCGCGGCCAACCCGAAGAGTGCCGCATTGCAGGAGCGCGCCGCACAGCGCCTTCCGGGTGGCAACACGCGCACCACGCTGTTCCATGGCCCCTTTCCGCTGCGCTTCGTCAAAGGCGAAGGCTACCGGCTGACGGATGCGGACGGGCACACCTATGTGAACTTCATCTCCGAATATACGGCAGGCATGTTCGGGCATTCCCACCCCATCATCCGCCGTGCCATCGAGCGGGCCCTGGATTTCGGCATCAACATCGGCGGCCACACCGAGCTGGAGGCCAAGCTCGCCGAAGCCGTGACCCAGCGCATGCCGAACATGGAGCGGGTGCGGCTCACCAACTCGGGGACCGAGGGCAACCTGATGAACGTGCAGCTCGCGCGCGCGTTCACGAAGCGCAACAAGATTCTCGTCTTCACGGGCGGCTATCACGGGGGTGTTCTCTATTTCCGGGGCGGTGGCTCACCGATCAACGCCCCCTTCGAGACGTTGCTGGCAAAGTACAACGACCTTGAAAGTGTCGAGGCGCTGGCGAAGGCGAACGCCAAGGATTTCGCCTGCATCCTCGTCGAACCGATGTTCGGCTCAACGGGCTGTGTGCCAGCGGAAAAATCCTTCCTCGAGGGGTTGCGGCGGATTGCGGACGAGACGGGTGCACTGCTGATCTTCGACGAGGTCATGACCTCGCGGTTGCATCCAGGAGGTCTGCAAGGGAAGCTCGGGGTGAAGCCGGACCTCACGACGCTCGGCAAGTACGTGGGCGGCGGGATGTCGTTCGGCGCCTTCGGCGGGCGAGCGGACATCATGGCGCTGTTCGATCCGACGCAGCCGGGCGCGCTGCCCCACGCCGGCACCTTCAACAACAACGTGCTGACGATGTCGGCCGGGCACGCCGGGCTGACCGAGATCCTGACACCCGAGGTGCAGATTGCGATGAATGCTCGAGGCGACACGCTGCGCGAGCGTCTCAACGCACTTGCGCGCAAGGCCAGCGCGCGCCTGCAGTTCACAGGCATCGGCTCGATGATGGCACCGCATTTCCATCTCGATCCCGTTCGGAACGAAGCGGATGCCGACAAGAGCGACGAACGTTTGCGGGAACTGCTCTATTTCGATCTGCTGGACCGGGGCATCTACATTGCGCGGCGCGGCATGATCGTGACCAACGTCGTGCACGACGAGGCCGCCTACACGGCCCTGGAGAGCGCAATCGAGGACTTCGTGCGCGTGCGCGCCCGGTTCCTTGCCGCTTGACGGTCCGCCGTCCGATCCACGCGATCCGGGAGCTGCCGCACAGTCCGACGCGGCGGCTCTTGGCGCCGATCGACAATCCTGATTAGTGTGCGCCTTGCCACCGGCCGGACGGCCGGCCCGGTGGCTTCGGATCTTATCTGCGAGGACCCGCGAAACCCATGGCCCACGGCGACGCCAAGATCTCTCCGTTCGCTCCCGCGAAGCTCATCGACGTTCCTGTGATCGAGGGCGTGCGTTTTGCCGCCTGCGAAGCCGGGATCAAATACAAGAACCGCAAGGATCTCATGGTCGCCGTGCTCGAGCCCGGCGCCACCGCGGCGGGCGTGTTGACGCAGTCGAAGACCTGCTCGGCGCCGGTCCTCTACTGCCGCGAGAGCCTGCAATCGGGCAAGGCGCGGATCCTCGTGGTCAATTCGGGTAATTCCAATGCCTTCACGGGAAAGAAGGGTCGCGAAGCCGTGGAGATGACAGCCGATTTCGCCGCCAGGGCGAGCGGCGCGGCCAAGGACGAGATCTATCTCGCCTCCACCGGCGTGATCGGCGAGCCGCTCGACGCCTCCAAGTTCGCGCATCTGCTCGACGGGCTCGTCAAGGAGGCGAAGGCCGACGTCTGGCACGACGCCGCCCGCGCCATCATGACAACCGACACCTATCCCAAGCTCGCCACGCGCAAGGCGATGATCGGCGGCGTCGAGGTGGCGATCACCGGGTTCTGCAAGGGAGCGGGCATGATCGCGCCGGACATGGCGACGATGCTGTGCTTCGTCTTCACAGACGCGGCCATCGACCATGCCGCGCTGCAGCCAATCCTGAAATCCGGCGCGGATCGCAGCTTCAACTGCATGACCGTGGACGGCGACACCTCCACAAGCGACACGCTGCTGATGTTCGCCACCGGCACCGCGGAGAAGCGCGGGCAAAAGCGCATCTCGGCCGCAGGCGACGCCGCGCTGGCCGACTTCGAAAGGGCCACGCACGACCTCCTGCGAGAGTTGGCGATCATGGTGGCGAAGGACGGCGAGGGCGTCTCCAAGTTCGTCACGATCAACATCGAAGGCGCCGAGAACGACAAGGCAGCGCGCACGATCGGCCTCTCCATCGCCAACTCGCCGCTGGTCAAGACCGCAATCGCGGGCGGCGATCCCAACTGGGGCCGCATCGTGATGGCCGTCGGCAAAGCCGGCGAGGCGGCGGACCGCGACAAGCTGTCGATCTGGTTCGGAGGCAAGATCGTGGCCGACCAAGGCATGCGCGCGGCAAGCTACGACGAGGCATCCTTCGCGGAGTACTTCAAGGGCCGCGAGATCGAGATCCGTGTGGACGTCGGTGCCGGCGGGCCCGGCAAGTCGACGATCTGGACCTGCGACCTCACGCACGATTACGTATCGATCAACGCGGATTACCGCAGCTGAGAGGCAGTCCGGGCGCTGCCGCGCGCGGCGCCCGGTCCCGTGCAGGCACGGAGAGCCTCGTTACGTCCAATTCCGCTCGATTTCCTCAGGCGTGCGTCCCGGACGCCCACGGTAGGTCGGCAGCGACCAGCCGAGCGCGATGGCCAACCCGCGCACCACGAACGCTCCGAGCATTCCCGCCATGGTGGCCAATGAGCGATCACCATGCCAGCCGAGCATGGCGACATAGCCGGTCGCTCCGAACAGCGAGGCCGTGACATAGATCTCGCGCCGCAGGATGATCGACGGCTCCTGCCCCAGGATGTCGCGGATGACGCCACCGACGGCGGCGGTAATGACACCCATGACGACCGCGACGACCGGGCCGGCGCCTGCGTCGAGACCCTTTGCGGTGCCCGCGACGGTGACGAGCGCCATCCCCATGGCATCGAGCCACAGGATGAGCCGATATCGCGAATGCACGAGATGCGCGGTGAAGTAGACCGCGACCGACGCGACGAGACAGGCCACGACCGGGGCGGGTGCGCGCACCCAGAAGACAGGTGCGCCGAGCAGGAGATCGCGGACAGTACCGCCGCCGACGCCCGTAACGACGCCCAGCCACATGAAGCCGATGATGTCCATCTGCTTGCGCGACGCGACAAGCGCGCCCGTCACCGCGAAGACCATGGCGGCGGCAAGATCGATGACGGACAGCGCCGTTTGCAGCTGGTCCCAAAAGGGCCGAAGCCGGTCGAGCCAGAGGCTCAGCGTGTCGAGGCTCATCGCGGTCGGTTACCTGTTTTCAAGAAGCGGCGGACACCGATGCCCGCTTGCTGCGATCCGCTGGCGCCGCTCACGCCTCGCGGACGACGGTTTCGCCCTTCACGTTATCGACGGTCACATAGGTGTCGTAGTACGTGACGGTCGGTCGCGCGCCGAAGGTCTTGGTCGCTTGCTCGAACCACGCGGGCGTGTACCACGCCTCGGCTGCCTCGCGCGACTCCCAGTAATAGACACCGCCGCCGCCGGCATCGCCATTCAGGTAGTCCTTGCGTAGCAGCCCCTTGTCCGCGAGCCCGCGAAACGTCGGCGCGGATTTGGTCTGGGCTGCGATGGCGGCCGCCTTCTCGCGGCGGGGCATCGGAATTTGCACGACTGCGATGATCATTTGCGCTGCCTCGTCGTCTCTCAATGCGTTGCCGAAACCGGAAAGTCCGGACATCATAGCGGCAGCATTCCGCAGAACAAAAGCGTCGGGGACGAGATGACCAACTGCATTCACGACCATGGCCGGTGGGGCAAGGGCGACCAGATCGGCGCGGCACATCTGCTGACACCCGAGCGCACGGTAGCCGCCATGCGCAGCGTCTCGCGCGGGCAGATCATCGACATGAGCCACGTGATCGAAATCGGCGCACCGCGCATGGCCCCCAACCAGACGCCCTATCTCATGCAGCTCGGCCCCACGTCTCGCGGCAGCATCCGCCGCAGGCGTGCGATGGGTGCGAAGAACGACGCGGGCTCGAACCTGGAACGCATGGAACTGACGACGCACGTCGGCACGCACATCGACTCACTGGGACATTTCACCTACGGCGACCGCATGCATGGCGGCTATAGCGCCGAGTTGACCGTGGACGACTTCGGGCTTGCCAACCTCGGCATCGAGAATTGTCCACCGATCGTGACGCGCGGCATCTGCCTGGACGTCTCCACGCACGACGGTGGTGATCATCTCGGGGCGGGGCGAGCCGTCACGACAGACGATCTGAAGCGCGCGCTCGACCGGGCGAAGCAGGAGATCAAGCCGGGCGACGTGGTGTGCATCCAGACCGGTTGGGGCCGCTTCTTCATGAAGGACAACGACAAGTACGTGCACGCCGAGCCGGGTATCGACCTCGATGCGGCGCAGTGGCTGACTTCACAAGACGTGGTCGCCATCGGTTGCGACAACATGGCGATCGAGGTGCTGCCCGGCACGAACCACCCCGAGGCGATCATGCCCGTGCACCAGCACTGCCTCGCGGAAGCCGGTGTCTATCTCATCGAGAACATGGTCATGGACCAGCTCGTGAGCGAAGGCATTTCAAGCTTCTGCTTCATGTTGGCGCCGGTCAAGTTCAAGGGGGCCACGGGCTGTCCGGTGCGCCCGGTCGCCATCGTATGACGGTGTCGGGCGGAGCGGCCGCGGACCAGCACGGCAGTCTCATGCGGGCGTTCCTGCCGATCCTGGCCATCCTCTACGTGCTGGGGTTCACCAACCTATTCCTGCGCTCGAGCTTCGGCGTCATGTCGCCGGACCTTTCGCGGGAACTGGGTTTTGCCCCCGCGACGCTGTCGATCATCGCCAGCGCGTTTTTCTTCGCCTACGCTTTCATGCAAGTGCCGACCGGGATGCTGCTGGACCGGTTCGGGCCGCGGCGAACGCTCGGCGCGATGCTGGTGTTCACGACCGCCGGCGCATGGCTCTTCAGCTACGGCGAAACGGCAACGGCGCTGACCACCGCTCGGATCCTGATGGGGATCGGGTGCGCGGGGATCTTCACGGGCGCGTTCTACGTTCTGGCGCTCTGGTTGCCGGCCGACCGCGTCGTGACCCAAATCGGCGCACTCAACAGCTTCGCTGCACTTGGTACCCTGTGCGCGACGACGCCACTTGCCGCGCTGATCGCGTGGATCGGCTGGCGGCACAGCTACTGGGCTTTCACGGCGGCTGTCGGCCTCGTCACTCTGACAGTCGCACTCGTGATGCGTGACCGCCCGCCGGGTGCCGCACCATCGGCAGCGCACGGGGAGAGCTTGACCCAAATCTTCGCGGGTGTACGCGAGGCGATGCGCCAGCCCGGCATGAAGCGCCTGCTCGTCGCGGGATTCCCGATGTCGATCTCGACAACCGTCTCGGGAGCCTGGGGCGCGCCCTATCTCAAGCACGTCCACATGCTCGACGATATCGGCCGCGGCAACGTGCTGCTGGCCATGGCCGTATGCGGCGTCAGCGGCCATTTCCTCTATGGACAGATCGCGCGCCGGCTCAACACCTTGAAATGGCCGATCGTCACCGGCGGCACGCTCATCCTGGGTGCCTCGACGACGATGGCGCTGATGTCGAAACCGCCCCTCTGGCTGGTGACGACATTGTTCGCCGTCATGGCCATCTGTAGCGCCTATCCCACCGTCGTGCACTCGCATGCACGCGGTCTCGTCCCCCACAACCTGATGGGACGCGGCGTCTCGGTCACCAACATGGGGATCATGACGGCGATCGCGGTGACGCAACTCGCGTTCGGCTGGATCGTGGGATCGTTCCAGGCGGTGAATGGAACGCCTCCCGAGCATGCTTATCAGGTCGCATTCGGCGCGCAGGCCATGTTTGCGCTCGTGGGATTGCTCATCTATGCGCCGACGCGCGATGTGAGGCCCAGAGGATAGCTCTTTTCGCATAGCGACATTTCGGCAGCACGAGATGCCTTGATCTCCAGCCCGGACCGGTCGAAAATTCCTCCACTTCAAGGAATTCGAGCAATCCAGGCTCGACCCGAACAAGCAGATCTCATTCTAGGAGCAAACGCATGGGCTATACGCTGGAGAACTTGGCCGCCGACATCCGCGCCGCGCTGAAGGCCGACGCCGGCCCCGAAGGCAAGAAAAAGGTCTGCGGATTGGTCTCCAAGGCGCTCGTCGATCCCGAGTTCGTGGCCAAGCATCTGACCGCCGAGCAGTGCAAGCCGCGCAAGGTGCTCTACGAAGATCCCGAGCTCGGCTTCTGCATCTGCGGCCACGTCTACTCCGACAAGGCCGTCGGCAGCCCGCACGACCATGGCGGCAGCTGGGCGATCTACGGGCAAGCCGTCGGCAAGACCGAAATGACGGAGTGGAAGATCGTCGAGCGCGGCGACGGCAACACGACGCCACATCTCGTCGTACCCGAGCGGGTCTACGAGATGAAGCCCGGAGACGCTCAATTCTACGACGTCGGCGCGGTGCACTCGCCAAACCGCCAGGAGCCGACGAAACTGATCCGCATCGAGGGCGCAAACCTCGATCACGTGAAGCGCTCGAACATCAAGGCGAAGGCCGCCTGAGGTCGCAGCGCGCCAAGCGCGGATCCAAAGCCAAGGCCACCCCTGCGGGGGTGGCCTTTTCCACGTCACAGGAGTGCTCTCGCCATGTCCGTCTATCGCTCGTTCTTGTTCGCGCCCGGCAATCATCCTCGCCGCGTCGAAAAAGCACTGTCGCTCGATGCCGACGCCACGATCCTCGACCTCGAAGATGCCTGCCCGATCGCAGAGAAGGTGGCGACACGCGCGGTGGTCGTTGCTGCGTACCAGAAGACACGGCGCTGTCTGGGCTACGTGCGCGTCAACGCCATGTCGACCGAATGGGGCTACGGCGACATCGTGGCGGTCGTGCAGAAGGGCGTGGACGGGATCATCCTGCCCAAGCTCGAGACCGTGGACGAAATCCGGGCCGCCGACTGGCTGGTGAGTAATCTCGAGCGCGAGCGCGGACTATCCCAAGGCTCGATCGACATCCTGCCGATCATCGAGACGGGCAAAGGTCTCGCCAACATGCGCGGCATCTGTGCCGCCGGTACGCGCATCAAGCGCATCGCCTTCGGCGCCGGCGACTTCACCCTCGACATGAACATGACGTGGTCGCGTAGCGAGGCGGAACTTCTCCCCTATCGCAGCGAATGCGTCCTGGCCTCACGCGCCGGCGGCATCGAGCCTCCCATCGATACGGTCTGGGTGGATCTGAAGGACGCACAAGGATTCCGGCAGTCGGTGGAGACGATCAAAGGGCTCGGTTTCCAGGGCAAGCTGTGTATCTACCCGGATCAGGTTCCCGTTGTTAACGAGGTGCTGGCGCCGTCGGCCGCCGAGGTCGAATGGTCGCAACGCGTAGTAGCTGCATTCCAGGAAGCCGAGAAGACCGGCTCGGCCTCGATTCAGCTCGAGGGCAAATTCATCGACTACCCGATCGTTTACAGGGCGGAACGCGTCATCGCCATGGCGAAGCGGATCGCGGCGAAGGCCACAGCCTGAGGCGTTGCGGGAGCGCGCTGTCTATTCGCGCCGCAGGATCGTTCCGGTGAGCAGGTTCGCCCACCGGTTCGACCGGAAGGTGCGCTTCAACTCTTCGGGATCGTAGACTTTTTCGACCCACTCGAAGAAGGGCATCCCGTCCTCGACGGTATCGGCCAGATACCGCTCGAAGAAGTAGTCGAGGATGCCTGTATCGGATTGCCGTATGTGCCCAAATTTCAATCCAAGCTGAGACACCGCCTCTTTCACCGGCACGTTTTCGTGGGCGATCAAATAAAGCGTGCTCATGAGGCCGGCGCGATCGGCGCCGGATTTGCAGTGGAAAAGTGCGGGGTAGGTGATGTTCGACAGCAGATCGCGGGCCGCAAACAGTTCTTCTTTCGAGGGAGCGGCACGCGAGCGGAGCTGAAAATCGACGAGTCGGAGACCCAATCGGGTGCAGGCATCCTGCTCTAGCCAGTAGCCGCCACAGACGCGCGGCCCCCGCAAATTCACGATCGTGCGGACGCCGAGCTTGGCTATCGACGAAAGTTGACCGGGCGAGGGCTGGGCCGAGCGCCAGGCATGGCGACCGAGCCTGTGCCGATTGAGATAGGCGAGGCGGAAAATACCGTGATCTACCAATAACATATCGGCATATTTCACGGCAGGCCCGACGGCACGGCGAAGCCATACGGGCGAGCGCTCAGCAACGGCCAACCGCCAATTCCGAACGACGCGACGCACCGCCCTTCTTTGATTCTTCGCGAACTTTTGCATCGACCGTTGTTGATCCACCGACAAGAGCTGTCGAGCATGCCGTCGCTGCTCTTGGCAACGCGTTGATAAACACTATAGAAACGCAGGGTCAACAGGCAGTCCGCTCAGCACCCCAACGCTCGGACGAGGAAAAATCTCTCGCAACATGGCCGGCACGACCTCCGAAATGGTGAAGGGCCGGCAGCCCGAGCTGCCGAACGCGCGCAAATCGCCGTTCGGGCTGAGGCTCTATCGCTCGCTTACATGGATGGCGCGGCCGGCTGCCCGGTTCATTCTCAGGCAAAGGCTGCGACGCGGGAAAGAGGACCCCGATCGCCTCGGCGAGCGGCTCGGAATCGCTTCCCAGGCGCGTCCCGATGGCCCGGTCGCTTGGGTGCACGCCGCAAGCGTCGGCGAAGCCAATGCGGTGCTGCCGCTCATCGAAGAACTGGGACGGCGGCGGCCGGGCCTCAGTGTCGTGCTTACGACGGGTACGGTGACCTCCGCGCGCAGCATTGCTCCCCGCCTTCCCGCCCATGCGTTGCACCAATACGTGCCTTTGGACGCACCGCAGCTCGTGGGACGATTTCTCGATCATTGGCGCCCGTGCATCGGCATTTTCACCGAGCAGGAGGTCTGGCCGAATCTGCTGATGGAGAGCCGAGCCCGCGGCATCCCGCTGGCGCTCGTCAACGGGCGCATGTCGGAAGACTCGGCGCGACGATGGCGCGGACGCCCGAGTCTCGCCCACGCGCTATTCTCGAGCTTCGACGTGGTGCTGGCCCAGAGCGAGGTCTATGCCCAGCGCTTCGCGGGGCTCGGCGCGAAGGATTCCCGCAATGTCGGCAACCTCAAGATCGATGTTCCTCCCCTGCCCATCGACCAGGGCGCGCAGGATCGTCTGCGGGATGCATGCGGCGGTCGGCCGTTGCTGCTGGCAGCGAGTACGCACGCGGGCGAGGAGACCATCGTGGCGGACGCCCATCGCACGTTGGCGACGCACATGCCCGGCTTTCTGACGATCATTGCTCCGCGCCATCCCGACCGGGGCATGGTCCTTGCCGACGAACTGTCGGCGGGTGGGCTGCATGTCGCACGCCGTGCAACCGGTGCGCTACCGGACGCCATCACCGATATCTATCTCGCCGACACGATCGGTGAACTTGGGCTGCTCTATTCGCTGGCCCCGGTCGCGCTGGTCGGCGGCGCGCTCGTGGACCGGGGCGGACAGAACCCGATCGAGGCGGTTCGGCTCGGCTCCGTCGTGCTGACCGGACCGAACTGGTGGAACTTCGAGGAGGCCTATAGCGCGCTGATCGCCAACGGCGGCGCATTCGCCGTGGCCGACGCCGAGGAGCTTGCAGAACGCACCCTCGATCTCCTGACACACGAGGACGCGCGCCAGACTGCCTGCCGCGGCGCGCAAGAGGCTCTTTCGAGCCTCGGCGGCGCATTGGAGCGCACGATCGAACGCTTGCTGCCGCTGATCGTGCCTGCGGGAGCGACAACCAGTGCCCGCGCGTGAGCCGACTTGGTGGTACGGGGCCGATGCCCGGCTCGTAGCGGCGGCGCTGGGACCCGTCTCAGCCGTCTGGGGCTGGGCCGCAGCGCGCCGCATGGCGGCAGCGCCGAGATTTCGCGCGCCGTGCCCCGTCATCTGCGTCGGAAACCTGACGGCCGGCGGAACCGGGAAGACGCCTCTCTCCCTTCTCATTGCCGAGACGCTGCGGGCAAAGGGGCTGGCCCCGGTCTTCCTGAGCCGCGGTTATGGCGGGTCGATCAAGGGACCACATCAGGTTGCCCCCACTCGAGACAGCGCCGCCGATGTCGGTGACGAACCGCTCCTGCTGGCGCGAACCGCACCGGTGATGATCGCGCGCGACCGGGCTGAAGGGGCACGCGCCATCGCAGCCTTCGCGACGGCCCAGACCGTCATCGTCATGGACGACGGCCTACAAAACCCGGCTCTGGCCAAAGATCTGACCCTGGCCGTGGTCGATGGACGTCGCGGCATCGGCAACGGACGCGTCTTGCCCGCCGGTCCGCTTCGAGCCCCGCTCGCCCTGCAACTCGCGCATGTCGACGCAGTGGTGGTGAATGTCCCCGATGCAGCCGCAGGCGTCGACGAACCGGTCGTGGCGCAGTTCAGAGCCGGTTTCCAGGGGCCCGTACTCTTGGCGAGTGTCGTGCCGCGGAACGATACGGCCTGGCTTTCGGAACAAGACATCGTCGCTTTCGCGGGCATTGGCGCGCCGCAGCGTTTTTTCGATCTACTGGTGCGGCTCGGCGCCCGCGTGAAGGCTGCCGAAGTGTTCGCGGACCATCATCCCTTCACCGATGCGGATGCCGGCCGTCTTCTGGCTCTGGCGAAACGGCACCACGCGCGTCTCGTGACGACGGAGAAAGATCTGGCCAGGTTGGCCGGACGGGACGGCACGCGCGGCGAGCTGGCGGCGGCAAGTACCGCACTGTCCATAACGCTCACCATGGCGGACGCCGATCGAGACCGGCTGGCAGGCCTGATCGACACGGCGCTCGCCCGCCATCCGCGCTCCCGCTCTTGAGGCCGATCGCCGGATGCTTTCAGCCCGTCTTGCCTTCTCGGCGCGCGCGGTAGGCTTGCAGCGAGGCCTCCGCCGTGACGTAGGCCTCCTGATTATCGACGTTCCAATACTTGAGATCGGCAAGTGGGATCGGCTTGCCCGTCACGGCGCACAAAACGTAGTCGCCCGGCGATAGCACCTGATATTCGCCCGACAAATACTTGACGCGCGCTTCGCTCTTGAGGCCCAGAAACCGCTCGATCGTGTTCATCAAGTCCAACTCTGCCTGCAGCGCCCCGAACGCGAGGCATCGCGCGTTTTTTACAGGCCTTGCCGCCAACTGAAAAGCATTTCCCTGCCATGCGCGCGACAGGCCCCTGCCGCAATCCCTGGCGGTCGCGAAAAGTAGCTCATGCATAAAGCACTTGATCGCCGGCGCTCGGACCGGCACCCTGTCAACCCGGGAAGAACGCTCGGGGAAACCAAGCCGAATGACACCGCTGAATTACGACGACCTGCGCCGGCTCGCAAAACGGCGCCTGCCAAAGATCGCCTTCGATTTCATCGAAGGTGGCCTCGATGACGAGATCGGCCTAGAGCGCAACAATTGGGGTTTCGAACGGCACCGCATCGTGCCGCGCTACCTGATCGACGTTTCCCAGCGCGAGCAGACCACGGAGCTCTTCGGGCGCACCTATTCGCAACCGGTCGGCATCGCCCCAACGGGCGGCATCGGTCTGTTCCGGCCCGGCGGCGACATGATGCTGGCGGCCGCCGCGCGCAAGGCCAACGTGCCGTTCATCATGTCCGGCGCCTCGACCGACACGATCGAGAACCTGGCGCGCGTCGCGCCCGACCACGGCTGGTATCAGATGTATACCGCCAGGGACAAATCGATCTCGATGGACATGATCAAGCGCACGAAGGATGCAGGCCTTTCGACGCTCGTGATCACGGTGGACGTCCCCGTCAGCTCCAATCGCGAGCGCAACAAGCGTAACGGCATGTCTCGCCCGTTGCGCATGCCGCTCAAGACCAAGCTCGAAGCCCTGATGCACCCGGGCTGGATGATCGACTACTACCGGAACGGCGGCGGCTCGCCGATGCTCTCGAACTGGGCGAAGTACGCCGGTCCCGGTGCGGAGAACGACTCCGAACGCGTGGCGACGTTCATGGCCGGCCAGACGACGCCGCCGCTCGACTGGTCGGACATCGAACGCTTCCGGGAGGCGTGGCCGCGCAAAATGGTTCTCAAGGGCGTGATGCATCCCGCTGATGCCGAGCGCGCGCACAAGATCGGCGTGGACGGCCTGATGGTCTCCAACCACGGGGCACGACAGCTCGATCGCGCGCCGTCTCCGGTCGAGGTGCTGCCCGCAATCCGCGATGCTGTCGGCGACAAGATGACGTTGATGCTGGACAGCGGCATCCGCCGCGGCTCGGACGTCGTCACAGCGTTCTGCCTTGGCGCAAAATACTGCTTCGTCGGCCGCATGACGCTCTATGCCTGCGCCGCGGGCGGCGAGGCGATGGCGAGCCACGCGCTCGGCATCCTCAAGAACGAGGTCGATCTCGTGATGGGCAACATGGGTGCGCCCAACATCAAGAGTCTCGGCCCGGATTTCCTGATGTGGGACGATCAGGAGGATCTGAAGCGCAACCGCCGTCCCTGAGCGAAGCCCGCTCCAACGCCCAAACAGGAGGAACCCCGATGTCCGACAAGAAGCCCTGGAAGTTCAACCACCACGTCGCCGAAGGCGCCAACTGGACGCCCGGCCTGCGCGAGATCTTCGAGTATCGCGATCTCGGCTGGACCAACTCGACCAATGGTGACTTCGTCGCGCACGTCATTCGCCACAACGGCAAGAAGGTGGCCGACGAAGTGCAGAAGTGGCATGTGCACGACTGCACGTTCCAGTTCGTCTACGTGCTGAACGGCTGGGCCAAGTTCGAGTATGCCGGCCAGGGCGTGAAGACGATCAAGAAGGGCGACTGCATCAATCAGGTGCCCGGTATCCCGCATCGCGAGATCGCCTGCTCCGAGGATTTCGAGGTGCTCGAGATCGTGTCGCCGGCCAACTTCGCCACACGCGTTGTCGATCCGCCGAAGCAGGAAGCCGCCGAGTAATCACCCGGCGACCCTAGGCACGAACGGGCAGGCGCGTCTCGGCGCCCGCCCGGCAACTCCAGCGAGAGAGCCTGCGTCATGCCCATTCAGCGCATGGATCACTTCACGATCGTCACGAAAGACGCCAAGGCGACGGCGAAGTTCTACAACGAGATGCTCGGCTTCACCGAGGGCGAGCGGCCCAATTTCGGCTTCCCCGGCGTCTGGATGTGGAACGAGGGCAAGCCGATCCTGCACGTCATCCAGAAGGCGGAGATCCCGGAAGGACCGGGCGTTCTCGACCACATGGCATTCTGGGGCACGGATCTGGGCGGTTATATCGGCAAGCTGAAAGCGAAGGGCATCAAGTACGATCTGCGTCGTCTTCCAGAAGGCGGATATGGCGCGGGCATCTGGCAGCTCTTCTTCCATGACCCGAACGGGGCACGCGTCGAGATCGATCTCGCTGCCGACGAAGTCGCGCCGGCGGAGGCGTGAGGCCTTACGCGTGGACCTCGGTCGCGCCATTCTCTCGAAATTGTTCAAGTGGGGGATGCGCGCCCTCCCGGGACTGGCGCTCGTGGCGATCTCCAGCGTGTCAGTTCACGCGGCGGAGACGTTCTGCGCGGGCACCAAGCTCAACCTGCTGACACCGGAAGCGGGAGAATCGGCGGACGTCTGCGCTGGAGCGCGGTTCGCCGAGACCTTCCTCGGCGCGTGCGGCATTGCTCCCAAGAAGGGCTACGACGTCCGCGTGTCGTCCGTGGTCGAGAGTACATCCGGATCACGGCTCTATGGCAAGTTCGTGCCGTCCCAGAACCTCGTCACACTCGTGACGCTTGCCGCCAGTCGGACGCTGGTGGCGTCGATTCGCGACGACGACAAGATGCGCGTCTACAAGCTCGTGCCGGCACGGGATCTCTATCGCGCCTTCGCCGCTCACGAGATCGCGCATGCGATCACCGTCCAGCACCTGACCGTCCAACCGAGCGTGGCTCTCTACGAGTATATCGGTGCCGTCGTGCAGATCGCCGCGTTGCCCGAAGACATACGTACCGCCTACCTGCAGCCGTTCGATGGGCAAGCCGCCACCGCGGAAACGGCCTTCAACGACGTGCTTGCGCTCATGGAGCCCGCGCTATTCGGAGCGTCGGCCTATCTCCACTTCAATGCCCCCGGAAATGGCTGCGCCTTCCTGAAGCGCTTGCTCACGGAGCCCAATGTGTTTCCACAGATGGACATCGTGCGCGGGAATACGCCCGCCCCGGACGCCTCGCTCGCGGCGATCGAGCACGGACTGCGAGCGCCACCTTCCGCTGCCAGATAACCCCCTTCCAACGGGCAACTTGACGCGTGGCAAAGTGCCAAGCGCATCCAGGCTCCCCCCTTGATCTGGATCATGTCTGCACGCCCCCGACGCGTGAGCATCTGCGCACGCCGCTCGAATTGCGAATCGCGCTGTCCGGCAATCTGCCGACGATGGCGCTCGGTAGGGGGAAAACATGCTCGAGCTTTCCGTCGTCAAGGACGCTCCAGTCACGCACGAGCCGTTCGATTTCTTCACGGCAACGGGAGTGTTGGGTCCATCGACGCTCGCGTCCATCGCCCAGGATTTTCCGCAGATCACGCAACCGGGCGTGTTTCCGCTCGAGGAGCTCCACTACGGGCCCACCTTCGCCAAACTGATCGAGGAGATCCGCGGGCCGGAGCTCGAAGCGATGATGGAGGAGAAGCTCGGCGTCGACCTCTCAGAGCTGCCGCTCATGATCACCGTGCGTGGCTACTGTCACAAGCGCGACGGGCGCATTCACACCGATTCGACCGACAAGGTCGTGACATGCCTGCTGTATCTCAACGATACGTGGCAGGGTGACGGGGGGCGGCTGCGCCTGCTGCGCAACGGCACCGATATCGACAGCACGATCGCGGAAGTACCACCCGACGGCGGCACGCTCGTCGCATTCAAGCGCTCGGATAATTCCTGGCACGGCCATCTGCCCTACGAAGGCCAGCGGCGGTACGTGATGTTCAACTGGGTGCGCTCGGAGGCAGCGCTCACGCGCAACGTTACGCGCCACAAGCTGTCCGCCAAGCTCAAGCGCCTCAATCCCTTCCGCTGACAGGAGGCTTTCATGGACCAGATGGTCGAATTGAACAGGGTCGGCCGCACGTTTCTCGATTGCCTCGCGCGCTCCGAGGCGGTCAGGACGCCCTTCAACTACTGGCTGCTGGAGAATCCGCTGCCGTCGCACACCGTCGATGCCATCGCCGCGCTGCCCTACGCGCCGCCGCAAGCGATGCAGTTCGATGGACGCCGCGAGAGCAACAATTCGGTTCGAGTCTACTTCACGAGGGAGAACCAGGAGCGGCATCCCGTGTGCCGGGAACTGGTCGAGGCTTTCAAGCATCCGCTCGTCACGTCTGCGATCGAACGCACCACGGGAACGGATCTGCGGCAAGGGCAACTGCGTGTCGAATATTGCCAGGATACGGACGGCTTCTGGCTGGAGCCGCATCTCGATATTTCCGTAAAGCTCTTCACGATGCTCGTGTACCTGTCGGACGAGCCGGAACTGCGCGATGCCGGCACCGACATCTACGATGCAAGCCCGCAACACAACCTGGTCGCAACTGCGCCGTACGAGAAGAACAAGGGCTTGATCTTCATACCCGGCAAGGATACGTGGCATGGGTTTAGCCCCCGCCCCATCCGAGGGGTGCGGAAGTCGATCATCATCAATTACGTCTCGCCAGTATGGCGCGATACTTACGAGCTGGCATGAAATGGCTTCGCTGACGCGCGCTGAACGCTTGCATGCGTCGCTGTCGTGGCAAAATGGACGCCGCACAGCGACGCAATCGTTTTGGGCCAAATTCGACGGCGTTGCGGCCATTGCTGCCGCGGCGGCACTCGTCGTCGTCGGCTGGACCGTCGTGGTGGAAAGCCCCGACCGCCCGCTCGCGGCCGAGAACGGTGCCGCGAACGAGGATGGCGAGGCCCGCGCCGCCGCACAGGCGCGCCGCGCCGAGATCGCGGAAAAGGTACGCTATCGCGGGGGAGAGTCCGTGCTCGCCGCCTACGGCGGTTCCCCGTACACGTATGCGAGCGATGTGACCGTTCGCGGTCCGAATGTCGACATGACGGTCCACGACGTCGATTGGGAAGGCCGGCCGTTCCAAAATCCGATCTACTACGGCATCCGCGTTCAGCGCTGGCTGAAGCAGAGCGCGGTCGGCGGAATGATCGATTTCACGCACTCCAAAGTCTATTCTCCGATGGAGCAGAAGACCCGTTATTCCGGGACGCGTGACGGCAAGCCGGTGCCGACCGAAGGCAAGATCAAGGATCAGTTCCACAAGCTGGAATTCACGCACGGCCACAACATGCTGACAGCCAACGCGCTGTGGCGCCTGCCGCTGCGGGGCGCCTTCATAAGCCCCTACGTGGGCGTCGGCGTCGGCATTTCGCTGCCCCACAGCGAGGTGCAGCTCAAAGGGGCCACCGGCCGGACGTACGAATACCAATACACGGGTCCCGCCGCGCAGTTTCTGGTCGGAATCGAACTGAGGATGCCGCGTCTGTCGTATTTCGGCGAGTACAAGCTGACATACGCCAGCTATCAGGTGCCTCTCTGGAACCGTGACGGAAGCTGGGTGATCCAGGATCTGTGGACGCAATTCCGCAGGTGGTTGGGCGGCGGACAGCCCGAGGGAGGCTGGGCGACGACAAAGCTCCTCAGCCACCAGGGCATCGCGGGTATGGGCATCCGCTCGAACCCGTAAGGGGCGCCACCGGCGCCCGCTCCTCAGGCGTTCGCAGAGAGCGCCTGGGATAAATCCGTAATCAAGTCTTCGGCGGCCTCGAGCCCTACGGACAAGCGCAACAGATCGGCGGGGCACGGCGTGCCCGGGCCCTCTATGGATGCGCGATGCTCGATGAGGCTTTCGACGCCACCGAGCGACGTGGCGCGCTTCCAGAGCTTCACGTTGGCCGCTGCCCGAATGGCGGCCTCTTCCCCGGCTTTCACCCGCACAGACAGCATGCCCCCGAACCCGCCCGTCATCTGTGCGCACGCGACGGCGTGTCCCGGATGGCCCGGCAGGCCCGGATAAAGAACCTCCGCAATGCGCGGTTCGCCGGCAAAATGCCGCGCGACCGCCATAGCCGTCTCGCACTGCTGGCGCACGCGAACGTGCAGCGTGCGCAGTCCCCGCAGCAGCAGCGATGCCTCGAATGGCGCCAGCACCGCGCCAAGCATGCTGCGCATGCGGCCGATCTGATCACTGTAGGCGTCCTTGCGCGGCACGACGAGCGCACCAGCGATCACGTCGGAATGCCCGTTCAGATACTTCGTCGCGGAGTGCATGACCACGTCGGCGCCGAGCGCGAGCGGCTGGGTGAGCACCGGCGTCGCGGCCGTGGAGTCGACACCGAGGAGCGCGCCTGCCGCGTGGGCGATCGTTGCGCAGCCGCGAATGTCGGAGAGGCCCCACATCGGATTTGCCGGCGTTTCCAGCCAGATCATACGGGTCTCACCGTGAACGACCGCCGCCTCGATCGCCTCCAGGCTGGTCGCGTCGACGAACGTCGCGCGGATGCCGAACGATGGCGCGTCCTCGATCAGCCATTTGCGCAAGGCCCAATACATGACGTTGGGCGCAACGACGTGACAGGGGCGCGGAAGGGCCAGGAATGCGGCGGTCGCTGCCGCCATGCCGGAGCCCAGCAACATGCAGGCCTCGCCGCCTTCGAGTTGACGGATCACGTCCTCGGTCTGGCGCACGATGGGCGTGTCGGGGCGCGCATAGACGAAGCCGCGTCGATATTGATTATCGGGATCGCGGATGAATGTCGTGGCGAGATGGATCGGGGGCACGATGGCACCGGTCGTCTCGTCGATGATGCCACCGGCCTGCGCCGCGATCGTCTCGGGCTTCAAATTCTTGCTCATGCTCTGCCTCTGCCTTGTTGTCAGTCGGCCTGTGGCCACTCGATATCGTCTCAATGGCCGAAGCGATCGTCCCGGGCGCTCGCGGCGGCCAGATCGACGATATCGCAATACTCGGCATAGCTGTGCTGGCTTGGCCCTGTGCCGGGCGTGCCGTCGCGCTTGAGCGCGGCCATGGCGTCCGCGACCGCACGGGTGGCTGAAAACAACGCGGTGACGGCGTAGAGAACGACGGAGAAGCCCATCTCCTGCAACGTCGCCGCCGTGAGCGCGACGGTCTCGTTGCCATCGACGATCGAGACGACCTTCGGCCCCGGCACCTTCTTCGCCACGAGTTCGACTTCCGCGATCTTCTTGATGCCGTCGACGAAAACGAGATCCACCCCCGTTTCGCGGTAGAGGTTGGCACGGCGCACGGCTTCCTCGGGATCGCCGGCCGCCATGGCATCGGTCCTGCCGATGACGAGAAGATCGTCGCGACCTCGGGCCTCCACGGCGCAAGCGAGACGGCGCGCACTTTCGTCCGCGTCCATCAGCCGAATGCCTGCCAGTTGGCCGCAGCGCTTGGGCGCCACCTGATCCTCGAGATGAATGGCGGCAACACCTGCCTGGATATACTCCCGCACCGTCCGGTGGATGTTGGAGGGACCGCCGTAGCCGGTATCTGCGTCCGCAATGACCGGGATGGAAACCGCACGCACCATGTTGCGGGCATGCTCCGTCATCTCGGTCTGCGTGAGGAGGCCGATGTCCGGCGTGCCAAGGCGGCTTGCGGTGGCCCCCAGGCCCGTCATGTAAACGGCTGGAAACCCCGCACGCTCGACGATCCGGGCCGACAGGCTGTCGGGAGCCCCCGGCGCCATCACGACCTCGGGCTGCACCAGCAAGGACCTAAGCTTACCTGCCGAAGACATCCGGTCCACCTCGTGCCCCCCGGCATGGAATTGATAAAGCGTTTGCGAGACTGCCTAGCAATACGATGCGCGCTCGCCAAGCGGCTTCGGACGGCTGTTCGAGCGTCCGGCTTTCGTCCTACACTTGGCGCAGTCATATCGTGGCAGCACTTGGGGAGCGAGGCATGTCGGACGAACTCATTCGACTGACGGCGCGGGACGCGGTCGCACGGCTGCAGACCGGAGAAATCACACCGCTCGACTTGATCGAGGCCGCTGCCCAGCAGATCGCAGCGTGCGAACCGGCTATCAACGCTCTGCCTACCTTGTGCCTCGATCGCGCGCGCGAACATGCAACAGATCTGATGCGAGGCCGCCGTCGCGCGGCGGCGGGCGAAGCGGGCTGGCTCGGGGGATTGCCCGTCGCAATCAAGGATCTCACCGATGTCGCAGGTGTCCGCACGACTTACGGCTCGCCGATCTTCCGGGATCATGTTCCTGCCGCCTCGCACCCGCTCGTCGAGCGTATCGAGCGCAAGGGCGGCATCGTCATAGCGAAATCGAACACGCCGGAGTTCGGCGCCGGAGGCTCCACATTCAACGAGGTGTTCGGGCGTACCCACAACCCCTGGAATACCGCGCTCACGCCTGGTGGATCGACCGGCGGCGGGGCGGCAGCTCTGGCGGCTGGCGAGGTGTGGCTGGCGCATGGCACCGACCATGCCGGTTCGCTGCGGCGCCCTGCCATCTATTGCTCGGTGGTCGGCATGCGCCCTTCGCCGGGCCGGGTGACGCGGGGCACGGCCAACAACCTCTACTCGCCGCTTTCCGTGCATGGCCCCATGGGACGGACCGTCGGCGACGTCGCCCTGTTCCTGGATACGATGGCTGGCCTGTGCCCTCGCGATCCACTGACCTTCGATGCGCCTGCCATACCGTATGTCACGGCCGTCGATCACCCCAAGCGGCCTCGCCGCGTCGCCTTCACTGCGGACTTCGGGGGTAGGGTGCCGATGTCCCGTGAAACGCGCGACATCTGCAGCAAGGCCGCTCGTGCCTTCGAAGACCTCGGGGCGGTGGTCGAGGAGGCCTGTCCGGAGATCGGCGAAATCGATGCCGCGTTCATGGTTCTACGCGCGCAATCCTACGTCGTCGATCGCGAGTTGCAGTTACGGACCCACCGGGACCTCATCAAGCCCGATATCGTCTGGAACACGGAAATGGGGCTGGAGGCAACGCCAAGCCGGCTGGCCTGGGCCGACAGGGAGCGGGCCGCCTTCTACCGGCGCGTGGCGTCGTTCTTCGAAACATACGATCTCTTGGTAACCCCCGGCGCGTCCGAGCCAGCCTTCGACGTCAACCTTCGCATGCCCACGCATATCGACGGCGTGAAACTCGAGCACTATCTGGGCGCCTCGCTCATCACAGCGATCCCCACACTGATGGGCACGCCGTCGATTTCTCTGCCGTGCGGCTTCGACCGGTTCGGCCGGCCGGTCGGCCTGCAGATCGTCGGGCGCCATCGCGATGAAGCCGGCATCCTATCGGCGGCCGCTTTACTGGAAAGCGCCTTCGACATCTCACGGCTGGTACCGATAACGCCACGGGCGGGCGCGCTGCCGTCGACCTGACGGGCCCCTGTGGCCCTAGTTTCTTGCAGCCGGCTTCGGGCTTCTTTGTGCCATCTTCTATTCAAAATGGGTTGCTGTTTAGGATTTCTTTAAGCTCACGCAGTCATCCTGGGGCTCAGAGCTTCGGTCGGTCGAGCAGATCCGACGGGCGTGGGGGCGAATTTCGCGTCGACCGGACTCTCTCGTTGCTCGTAGCTCATCCGAGGTAGCCGCTCACATGACCCTGCAAACAACGCCACTCAGCCATCGTGCCCAAGTGCTGGCGGGGCGGATCGTCCCCGATCGCCGCCGCAACAAGCGCGTCAACCTCACGCTTCTCGGCCGCTTCATGCGTGCCAACCGCCAGGAATTCCCCTGTAAGCTGCAAGACATCTCCGTCGGCGGCGCAGCCTTGATGGCGCCTGTCGATGTCGAGCTGGAAGAAAAGATCGTCGCCTATTTCGATCAGATCGGCGGCCTGGAGGGCAACGTTGTAAGGTTGTTCGACGGCGGGTTCGCCTTGCGTTTCATCGCCACGGCGCACCGTCGCGAGAAGCTGGCCGCGCAGCTGACCTGGCTCATCAATCGCGAGAAGGTCTCGGGCATCGAGGAGCGCCGTCACGAGCGCATCGTGCCACGCAACAGCACTGCCAGCATGAAACTGCCCGATGGCCTCGTGGTTGCCTGCCAAGTGCTCGACGTGTCGATTTCGGGCGCATCGATCGCGACCGAAATGCGGCCGCAGATCGGAACCGATGTGCTGATCGGGAAGTTGAGAGCACGCGTGGTGCGTCACCACGACGGCGGCGTGGGCGTGCAGTTCCAGGACATCCAGGCGCCGACTGCACTCCGCCGCTACTTCGGTTGAGCGGGGGCTGCCGTGGCGAAAACCTGCGAAACGGCAGCAGCAGTCGAAGCGACCGATGCATCGAATTGTCTGAAAATTGCACCGGTGCGTTTGGCGGGATGGCAACGGTATTTGGGTATCGAGTCCGTGCGTAGCGGGGACTGTGTGTGATGAAACGAGTAGTTGTAGCGCTTATCGGCAGCGGTTTTCTCGCCTTGGTCCCTCCGGCCCAGGCGAACGAGGATCATCGGCTGGCCACTCAGGACCGCACGCAGGCCTTCATGCGCGTCTACG
>VFQT010000587.1_pt1 | contig 51926 bp, 43 predicted proteins | sample 3512381 | NCBI WGS metagenome assembly VFQT01 (sample SAMN10412376, study PRJNA504923) | tailings metagenome | isolation source: Relicate 2 Philex TSF3 active mining site | place: Philippines: Tuba, Benguet | collected 2017-08-29
ACTATCAAACTGCTAATGGAATTGCTTTACCAGAAGTATTGAAGCCTTATTTTGGTGGACAGGATTTAATCTAAGCTTATACTAAAGGTCACTTAGTTTAATGCCAATAGCAATTGGGTTCAATTGAAAAGCATTTTGTTCATCATTGAACAAGTTAGTTCGACTGTAGGATCCATATAAAGTAAAGTCTCCAAAACCTAATTCTCCAATAGTGGCTATTCTCCAGTTGTTTAAATTAAATGTGCCGTTGTACTTTTCTTTTCCTCTTTCGCTACTGATTTGCTTATTTCTGGCTTTTAATAAATAACCTGCCGACATACCGAGACTTGCATGTAATGGTCTTCTTGCGCCAGGTGTTAAATTAATATTAACCTTCAATGGTACGGTTAGGTAGTTTACAAACAATTTATTTTTACTAAAATTGATATTATCAAATTTCACTTTATTTATCACATCATCTCTGAAACTAATATTTTGTTCAAATCTAAAATTGAACATCTCTAATCCTACACCATATTGCAAGCTTGCAAAATTTTTGATGAGCTTCACTCTTTGTTGTGCAAACCAAAAATTCACATTGGTTGATTTTAAATGATTGAGCTCCAAACTGCCTGAATATAAATTGGGGAATCGATCTGCTGAAGGCGAGTTGTCTATATAATTGGCAAAACCAAGGTCCAAATCAAAATAACTTGTCCTATTATCAATATTATTGAACTTTCTAGTTTTTGTAAAACTAACATTTGCCTTCTTTCTAGGAGTATATCTTGCTTCTCTAACACTATCGTTTGCGCGCTTCACGATTGCCAAGTTGCCTACTCTTATTGTGTCTTGCGAATAAGCTGTCGCAAAAATTAGGAATGTATTAATTAGGAGGAAGTATTTTTTCATTTTTAATTCAATTGTTGGATACTAGAATTTACCAAAACGAAGACCTATTGCAAATGGGTAATTGAATTGTTTTGACAACTTGCTATCGTACAAGTTTGTTAAACTTACAGAAGTATATAATTTGATATTGCCAATACCTAACTCACCTATACCAGCCACTTGAAAATCGTTCAAGTTGAAATTGCCATTATACTTTTGTTTTTTACCGTCAATTTGCTTGTTTTTTGAATTCATTAAGTAGCCTACACTTAAGCCACCACCAATACTGAACCCTTTTTTAGGTGAGCTGTAGTTTAATAATATAGGCACTGTTAAATAACTGGTATATAATTTATCTTTTTTAAATGTTTTACTATCTAAATAAACATAAGATGGGCCAGTGTTTCTAAAACTAATGGGTTGTTCAAATCTGAAATTATACATATTCATACTTAAACCATATTTTACGTACCAATTTTCTTTTAGTTGGTATTTTTGTTGTACAATCCACAAGTTCACATTGCTTGATTTACCATTGTTCAATTGAAAGCTTTTTGCAGTTAACACTGGACCAACTGCAGGATTGGTAAATTGAGGTTGCCATTTATAACTTGTTGCATCCAAATAATTAGCAAAACCAATGTCTAAAGTGAACCATTTTGTATTCACTTCTTTTTTTCTTGTTTTGATTCGTTCAATTTTGATTTGGGTATTTCTGAAATCACCTCTATCAATCATTGTTTGCCAATCTTTTTTCGCACTTTGGTCTTGAGATTTAATGATCAAAAAACTACCTATTTTAATGGTATCTTGATTCATAGCAACCAATGTGTCTTTTTGGGCCAATAAGCTGCTTGATATTAAAATGCTTAAAAATGGCAAGATTAATTTTTTCATACTACTTTATTTATTTTTCTCTGATTTATTTCTTTTAAATAGGGCGTTGAGTCTTCTGGTAATTCCTCTAAACTTATCGCCGTCTAATTCAATATTACTAATATATATAACACGATCATTGTCTTCGGTATTAATTTCTTCAAAAATTTCTTTTTCTATTTTTTGCTCCACTGCAATAGTGCTATTCATTGTGGTATTATCAACAGTCATTGCGCTGGATTCCACCATGGTTGGTGTTTGATCAGCATTCAAAGTTTCTTTAGATAAGATAGACTGATCATTGTTTGTAACACTAGCGATAATTGGCAGTGTTGCATTGGCAATTACTTGATTAGGCTGAGTAATAATTTGTGGTTTGTTATTCAGTTGATTGTTGCTTGTACTTCGCGTTTTTTCAATAGGTTTTAAAATACTTACTGTCTGGTTAGGTATATTGTTTTTTATTGGCGCGATAGAAGCTACTAATTGGGGTTGTTGGAGTTGCGGCTGATTCACTAAAGTTTTTACGCCAAAGAAAATGCTAATTGTAATTGCAGCAATTGAACCCGTTACCCAATATATTTTTTTAATATCTATTAACTTGGCACTTTTCAAACTGCTTTTATACAAAGTCTTTTTAAATGCCGGATCTAATGATGCATTCATTTCATCAAATCTGTATAAACTTGATTTATCAGAAAATTCAACAAATTCAGGCTTCAATTGAACAGCTTGTAATGCTTTTAGTGTTTCAACCAGCTTTGGATTTGATGCAAGCAATAACTCTACTGCTTCTTTTTCAGAAGCAGATAATTCATTGTCGATATACAACAATAAATAATTTTCGTAGTTATCTTGATTCAATTCCATTTAAGCGCTTGCTTTTTGTAAGTGACTTAATTTTTCTTTTAATTGTAGCCTAGCTCTATGTATATATACTTTAACTTGACTTTCACTTAAGTTCATTATTTCACCTATCTCTTGATAATTATACCCTTCGTAATCTTTTAAAAGAATTAAACTCTTTTGTGTTGGGTTTAATTCGTTTATCGCTTTTAATATAGTTTGTCTTAATTCGTGCTGAGGTTGATAAACTGGATCTAAAGAACTAGTCTCGTAAATATCTGTCACAGTATATTTTTTTACCTTACGGATATGATCTATCATTTGATGATAGGCAATGGTAAATAAATAGGACTTTACTTTTAAAGGGTCTACTGTGTCTCTATTGATCCAAAGTTTTTCAAATGCCGTTTGGACGATATCCCTTGCATCCTCTTCATGTTGGATATTTTTGACAATAAAACGGTAGACGCCGTCTGCGTATTGGTCCACTGCATTATTGTAAGCTATATCGGTCATGCCTAGAAATAAGGATGTTTTGATAATAGAACGCTTCCGGCTCCAATATGTTACAGTAAATTAGTAATTAATTACCTGTTCTTGGATATTTTGAGGAAGTTCTCTCCATTCATACTGCTGATTTCTTAATTGTGGCTCAAAACCAGCTTCTTTGATGGCTTCTTGGATAGTTTTATAGGTAAATCTATGAGGTGCCCCCGCTGCGCTCACTACATTTTCTTCTAACATGATACTACCAAAATCATTTGCACCAGCTTCCAAGCATACCTGTGCGGTAGCTTTTCCTACTGTTAACCAACTTGCCTGGATATTTTTAATATTTGGCAACATGATTCTGCTAATGGCAATCATTCTGATATACTCTTCTGTAGTAGTAAGGTTATGCACCCCTCTAATTTTAGTCAATAAGGTATCTACATCTTGGAAGGTCCAAGGGATGAATGCTAAGAATCCTTTAGCATTTTTTGGTTTTCTATCTTGTGTTTCTCTGATTCTTACTAAGTGTATAAATCTTTCTTCCAAAGTTTCAACATGACCAAACATCATCGTTGCACTTGATGTGATTTGGAGTTGATGTGCAGCAGCCATCACTTCTAACCACTCATCTGCACCACACTTACCATTAGAAACCAATCTTCTAACTCTATCTACTAAAATCTCTGCGCCCGCACCTGGTAAGGAATCCATGCCTGCTTCTTGTAATGTTTTTAAAACATGGGTATGGGTATGTCCACCTAATTTTGCGATATGTGCAATTTCTGGTGGTCCTAATGTGTGTAATTTAATCGTTGGAAATTCAGACTTAATTTGTCTAAATAAATTTGCATAAAAATCTAAACCTAATTCTGGATGATGTCCACCTTGTAATAATAACTGATCTCCTCCCCATTCGATGGTCTCTTTAATTTTTTTGCGATAAGTATCCATATCTGTGATATAAGATTCTGGATGACCTGGTATTCTATAAAAATTACAAAATTTACAATTCGCTATACAAACATTGGTAGTATTTAAATTTCTATCAATTTGCCAAGTTACTTTTCCATGAGGCACTTGTTTTTTTCTTAACTCGTTGGCTACATAAGTCAATTCAGTTAATGGAGCATGTTCAAATAAAAACATTCCCTCTTCTTTTGTCAAGTACTCAAAGTTCAAAGCCTTTTGATATAAAACATCCAATTGCATATCCTTTAATATTAGATTGCAAAGTTAATATATCTAGTATACAATGATTTGACTAATTTTGTCCTTCTATGATACAATTTGATCGTTTTACATTAGACAATGGATTGAAGGTATTGGTGCATCAAGATACCAGTACGCCAATGGCCGTAGTAAATGTTTTATATAATGTGGGGTCTAAGGATGAAAACCCCCACAAAACTGGCTTCGCGCACTTGTTTGAACATCTGATGTTTGGAGGTAGTGTTCATATTCCAGAATATGATGAACCCTTGCAAAGAGCAGGAGGTGAAAACAATGCTTATACCACCAATGATTTAACCAATTACTATTGCCAATTACCTGCAGAAAATATTGAAACTGCTTTTTGGTTAGAGAGTGATAGAATGCTCTCTTTGGCTTTTAGTGAGAAAAGTTTAGAAGTACAAAGAAAAGTGGTGTGCGAAGAGTTTAAAGAACATTATATCAATAAACCTTATGGTGATGCATGGCACAAGATGCGCAATTTGGCATATACCAAACATCCTTATCAATGGATGACCATTGGTGCTTCTTTAGAACATGTGGAGCAAGCAACAATGCAAGAAGTAAAAGATTTTTTCTTTCAATTTTATAGACCTAATAATGCCATTTTGGTGGTTACTGGAAATGTCACTACGGATCAAGTGAAAGTATTGGCAGAAAAATGGTTCGGCCCTATTGAAGCTGGTAAGCCTTATCACAGAAATTTACCAGTAGAGCCAAAACAAGAAAAAAATAAATCATTAGATGTGCGTGCAGATGTTCCTATGGACATGTTAATGATGACATGGCATATGGGAGGGAGATTTGATGCAAGTTATCATGCTACAGATTTAATAACAGAAGTATTGGGTGGTGGGGCAAGTGCAAGATTGTATGAAGAGTTGATTAAGAAAAAACAAATTTTCTCTAGCATAGATTGTTATCATTTTGGTACTATTGATCCAGGTTTATTGGTGATTGAAGGAAAGCTAGTTAAAGGGATAAGCATGTCTATTGCTGAAAAAGCAGTACTAGATGAAGTGGCTAAATTAACCAATGATTTATTGGAAGAAAAAGAAGTACAAAAAGTAATTAATAAAACAGAGAGTATTATTTGTTTTGAGGATATGAGTATTATGAACAGAGCACATAGCTTAGCATTTTATGAATTACTAGGGGATGCTCAGTTGATGAATACAGAATTAGAAAAATACCAAGCGGTAACGCCCGCTATCATTCAAGCTACTGCTCAAGCAATTTTTACGGAGCAAAATCGAAACACTTTATACTACTATAGCAAATCATAAATCATGGCATTAAATAGAAATAAGGCACCCTTTATAAAAGATGCTGTTGACTTTGATATTCGTTTAAAATCTTATCAACACTACCGTCTAGACAATCAGGTAGAAGTGTATGCTTTTGAAGGTGGCTCTCAGGAAGTGATGATGTTAGACATGGTTTTTTATGCTGGGAATAGTTATGAGCAAAAAAATTGGGTAGCAGCTGCAACAAATTTTTTATTGAAAAATGGCACATCTACTAAAACTGCTTTTGAGATTAATGAAGCTTTTGAATTTTACGGAGCCTATTTAAATAGAAGTTGTTATAACGAAACATCTACGATTTCATTACATTGTTTGAGTAAACATTTTGAGAAAGTCATTCCAACAGTGAGTGAGTTAATCACAGATGCGCAGTTCCCAGAAAAAGAATTAGAAATTTATCAAAAAAATCAAATTCAAAGATTGACATTGAATTTGAAGAAAGGCGATTTTATTGCAAATAGATTAATTGATGAATATCTATTTGGAATAGAACATCCTTATGGTAAATACTCTACCGAAAAAGATTTTAATTTGTTGACAAGAGCAGACCTAGTTAACTTTTATAATCAATTTTACAAGAATGGGAAGTTGGTCATTTTTATGGCAGGAAAATTTCCTTCAAATACCATTGAATTATTGAATAAACATATTGGAAGTCTTTCTTTGAATGCAAAGTCCATCCCCGATTTTAATTATCCTATCATTGCTGCTAAAGAAAAAAAGTACAGTGTAGTAAATGATGAAAGTGCTGTTCAAGGCTCCATTAGAATTGCTAGACATTTCCCCAATAGACATCATCCAGATTTTGCCAGTGCACAAATATTGAATAATATTCTTGGTGGATTTTTTGGATCAAGATTAATGAGCAATATCAGAGAAGACAAGGGATATACATATGGTATACATAGTTATTTACAAAACCATATGCAAGAATGTGCATGGATGATTAGTACCGATGCTGGTAAGGATGTATGCAGAGCCACTATTGATGAAGTGTATAAAGAAATGAAAATTTTAAGAGAAGAATTGGTGGAGAAAGACGAATTAGACTTGGTGAAGAATTATATGTTAGGTTCTTTATTGGGGGATTTGGATGGTCCATTCCAAATAATCGGCCGTTGGAAGACCTATATATTAAATGGGTTAACAGAGGATTATTTCTATAATACCATTCAAACAGTTCGTACAATAGAGCCAAAAGCACTTCAGGATTTGGCCAACAAATACCTAAAAGAAGAGGATTTTTACGAGTTGGTAGTGTACTAGAAATAATTTTAAAAATATTTTAAATCCTAAAGTATTGTAATTCAATATTTTAGGATTTTTTATTTTATAGAACTATAAAAAACTTGGTACTATGTGATGCATAGTACCTTATTTCTCCTTAGCTTTGTGGTATAAATTCAAATTATGGATATTCAAAACACACAAAGTCAGATGCGCAAGGGCGTTTTGGAGTTTTGCATATTGTCCATCATTCAACAAGGCGAGGTGTATCCAAGTGATATTGTTGAGCAAATGAAAGCGGCCAATTTGCATATTCTAGAAGGTACTTTGTATCCTTTGTTAACAAGATTAAAAAATGCGGGCTTATTAAATTACCGTTGGGTAGAAAGTATCAGTGGACCCCCAAGAAAATATTTTGTAATGACTGAAGAAGGCGAGAAAGCCTATCAAGCATTACATACTACTTGGTCTGAAATGTCAAGTTCGGTTGAAGCCATTATTGCGCCAAAAGCAAACCCCATTGTTAACGAAGCAGATACTGCTGAATAAACTTATAGTAATGAAAAAAGTAATCAATATAAATTTCCAAGGTCGCATTCTTCCAATAGAAGAAATGGCTTATGAAAATTTGAAAAATTATATAGAATCGCTTAGTGCTTATTTTGAAAAAGAAGAAGGTAAAGATGAAATCATCAATGATATCGAATGTCGTGTAGCAGAATTATGTGAAGATAGATTGAAGAAGGGTGCAGTTTGTATTACAGAAGATGACATCAATTTAATTATTGAAAGCATTGGTCGTCCAGCTGATTTTGAAGCACAGGATGGTTTTGAAGCACAATCAAGTTCAAGCAATACAAGTTATACTTCTTCTCCAAATGAAGGACAAAATAATTGGGATAATATAAGGCCAAAGCGTTTGTATCGTGACGAGCAAAACAAAGTTTTAGGTGGAGTTTGTAGCGGTATTGCAAATTACTTCGGTTTGGAACCATTATTGGTAAGAATTTTATGGATCTTTTTGATCGGTGTAAATATTTTAGGGTATTTAATTTTATGGATTGCCGTTCCAAGTTCTTCCGTAAATGAAGTAGGTGGTGTTAAAAAAAGATTATTTAGAGATATAGATAATAAAGTAATTGGTGGGGTAGCTGCAGGTTTATCTAAGTATTTTGGCATTCAAGTATGGATCATTAGAATTTTATTCTTGATCCCATTTATTCGTCTAGTTTTTAATTTTAGAGAAATTCATCTATTCCAGTTTTGGGATGCACCAGATTTTCCTAATTTTTTAGACATTACTTTTAGTCCAGGATCTGTGTTTGTTTATATTGTTTTATGGTTGGTGATACCAGAAGCAAGAACTAGTGCAGATAAATTAGAGATGGTTGGAGAGAAAGTAGATTTGAATAGTATTAAGAATACCATTCAAAATGATATGGAAGGTTTTAGTAAAAGAGCTCAACAATGGGGTAGTGATTTCTCTAAAAAAACTAGTACTCGAACAAAAGAAGCAAGCGCAGAAAGAAGTCAGGGTAATACTGATCAACATGAAAAAAATAGAGGTTTCTTTTCTTTCATAGGTAGAGTGATCACCATTTGTATCAAAGCCTTTGTATATTTTGTATTAGGTGTGGTAGGGATTTCATTATTGGCTGCTTTATTTGGAATTGGCGTTGCTGCAACCGCAGTAATGCCGCTTAGAAAATTCTTATTGGAAGATGGTGCACAAACTTGGTCAGTTTTTCTCAGTTTATTATTCTTTGTATGGGTGCCTATTTTAGGAATTGTTGCTGCAGTAGTGCGTAAATTGGCAGGCTATAAAAAGGCTAATGTGTGGGTAAGGTCAAGTTTTGTTGCTTTATGGGTAGTAGGATGGATTTTATTGTTCTATTTTGGAAGTAGCTTAGGGCATAGTTTTTCTAAACATAATGTTCCAGAAGAACAAACAGTTGCATTAGCGAATCCTGCAGTAGATTATTTAGAAGTGACCGCATCACCAAAAATGAAATATTATGAAGATCGTTGGTTTCAAATTTCACCTTTTGATGCGTTTTCAGACGAAGACACTGTTTTTGTAAGAAACCTAAGAATTAGAATTGTTCAATCCAAGACGGATAGTTTTCAAGTAAAAGTGGTGAAATTAAGTAATGGTAAAACCATTCAAAATGCGAATGAATTAGCTAGTAAAATTAATTTTGATTTGACGCAACAAGATAGTTTGGTGTTTTTGGATAGAGGTATTGCTATTAATAAGAAAGATAAATTCAGAAACCAACATATAGTTATGACTATTGCTGTGCCATTGGGTAAGCGAATCAAAATAACTAATAAAGGTTGGTCTCAAACCAATGTTAGAATCAATGGCAGAGGTATGCATACAGAAACCTTTGACCGTATTTCTTCTGATGATGATTGGTATGATGAGTGGAATGAGCCATGGGATAATGAATCATTTTCTTATGAGCGTGGCGTTGAGTATAAAATGACTGCCACTGGTTTAGAAAAAATCAAAAGAGATGATGATGCTGAGGAGAAATTAAACAACGACGATCAGGATCCAGACGAAATGGAGCAAAGATTGGAGGAATTGAAAAGAGAAAGAGAACAGATTGAAAATAATTTAGAGAAAAACAGAGAAGAAAAATTAAGAGAGTTAGAAAAAATTGACAAAGCTTTGGAGAAGCAAAAAAAGGATATCAATAAATCTACCCAAAAGATTGCCGCATCTGTAGATGCTTCAGATGTAAAGAAAAGTAGACTTCCAAAAGTCGCAGGTAAATTAACCGACATCAACTGGGTTTTAGAGCGTTTTACTTATTAGATTCAATTGTTTATAGTTAAGATGAAAAATACCCCTTCTTTTTAGAGGGGGTGTTTTTTTATGTACCTTTGGTCAAATTTTAAATAGATGAGTGAAATCTTAAACACCCCTTTTACTGCTAAACATGTAGCACTTGGTGCAAAAATGGCTGCTTTTGCTGGATACAATATGCCTATTAGTTATGCTGGAATTAATGTGGAGCATGCTGCCGTTAGAAATGCTGCTGGCGTGTTTGATGTGAGTCATATGGGTGAATTTATTTTGAGAGGACCAGATGCATTGGATTTAATTCAGCGTGTAACATCCAACGATGCTTCTGTATTAGATGATGGTAAAGCGCAATACAGTTGTTTACCCAATACTACTGGCGGTATTGTAGATGACTTATTAGTGTATTGTGTCGAGAAAAATAAAGTATACATGCTAGTGGTAAATGCTTCTAATATTGAAAAAGATTGGAATTGGATTAGTAGTTATAATACAAAGGGCGTTGAAATGCATAATATTAGTGCGAAGACTGCTTTGTTAGCGGTACAAGGTCCAAAAGCTACTCAGATTGTACAACAAATGACAGATATTGATGTGCTCAATATGCCTTATTATAGTTTTGCAAAAGGAACTTTATTGGGCATTGATAATGTTTTAATTAGTGCAACGGGATATACAGGTGCGGGAGGTGTTGAAATTTATTTTGAAGATATAGACGATAATGCTTCAAAAGTTTGGGATGCTTTATTTGAAAAAGGAGCTGCATTTGGTATACAACCTATTGGATTGGGTGCAAGAGACACTTTAAGATTAGAGATGGGCTTTTGTTTATACGGTAATGATATTGATGATACCACTAGCCCCATTGAAGCTGGTTTAGGTTGGATTACAAAATTCACCAAAGAATTTACCAATGCTGCTGCTATTAAAGCGCAAAAAGAAAATGGAGTTACTAAAAAATTAGTAGGTTTTGAAATGATTGATAGAGGCATACCTCGTCATTATTATTTAATTAAAGATGCTGATGGAAAAGAAATTGGTTCCGTTACCTCTGGAACGCAGGCCCCAAGTTTAGGCAAAGCAATTGGCTTAGGTTATGTTGCAACGGAACATGCAAAATTAGGTACTGAAATTTATATTGATATTAGAAATACGCTGGTTAAGGCTAAAGTGGTGAAGTTTCCTTTTAAGTAAAAATGATAAGTATCATATAAAAGGGGGCAATTGCCCCCTTTTTTTGTATAGATAATTACTATGTTTTTGCATTTTGCTTTCTTGCAGTTTTGTGGTTCAACAAAAAAATAATTTTATGAAAGCAATTAAAAACAAAGTGCAATTAATTGGGCATCTAGGTGCTGCTCCGGAAATCAAAATTTTTGATACAGATAAAAAGGTTGCCAATTTGAGTATTGCAGTCAATGACCGATTTAAAAATGCAAAAGGGGAATGGGTGGATGAAACACAGTGGTTTAATTTAGTAGCATGGTCTAAGTTGGCACAATATGCAGAACAGTATTTATTGAAGGGTTCCGAAATTGCCATTGAGGGTAGAATTGTGAATAAATCTTATACAGATAAGAATGAAATCAAAAGAGCTACAACAGAGATTATTATTTCAGAAATTTTATTGTTAAATAAAGCAAAAGATAAAATTTAACGATTAAAAAAATGAGTCTTGTTGTATCTTTGCGCCTATGAGTGAACAAAAAAAGAAACCAAGTCTACACACGGTATTAACTCCTTCTTTATTAGACTTGTATGAAGTGCATGATTCAATAGTAGTGATTATTGATGTATTTAGGGCTACCTCCACCATGGCGACTGCATTATATAATGGTGCATTCAAAATTATCCCTGTTGATTCAGCGGAATTATGTATCGAAATGGGTAAACAAACGGGAGGAATTACTGCGGGTGAAAGAGATGGAAAAATTATTCCAGGATTGGCTTATGGTAATTCGCCTTCTGAATATCCCAGATCTTTTATCGAAAATAAAACCCTTGTGATTACCACTACCAATGGTACCAAATTGTTGCATATGGCTTTGAAGCAAGGTGCTAAAGAAGTAATAACAGGATCATTTCCTAATTTATCAAAAGTGGTTGGTTTTTTAAAAGAACAAAATGCCAATATTATTTTAGGTTGTTCCGGTTGGAAAAATAGATTTAATATAGAAGACACTTTATTTGCTGGAGCAGTGATTGAAGAAATAAAAGACCAATTTACAATTCATTGCGATAGTAGTTATATGGCTAATAATTTATATAACATACACAAGGCTGATTTGCCAAACTATATTAAGACCCTAACGCATTGGCACCGTTTGGCAGCTTATGGCTTAGAAGAAGACATGCTATATTGTATTTCTAAGGATGTTGCCCCTTCTTTGCCCATTTTCAAGAATGGGGCATTGATTGACTTAAAATAGCCCACAAAGTTGTACATTTGCAAATTGCCCTTTTTGAAGGGTAATTTGTATTTATTATGGCATTACCCTATTTAGTTAAACACATATACAGTTACGGCACCGAAGAGGTGATTAGAAGAGGTAAGCGAATTTTTGCCTTAAAAAATATTGAATTGGTGAAGTTCGATCCATTATTGGGTTCTATCAATTGCAGGGTTAAAGATGATGGTTATAGCACTTTTTATAAAGTGACGATTGAGAACTTTAAGAATCCAGCTACTTTGTCTTTAAGATGTGGCTGTCCTTACAATTTATCAGAAGTTTGTAGACATAAAGCTGCCGCTTTGTTTTTTATCCAAGATTTAATGGATAAAAATATGTTGGAATATCAATCGGAGGCCTACAAGACTACCCATACATTACTGCGTACTAAAAACTTAGATCTTAAAATGATCAAGATGCTTTGTTCAAAAGACACTTTTGAAAAAGCAGAAAATACTTTAAAAACTATAAGACCTCATATTTTATTGAGTGAGAATGAAAGGGTAGAAGCAGAAGTGGAGCATCATGGAAAAACGCATCATATTATCATTCAAAAAAACGAAGAAAGATTTTTTGATACATCTTGTGATTGCTTGTCTGAAACAGCTTATCCTCTATGTTTGCATAAGACCATGCTTTTATTATTGCTATTTCAATTGAAAGGTGCAGATTATTTTGATTCGATTAGAAACTGGGATAGAGAAAAGAATAAGTTATTAGCATTATATGGTTATTCATTAAAAGATAACCTAGAAAATAAATTTGAGTTTACTTATCAAGATGGAAAACCTTTCTTAAAAGTATTAGATAGTAGTATTCAAAGAATCAATAACGATGTTATTTCTAAACAAATTGGTTTTTCTAAGTCATTACCTATCGTAGAAGTTGAAACCAGAGAGCCTAAAGAAGAAAAAATCACCCATCGCTTTGGATTGGTTATGCAAGAAGATGCCAATAGCTATCCTTATATACAATTTAATATCATTAAAGGAGAAGTGAATGATGAAGGAACTTCTTTTATTGGGAAAGTAGAAAAAATAGATTTAGCTAAATTAGTTACACCTGCATTAATCAATGAAGAAGATAAAGTTTTGTTGCAATTAGTGAAGAAATTGCAACCTGCTGAAATGGCTAAGTTTTTAAATAAAAATTCACCATTTCAAGGTTTCTGGGATACCATTCTTCATGCAGATGAAGCAAGTTTGCCTGAAGAAACTAAAGAATTAATGCAAGAGTACTTGCATCCCAAAATTGAAAAAGTTTGGAGAGATTTATCTGAACATCCTTTTAGTTTCTTCATTCCACATAATAAACCATTTACTACAGCTAATTTGCAAAAAGCAGATTTAGTCTACCAGCCCATTCAGCCTTCTTTTAGGGTAGAAAAATTGGAAGACAAGTATATGGTATATGCTCATGTTAATATTGCTGCTGGTAAAATGGGCATCGAAGACAATCAATCTAAATCCCATTATATTTTTCAATACCATCATGAATGGCATCATTGGAAAACTAGAGAAGACTTAATGTGGGTGGAGCGTTTCTTGCCAAATGGATTTCAAGAAGTAGCATTGGAGGATTGGTCAAGTTATTTGCAATCTACTTTGTTGCCATTGGCAAAGCAATATGTTGTGGAATTTGATAATGTGGTACAAGAAAAATTAAAAAATATAAAGCCAACTTTGCAAATTTTCCTAAGAGAAAGCAATGACTTTTTATTTTTTGAGCCTTTATTTGTTTATCAGAATATTATTGTAACCAAAGATGATAATGCAAGCGTCATTCAGCAAGAGGGAGATAAGATTATTATTTTAGAGCGAAATTTTGCAGAAGAGAGACAATTGATGTTGGTGATTGAGCAATTACACTCTGGATTCGTAAGACCTAATGAAGGAAATGTTTTAGCATTGAAAGGTTCTGAGGTCTTAAAGAATAATTGGTTCTTTTTATTCATAGATACTTTAAGAGAAAGACAAATTCCATTATTTGGAACCGAGTCTTTAAAACAATACAAGTTTAACACAGCTAAACCTGCTACTAGATTATACATAAGCAGCAATACAGATTGGTTTGATGCCAAAGTGGAAATTTCCTTTGGAGATCAAAAAGTGTCTGTTCAGGATATTAAAAACATGTTGACCAATAAGCAACAATATATTCCCTTAAAAGATGGGAGTTTAGGTGTTTTGCCTGAAGAATGGATTCAAAAATATTCTTTACTCTTTAAGGTGGGTGAGGGTAAAACAGATAATTTAAAATTAAGCAAGTATCATTTTTCTGTGATTGATGAATTGTATCAACAAAGAGATGAGACAGAATTAATTTTCCAATTAGAAGGCAAGTACGAAAACATAAGGGAAAAATATACTATTGCAGCAGTTGATCCACCATCGCATTTGACTGCTACGCTTAGACCTTATCAGGTAAGTGGTTTCCAATGGTTAAACTATTTGCACGATGTTCAATGGGGTGGAATTTTGGCGGATGATATGGGTTTGGGTAAAACCATTCAAACTTTATCTTTCTTACAACATTTGAAAGAAAAGAATGGTCAACTTTTTGCATTAGTGGTATGTCCAACCAGTTTGATGTATAACTGGCAAAATGAATTAAAGAAATTTACTCCTTCATTAACTTTCCAAATTCATCACGGAGGTAGTAGAAATAAAACACAGTTGATCAATAGAGAGGTAGAAGTAATTATCACTACCTATGGCACTCTAAGAAGCGATATTAAAATGTTTTCTGAATTAGCATTTGATTATGTGATTTTGGATGAGAGTCAAGCCATTAAAAATCCAACCAGTAAAGTAACCAAAGCAGCTTCTTTATTAAAAGCTACCAACAGATTGTGTTTGAGTGGTACGCCTTTGCAGAATAATACATTTGATATTTATGCTCAAATGAATTTCTTGAATCCTGGCATGTTGGGATCAGTTGAATTCTTCAAACATAATTTCTCGATGCCTATTGATAAATTTGATGAGCAAGAGCAAAAAGAGCATTTGAGAAAATTTGTTTTTCCTTTTATTTTAAGAAGAACCAAGGAGCAAGTGGCTAAAGATTTACCAGAGAAACAAGAAATGGTTTTGTATTGTGAAATGGGAGAAGCACAAAGAAAAATTTACGAAGCGTATAGAAATGACTATAGAGATAAGTTATTAGGTATGGTGGAAGAGAAGGGTTTGCAAAAATCTCAATTATCTATATTACAAGGTTTGATGAAACTTCGTCAAATATGTGACAGTCCTGCGATTATAAAAGATGAAACCTATCCAAACGAGTCAGTTAAATTAACGGAGTTGACACGTGAGATCGTTGAAAATATTGGTGATCATAAAGCCCTTGTTTTTTCTCAGTTTTTGGGAATGCTAGGGTTAATTAAGGAAGAACTAACCAAATTAGGAATTGATTTTGAATATTTTGATGGCTCTAGTACTATTCAAGAAAGAGAAAGAGCGATTGATCGTTTCCAAAACGATCCAAAGTGTAGAGTATTTTTAATTTCTTTAAAAGCTGGTGGAGTTGGTTTAAACTTAACTGCTGCTGATTATGTGTACATTGTAGATCCATGGTGGAATCCGGCAGTGGAGCAACAAGCTATTGATAGAACCCATCGTATTGGTCAAACAAAAAATATTTTTGCTTACCGTATGATTTGTAATGATACGGTGGAAGATAAAATTCTGAAATTACAAGATAGAAAAAGAGCTTTGGCAAAAGATTTAATTTCCGATGAAGAAGGATTTGTTAAATCTCTTACCAAAGAAGATATCAATTATCTATTTTCATAAGGGAGTCTCCGAAGGGACTCTCCGAAGGGACTCAGTGATTCCATTACTTTACTTTAATTCTGCTGCTGCTAAATTTGCTTTTGGATTTTTTGCAAATTCATTCTTACATTCTGAAGAACAAAATCCTAATACTTTGTTTTCATAATGTGCAGTGTCACTGATGCCTGCAGTCACTGGCATGCCGCAAGTAGGATCTTTTTTATTATCTACCATCTCAACGGTATAAGCTACTGTTGCAGTAGTATCTTGTTGAATGGTCATACTCGTATCCGTTGCTGGTGCCTGTTCTTGTTGAGTACCATTACATGCTACAAGGCCTAAGCTTACTATCAAGCTCAATGAGATTAAATTTTTCATAAGTCAAATTGTATTTAAACAAAATTACAATTAGTTCTTTATTTAAAAACTAACGTTTATTCTTATTTAAGGTTAAATTTTGGCATAATTATCCCTAATGTCTATTTTATTGTTTATTTTTACATCTACATTCCTCAAAGGGAGATCAACATGAAACAGGACAACTTACATATCTTATCGACATCTGCTTTTTCAGCAGCTGTTCCTGTTTTAAATAACCCTATTAGGTTGCCACAGTCTTTGCGACGTGGATTCTGATAGGACGAGCAGTTGGCAATTGCCCCTATCAGTGGAAAAATCCCCGGAAATTGCATTCAACGCCAGAAGTGTCATTTTTTAAAATTTTATTGATCATTGGAACAGAAAATTATAGTTCGTGTTGCCCATAGTGGCGATATTTCTTATGCTAAGGATATTACAGATGAAATGGCATCATCAGCAAAAGCCAGAGGAACTGGTATTGCTAAAAGAAGTCCAGAATATGTAGCAAAAAAAATTGAAGAGGGTAAATCGGTAATTGCACATACAGAAGATGGAACCTGGGTGGGCTTTTGTTATATTGAAGCTTGGCAGCATGGCCAGTTTGTTGCTAATAGTGGTTTGATTGTAGCGCCCGCATTTAGAAAAAGTGGAATTGCCAAAAAAATCAAACAAACCATTTTCCAATTATCTAGAGAAAAATATCCAACTGCTAAAATATTTGGATTGACAACAGGCTTAGCCGTAATGAAAATCAATAGTGAATTGGGTTACGAGCCTGTAACTTATAGTGAGCTTACTGATGACGAAGAGTTTTGGGCAGGTTGTAAGAGTTGTGTGAATTATGAGATATTAAAAAGCAAGGATAGAAAAAATTGTATGTGCACGGCAATGTTATATGAGCCAAAAAAATAAATAATATGGAGAAAGTTGTATTGGGCTTTAGTGGCGGATTAGATACCACATTTTGTGTTAAATATTTAACAGAAGATAAAGGACTAGAAGTACATAGTGTCATTGTAAACACAGGGGGTTTTTCCGAAGAAGAATTAAATAAAGTAGAGGCGCATGCATATGCTTTAGGTGTAAAAACACATACAACTGTCAATGCGGTAAAAGGTTATTACGATAACATTATCAAGTACCTTATTTATGGAAATGTTTTAAAGAACAATACTTATCCATTAAGCGTAAGTGCTGAGCGTTTGAGCCAAGCATTGCACATTGCTGAACATGTAAAAAAACTGGGTGCTTCATTAGTAGCTCATGGAAGTACAGGTGCTGGCAATGATCAGGTTCGTTTTGATATGATTTTTCAAATCTTGATTCCTGGCATTGAAATCTTAACTCCTATTAGAGATTTACAATTGAGTAGAGAAGCGGAGATTGACTATTTAAAAGGGAAGGGTGTAGAAATGAATTTTGAAAAAGCTGCATACTCTATTAATAAAGGATTATGGGGAACTAGTGTTGGAGGTAAAGAGACTTTGAATTCAAAAGGCATGTTACCTGAATCTGCATGGCCAACACCTATGACCAAAGAAGGTGCATCTGAAGAAATGGTGATAAGCTTTGAAAAAGGGGAAATCAACAAAGTAAATGGGCAATCATTTGCACATCCTACTGAAGCTATTCAATATATACAATCTGTAGCTGGTGCTTATGGTATTGGAAGAGATATACATGTGGGTGATACAATCATTGGTATTAAGGGACGTGTAGGTTTTGAAGCTGCAGCACCAATGGTCATTTTAAAAGCACATCATGCTTTAGAGAAGCATGTTTTAACTAAATGGCAATTGTCTTGGAAAGATCAATTAGCTTCTTTTTATGGCAACTGGTTGCATGAAGGACAAATCTTGGATCCAGTAATGCGTGATATTGAAGCTTTCTTAAAGAATTCACAAGAACAAGTTACAGGTGATGTATTTGTTCAATTAAATCCATATCGTTTCCAAATTATAGGTATTGAATCTGAGCATGATTTAATGAGTGCTAAGTTTGGAAAGTATGGCGAGATGAATACTGGCTTTACTGGTGCAGATGTAAGAGGTTTTACCAAAATATTTGGTAATCAAACAAGCATTTTTCACAATGTAAAAGAGTCAAATAAAAAATAAGTTCAAATAAAATGGTTATGCAAAAAGTTAATATTGGTATTGTAGGTGGTGCAGGTTATACAGGTGGTGAATTGCTGCGTGTATTATTACGTCATCCTAATGCTAATATTAGTTTTATCCATAGCTCTAGTAATGCAGGTGAACTAGTTAACAAAGTTCATACAGATTTATTAGGAGATACTGAATTGATTTTTGCCAAAGAAATCAAGCCATCAGTTGATGTCTTATTTTTATGTGTTGGTCATGGAGATGCTCAAAAATTTTTAGCAACAAATGAAATTGCATCTAGTGTAAAGATCATTGATCTTTCTCAAGATTTTAGATTGAATAGTTCGGCAAGTATTGGTGACAGAAAATTTGTATATGGATTGCCAGAATTGCAAAGAGACGCTATTCGTGCTGCTCATCATATTGCTAACCCTGGTTGTTTTGCTACAGCGATTCAATTAGGATTATTGCCTTTAGCATCTAAGAACTTATTAAAAGAAGTATATACTACTGGAATTACGGGGTCTACTGGTGCTGGTCAGGGATTGTCTTCTACAAGTCATTTTAGTTGGAGAGCGAATAATATTGGGGCATATAAAACATTAAATCATCAGCATATTCATGAAATTCATCAAAGCTTAGGTCTTTTACAAGGTAATCAAGCAGCTGAAGTAAATTTTGTTCCTTGGAGAGGTGATTTTACAAGAGGTATTTTTGTAACATCTGTTATCAGTTCTAATATGAGTATGGATGCTTTATATGAACTATATACGGATTTTTATAAAGACCATCCTTTCACGCATGTTTCAAATAATACTATAGATTTAAAACAAGTGGTGAATACTAATAAGTGTTTTATCCATATTGAAAAGCAAGGGAATAAAATTGCGATTCATTCTGTGATAGATAATTTATTGAAAGGTGCAGTTGGACAAGCAGTTCAGAACATGAATTTGATTTTTGGCTTAGAAGAAACCACAGGTTTAGATCTTAAAGCCAATTATTTTTAAGTTTTAAAAAGTATAACATGTCTTTATTCAATGTATATCCTTTAAATCCTATTGCTATTACTAAAGCAAATGGATCTAGGGTTTGGGATGATAAAGGTCAAGAATACCTTGACATGTATGGTGGCCATGCTGTAATTAGTATTGGTCATACAAATCCTCATTGGGTAAAAAGAATTGAAGATCAATTACATCAAATCGCATTCTATTCCAATTCCGTCATCATGCCAATTCAAGAAGAGTTGGCAAAAGCCATTAATGAAATTAGCGGCAAAAAAGATTTTCAATTATTTCTTTGTAATAGTGGAGCTGAGGCCAACGAAAATGCTTTAAAATTAGCTTCTTTTCATACTGGCAGAAAAAAAATCATAGCATTTAAGAAAGCTTTTCATGGAAGAACTTCTTTGGCAGTTGCTGCGACAGATAATCCAAGTATTATTGCACCAGTCAATGAAACAGACAATATTGTCTTTTTGCCTTTAAATGATATTGATGCCTTAGATGCTTGTTTTAAACAAAATGAAAATAGTATTGCTGCAGTGATCATTGAAGGAATTCAAGGAGTTGCGGGTATTATTGAAGCATCCAATGAATTTTTACAAGCTATAAGAAAAAATTGCGACCAATTTGGTGCGTTATATATAGCTGACAGCGTTCAATGTGGTTATGGAAGATCCGGAAAATTTTTCGCTCATGATTTTGCAGGTGTGCATGCAGATATTTATTCAATGGCTAAGGGAATGGGAAATGGTTTCCCGGTTGGGGCTATTTTAATTGCGCCACATATTCAAGCTAAATTTGGCATGTTAGGCACAACCTTTGGTGGTAATCCATTGGCATGTGCAGCAGCCATAGGGGTAATTGAAGTAATGCAAAAAGATCATCTTATTCAAAACGCACAAGTACAAGGCGATTATTTAATAAATGCCTTAAGAAATATAAAGGGTGTCAAAACAGTTAGAGGAAAAGGATTGATGATAGGGTTTGAAATGGAAGAGGGTTTGGAAGATGTTAGAAAAGTATTGTTGAATGATTGTAAAATTTTTACTGGAGAAGCTAAGCCAAATGTCATTAGATTGCTTCCTTCATTAGCAATCACCAAAACAGATATTGATTTATTTTTAAAAGGATTGCAGCAAGCTATTGCGTTATTGCATCAATAAAATTACTCCAATGAAACAATTTATAAGTGCACTTGACGTAACCGACATCAATGCTTTGGTGGCAAAGGCACTAAAATATAAAGACCATCCATATATAGATAAACAATTAGGTCTTCAAAAAAGAATTGGATTACTTTTTTTGAATCCAAGCCTAAGAACTAGATTAAGTACACAGGTGGCAGCTCAAAATTTAGGAATGGAGCCCATCGTATTTAATGTAGATAAAGAAGGTTGGGCATTGGAATTTACAGAAGGTGCAATCATGAATGGCACTACTGTAGAGCATATTAAAGATGCTGCACCTATTTTGGGAAATTATTTTGATATGCTATGTATTAGAACTTTCCCCGGTTTAGTGAATCAACAAGAAGATTATAGTGAAAAAATCATCCATCAGTTTATACAGTATGCAGGAGTGCCAATAGTTAGTTTAGAGTCTGCTACTTTACACCCTTTACAATCTTTAACAGATATTATAACCATAAAAGAGTCCATTGCTTTAAATAGTGCCTTACAAAATAAGCGACCAAAAGTGGTTTTAACCTGGGCGCCACATATAAAATCTATTCCTCAATGTGTGTCTAATAGTTTTAGTCAATGGATGAATGCATGGGGAGAAGCCAATTTTGTTATTACACATCCAGTGGGATATGAATTAGCATCTGAATTTACAAATGGTGCAACCATTACTCATCATCAAGAAGAGGCATTGCAAGATGCAGATTTTGTTTATGTAAAAAACTGGAGTAGCTACGAGTCATATGGACAAGTTTTATCTAAGGATGAAAATTGGATGTTGACCAATCAAAAATTAGCATTGACTCATGATGCTAAAGTGATGCATTGTTTACCAGTTAGAAGAAATGTTGAATTAAGTGATGAAATATTAGATGGCCCAAATAGTTTAGTCACAAAACAAGCCTCAAATAGGGTTTGGGCTGCACAAGCGGTTCTTGCTTCCATTTTGGAAGCACAAAAAAAATAATTATGACTTCAAGTACAGATACCGAATTATTATACGTCATTAAAATTGGGGGCAATATTGTCGACCATCCTGATTTATTGAAACAATGTTTAACTGCATTTTCAAATATCAAGGGTAAAGCAATTTTAGTCCACGGTGGTGGAAAGATGGCTACACAATTAGCTAAAGATTTGAATTTACCTCAAGAAATGATAGAGGGTAGAAGAATAACTGACTCAGAAACTTTGAAGATTGTTACCATGGTGTATGCTGGTTTAATTAATAAAAATATTGTTGCGCAGTTGCAATCATTAGGCGTTCAAGCAATGGGCTTATCTGGAGCAGATGCTAATTTAATTAAAGCGCATAAAAGAGCACATACTTCTATTGATTATGGTTTTGTGGGTGATGTGGATGAAGTGAATGTATCAATGATCAATCATTTATTACAACAAAAAACAAGTTTGGTGATTGCACCCATTACACATGATGGGAATGGCCAATTATTCAATACCAATGCTGATACCATTGCGCAAAGTATTGCTACAGCTATGTCTGAAAAGTATACAGTCCACCTAATTTACGGATTTGAAAAAGATGGGGTATTATTAGATATCAAGGAACCTAGTTCTGTCCTACAGCATATGAATAAGGATAAATACCAAACTTTAAAAGAAGAAAAAGTTATTTTTGAAGGTATGATACCAAAGATAGATAATGCATTTTTGGCTTTAGAGAAGGGAGTGAAATCTGTTATTATTGGTAAAGCAGAAATAATGAATGAATTAATTCATGGAAATGCTGGTACAACAATTACTCAATCATGACAAACCAAATAAATATAGCATCCGCACAATCGCTTCAAGTAAAAGTCAAGCAGTTGTTAAAGGAATTGATAGCAATACCTTCTTTTAGTAAAGAAGAAAATGCTACTGCAAATTGCATTGAACAATTTTTAATTCAACATGGTGTAAAAACCAATCGTGTTCAAAACAATATTTGGGCGACTAATCTTTACTTTGATGAATCAAAGCCTTCTATATTATTGAATTCCCATCATGATACTGTTAAGCCCAATAATAGCTATACTTTGGATCCTTTTTCTGCTATTGAACAAGATGGAAAATTATTTGGTTTAGGTTCGAATGATGCAGGTGGATCTTTAGTTAGTTTGATGGCAAGTTTTTTATATTTTCATACAACAGAACAACTTCCATTTAATTTAGTTTTATTAGCATCTGCAGAAGAAGAAATTTCCGGATTAAATGGAGTTGAATTGGTATTAAAGCATATACCAAAAATTGATTTTGGAATTGTTGGTGAACCAACTTTACTTGAAATGGCTATTGCAGAAAGAGGTTTGATGGTGTTAGATATAGAAGCAACTGGAATGGCGGGTCATGCTGCAAGAGAAGAGGGAGATAATGCTTTATATAACATATTAAAAGATATTGAGTGGTTTAGAAATTACCAGTTTGAAAAAGTATCCCCCTTATTAGGTGCTGTAAAAATGACTGTAACCGTGATTGAAACGGACAATAAAACCCATAATATCGTTCCGTCCTCTTGTAAAATGGTGGTGGATGTTCGAGTGAATGAGTTGTACACTTTTGAAGAAATTTTAGCAACGATTCAATCCAATATTAGTTCCTCAATGAAGCCAAGAAGTTTAAGATTAAGGTCATCAAGTATTGGATTAGATCATATAGCTGTCAAAGCTGGTTTAAGTATTGGTAAGGGTTATTTTGGTTCAGTAACTACTTCAGACAAAGCATTGATGCCATTTCCAACTTTGAAAATGGGGCCAGGAGATTCAGCAAGGAGTCACACTGCAGATGAATTTATTTATATTAAAGAGATCGAGGAAGGTGTTTTAACTTATATACAATTACTTTCAACTATTTTTACATCATGAGTAAGCTTTGGCAGAAAAACAGTAATGTAGCCGCTTCGGTGGAGTCGTTTACCATTGGAAATGACCAGGCAATGGATTTATACCTCGCTCAGTATGATGTATTAGGTTCAATTGCACACACTACTATGTTATCTGAAGTAGGGTTATTGACCACCGATGAACAATTACAAATAAAAAATACTTTAATTAAAATCTACGAGCGTATTGAAGTGGGTCAATTTAAGTTAGATGCAGGAGTAGAAGATATTCATTCACAAGTAGAAATTTTATTAACTCAGGAGCTAGGAGATATTGGTAAAAAAATTCATAGTGCAAGAAGTAGAAATGATCAAGTTTTAGTGGATTTAAAACTTTTTTTAAGAGCTGAAATAATATTATTAAGCAAAGCTGTTCAATCCTTTTTTGATGTATTGCAAAATAAAAGTGAAGCACATAAAAATGATTTATTACCTGGCTATACCCATCTGCAATTAGCTATGCCATCTTCCTTTGGATTATGGTTAGGCGCTTATGCAGAAAGCTTGGTAGATGATATGACCATGCTACAAGCTGCTTTTACCGTAGTGAATAAAAATCCTTTAGGATCTGCTGCAGGATATGGTTCTTCTTTCCCTATCAATAGAACTAGAACTACTGAATTACTTGGATTTGAAACCCTCAATTATAATGTAGTGTATGCTCAAATGGGCAGAGGAAAGGCAGAGAGAATTACAGCAACTGCCATGGCCAATGTTGCAGATACCTTGGCAAAATTAAGTATGGATGCTTGTTTATTTTTAAATCAAAATTTTGGATTTATAAGCTTTCCAGAAGAATTAACCACTGGCTCTAGCATTATGCCACATAAGAAGAATCCTGATGTATTTGAATTAATTAGAGCTCATTGTAACAGAATTAAAGCATTGCCTAATGAGATCATGATGATGACTACGAATTTACCTTCAGGGTATCACAGAGATCTACAATTATTGAAAGAACATTTATTTCCAGCATTCATTCAGTTGAGATCTTGTATAGAAATGGCTGCTTTGATGATTCAACATATGGAAGTGAAAAAAGATTTATTGGAAGATGTTAAATACCAATATTTATTTAGTGTAGAGGAAGTGAATAAATTAGTCTTATCTGGTATGCCATTTAGAGATGCTTACAAAAAAGTGGGATTAGATATCGAGCAAGGCAAGTTTACTAATTCCACTAAAATTTCGCATGTTCATGAAGGCAGTATTGGAAATCTTTGTAATGAAGAAATTGCCAAAGAAATGAAGAAAGTAGTAGCTTTGATGCCTACTGAAAAAGTAGCAAAACAATTAAATACATTAATTAATCGATAGATATACTATGAAAAAAGGATTATTGATTCTATGTTTGACTGTAAGCTTATTCGCTGTTGCTCAAACCAAAAAAGTAAACACCCCTGTAGCTAAGCCAAAATTAGCTATTACGTATACTCCTGCGCAAGCAATGAAAAATACAAAAGACAGTGCTTCTTATGCACTAGGATACAGAATTGCGCAAAGCATGAAAGGTCAAGGCTTACAAGAAATTAATATGGCTATTTTTGAACAAGGCTTTAAGGCAGGTGTTCAATCCAAGTCTGTTATTCCAGATAGCCTTATAGATATATGTATTAAAAACTACCAAGATAAAATGATGAACGAAAAAATCGCAGTCAATAGAGCTGCAGGAAAAGCATTCTTAGAAGAGAATGCCAAAAAACCAGGTGTTGTTAAAATGACAAGTGGTTTACAATACCTTATTTTAAAAGAAGGTACTGGCACTGAAAAACCAACTTTAAAAAGCAATGTAAAATGTCATTATCATGGCACTTTAATTACCGGAGAGGTATTTGATAGCTCGGTTCAAAGAGGTGAACCTATTAGCTTTCCATTAAATGGTGTAATTAAAGGATGGCAGGATGCTGTTCAATTGATGACCGTGGGAAGCAAGTGGAGATTGTTTATTCCTTCAGAATTAGCTTATGGCGAAAGATCTGCAGGGGCTTTAATTGGCCCTGGTTCTACCTTAATTTTTGATGTTGAATTATTAGAGATTAACTAGTCTAAAATAATCTACAGAAAAGCCCCGAATAGTCATCTGTTCGGGGCTTTTTATTGTGATTAAATGGTAATTTTGCTATTGAAATGAAAATTCGCCTTATGAGATGTGCAACAGTTGTATTAATTGGTCTATTTGCTTTTATTTCGGCTTGTACTCCCAATAACGTTCAAAATGACCCTACTATTGGGAAAATCTTAGATAGTGCAGGTTTGTATGGAAGTTTTGCCTTGTTGGATAATGGAACGGAGCAATTCACCATTCATAATTTAGCAGCCTATAAAGATTCTGCTGTAGCGCCATTAAATACTTTCTTTTTAATTCCTACATTACTTGGAGTAGAAAGGGGTATGATGAATCAAGACACCCAAACTTGGAAAAATTTGGATTCTACAGTTGTGTATCAACAATTGATTCAAGAAATTGGTAGAACTGCTATTTTAAAAGTAATTGACTCTTTGCGTTATGGTAAGGGAATTGTGAGTGCAGATATGACTCAATTTTGGTCAGACAATTCGTTGAAGATTACACCTGATGAACAATTAGGCTTGATTAAAAGATTATATTTTAATCAATTGTATTTTCAAAAAAGATCTCAGGATATTGTGAAGAAAATGATCTTAAAAGAAGATAATGCTAGTTATAAGCTAAGTTATATTTCAACTACCTCATCAAATGCTAATCGTCAAAGTTGGGTATTAGGTTATATTGAAGAGAATAAACATGTATACTTTTTTGTGCTATCTACTAAGTCATTAAAGTCAGAAGATCTTCCCAATAAAAATATTGAAGTACTCAAACAAATTTTATTACAGCAAGGATTCTTAAAAGGTAGAAGATAATTTCAACATTTATTAAAGTAACTTATGCAATACTATTGTAACTCTTTAACAAATTATAAAAGATTCATTACGCGCGAAGTAAAAGTAGGTGATTTGATTATAGGCGGCGGTCATCCAATTAGGGTGCAAACCATGACGACGACAGATACTATGGATACAGATGCAACCGTTGCTCAAGTCATCAAGTGTATTGAATCTGGAGCTGAGTTGGTTCGTATTACTGCACCAAGCAAAAAAGAAGCCGAGAATTTAGCACTGATTAAGAAAGCCTTAAAAGAGAAAGGCTATAATACACCACTGGTTGCTGATATTCATTTTACCCCAAACGCTGCAGAAATAGCTGCTAAAATAGTGGAGAAAGTAAGGGTGAATCCAGGAAACTATGTCGATAAGAAAAAGTTTGAACAAATTGATTATACAGATGCTGAATATGTAGAAGAAATTGAACGTATTAGAGAAAAGTTTTCACCCTTGGTATTGATTTGTAAAGAGCATGGAACAGCCATGAGAATTGGAACCAATCATGGTTCTTTGAGTGATAGAATCATGAGTAGGTATGGTGATACAGCAATTGGTATGGTAGAAAGTGCTATGGAATTTTTGAGAATTGCTAGAAGTTTGGATTACCACCAAATTATTTTAAGTATGAAATCTAGTAACCCGCAAGTAATGGTGCAGGCTTATAGATTACTCATCCAGCAAATGCACAATGAATTTGGGGAAGCATATCCATTGCATTTAGGAGTAACAGAAGCGGGAGATGGAGAAGATGGAAGAATTAAAAGTGCAATTGGTATTGGAACGTTATTGGAAGATGGTATTGGAGACACTATAAGAGTAAGTTTAACAGAAGATCCTGAATTAGAAATTCCGGTTTGTTGTGATATTGTAAAGAGATACAATGCACAAATAGTGAATAGTATGCAAATATCTTCTATTGAAAAATTACCCTATAGTCCTTTTGAATATAAAAGAAGAAATACTCATTCAGTAGAGAATATTGGACATCAACAAGTTCCAGTAGTAGTGGCAGACTTAAGCAAGTTAACAATTATTGATAGAGCAGCTTTAACTAGTATAGGGTACACTTATCATGCAGATACAGACAAATGGAGTATTGCAGATGCTGCAGCAGATTATGTATTCATTGGTAAACAATCTATTGATTATGACTTACCTGGTACTTTAAGAATTATTCAAGATGCTGCTGCTTGGAAACCTTCAAATGGCGAGCAGAAGAACTTACCAATTTTTGATGCCGCTGATTATTTAGGCGCAGCTAATAAAAGTGCCGTATTGAATTTTATTGCATTAGATGCTTATTCAACCAACGCTCCTTTATCTGATGAACAACTATTGACGCTAGCGAAAGATCCAACTATTGTATTTTGTATAAGTAGTAGTGTTCAATTCGCCATGTCCGCAGTTAGACGTTTGATGATTAGATTAATGGATTTAGGTATTACTACTCCAGTGATTTTAGTTACAGATAGCAATTGGTCTACCATTGATGAACATTTAATTCATTTTGCAACAGAAACTGGTGCCTTACTTTTAGATGGAATGGGAGATGGCATTTGCTTAGGTTTATCTGAAGAAGCATATTCTAAAGCATCTCAAAATTTTAGCAATGTTTCAGGAAGAAACTATGTTCAAAATAAAACAGTTGAACAATTTTTAAATGCTACTGCTTTTGGAATCTTGCAAGCTACAAGAACTAGAATTTCAAAAACAGAATATATCTCTTGTCCAAGTTGCGGTAGAACATTGTTTGAATTACAAGAAACTACAGCTAAAATAAGAAAGGTAACCCACCATTTAAAAGGGCTAAAAATTGCCATTATGGGTTGTATTGTGAATGGTCCTGGAGAAATGGCGGATGCTGATTTTGGATATGTGGGCAGTGGAGTTGGTAAAATTACTTTATACAAAGGCAAAGAAGTAATGAAGCGTAATATAGATAGCGCTATTGCGGTAGACGAATTAATTCAATTGCTAAAGGAGCATAATGCTTGGGTAGATCCCCAATAATAATTTCTAGCATCATGTACTATATATTTTACGCATTTTTTTATCTACTATCCTTATTACCTTGGCGTGTATTTTATATTATCAGTGATTTTTTTGCATTCATTTTACAATATGTTGTTAAATATAGAGTTGATGTAGTGGCGAAAAATTTGGCCATTGCTTTTCCTGATAGATCGGTAGCCGAGAGAAAAAAAATAGCCAATGCATTTTATCAAAAATTCACTGACTCCTTTGTAGAAACAATCAAGTTTATTTCAATTTCCACTAGGGAATATGAAAAAAGATTTACAAGCAATGTTGAAGTATTGAATGATCTATATGATACTGGTCAGAGTGTGCAGATTATGGCTGGACATTTTTTTAATTGGGAGTATGCCAATTGGGGAGTAGCAAAATATGGTAAATATCCATTTCTGGCTGTATATATGCCCTTGAGTAATGGATTTTTTGATAAAATGATTCTCCAAATGCGAGCAAGATTTGGAAGTATTATGATCCCTGCTACACAATTTAAATCACAATTTCATCAATACGCAAATAAAGGCCCATATGTTATGGCATTGGCTGCAGATCAGAATCCAAGCAATCCAATGAAAGCATTTTGGGTACCGTTTTTTGGCAAAAACATCCCTTTTGTAAAAGGTCCTGAAAAAGGGGCTATCCTAAATAATACGGCTCAAGTATTTGTACATTTTTATAGTACAAAAAGAGGCTATTACCATATGGAATATTCTTTAATGACTACTTCTCCCCAAGCATTCAAGGAAGGTGAATTGACTGCTATGTATGTTAGAATATTAGAAGAGAAAATAAAATTAGAGCCAGCTAATTACTTATGGAGCCATCGTAGATTCAAATATGAGTATGATGCTAGCAAGCATGCTGCATTATTGGTATCTTAATTTTCTTCTGCTTTAGGTGGTGCTTTTGAAGTTTCAAAACTAAAGGAATCTTTTAAGGCTTGCACTGCTTCCCATCCTCCGTTGACCACTCTATTATTATGTATGCCTTCTTTTTTTAGAAGGGAAGAAGCGATACTTGCATCTTCTCCGTTATCACTGATTATATAAATATTAAAGTGTTCATCTAATTCAGACATACTTCCAGGGTCAGCTAATTCCACTAAAGGAATACTTATTGAATTTTTGATATGTCCTTGATGGTATCTATCTTCTTCTCTAATATCCAATACCATCAAGAACTCGTCAAATGGAATGTCCATTGCTAATTCATCTATGTCTACGTCTATTAAAATATCAAATTTGTTTCCTGCTTTAACCCAAGCTGCATATCCATTTTCTAAAACCCCTTTATAATTGGTAAAGCCCAATTTTCTAAATAAAATATCTGCTTCATTTTCTGCATCCGCTGGAGCTATAATTACAATTGGACTATCCAATTGTAAAAAACCCATCGCTATTAATTTACCTAATTGATGTTTAGGCGCATGAATAGCATTAGGTACATAGCCATTTAAAAGATCTTCAAAAGGTCTGGTATCTAAAATGATTACCTGATCATCTGAAATAATCTTCTGAAATTGTTCAATAGATAATAACATCAAATAAAATTAACCAACTAATTGTTCAACAAATTGATTCACTTGTTCTAAACGAGCGTAGTCCACTAAGTAAAAAATAAATTTTCCTTCACGAATTGTTCCAACAATTCCAGCTCTTCTTAAAATTGCTAAATGTTGTGAAGCAACAGATTGTTCAAGTCTTAATTTTACATAGATCTCTGTAACAGTCATCTTTTGATGCTCATCGATCAGTTTTAAAATTTGTTGACGAAGTTTGTGGTTCAATGCGCGCAGGATCATTGCCGCTTTCTTGCTATGCAATAAGTCCACTTTGAGCGGTTCCTTGCCATTGGCAAGTTGTAATTGGGGTAAAGATTGATTCATGACAATTCTTGTTTGGGGGTTAATAAGAAAATTGCCCTACAAAATTAAGGGATTATTATCAAATATGATAATTTATTGTCATATTTACTACTTTACATTATAAAGAGTAGTTGAAAGCCATTGCAATAAACAAAAATGGGCTATTTAGACTGCTTGGATGGAATGGTATACACCTCTTTAATATATGTTGGACCAACATAGGCCAGGTCCTCAAAATCTTGCTTTTTCCATTTAATCATGGCCATTTCAAGCATTTCCACTACTGAATACTGGCTATCTAAAATTTGAATTTGTTCGTCCGCTATGAGTTGAGCTATTTTCGAAGCTCCAGAACCTGCACAGTATATGGTACCTTTTTTTGCTAATGCTGTTAAATAGGGGATATCTAATATAATTGCATGCTCCTCTGTTAAAGCTTGTTCATTGGCATCATACATAGCTCCAAAAATTTCCATTCTTCTTGCATCAATCATACTAAATAAGCAATAATTGCTTCCACTTTGCTTTATTTTTTTATTGGCTGCTTTGGCTATCAAAGCTAAACTAGATAATCCAATGAGTGGTTTATCTAATGCATATGCAATACCTTTTGCACTAGCTAATCCAACCCTCATTCCTGTATAACTTCCTGGACCAAGTGTTACTACAATACCATCAAGTTGATTCAAATCAAATGAATGTTCTTTGCAAATTGACTCAATACTAGTTTGTACAAAACTTGCATGTTGTTGGGATGCTTGGTTAGTTACTTGCGCAATAATTTGATCTTGAATACTTAATCCAATCAATGCAATTTCACTAGTAGTGTCTATATGGAGTAATTTGGGCACTTTATTCATTTGTTTTGCAAAAATAGGTTGGTCAAGTGATAGAAAAATAAGAAATTGCAATTCTTAATCAATTATTATGTCAAAACAGATTATCGAATCAAAGAAAGTGCCTGCTCCGATTGGACCTTATAGTCAAGCTGTGATTGCAAATGGCTTTTTATTTGCGAGTGGCCAAGTGGCTTTTGACCCTAAAACTGGTGCCTTAGTGCTTTCTGATATTGCTTCAGAAACAAAGCAAGTAATGGAAAATATCAAGTCTATTTTAGAAGCCGCAGAATTAACTTTCGCCCATGTAATTAAAACAACTATCTTTTTGAGTGATATGGGATTATTTGCACAAGTGAATGAAGTATATGGTTCTTATTTTTCTAAAGATTTTCCAGCTCGTGAAACAGTTGCAGTAAAAACATTACCTCGTAATGTAAATATTGAAATAAGTATTACTGCAGTGCTTACTTTATAATGTACTGGTAACTCGTAACGAGTTCCCAGGTTTCATGGGGCTTCACTAAGTGAAGCCCCATTTTGTTGTTAAAACAATTAGGTGCGGCACTTAAATTTTCAATCGCAATACTTTGTCTATCTTCTGGTGTATATAATTGTATATATGGATAATTAGCAATTGGGGTAATGATTATTTTTTGGTGTTCTTTTTGGATGGTACAATTTGGAGCTGTTTCGTCAATCATCCAACAATCATCTAAATGCATATTATCCAAAACTTTCCCTTCATCAAATGTATCGTCTGCAAATATTTTTCCTGTAGGTAGTAATTGTTCATCGTATTCTATTTTCCCTTTATTTTTAAACTGAATGGTACAATCCTGAATACCATTGCCTAATTGAAAATAAGGATGCCATCCATCCATCATGGGGATTGCATGATGATAGTGATTGGTCACTGCAGTGGTTACTTCAATGATATTATTTGTTTTTAATGTCCATTTTAAATGAATACTATAAGGGAAAGGATAGCCTTTATCCGTTCCCTTATAATGATATGCTAAAATTACAGATGCTTGATATTCATCAAGATGGGTGGATTCTATAGAATAAACTGCATCATATTGAATTCCATGTAAGGCATGAGCTCCTAAATAAAATTTTTCAATTTTATAGTCATGTTCTTCATGTTGATATTGCCCATTCGCTAATCGACAAGAAAATGGGCTCATTTTACCACCCTTAAATCCATTCATTTCAAAGGCTCCCCAACCTCTTGATAAATCATTTCCATGGATGATAGAATTTACACCTTCAGCCAGCCATTCATTTAATAAGCCACCTTTTGTAACTATGGTAATACTATGGCCATTGGTTTTGTCTGTAATCCTAATTTCTTGAAAATCAGTATTGGGGTGAATTTGTATTTCGAAGGACATTTGAATTGGATTAATGGTAAATCAAAACTATTCTATTAACTTTGAATCATAAAAATAAAATATGCGCAACACTTTATTTTTGACTTGTATGTTAATGGCATTTGTTGCCAATAGCCAAATTGTAGTGCCTAGATACGATAGTACTTTAAAAATAGGTAAAGCTGGTTTTAGAATAAGTTGTTTTAATAAATCAGTAGACCGAAATGTTTTGAATATAAAACCAGTTGGCTTTAAACAAGAAGCAAGAGAGATTTCCTTTGAATTAAAAGGGAGAGTAACCGGAACTGAAATTGATGACTTAAACTTAGATGGATTTCCTGATGCAATTATTTATTTTTTAGACAAAGATATCAAGCCATCTATTTTATGTGTTAGTTCAAGAAACAATGAAGGACTAATGCCTATTATTTTTCCTGATATCACCAATGATATGGTTTTGAGTAAGGGCTATAGAGGGGAAGATGAGTATAAGCTAGTGGAAGGTATATTATTCAGAAAGTTTCCAGTGTATGAATCAGATACCTCTATCAAAACTCCAACCAATAAAGTAAGACAAATTATGTATAGGGTTGTTGAAGGAGAGCGTGGTACTTGGAAATTTAAAGCCTTTAAGAATTTTGATATTACAAAAGATTAATAACCTTTTGTAATCATAATTTTACCAACTCCTTTTTTATTACCAATATCGTCTCTTACAAATACTAAATATATACCTGTTGCTACTTGAGTTCCATCGTACTTGCGTCCATTCCAAATGGCTTGTCCGCCTAATGCCCTGGTTTGAAAAACTAATTTCCCGCTAATGTCTGTAATTTTTAATTGAGCATTTTCAACGAGATTTCTAAAACTAATTGGTCCATTAAAATCAGGAGGTACTGGATTTGGAAAAATAAAAATAGATTGTTGATTCAAAGCTGCTTTTGTTGCAGTGCTTCTATAACTTACCCACTCTTCGTTTGTTTGAAAGAATACTTCACCATTATTGGGTTCAATAATAATTTGATTTAAGGTGTCTGAAGGTAAAGGACTATTATCTTTAGTGAAATGCTTAATGATAGATAAGCCATCCTGACTAACCAACCATACACCATTATTAGTGCCAATCCATTTTTGATTGGCTGCATCAACAGCCATACATCTTACTGTTTCTTTTTGAAATAAATAAGCATTAAATCCGTTTGATTTTATGATGGGTAGATAAGCATTGCATGCTTCCTTACTAATGTCTCCGCAATTGAAAATGCCAATTCCATTATCAGTTCCTACCCAAATAGCGCCATCTTTGTCTTCAATCATGCTTGTTACTCTATTACTTGGCAAATTACCAGTATTGCTTCCCGTTGTTTTTTGTATCCAGCTATTGGTATTATAATAGTTATCTGATTGAAAAATATATAGTCCTTGTATTGATGGGCCTGTCATCCATAATTGTTCTTGTTGATTTGCTAACAATTGAATACGACTATTTAAATTCAAACCAGTTGGCAGTGCATAATTTTTTGAATTGCTTTTTTGATACAATGTTAATCCTGTTGGATTATTCAATATCCAACCTCTTCCATTTTTTGAGAATGCAATATTTTTGATGTCACCAGTTGGATAGTTTTGTATTAATTGTAATTGATTGCCGTTGTAGCTATAAACGTTATGATCATTAGCCAGCCAGAATAAGTTTTCTGTAGGGTGAGCATAGCTATAGTCTATCTGTGGAATTGGGTTATTTTGATAAGTAAAATAGTTTGTCCAACCTTGATCAGTGTATGTAGCAAAACCTTTTTCATTCTTTGAAAAAGGGGCAAGAAGTATATTTTCATTCACAGAAGCCACGCCATTCATATATTTTACTGGTCCTGTAATCTTGATCCATTTATTAAAATTAGGCCCAATCGCAATCCCTTTAAGACTATCTGAGATGAATTCAATGTTTTTTGTGAAAGGTATACTTGATAATTTATATATTGTTTCTGCTTGCGATAAGTTTTTATTTTGCCATGTTTCTTTTATTTCACGTAAAACGAGATCAACAATAACTATTCCAAATCCAGTCTCTACAAAAGCAAGTCCTTTATTTGTTCTAATTTTTTTTATTTGCTTATTGTTAAAAAGAGAAGTGGTTTTAATATCATTGATTAAGTATACCTGATCGCCTTTAACAATATCAATTGCACTATTGGTATAAGCAATAATTAATTGTTCTTCTTGTGAATCCCAAGCAATAGTTTGAATACCCATTTCATGTAATCCGTTAGATTTTCCTATATAACCAATTTGTCCAGAATTTTCGTTACAAGAAATGATCTGATTTTTACTGGCTAAAAAATATTGATCACCTTTGATCACCTGCTGAATTGTAGCATTGTTATAATGCTCCCTCCATGTTCCAATTGAACCAATTGCATTCTGAGCATTTGTCTTAGTAATAACCAAGCATGATAATATCAATACGATTACTCTCATTATAAAAGGGTACTATAAATAACTTCTTGAATCTTGGGCCTTAGATTTAAACTACTAAATGCTTTATTGTCTCTTGTTGGATAAACTCTGTTAGATAAAAATATATACAATAATTGATGTTCAGGATCTGCCCAAACACAGGTTCCTGTAAAACCGGTATGGCCAAAGGTTCTAGGCGAGACACTAGCACTTGGATAGGGTTCTTTCAAGCTTTTATTGTCCTTCTCTGGCTTATCAAAACCTAAACCTCTTCTACTGATGCTTGAATTATATGCAGTATAATTGTTCACTGTATTTACATCAAAATATTTTTTCCCTTCCCATTGTCCTCCGTTTAATAACATCAAATATAATTTTGCTAAATCAGTAGCATTACTAAATAAGCCTGCATGTCCAGCAATTCCACCCATTGTAGAAGCACCTTCATCATGTACCGTTCCATGTATTAATTCATTTCTAAAATAGTTGTCTAGCTCTGTTGCTGCAATATTTTCTTTAGTAGTTTTTTGTAAAGGTAGAAAACCAGTGCTAGTCATACCAAGCGGTTCATAGAAATTTTTACTTGTATAGCTATGTAAAGACATACCGCTAACTTTTTCCACAATGAAGCCTAAAAATATAAAGTCATTATCACTATAAATATATTTACCTGGAGTAGTAACGGGACTTCTTAATATTTGTTGTTGAATACTATCCATCCAATCATTGGCTAAGTATTTTGTTGGCGTAATCATTAGTTGATGTGTACCCTTCGCTATATCACTGACTATTTCCTTCTTTAAACTACCATCGGGGTAGAGAAGTTTTTCATAAAATTTAATATAAGGGTATAAGCCTGCTTGATGTAATAACAAGTCTCTTAAACTGATTCCTGCTTTTGGATTTCCTTTTACCCAAGGTAAATAATCTCCAATGGTTTTATCAATATCTACTTTACCTTCTTCTGCTAGTTTCATAATGGCTACAGTAGTAGCACTTACTTTTGTAACAGAAGCTAGGTCATAATAGGTTTGATTAGTTACTGGTGTAGTGCCCTCGCCTGCAATCGTGCCATAAGATTTATTAAAAACAATTTGATTATCTTTTGCAATTAGTACTTGACATCCCGGAAGGGCTTTTTTTTTAATAGCATCTGCCACTAATGAATCAATTGTGTTTAATTTATCCAATTGAATATGGGTAATAGCATTGTTTTGTGGATGGGTGATGGTCTTTGCTGGCGTAGATTTGCCTAATCCATATGGCAAATGTTGTGTAACAGTAACTGGTAAAACACCTTCAGCTTCTAATTTGCCCTCTAACCATAAGATGGCTGCATTTTGTGTATGTATATTATCTTCATAAGCAAACAAAATATTCTTTATGTTAGGAAAGTCAGCTACTACATATGGATTACCAAACACCATATGTGTCCAGCTTTCATGACCAGGTCTATTTAAGAATTGTAAAATGTTAGCAGGAACTTCAAAATGGTTAGCTGGTTTGCGATTATAACTATGTAAGCCTATAATGACTTGATCGTAATCCATTAATTGTTTTTCAATAGAAACTAAATAATTCATTTCTGTTCCTTTGCTAAAAAAAACAGTAGCATCATAGCCCACACTTAAAGCATTGCTCATGGCATTCGCATTGGTGGCATTTAAAACTACATAAGCAATTCTTTGTCCTTTTTTCACAATGGGCCTTTGATTGGCATTCACATAAGTCAAGGATTGCTTTGCCATAGCGGCTTTTAATGGACCTACAGCTTGATTCAAATCAGTAATGATATTTGTTGTGTCAATTTCTTTTATTTGACTTAATCCATATTTATATTTTGCGGATAAAACTTTTTTGACTCTTGCATCTATATCTTTTATACTTAATCTTCCTTCTACAATAGCTTCTTTTACTTTCTTGATAGATTGTCCAATATCACCTGGTAAACACAACATGTCATTACCTGCTAAAATAGCTTGAACATTCGCTTCTCCTTCTGGATAATAGTTACTAATGGCTTTCATATCTAACGCATCGGTCACGGCAATGCCTTTGAAACCTAATTCTGTTTTCAATAAGCCATTGATGGCTTTTGATGAAAGTGATGTAGGTCTTTTTTCTCCATTATCGATTGCTGGTACTGAAAGATGGGCAACCATTACAGATTCTATCCCTGCATCAATCAATGCCTTGAAGGGCGCCAATTCCATGCTATCTAGGGCTTCTCTAGATTTATTGACCACAGGAATATCTAAGTGAGAATCTACATTCACATCGCCATGTCCAGGAAAATGTTTTGCTGTAGCCATCACACCATTGTCTTGCAAACCTTTCATGTATGCAATTCCATAATCAATCACTGTTTTTTTATTTTGGCCAAAACTTCTATCATTGATCACTGGATTCGCTGGATTATTATTGATATCAACATCGGGTGCGTAATTGACTTGTATTCCTAATCTTTTGCATTGTGCTGCAATGGCTTCACCCATTTTATATACTAATTGATTATTGGGCATAGCACCTAATGATAGTTGTTTTGGGAACATTTCAACACTATCCAATCTCATGCCAATACCCCATTCTGCATCTGTTGTAATCAATAAAGGTATTTTAGCTATTTTTTGATAGTTATTGGTTTGAATAGCTTGTCTAACCGGACCTCCTTGAAAAAAACATAATCCTCCAATATTGTATTGCTTGATGAGTCCCGCCAATGAATCAATTTTTTTAGCATCCCAATTACTATGTGCTCTTAGTACCATTAATTGAGCAATTTTCTCTTCTAAGCTTAAAGATTTGAATTGATGTTTTACCCATTTTTTTTCTCCACTTGTTTGTGCGAATAGGCTAGATTGAATACTTGTGAGAATGATTAAGAATAAGTATATTTTTTTCATAAGACCATCTTTGTTGTTGCAATTTAAGGATAATAAAAAAGCTTACCTTGTTTGGATAAGCTTTTTTATAATTCTATCATATTTTTAATAGGAGCTTAAGCTTCTGCTTCTTCCTCATCAGCTGGCAAAACAGGCTCAATATTATTGGTTTTTAATTGACTAAACCATTTTACCATTTTTTTCATATCGCTAGGATAAACGCGTTCGAAATCCATTGATGGGAACACTTTTTTAAAATAAGCAGTTACTGCTTTTGGGTCTTTTTCACTAGGCAATGCTTCTTTTGATTTGCCCATCGCAATAAACACTTCTGCCAAGAATACATTATCATGAGTGGTATATACTTCAATACTTTCTAAATGTGAGAATTGATGTACTCTAGAACTCACAAACTGAGTAGCGCCAGTTTCTAAAGATTTAGCGATAGCACCATCGTTTTTACTGCTAATCATTTCAAATAATCCAGGTAGGCCAGAAACTGCCATTAAGTTATTGTATTCCATAAAGTTCTATTTCGTTTTTTTACTGGCGCAAATTACTGAAAAACCCTCAATTTTCATTTTTTAAACTACCTTTGTTTATCATTAAAAATCAAGCTTATGCCCGGTTTTGAATTTTTTGGCGACGAAGAAAGAAAAGAAGTAAACGATGTCTTGGAGACAGGTATTTTAATGCGTTATGGATTTGATGGTCCTCGTAAAGGGATTTGGAAATCCAAAGAGTTGGAAGCAGCTATTTGTAAGACATTTGGTACTGGATATGCTCAATTAACTTCAAGCGGAACCGCTGCTTTAACTACAGCAATGGCCTCTTTTGGGATTGGTGCTGGAGACGAAGTAATCATGCCAGCATTCACTTTTGTGGCTAGTTTTGAAGCAGTATTGAGTATGGGTGCGGTACCTGTTTTAGTAGATATAGATGAAACACTCACTTTAAACCCAGCCGCAGTAAAAGCAGCCATTACTCCAAAAACAAAATGCATCATGCCGGTGCATATGTGCGGTAGTATGGCGGATTTGGATGCTTTAAAAGCTATTTGTGATGAACATCAATTGATTTTATTAGAAGATGCTTGCCAAAGTATTGGAGGAACTTATAAAGGAAAACATTTGGGTACAATTGGACATGCCGGAACTTTTTCTTTTGACTTTGTTAAAATGATCACTTGCGGTGAAGGGGGTGTGGTAATGACCAATGATCAAAATATTTATACAAAATGTGATGCTTTCACTGATCATGGGCACGATCATTTAGGAGTAGATAGAGGTGCGGACTTGCATCCTTTTTTAGGGTACAATTTTAGAATTAGTGAATTGCATGCAGCAGTTGGTTTAGCGCAGATTAGAAAACTAGATACTTTCTTGACGATTCAAAGAAGAAATAATCATATACTTAGATCATACTTAGAACAAGTGCCTGGAATTAGTTTTAGAGTAGTGCCTGATCCAATTGGAGATAGTGCAAGCTTCTTATCTTGGTTCTTACCTTCTCAAGACAAAATGGAAAAAGCCATTGAAGCATTAAAATCTGCTGGCATTTTTGCCGGTAATTTTTATTGGTATGCAAATAACTGGCATTATATTAAAAAGTGGGATCATTTAAAGAATGTACAAAGTTTATATGCATTAAATGAAGCGCAACAAACTGCTTTGAAAAATTTAAGTAATACAAAATTTGAGGTAAGTGACGCTATTATGTCTAGATGTGTATCTACTGCAATTAGTCTTACTTGGACAGAGAAACAAGTACATGCAAAAGGAGCTCAGTTTTTACAAGTATTGAAAGAAGCACTTTCATAATTATATAAAGTATGTCACTAGGGCAGTCCATGCAACAAAGACAATTACAAAGATTGTCGCCTCAGCAGATTCAATTAATGAAATTGTTGCAAATACCGTCTGCTCAAATAGAACAAAGAGTTAAAGAAGAGTTAGAAGAAAATCCAGCTTTAGAACTACATTCAGAATTATTAGATAATGAAATAGGAGAGGATACGAATGACGACCTGATCAATAATTTGCAAGAAGAAGAGGAAGCTATTCCGGTAGATGAATATGAAATGAGCAATGAAGAAATAAGTGAGTATACTTATGACGATGATGGAGAGATTGCAGATTACAAAACCAAGGATGATTATTATCCAGAATTAGATAACGATAAGGTTATTCCTATTAAAGCAGAACTTAGTTTAAATGATCAACTCATGGATCAGTTAAGCATGTTGGATTTAGAGGAGACTCCCTATAAAATTGCAGAACAAATTATTGGAAGCTTAGATGACGATGGCTATCTAAGAAGAGCTTTGCAATCTATTGCAGATGACTTGGCATTTAAACAAAGTATGTGGGTGGAAGAAAAACAAATTGAGGAAGTATTATTACTCATACAAAAATTTGAACCCGCAGGTATTGCGGCTAGAAACTTACAAGAATGTTTGTTGATTCAATTAAAAAGAAAACTAGAAGAAAACTTAAAGGTGGATGTGTTAAAAATGGCGATCACTATTCTTGAAAAGTATTTTGACGAATTTACCAGAAAGCATTACGATAAGATTCAAAAAAGCCTTCATTTGGATGATGCTACTATGAAAGAAGTACTACATCAAATTATTGCTTTAAATCCAAAACCAGGTGCAGATACAGCAGGAAGTAATGAGGCGGAAATGTATATTATCCCTGATTTCACAGTGTTAATCAATAACAATAAGCTAGAGCTTTCTTTGAATAGCAGAAATGCACCCCCATTAATTATAAGTGATGATTATAAAATGATGCTGAAAGAATATGAGGGCAGCAAGAAGCAAGATAAAGCTCAAAAGGAAGCCGTGTTCTTTATCAAACAAAAAATAGATTCAGCAAAATGGTTTATTGAAATGATCTTGCAAAGACAACAAACCCTTTTGTTGACTATGAATGCAATTATTGAACATCAAGAAGCATTTTTTTTAAGTGGCGACACTACTCAGCTAAAGCCAATGATTCTTAAAGACATTGCTTCCAAAACCAAATTGGATGTTTCAACGGTGAGCAGGGTAGCAAATAGTAAATATGTGCAAACGGAGTTCGGTACATATTTGCTAAAGTATTTCTTTAGTGAATCTTTGACAACAGATAGTGGAGAAGAAGTAAGCACCAAAGAAGTAAAAGCTATTTTACTTGAATTTATTGAATCGGAAGATAAGCAAAAGCCTTTAAGTGACGACGAACTAACCTCTTTGCTTCAAGAAAAGGGGTATAATATTGCTAGAAGAACTGTTGCAAAATATAGAGAGTTGTTAAATATTCCTGTTGCCAGATTAAGAAAAGAACTTTAATCCCTACACCAATATCCATGCAAAATAATACCCCAGCTTTTTTAAAATATATTGGACAATTCATTTCTTATCTTCTACATCCTTTATTTATTCCTACTTTTTTTATGTTATACCTGATTCGGGTACTTCCATACGAATTTGTAGGGATTACTGAATGGCAATTAACTTTACGTTTATTTAGTGTTTTTTGGTTGACTGCTTTTTTTCCAGCTTTTGCTGTTTTCTTGATGTGGCGTTTGAAATTGAGTGAGAGTATTTTTTTAAGAACACAAAAAGAACGCATTATTCCTTATGTAATTACCATGTTCTTTTATTGGTGGATGTATTATTTGAGTAGAAACTTTACAGATCAACCCATTGCATTAAAGTTCTTCTATTTCGGAATTTTTATTGCAACTGCTATTGGTTTAATTGCTAATAATTTCATTAAAGTAAGCTTACATACGATGGGTGTAGGGGGTTTATTGACCTCAGTAATTATTGTGGGTATGCATTATTCTATGAACAATACTGTTTGGGTATTATTGGCAATTATAATTACTGCTGTTGTTACAAGTTCAAGAATGCTTGTTAGTGATCACACCAAACAAGAATTAATAGCTGGTTTATCCATAGGTGTGCTCACACAATTAATGGCTTATTTTTGGGTAATCTAATTTAATCTATTTCATATGTGGTTTCGTTTAGGACAGAAAATTTTACAATACAGGCGAACTAGTTTAATACTACTTACAGCCATGACCATTTTTATGGGTTATTTTGCTGTTCAAGTAAAATTAAGCTACGAGTTTACAAAAGCTATACCAGAAGACAATCCAACATATGCTATTTATAAAAAATTTGTACACCAATTTGGAGTGGATGGCACAACAATGGTGGTAGGTTTTCAAACAAAGGATTTATATACTGTTCATAATTTCAATGCTTTATATGATTTACAAAAATCAATAAAAACTATACCAGGTGTAACAGAAGTTTTAGGTGTTCCAAGTGCTTATGCTATTGTGAAGGATACAATAAATTATAGTTTTAAGGGAAATGCTATTTTTCATCCACCTTATAGTAATGATAGTGCTTTATTATCAGATAAATCAGTTTTTGAATCCTTGCCGTTTTATAAGCATTTATTATATAATCCAGATAGTAGTTCTTATATCATGGCGATTAGTTTTATTCCTGACTCCATCAATAGTGGGGCTAGATCAAGCATCATTAACGCTTTAGAAACTAAATTAACTACGTTCAAAAAATCTACTCAATTAGATGTACATGTAAGTGGACTTCCTTATATCAGAACCATCATGGCGGATAGGATTAAAAAAGAGATGTTATGGTTTTTAATTGGGTCATTAGTGCTATCAGCCATTACATTATTATTGTTTTTCAGATCTATACCGGCTATGTTAATGAGTTTAGCAGTGGTAGCCATGGGTGTGATTTGGAGTCTTGGAACCATGGTATTATTGGGTCAAAAAATTACCTTGTTAACGGCTTTAATACCACCATTGATTGTGGTAATTGGCATTCCCAACTGTATTTATTTTTTAAATAAATACCATACTTCTTATAAAGAAACAGAAGACAAAGAACAAGCACTCATTCAAATGGTGGGTAAAATGGGAATTGTCACCTTGTTTTGTAATATAACTGCAGCCATAGGATTTTTTGTATTTGCATTAACCAAGAGCCCTTTATTGAAAGAGTTTGGATGGGTGTCTGGAGTGAATATTATGGCTTTGTTTTTTATTAGTTTATTTTTCATACCCCCTGTATTGTCCTATTTAGAAGTACCCAAGGCAAAACATGTTAGGTATTTAGACAATAAAATTTTAGAAAAACTTTTAGTAAAAATTGAGCGCTGGACTTTTGATCACACAAAATGGGTTTTTGGTATTACCATAGCATTAGTAATTGTTTCCTCTATTGGATTGGTTCAAATTAAGAAAGAAGCCTTTATTGTAGACGACTTGCCTAAAAAAGATAAATTGTATACTGACCTTAAGTGGTTTGAACAAAATGCGGGTGGTGTTATGCCTTTAGAGATAGTAATTGATAGCAAAAAGAAAAATGGTTTAACAAAGAGCTTGAAGCCTTTAGAAAAAATAGATGAATTAGACTATTTCTTACAAGAGCAACCAGAATTAGGAAAATCTTTGGGATTATTAGATGGTATTAAGTTTGCTAAACAAGCATTCTATGATGGAGATAGTTTAGCTTATGCAATACCTACTGGAACGGAAATGGCTTTTATTGCACCCTATATTGCACCTAAACCTTTAGATTCAACAAAGCCAAAATCAGTTACTGCAAAAGGTCCAGAAACCTTATTGAATAAGTTTATTGACAAGGATAAAAAAGCTACCAGAATATCTGTAAATATGAAAGATATTGGCAGTGCTAAATTGCCTTTATTCCTAGCCAAGATGGATAGCGTCACCACTGCCTTATTTGATAGTACTAAATATCATGTTCAAATCACAGGAAGTAGTGTAACCTTCTTAGAAGGAAGTAATTTTATTATCAAAGGTTTAGGCGAATCTATTTTTTGGGCCTTTTTATTAATTGCTGTTTGTATGATTTTCTTATTCAGATCTTTTCCAATACTAGTGTGTTCTTTGATTCCAAATATCATTCCTTTGTTTATCACTGCTGGAATTATGGGTTGGACTAGTGTCGCATTAAAACCATCCACCGTATTGGTATTTAGTGTCGCATTGGGTATTGCCATTGATGTAACGATTCGATTTTTGGTAAATTATAAACAAGAATTACCACATCTAAATTATCAAGTGAGTAAGACACTTATACAAACCATTAGACATACTGGTATTAGTATTATATATACTTCCTTGGTATTGGTGGCTGGGTTTATTATTTTCTGTTTCAGTGATTTCGGTGGGACAAAGGCACTAGGATGGCTCACTTCCTTAACACTTATTGTTAGCACATTAACTAATTTGGTGCTATTGCCAGCCTTGATAAAAACATTCATCAAAGAGAATAAAAAAACCGTCTAGTTAAGACGGTTTTTTTATTCTTACACTATTTATTTTAATAGGGTTTCTAATGTATTTCCCAACGCTGCGCCTCTTAAATCTTTTGCAATAATTTTACCAGTTGGATCTAATAAAACATTGAAAGGAATTCCTTCAATTTGGTAGGCGCCTACCACAATACTTTCCCATTTTTTTAAATCACTGATATGTTGCCAGTTTAATTTATCTGATTTTATCGCTTCTATCCAATTAGCTTTGTCATCATCTAATGAAACACCTAAAACAGTAAAATTTTTGTTTTTATACTTTTCAAAGTTGGCTACCACATTGGGATTTTCACCTCTACAAGGGCCGCACCAACTAGCCCAAAAATCTACTAATACAAATTTACCTTTTAAACTACTTAAAGTAATAATTTTTCCATCCATATCTTGTAAAGCAATTTCTGGTGCCATTTGACCCACTTCAATGGGACTAGCATTAGTATTAGCTTGAACCTGAGAACTTAAAGTGGTAACAAAATCAATTAATATGCTTGCTTTTGTTTTTTCTGCAGCTAATTTAGCCATAGCCAATACTTGATTAGCTTCCATAGATCTTATACTTAATCCTAATGCATAATATATAAAAGCTGGATTCGTTTCAGTTGTTACAGTTTTTTCAATAAACTGATTTAACTGACTGATTTTTTCTGTCTTTTGTTTTTGTAGCCAGAAGATCGTGCTATCTTTTCCTTTTTTATTTTGTAATGCGTCTAAGTTATATAAGGTGGCAAAAATAGAAGAGTCTTTTTGTCTGTATTCTTTTAAGAATTTTAATAATCCTTCGCTTGTTTTTGATCCCTTTATTTGATAACTATTATAATCATTCGCATCTGCATTTATCTGAATATTCTCCACATCGTTTATAAATAGAATTTCTAAGTCTTTTTCTGTTGCTATTCTATAAATACCTTCTTCTTTTGCAATGAAGTCAAAACTGTATTTACCATCTTCTTTCAAGCTTGTTGAATCAAGTGTAATGATAGGTTTACCACCATAGGGGATTTCTTGTAAAAGTAATTTTTCACCAGTTGCACTTTTAATCGTACCCGCAACATTGTATCTTATTTCTTGATTTTTTTGACCACAACTATTAAATAAAAATAAAGTGATCAAGAAGCTGAGTTGAAGTAATATATTTTTCATAGTTTAATTATACTAATTTTTCTTCTAAAATTTGAGTTGTTTTTTTGGGATCTGCTTGTCCTTTACTTATTTTTTTTACTTCTCCAACAAATACACCCATTAATCCTTTTTTCCCATTCTTATATGCTGCCACTTTTTCTGGGTGGGCATTTAAAACCTGTTCTACCCATTGATTAATAGCATCAGTGGAATTGTTTTGTATAAGCTGCTGCTCTTGTGCAAATTGTAATGCTGACATATTCGTGCCGACTATTCCTTTAAAAACCTTTGATGTTGCATTAGCAAAACTTAATTGATTAGATTCAACCAAGTTGAGTATTTCATTTAATTGATTAAATGATGTATTCAATTGTGTATAGGTCAGTCCTGTTTCATTTAGGTATTCTCTGATTGGCCCTAAAATCCAATTCACTACAGACTTGTAATGTCTAGTAGTTTGTATCCAATTTGCAAAAAACTCAGCTTCCTCTTTATTTTCAGTTATTTGTTCAATATCGTAATCTGATAAACCTAGTGTATTTTTCCATTCCTTTTTTAATTGGTTTGGTAAAGCTGGAATACTTGCTTTAATGGTATCGATATATCCATCTGTTAGCTGAAAGGGGGCAAGGTCAGGATCTGGGAAATATCGATAATCGTTAGCATCTTCTTTATCTCTGATAGCAAATGTTGTATCGTTATTGGCGTCAAAACTTCTGGTTTGTTGAATGATGGTTTCACCTGCTTCAACTAATGCAGTTAATCTATTAATTTCAAACTCTATAGCTTTTTTAATATTTCTAATAGAATTTAAATTCTTTACCTCAACTTTGGTGCCCAAAGTATTTGTGCCCATTGGCCTTACAGAAATATTGGCATCGCATCTTAAACTTCCCTCTTCCATATTGCCATCGCAAATACCCAACCATCTTACTAGTTTTCTTACTTCAGTTACATATTGGAAAGCTTCTTCTGCTGAATGTATGCATGGTTCTGTAACTATTTCTATCAAAGCTGTTCCTGCTCTATTTAAATCTATACAAGTATCTGTAGGAGAGATGTCATGAATACTTTTTCCAGCATCTTCTTCTATATGAATTCGATTTAATTGTACATAAGAACTTTGACCATTTATTTGTATGGCTACTTTTCCACCCACACATATCGGTGTTGTATGTTGTGATATTTGATAACCTTTCGGTAAGTCTGGGTAGAAATAATTTTTTCTGGCAAAATAATTATTTTTTTCAATGGTAGATTCACAAGCAATACCCATTTTTATGGCATACTCCACTGCTTTTTTGTTGGTCTTTGGAAGGGTGCCTGGATGACCCATTGTAATCGGGCTGATATGTGTATTTGGCGCTGCTCCAAAACGAGTGGCATCTCCGCAAAATAATTTGCTATTAGTAGCCAATTGAGCATGTATCTCCAGTCCAATAACAGCTTCATATTTATTTGCCTCTGCCATAGCACAAAAGTACTAATTTAAAAGCCTATGGCATAAAAAAGCCCCTCCAAATACTCGGAGAGGCTAAGTATATCAGAACCATTTTAACTATAAATCTGCAGAATTGATCTTTTTAGGGATTTTTACTTCAATTATTTTTACTTCTTTATTTCGCATGATGCTCAATTTTAAAGTTTGTCCTGCATCAAAATATTGCCACTTAATATCATTCACTTCCTTCACTTCGTGTTTATCAATACTGGTAATGATATCACCTATTTTTAAACCAGCTTTTGAAGCTGGAGATGCTTCATTTACAGCAGTGATTTTCACTCCATTGCCTTCTTCTAAATCTTCAATAGAGATACCTAATTTTGGCTTTTTGGTATTCACATAAATCCCATCTAGATTCGGAAGATTTGGTAAAGCAAATCCTTTTCTAAAATTTTTATTTAATTTTTCAGCGTTCTTATTAAAATTTTCTGCTTCAAAACTATAGAGCTCCATTTCTTTATTTAAACCTTCTAAATCTTTATTTAATCCATCTAATGGTGCTCCTTCAAATCTGAACATTGTAGGCATTTTATTTTTAGCAAGTACAATTTCTTTTTTATTCTTTTTACCATCTCTTAAATACTCAATGGTTACTTTATCACCTTCTTTGTATTTGCCAATAGCAGCATATAAATCAGATTGTTTTTTAATAGGGTCTTTATTTACTTGAGTAATAATATCATCTTCTGCTAATCCAGCCTTTGCAGCGGGGCTCTCTGGACTTACTTCCACTACCAAGGCACCCTCTGATGAAGTTTCAGTAGATACACCAAGAAAGGCTTTATTCATTGGAGCTGTAGGAGCTTCAGGACCTGTTGGATCCAACATCACTCCCATTAAAGGGCTTGAATTAGGTCCACCCATTACTTTAATTCTTTTTATTTTCTTCAATCTTGGATCATTTGGATCTACTTTTTCGCCGTTCAACATTACTTGATCACCATCCACTGTAATAGACAAATTGGTAGTATCTATTTCAAAACCCACAATGGTTTTACCCATTTTATTGGTTGGTTTAGAAGATGATTTAGTTATAATTTCAATTACTCCATTTTCTCCTTTTTCTCCATATTTAACTTTTGCTGACGCACCTTTTAAAACATTCATTGATTGAATATCGTTTGGAGACAATTCATTCATGTCTTTATTTGGGGTAATTACTCCATCAATCACAACCAATGGTTTATTTGCAGAGTCCTTACTACTTTTCTTTATCACCACTACTTCTTGTGCTTGTGTTGCAAGGGCAGTAGTTGTAAAGAAAACCATCCCTAAAAAAATCTTTTTCATAAAGTTTATTTTAAATACGAAATATTTTGTAGATCAAAAATAAGGAAAAATTTATTCTACGAAACAATTCGCAAATGTTAAATTTTCATAAAAATAAACCCTTAGCTACTGCAAGTGCTAAGGGTTTGATTATGAAGGTTTTATTTTCTTATTGAACTGTTATAGTAAAGATTTTACCACTTCAATGACCTGGTCTAATTGGCTGGCATCCTGTCCTCCAGCTGTTGCTAAGGTCTTTTGACCACCACCACCACCTTTGATGATGGGGGCTATTTTTTCTTTGATAATGGTAGGAGCTTGCCAGTTTTTACTATTTACCAAAGACTCACTTATTGAAAGTGCCACATTTGCTTTTCCATTGGCTTCTGCAGTTAATATCACCACTGCGGTGGTATGTAAACCATTTAATTGAAGTGCTAATTTCTTCAATTGATCTGAATTGCTTAATGGTACTTGAACACCCAAGAATTCAATATCATGAATGGTTGTAAATCTAGTTTTGTATAGTTCAAATAATTCATTGACCAATAAAGCTTCTTGACTTTCTAATTTCTTGGATAAGTCTTTTTGATTGGTTTGTAATGTTTGAATGGTATCATTTAATACATCAATACTAGATTGTTCACTCCATTCAGGTGCAGTGAAACTTGCATTCATTTTAGCAGCAACACCAGCACATGCTTCTGTCAATTGAACAATCTGTTTGTGTAATTTTTCTTTTACTTCTGTTATATGCAATGCAGCTGCATCACCCACAACTGCTTCCACTCTTCTTACACCCGCTGCTACGGATGATTCTGCCTTTAAAATAAAGTGACCAATTTCTCCAGTGTATCCAACATGTGTTCCGCCACATAATTCAATTGAATAGGCAGGATCCATCACTACTACTCTAACTTTGTCTCCATATTTTTCTCCAAACAATGCCATGGCGCCTAATGCAATCGCTTCATCCTTGCTCATTTCATTAATCACTACAGGAACATTTTCTTTGATCTTATCGTTCACTATTTTTTCTACAGAACTAATTTCTGCATCTGTCATTTTTGCAAAGTGAGAGAAGTCAAAACGTAATTGTAATTCATTTACCAAAGATCCTTTTTGTGCAACATGTTTTCCTAAAACATTTCTTAATGCTGCATGTAATAAGTGTGTAGCAGAATGGTGCTTGGTCGTATTTGCTCTTAAGTGAGCATTTACTGTTGCAGTAATTTTTGTACCAATGTTTTTTGGTAAACTATCTGTAAAATGAATAAATAAATTATTCTCTTTTTTTGTATCCGTTACTTCAATAATAGATCCATCTTCAAAAGTGAAACTTCCTTTATCACCCACCTGTCCGCCGCTTTCAGCATAAAATGGGGTAGAAGCTAATACCCATTGATAAGCTTCTTTCCCTTTTGCATTTACATTTCTATATTTTACGATCACAGTTTCTGAAGAAGTTTGATGATAACCAATAAACTGAGTAGGGGTGTCTTCTCCCACCATGATCCAATCACCTGTATCAATAGCAGTTGCTGCACGACTTCTGTCTTTTTGTTGCTTCATTTCTATATCGAAACCAGCTTCGTCTACTGCTAAATAGTTTTCAGTTGCAATTAATCTTGTTAAGTCAACCGGGAATCCATAAGTATCAAATAATTCAAATACTAATTTGCCTTCAATGGTTGCACCTTTTTGATGAGAAGCAATGATATCATCCATTCTCTTTAAGCCTTTCTCTAAGGTTCTTAAAAATCCTTCCTCTTCTTCTTTAACCACTTTGCTCACAAAATCAAGTTGACTATGTAATTCAGGGAACACATGTTCAAATTGTTTTGCCAATGCAGGCATTAACTGATGCAATAAAGGTTGCTTATAATCCAAATAAGAGTAATAGTATCTTACAGCTCTTCTTAAAATTCTTCTAATTACATAACCAGCACCTGTATTGGATGGTAATTGTCCATCTGCGATAGTAAATGCAATAGCACGAATATGATCGGCAATTACTCTAAAGGCAACTGCCTCTTTGCTATCACTGTAATCGTATTGCTTTCCAGTAATATTTGAAACTATATCGATAGTGCCTGTGAATACATCAGTGTCATAATTACTTTTCTTTCCTTGAATAACACGAACCAATCTTTCAAAACCCATTCCTGTATCTACATGCTTTGCAGGTAATGGTTCTAAGCTGCCATCTTTTTTTCTATTGTATTGAATGAATACATTGTTCCAAATTTCAATTACTTGTGGATGATCTTTATTCACCAAATCTCTACCTGGAACTTGTGCAATTTCATCTTCTGATCTCATGTCCACGTGAATTTCACTACATGGTCCACATGGTCCTGTATCACCCATTTCCCAGAAATTATCTTTTTTTGAACCATAAATTATTTTTTCTTCCGGCACCCATTTTTTCCATTCCTCTAGTGCAACCTTAGATGCAGGTAAATTTTCCGAAGCATCACCTCCAAATACTGAAACATATAATCGATCTGGATTTAACTTATATACTTTAGTTAACAATTCCCAAGACCACTCAATCGCCTCTGCTTTAAAATAATTTCCAAAACTCCAGTTACCTAACATTTCAAACATGGTATGATGATAGGTGTCCACACCAACTTCTTCTAAGTCGTTATGCTTTCCACTTACTCTTAAACATTTTTGAGTATCTGCAATTCTTGGATGACTAGGTTTTTGATTGCCTAAAAAATAATCTTTAAATTGATTCATGCCTGCATTGGTAAACAATAGCGTTGGGTCATTCTTAATTACAATAGGCGCAGAGGGTACTATCGCATGTCCTTTGGATGCAAAAAAATCTAAAAACTTTTGTCTTATGTCTGAACTGGTCATCATGTATTGGAAATTTAGGCTAATTCATTCTTAAAAAGCTATATTTGTACAGTTTTTTAAGAGCTTCAAAGGTAAGGAAATAGGCCCTTTTTTAAACAATTTGGACAAATTAATCACGTAATTGAGATGAAGAAAATCAAATATTTCTTTAATACCCATACACTTCGATTTGAAAAAGTGGAAGTCCCATTACGTGTCCGCTTATTACAAAGCTTTGGATTTATTGGTGCCTCCATAGTAACAGGTGTTATTATTGTAATGGTGATGTTCCAGTATATTGATTCCCCTAAAGAAAAGTTGTTACGTCAACAAAATCAGGATTATAAAGAAAGTTATAGCGTTTTGCAAGAAAGAGTGAAGCAATTAGAACTGCAAATGAATGAATTAGAGAATAGAGACAATGATGTATATCGTTCTATTTTCGAGGCAGATCCTATTCCGGATAGTGCACGTGTAAAGGCAATGGAGGCAAAAAAGGAAGTTCAATTAATACAAAACTTGAGTAATCAAGACTTATTAGAAAGTATGGTGGGGCAATTGAATAATTTAAGTTTAAGGATGGCTTATCAAACAAAATCATTCACAGAGATTACGGATATGGTGAAGAACAAAGAAAAATTATTAAAGGCCATTCCTGCCATTCAACCTATTCGTAATAATAATTTAAATAGAGTTGCTTCTGGTTTTGGATATAGAGTAGATCCATTGTATAAGGATTATAGATTACATGCTGGTTTAGATTTTGCTGCTCCTTCTGGAACACCCATTTATGCTACTGCAGATGGAGTGGTGCAAGCGGCTGGATTTAACACAGATGGATATGGTAACAAAGTGGTGATCAACCATGGTTATGGCTACCAAACCTTATATGGACATATGGTAAGAGTTAAAGCAAGAGTTGGACAAAGGGTGAAAAGAGGAGAAGTGATTGGGTATATCGGAAGTACAGGAAAGAGTACTGGTCCGCATTGTCACTACGAAGTCATTAAAAGAGGTACAAAAGTAGATCCTGTCTATTATTT
>VFQT010000588.1_pt1 | contig 51917 bp, 53 predicted proteins | sample 3512381 | NCBI WGS metagenome assembly VFQT01 (sample SAMN10412376, study PRJNA504923) | tailings metagenome | isolation source: Relicate 2 Philex TSF3 active mining site | place: Philippines: Tuba, Benguet | collected 2017-08-29
AAGACGAGGCCGACAGGCGTAGTCGATGGACAACGGGTTGATATTCCCGTACCGGTTTTGTTGCGCCAATACTGAAACCAATAATGCTAAGCGTTTGAACCTGGGAGCAATCTCAGCGGAAGACGCGACCCTGTTGGCTGTAGGTAAGCAAAGGAGTGACGCAGGAAGGTAGCCCATCCCGGGCGATGGTTGTCCCGGGGTAAGGATGTAGGTGGGTGTGTAGGTAAATCCGCACACTAATACTGAGATCTGACGCCGAGGCGTAAGCCGAAGTGGGTGATCCTATGCTGCCGAGAAAAGCTTCTAGCAAGTGACAAATCCGCCCGTACCCGAAACCGACTCAGGTGGTCAAGTAGAGAATACTAAGGCGATCGAGCAAACCGTAGTTAAGGAACTCGGCAAAATGCCCCCGTAACTTCGGGAGAAGGGGGGCCTTGAAGTGTGAAAGGATTTACTCCCCAAGCACATCATGGCCGCAGAAACAAGGCCCAAGCGACTGTTTAACAAAAACACAGGTCCGTGCGAAGTAGTAACACGATGTATACGGACTGACGCCTGCCCGGTGCTGGAAGGTCAAGGGGACGGGTTAAGGAGTAATCCTGAAGCTCAGAACTTAAGCCCCAGTAAACGGCGGTGGTAACTATAACCATCCTAAGGTAGCGAAATTCCTTGTCGGGTAAGTTCCGACCTGCACGAATGGCGTAACGACTTGAGCGCTGTCTCAACCATAGACTCGGCGAAATTGCACTACGAGTAAAGATGCTCGTTACGCGTGGAAGGACGGAAAGACCCCGGGACCTTTACTATAACTTGGTATTGGCGGTCGATTCGGATTGTGTAGCATAGGTGGGAGACTTCGAAGCAGGGACGCCAGTTCTTGTGGAGTCGAAAATTGAAATACCACTCTGTTCGTATTGGCTGTCTAACCTCGATCCATAATCTGGATCAGGGACAGTGCCTGGCGGGTAGTTTAACTGGGGCGGTTGCCTCCCAAAAAGTAACGGAGGCGCTCAAAGGTTCCCTCAGCCTGGTTGGCAATCAGGTGTCGAGTGCAAGTGCACAAGGGAGCTTGACTGTGAGACTGACAAGTCGAACAGGGACGAAAGTCGGAACTAGTGATCCGGCGCATGCATGTGGAAGCGGCGTCGCTCAACGGATAAAAGGTACCCCGGGGATAACAGGCTGATCTTGCCCAAGAGTCCATATCGACGGCAAGGTTTGGCACCTCGATGTCGGCTCGTCGCATCCTGGGGCTGGAGTAGGTCCCAAGGGTTAGGCTGTTCGCCTATTAAAGCGGTACGCGAGCTGGGTTCAGAACGTCGTGAGACAGTTCGGTCCCTATCCTCCACGCGCGAAAGAGTTTTGAGAGGACCTGTCTCTAGTACGAGAGGACCGAGATGGACGAACCTCTAGTGTGCCAGTTGTTCTGCCAAGAGCATGGCTGGTTGGCTACGTTCGGACGAGATAACCGCTGAAAGCATCTAAGCGGGAAGCTCACCTCAAGATAAGAACTCTCACAGGGTTAACCTGGTAAGACCCCCAGAAGATGACTGGGTTGATAGGTCGGATGTGGAAGCACAGCAATGTGTGGAGCTGACCGATACTAATAGGTCGAGGGCTTGTTTTCACAATCTTTCTAACTTTTTACTTACCTTTTCAAAGGAAGTACTCGCGTCCTCTATGAAATTTTCGAGTTACAACCGATACAGGTTGGACAACTCAATAGCGTTACGGTGATCATGGCGAGAGGGAAACGCCCAGCTCCATTCCGAACCTGGAAGCTAAGCCTCTCAGCGCCGATGGTACTTCTCGGGGGACCGAGTGGGAGAGTAGGACGTTGCCGGACATATAAAAATATCCACCTTTTTTAAGGTGGATATTTTATTTTTGGGATTAAATTGTTTCATAACTTAAAAAGGATTTTTGTGGACGAATTAGAAATTCCAGAAGACATTACTGGAAGTGAATTGTCGGGCGATATCAAACAGGAATTGCGAACACTTCCTGAAGGATTAGCAAAATTTGTTTCAAAAAATCTTGTTGCAGCTGGAAGATATATAGACACCAATCCACAATTAGCATTTCAATACGCCAAAGCTGCAAATGTTGCTGCAGCATCTCGACTCGCAATTGTGAGAGAAGCGCTCGGTGTTGCTGCTTATCGATGTCAAGATTATAAATTTGCATTAGCTGAATTAAAAGCTGCTAGAAGAATTAGCGGTAAACCAGACACGTTGTCATTAATTGCTGATTGTGAAAGAGCGTTAAATCGTCCTGAAAAAGCAATTGAAGTGTTAAATGAAAAAGATGTTGGAAAAATGGATCGAGCTGATTTTCACGATTTAATGATCACTGTGGTTGGAGCAAGAAAAGATTTAGGTCAAAAAGATGCAGGCCTTGCACTAGCAAAAATTAAAGAATTTAACTCAAATGAGATTTCAGACTCAATAGCGAATTTAAGATTTGTTTACGCTCAGACTTTGCTTGAACTAGGTAGAATTGATGAAGCAAAAACATGGTTTGAAAAAACCATGCAAGCTGATCCTGAAAACTTAACTGGGGCGAAAGAAATGTTAACTCAATGTCAATAATTGATTCATTTGATTCAATACTTTTAGACCTAGATGGCGTTGTTTATTTAGGAAATACACCCATAGATTCAGCTGTTAAAACAATTAAGGAATTACAAAAGCGAAAAACAAATATTGCTGTCATAACAAATAATGGTTCAGTAACGGCGAAAAGTGTGTCCAAGTGGATGAAAAATTTTGGACTAGATTTTAAACCAGCCGATATTGTGACAAGTTCTCAAACTTTGTGTTGGTATTTGAAAAACAATTTTCAAAAAGGCGAAATAGTTTTAGTGGTAGGAAGTGAAAGCCTCAAAGATTCAGTGAAAGAGGCAGGATTCAAAGTGGTTTCTAAATCAGATAAGAATCCTATGATCGTAGTTAATGGCATTGACGCTGATATTGCGCAAAAAGATTTAGCGGAGATGTGTTATAGCTTAGCTAAAGGTGCAAAGTGGATATCTACCAATAATGATTACACTTTTCCAACTGAAAAAGGTTCAGCTCCTGGTAATGGATCTTTCAATGCCTTAATAACGTCTATTACAGGTAAGACGCCAATTTTGATGGGTAAACCTGAACCTTTCATGTTTCAACAAGCAGCCAAAATCTTCAACTCAAAAAAACCTCTGGTCGTGGGAGATCGACTTGATACAGATATCCAAGGAGCCAATAAGGCAGGCTTTAAATCCATGTGTGTTTTAACAGGGGTAACAGATTTAAATCAAATTAAGAATAGTTCTTCATCCACAGCCCCAACTTATGTGGGAAAAGACTTAAGTGCCTTGCTAGATAACAACTCTCTTGTAAGTTGGTAGTTATGGAAAATCAGGAATGGAATGAAAGTCAACAACAAGAACTAACCTTAGGAAACTTAAAACCCATTGTCCCTACAGGAGAAACTCGTGTGGATGGCGCCATGGAACGTTTGGCTGAATTAAGTAATCTTCCTGCAATTGAACATGTTTCAGTATTCGAAGATGTTCATAGAAGACTTCACGAATCGCTAACTGATAACAATTAAGTGAAATTAAATCGATTAGATCAAGAACTTGTTAGGCGAGGCCTTGCAAGATCTAGAGAAGTTGCTCACGAATTAATTCAGTCAGGATCTGTATTAGTAGACCATGTACCAGCATTAAAACCAGATAGAAGAGTAAATCAAGAAGTATCGATAATTGTTGAAACAGAAGTTGATCATTACGTAAGTCGAGGAGCACATAAATTAATAAGTGCTTTAGATGAGTGGCCAAATGTAGTTGTAGAAAATCAAATCTGTCTTGATGCAGGATCATCTACTGGTGGTTTTAGTCAAGTGCTACTAGAAAGAAATGCTTCAAAAGTTTATTGCGTGGATGTAGGTTATGGGCAGCTTGCTTGGGAAGTTAGAAACCATCCTCAAGTTGTAGTAATGGAAAGAACCAACATTAGAAATTTACCTCCTGCGACATTAAAACCTGAACCTAAAATAGTTGTTGCAGATTTATCATTTATTTCGTTATCGCAAGTACTTCCAGCATTAATAGCCAACGCAAGTGATGATGCAGACTTCTTACTGATGGTTAAACCACAGTTCGAAGTGGGGAAAGATTCACTTGGAGCCGGAGGCGTAGTTCGAGATCCAATCTTAAGAAAAGAAGCGATTCGAAAAGTTATTGATTCAGGTGCGCAACTTGGACTCGGTTGTAATGGAGTGGTGGCCTCTGCTTTGCCTGGGCCGAAAGGAAATGTGGAATATTTTTGTTGGCTTAAAAAAGGTGGAAGAATAATAAGCGATAAAGAAATTGAAGATGCAATTGCAAAAGGACCACAATCATGACGTCTTTGCCTAAAGTCTTAGTCATAATTCATAACAATTCAAATGAAGCTGAAATTGTGGCAGCAAAAGTTTGCAGTCAATTACTTGAAAAAGGAATTGAGATTTTTGCCCCTGACGAAGATAGAACTTTGCTTGAAAAAAGAAATATTCAAACTAATTTATTTGATAATAATTCGAGTATTTCACCAAATCTTGCATTAGTTTTTGGTGGAGATGGAACCATTTTAAGAGCAGTTGAAGTCTCTCGTGACAAAAAAATACCAATCCTAGGAATAAATTTGGGTCACGTAGGTTTCTTGGCCGAAGCTGAGTTAGAACATTTAGAAGATGTCGTGAAATCAATCACTAACCATTCTTGGATTGAAGAAAACAGATTAACATTAGAATTTTCTATTTTTAAAGATAACAATAAAGTTTTTTCATCTTTTGCATTAAATGATGTTGCCATAGAAAAATCAGAACCTGGACACATGTTTGATGTTATTTTAGAAATTGATTCACAACCTGTTTCTCGTTTATCCGGTGATGGAGTGGTGTGCTCAACTCCAACAGGTTCTACTGCTTACGCATTTAGTGCAGGTGGTCCAGTAGTTTGGCCAACTGTTGAGGCAATTTGTGTTGTGCCGATAAGTGCACATGCTTTATTTGCCAAGCCATTGGTCGTTTCACCACTATCAAGAATTGCTATAGAAATTCCTGCGAATGGAACCAATGGTCATTTAACCGCTGATGGAAGAAGATCCTTTGATTTAACACCTGGAATGAGAGTTGAAATCACTAAGTCGAATGATTACGTACATTTAGCAAGAATGGAAAATAAATCTTTCAGTCAAACTTTAGTTAAGAAATTTCAATTACCAGTCGAAGGTTGGCGCGGGAATTCAAAACGTAAATGATTAAAGATTTAAGAATTAAAAATATCGGAATTATAGAAGAGGTTTCACTAGATTTATCAAAAGGTTTCACCGTGCTTACCGGAGAAACTGGTGCTGGAAAAACAATGGTTCTATCAGCATTTGAAATGATCTGTGGAGAGAAAGTTGATAATTCTTTAATCAGAAATAATGAAGAATCTGCTCTGGTTGAAACATTTATAGAAGTTGAAGATGATTTATTGAAGTCAAAATTAACAGAATTAGAAATTGAATTAGAAGATGATGGAGTATTAGTCAGTAGGTCAATTTCTAATTCCACTAGAGGAAAAATTTTTGTTGGTGCAAGAAATATTTCTAGTTCTATTCTGCAGGATCTAACTGAAAATTTAATTACAATACATGGTCAAGGAGATCAGACATTACTCAATAAACCAAGCCATCAACGAGAATTACTAGATACCTTCATAGGTCCAACTCACTTAGCAAAAATTAAGGAATACGAGTCTTTTTTTAAGAATTTGCAATCGTTGGAAGCTGAATTAAGCGATTTAGTTGATCAGCAAAGTAGAGGATTAAAAGAGAATGATGAAATAAAAAAAGCTTTAGAGGAATTAAAGTCCGCCCAAATAGTTGCCGACGAAGAGATCACAATCACTGAAAAACTTAATCTCATAAATTCAAGTGAAAACATATATGAAACTTTGAAAACGGCAGATGAATTATTAAATGGCACAGAAGATAACACCAAAGATTCCATCACATCCCTAATAACAAACTTGAGAAAACTACTAGACTCATCAAGTGCTAAAAACAAAAGAATTGAAACTTTAAGAGATTTGGTATTGAAGAATGAATTGGAATTAAAAGATCTTGCTCAAGATATTGGAAGGGATTTGATTTCTTTAGATCGAGATCCTGCAGTTATAGATCAATTAGAATCCCGTCGTGCACTTTTAAACAAATTACTTGTTAAATATGGACCAACTTCCCATGATGCAATCAATAAAATCGACGAATTTGAAATAATTATTAATGAAAGTAACAATCTTCCTGAAATTATTGAAGAGAAAAAGAGTGAAATAGAGAAGACTAAAGATCAAATGGCAATTCTCGCCGAATTGTTATCAGAGAATAGAAAAAAGGCAGCAATAGATATATCAAAGGAAATTGAAAAAGAATTAATCAAACTCTCAATGCCTGGCGCAAAATTTAGTGTTACGGTAGAGCAGAGCCAATCCAATGGTGGTTTAGAAATTAATTCAAAGTTTTATTCGTTCGATGCTTTTGGAATTGATCACATTAGATTTGAATTTAGTGCTAATCCAGGTCAGCCACTTCAACCAATTAACAAGATTGCAAGTGGGGGAGAAATGTCTCGGATCATGCTTGCTATTGAATTAATTTTCTCAAACAAGCAAAGTTGTAGAACCATGATTTTTGATGAAATTGATGCAGGCATTGGTGGTGAAGCAGCTATAGAGATAGGAAAGAGACTCAAACGCTTAGCAAAAGATCATCAAGTTGTTGTAGTGACTCATCTTGCGCAAGTTGCAGCATTTGCCGATATGCACCTTAAGGTGAACAAAACTTCAAAATCTAATGTCACAAAAACAGAAGTAATCACTCTTAGTAATCCTGAAAGACTGACAGAGATTGCCAGAATGTTGGGTGGAATTTCGGATTCGTCCTCAGCATTGGAACACGCTAGAGAACTCATTGATCTGTCTCACAGCGTTTCGTTATAAACTGTAATCCCGTGGGGTTAGGTTTTCTAACAAATTAGTCACGGGAGATTAATGAACACCGGAAGTGTTAAACACATATTTGTTACCGGTGGAGTCGCCTCCTCTTTAGGTAAAGGTTTAACAGCTTCATCTTTAGGAAATCTTTTAGTTTCGCGTGGATTAAAAGTGACTATGCAGAAATTAGATCCTTATTTAAATGTTGATCCAGGAACTATGAATCCATTTCAACATGGAGAAGTTTTTGTCACTGAAGATGGTGGCGAAACAGATTTAGATGTAGGTCATTATGAAAGATTTTTAAATGTTGAATTATCAAAATCAGCAAACGTCACAACTGGACAGGTTTACTCCAGTGTTATCGCAAGAGAACGACGCGGTGAATATCTAGGAGACACAGTTCAAGTAATTCCTCACATAACTAATGAAATTAAAAGTCGTATAAGAGGAATGGCAAGTGCTGATGTAGACGTTGTTATTACTGAAATTGGTGGCACAGTTGGAGATATTGAATCGTTACCTTTCTTAGAAGCAGTACGACAAATAAGGCATGAAATAGGCAGAGAAAATACATTTTTTCTTCACGTAAGTTTATTGCCATATATTGGTCCATCGGGAGAGCAAAAAACTAAACCAACTCAACACAGTGTTGCTGCGATGCGAAATATTGGTTTACAACCAGATGCGATTGTTCTTAGATCAGATCGTTTAGTTTCTGAAAGTATTAAAAAGAAAATTTCCTTAATGTGCGATGTTGACCAAGAAGGTGTGGTTGCTGCGGTAGATGCACCAAGCATATATGACATTCCTAGAGTTCTTCATCGGGAAGGGTTAGATGCATTTGTTGTTCGAAGACTAGGTCTTCCGTTTAGAGATGTAAATTGGAAGAGCTGGGATGCTCTATTAGAAAGAGTTCATAAACCACAACATGAAGTAAAAGTTGCGTTAGTTGGTAAATACATAGATTTACCTGATGCTTACCTTTCTGTTTCAGAAGCATTAAGAGCTGGTGGATTTGCAAATAATGCAAAAGTAATTATTAGGTGGGTTCAATCCGATGATTGTATTGATGAAACGGGTGCAAAAAATGTTTTATCTGATGTCGACGCTGTATTGGTTCCAGGTGGCTTTGGAGTCAGAGGTATTGAAGGTAAATTAGGAGCACTTAAATTTGCCAGATTAAACAAAATTCCAACTTTAGGAATCTGTTTAGGTTTGCAATGTATGGTCATTGAATATGCCAGAAATGTGGCAGGTATGACGGGTGCTTCTTCTTTAGAGTTTGATGCTGACACTGCTTATCCTGTGATTGCAACGATGAGTGATCAAATCGATGTCGTTAGTGGCAAAAAAGATATGGGTGGTTCAATGCGATTAGGAAGTTACGAAGCTCATTTAATTTCAAATTCCATAGTTCATGAAGTTTATGGCAAGAGTATCGTTACAGAAAGACATAGACATAGATACGAAGTTAACAATGAATATCGCGACAAACTAAGTGAAACAGGTCTTATATTTTCGGGATTATCTCCCGATAAGAAATTAGTTGAATTTGTTGAGTTAGATAAGAATGTTCATCCTTATTATGTATCAACTCAAGCTCATCCTGAATTTAAATCAAGGCCAACGCACGCTCATCCATTGTTTCAAGGATTAATTAAGGCTGCGCTAGATAATCGAAGATAGCAGCCAATAATTACAATGGCCTATTTGTATCAATACCTTGTAGGCGTAAGATAACTAACTGGGTCTTTTTCACGTAGGAGAAAAAATTGTTAATAGGTGTTCCAAAAGAAATTAAAAATCACGAATATCGCGTAGCGATCACGCCGTCAGGTGTTGTTGATTTTATAAAAAATGGTCATCAAGTAATTATTGAAAAAGATGCTGGTGTTGGTAGTGCTATAGCAAATGATGAATATGAAAAAGCAGGAGCCAAAATAATTAATTCTGCAGATGAAGTCTGGCAGAAAGCAGACATGATTCTCAAAGTAAAAGAACCAATTAAAGAAGAATATTCAAGACTAAGAAAAGACCAAATACTTTTTACATATTTACATCTTGCAGCTTCTAAAGAGTGCACGGATGCTTTATTGAATTCAAAAACTACGGCAATTGCGTATGAAACCGTTGAACTTGAAGATAGATCGTTACCTCTGCTTGCTCCTATGTCAGAAGTTGCAGGACGATTAGCAGCTCAAGTTGGAGCGCATTCGTTACTTAAATTCCAAGGAGGAAGAGGTCTGCTTTTAGGTGGAGTTCCTGGAGTTAAAAAAGGAAATGTGGTTGTTATCGGTGGAGGAGTTTCGGGTCAACATGCTGCGACAATCGCACTTGGACTTGAGGCAAATGTGACCATCCTCGATTTAAATGTTGAAAGACTAAAACAGTTAAATGAATTATTTGATGGAAGAGTGCAAACTCTTGTATCAAACGCTTACGAAATCGAACGTAATGTTCTTGAAGCAGATCTTGTGATTGGTGCAGTTTTGGTTCCGGGTGCTAAAGCTCCTAAGTTAGTTACCAACGATCTAGTCAAAAGAATGAAACCAGGGTCTGTGTTAGTTGATATAGCTATAGATCAAGGCGGATGTTTTGAAGACTCTAGACCTACGACTCATGCTGAACCAACTTATAAAGTTCACAACTCTATCTTTTATTGTGTGGCAAATATGCCTGGTTCTGTGCCAAATACATCAACATTTGCATTAACAAATGTGACCATGCCTTATGCCAAAGCAATCGCTAACAAGGGATGGAAAAAAGCATTAAAAGATGATCAAGCTCTTCGTTTAGGTTTGAATGTTCATGATGGAAAGTTAACTTATCAAGCGGTTGCCGAGGCATTTAATCTTGAATATGTAAATCCTGAAACATTATTGAATTGAGATGAAATTAGATTCAGCCATTAATCAGTATCTGAATCATCTTGAATTAGAAAAGAGCCTTTCCTCAAATACGATAAAAGCATATAAACTAGATTTGCAGCTTTTGCTGAATAGTCAGTTTGAAAAATTAACTGACATTTCAACCATATCCTTACAAGAGACAGTAAATGAGTATAGAAAAAGTCATGGTGAAAAATCTGTATTACGACTCATTGCGACTTTAAAAGGAATTACTAAATATTTATACAACGAAGGATTATTGACAGAAGACTATGCCTCTCAATTAGAAACCATTACCACGACATTTTCATTACCCAAAACACTCGATATAGATACTGTTATTAGGTTAATAGAAAGCATAAAACCAGATAACCCAAAATCAATTCGTGATCGTTTAATATTTGAATTTCTATATGGTACTGGATGTCGAATAAGTGAATTAGTTAATACTGATTTACAAGATATAAATTTCGAAGAAAACGTAATAAAAATTAGATTTGGAAAAGGTTCTAAACAAAGAATTATTCCTTTAGGTAAGAACCTCAAGGTTGCTATCGATTCTTACGTAATTCAAGTTAGAAATAATTTGATAAAAACTAAAAAATGTGATTCATTGCTTCTAAATTCAAGGGGTCAAAGATTAACAAGACAAAGTGTTTGGACAGTGATTAATAAATACGCCAAAGAACTTGGCATTAAAGATTTAACTCCGCACACCCTCAGGCATGCTTTTGCGACCCATCTATTAGAAGGTGGGGCAGATGTAAGAGTAGTTCAAGAATTGTTAGGACATAGCTCAATAAATACGACACAAATATATACGCATGTGACAGTTGATAATTTAAGAGAAACTTTTGTTCAAACCCATCCTCGAGCAAAGCACTAGAATGAAGTGAAATTGCAAGAATTTTTTAGTCATCTGAAATAGGCTTGAATAAGGGCCCAACCGGGGCGGTTGTGCAGAAAGTTGAGATTTTTATGGCTACCTCATCAGTAAAAGATGACGGCTCCCGCATTGCCAAGGGACAAAAATCTGCCAGTGATTTTCCTATTCCACAACCACTAAATCAACATGGACCAGCTCATATCATTTCAATGGTTAATCAAAAAGGTGGAGTTGGAAAAACAACAAGCACAATTAATTTAGGAGCAGCTCTTGCAGGTTATGGTCGAAAAGTTTTGTTAGTTGATTTCGATCCTCAAGGTGCTCTTTCTGTAGGTTTAGGGATTCCTGTTTATCAATTAGAAAAAACTTTACGACATGTTTTAGTTGGTGAACAAGTTCCTGCAAAAGATGTTTTAGTTAAAACAAATGTTGATAATCTGGATTTATTGCCATCAAACATCGAATTATCTGCTGCAGAACTTGAATTAGTAAGTGAAGTTGGTCGAGAACATGTCCTAGCTGGTGCTTTGAATCCATTATTAAACGAATACGATTTCATAATTATTGATTGTCAACCATCACTCGGTTTATTGACAGTCAACGCTTTAGCCGCTTCTGAAGGTTGCATTGTTCCATTAGAAACAGAATATTTTGCTTTAAGAGGTTTAGCACTTCTTACTCAAACAATTGACAAAATTAAAGGTCGTATAAATCCAAAATTACAAATATTAGGAATTCTTCCAACTATGTATGATCCAAGAACAGTTCATGGTAGGGAAGTATTAGAAAGAGTAGAAGAAGCTTTTGGCGACAAAGTTTTTGAAACAGTTATTGCTAGAACTGTTAAATTTCCAGAGACAACGGCTGCTGGATCTCCAATTACTGAATATGCTCCGTCTTCACCAGCTGCAAAGGCTTATAAACGATTAGCAAGAGAACTAATTCAGAAAATCAAATGACAATAACTACTTCGGACAATGAAGTGGTGGAAAAAACCACTAAACAATTTAATGTCAAATTAAATCAATTTGAAGGACCTTTTGATCTACTTCTAAGTTTAATCGCAAAACATGAATTAGAAGTTACTGCACTTGCGTTGCATATTGTGACTGATGATTTCTTGCAATACATCAAAAGCCAAGGTTCCGATTGGGACTTAAACGAAGCGACTGAATTTCTTGTAATCGCGGCAACTTTGCTTGATTTAAAAACAGCCCGACTTCTGCCATCTGGTGAAGTTGAAGATGAAGAAGATATCGCAAGACTCGAAGCAAGAGATTTATTGTTAGCTCGATTAATGCAATATAAAGCGTTCAAGGAAGTTTCTGTTTGGATAAATGATCATTTAAATCTTGAATCAAAAAGATTTCCCCGTTCAGTTTCGCTAGAACCACAATTTGCGAATTTATTGCCTGAAGTTTTGTTAGGTCTTGGTCCACATGAATTAGCACGATTAGCTGCTCGTGCAATGGAGGCTAAAAAAATTCCTAGTATTTCTTTAGCTCATTTACATGCTCCTTTAGTAAGTGTTCGTGAACAAGCAGGAATAATTGTGGAGAGGTTAAGAAAAGTTGGTGTGGCAACTTTTCGTTCATTGATAACAGGCGTTGAAATTCCCGTAGTGGTTGCAAGATTTTTAGCCATCTTGGAATTATTTAGAGAATCACAAGTAACTTTGGAGCAGGAAGCTCCATTAAAAGATTTATACATCAAATGGGTAGGTAGTAATGAAGGTAATGTTGCTGTGACAGATGAATTTGATCAAGAGATTGATGAGCAAGACAATGTAGTAGATTTAGGCAAAGAAAATGACTGAAAACATTAATATAGATGAAGTAATTTCACTAGGTGCTCCTTCATTAAAATCAGCGATTGAAGCAATTCTTCTGGTTGTTGATGAACCAGTTACCATTACCACTATTGCTCAAGTAACAAATACACCTGAAATCGAAGTAGCAAAAGAAATCAAAAAACTTCAAAAAGACTTTGAAGAAAGAAATGGTGGAATCACATTAAGAGAAGTTGCGGGTGGTTGGAGATTTTATACAAACGAACATTCAGCAGAAGTTGTTGAAAGATTTTTAAAAGATGGCATGACTGCACGCCTTACTCAAGCTTCACTAGAAACATTGGCTGTAATTGCATATAAACAACCAGTGTCTAGAGGAAGAATTGCTGCGATTCGTGGAGTAAATGTTGATGGAGTTGTTAGAACACTTCTCAATAGGGGATTAATTGAAGAATCAGGATCTGAAACAGATTCACAAGCTGTTTTGTATAAAACTACTCCTTATTTTCTAGAGAGATTGGGCATAGCAAGTTTGGATGAATTACCGCCAGTTGCAGATTATTTACCAAATATGTCAGCTCTTGATTCGTTAATTGATGAAACTTTAAATTAAAGATGAGTGAAGAAGAGGGCATAAGACTTCAAAAAGTCTTGGCATCGGCAGGACTGGGTAGTAGACGAGCTTGTGAAATTCTGATTGAACAAGGTCGAGTCTCTGTTAACGGTCGAAAAGTAACAGAACAAGGTAAACGAGTAAAACCTGGTATTGATCAAATATTTGTAGATGGTGAACCAGTTGCTGCAACTGCAGGATTTGTAGTGGTGGCGTTAAATAAACCAGCCGGTGTTGTTACTTCCATGAAACGAGAAGACAAAAGATCTATTGTCTCAGATTTTCTTCCAGATAAACCTGATCGACTGTTTCACGTTGGAAGACTAGATGCTGATACCGAAGGGCTTTTATTAATGACTAACGATGGGGATTTAGCTCATGGACTCACTCATCCCTCTTCGGAGGTTTCAAAAATCTATTTAGCCAGGTTAAAAGGATTTGTATCAAAGAATGAAATAGATAAATTACTACAAGGTGTAAATCTTTCAGATAGCTTTGCAAAAGCAGATCGAGTAAAGATTATTGGCACTAGTCAAGGCGAATCCGCAGTTGAAATCACGATTCATGAAGGCAGAAATCGAATTATAAGACGATTAGCAGAAGCAATAGGTCATGAAGTCATTCAGTTAGTAAGAGTGCAATTTGGTCCGATAAAATTAGGTGATCTCAAAGTTGGTAAAACTAGATTTCTTGGACATACGGAAGTCGCCAGTTTGTACAAAGCATCAGGTTTGAATTCGGAAAAGGTTGCATTATGAATGTAAGGGCAATTCGAGGTGCCACCATGCTTACACAAAATGATGCTTCTGAAATGAAGGAAGCTGTAGTTGAACTTTTACAGGAAATATTAAAGAAAAATAACGTACAAAATAATGAGATCATTAGCATTTTTTTTACCTCAACAAAAGATTTGGATTGTGCATTCCCTGCAGCATCGGCTAGAAACATAGGATTGGAAGACGTTCCCTTAATTTGTTCACAAGAAATAGATGTCCCTGATGCTCCTAAAAAAGTTGTAAGAATCATGATGCATGTGAACTCAAATCTTGAAAGAAATGAGATTAAACACATTTATCTTCGGGGAGCAGAAATACTTCGACAAGATTTGGCCCAATAATGCAAGCGAGTAATTCCACTCGCCAAAAATTGGTTGTTGCAGTAGATGGCCCTAGTGGTTCAGGAAAATCAAGTGTAAGTCGAGAGGCTGCAAAAAGATTAAAGTTTAATTTTCTCGATACCGGAGCAATGTATCGAATGATCACTTATTACTTTATGAAATTAGATATTAAACAAGAAATAAACATGGAACAAGCTTTAAAAAACGACCAAATTAATATCGATGTTTCAATTGATCCATCAAAAATATATTTCAACTTAAATGGTGAGAATGTTACAGAAATAATTAGATCAGAAAATGTTACAAAAGAAGTATCTTATTTTGCTGCTATAAAATCTGTTAGATCTTTTCTCGTAAAGAAGCAACGAAAAATTATTGAAGATTCAACATCAAGCATCATCATAGAAGGAAGAGATATTGGAAGTGTCGTAATTCCTGATGCTGATTTGAAGATATTTATTACAGCAAGTGAGGAAGTGAGAGCTCAACGTCGCGCGAAGGAGTTAAATTCTTCGTCAGAAAAAGTTTTACTTGACCAAAGAGTTCGAGATGCAAAGGACTCAAAAAGGAAGATATCTCCATTAGTGCAAACGAAAGATTCAATCGAATTAGATACCAGTGATTTAGATTTTGAACAATCAGTCAATAAATTCATAGAATTGGTACTCAATGTCTAAAGATATTATTAACAAAGATTCTTTCACAACTGCAGAAGAAATTTGGGTTTCAGATACTGATAATGAATCGGAAGAAATAGAAAATTTAGAGAAAGAATTTTCAAGCGATTTCGAATCATTTGAAGAGGAAATAAAATCTTTAAATAGACCTCGTGTTTCCCTTATAGGCCGACCAAACGTTGGTAAATCAACACTGATAAATCGAATAATTGGTAGACGTGAAGCAATAGTTCAAGATATACCGGGAGTTACTAAAGACCGTGTTTATTATGACGCCGAATGGAATGGTCGAGAGTTTATTCTTATTGATACCGGTGGCTGGACACATGAATCCAGTGACATGATGAACCAGATATCTTCTCAAGTTCAAAAAGCAATAGACGAATCTGACTTGATCCTTTTTGTTCTAGATTTCCAAGTAGGAATAACACAAGAAGACCAAGATATCATTAAATTAATTAGGAAAACGAAAACGCCTGTTTTATTAGTCGCTAATAAAGTTGATGGAGTAGAAGCTGAAAGTCAAATAGGTGAACTTTGGTCTTTGGGACTTGGTGAACCAATTCCTGTTAGCGCTTTGCACGGCCGTGGTTCTGGTGAGTTGCTAGAAAAGATAAAAGATAATTTACCTAAGGAATCAAAATTTAAAGATTCCAAAAAAGGTCCAGTAAAAGTTGCCATCATAGGTAAACCAAACGTTGGTAAAAGCAGTCTTTTAAATAAACTCTCAAAGTCAGATCGCTCTATTGTTTCAGAAATTTCAGGAACAACTGTTGATCCCGTTGATGAAATTATTTCAATTAATAATCAAGATTGGCATTTTATTGATACCGCTGGAATTAGAAAAAGATACAAAGAATCGAGTGGATATGAGTACTACGCGACACTTCGCACGAGCGCGACACTTGAACGATCAGAAATTATTCTTTTAGTAATTGAATCTAATCAAGTGATATCTGATCAAGATAGGAGATTAATCAGTCAAATAACAGAATCTGGTAAAGCACTTGTTTTAGTTTTTAATAAATGGGATTTGCTTGATGAAGAAAGACATTTGGAACTTGAGAGGGAAATAGAAGCAGATTTAAGAAACGTTGCTTGGGCGCCTAGAGTTAATCTTTCTGCCAAAACAGGATGGCATATCGATAAATTATCTAAAGCTCTAAATACTGCATACGAGGGTTGGACAACACGAATATCCACTGGAAAACTAAATCAATTTGTCAAAGAATTTGTTGCTGCAAATCCTCATCCGCTTAGAGGAGGAAAACAATCCAAAATTTTATTTTCAACCCAAATCTCAGATAAACCTCCAACTTTTGCTTTATTTACCACTGGAGCTTTAGATTTGACTTATCAAAGGCACTTGGAAAGAAAATTAAGACAAGAGTATGGATTTAATGGTTCTCCAATTCATATTAAAGTAAAAATTAGACAAAGAAAAAGATCATGATTCTAAATATTCCAAATATTCTGACATTGATCAGGATTGCAGTTTCACCGTATCTTATTTATTTGACACTTCAAAATCAATTAGCAATAGTATGCGTGCTTATTTTCTTTTCCTCATTTACTGATTGGTTAGATGGATATATAGCAAGAAAATACAATCAAAATACTAGGCTGGGTGAATTGCTTGATCCAATTTCTGATCGCATCTATATAGTTACTTTGCTTTGTATTGTTTATTACTTAGAAGTGCTTCATATAATATTTATCTTGTTCATAATTCTTCGAGAAATTTTTATGACTTTGTTGATGAGCTATCTAAAAACTAAAGGAATAACAGGATTACCTGTTCACTATCTTGGAAAAATGGGCGCCTTCAACTTACTTATTGGAATTCCAGGCCTAATTTTTGCAGTTGCCTTTCCCTCACAAGCAATAATTTGGCTTACAATTGGTTGGTCCTTCTTAATTTGGGGGATGTTCCTTTATTTATTCTCAACTTTTAAATACGTGTCACAAGCTCGAAATATAATGAGAAATCATGGCTAAAGACAGATTTTTTCAAGTAGAAGTATCAAAATCCATGAATGTTTTGAATCAATTAACTCAAGAAATTCAAACAAACGACTATCAGGATTTACCTAGAAACTTTAAAGTAACAAAAGATCCAAAATGGTGGATATTCACAGTTCTAGCTTTTTCAGGTGTTTTTTTGGGAATCGCGATAGCAAATTTTCAACGTCAAGTTCCATTGATTGAAAAAAGTAAACAAGATTTGAGAACAACTATAGAAAATCGAATAACAAATTTAGGGGTTATAAGTAATGAATTGTCGAATATAAATGACCAAATTAACAACGAAAATATTCAACAAAAAGATATTTTAAACCGTGGAATTAATGATCTTGATGAAACTAATTTACAGATCTCGGCTGGTGTTAAGTCTGTTAAAGGTCCAGGTTTTAGTATTTCAATAAATGATGCTAGAAAGACTGATTCACTTGACTTTGAAAAAGTGAATTTAGCAAGAGTTTTTGATACGGACTTACAACTTGTCACCAATGCTTTGTGGGCAAGTGGAGCAGAAGCCATCTCGATAAACAATCAAAGACTTTCTACTACTACTGCTATTCGATCTGCTGGAGATGCGATTCTAATTAATTATCGACCTCTATTACCGCCATATTTGATTACATTTATTGGGGATAAACAAGTAGTAGATTCACTTATTCAAAATCCGGACTTTCAGGATTTTCAATTTGTTGTAAAAACTTATGGTCTAGAATATAAATTGACACCCATAGATATAGTCGAAATACCTGCAATTGGAAATCAACTTCCAGATATACAAGGTATTAGAGTAGGAAACTGAAAATGATTCCAGTTTTAGGTTTACTAATAGGTGTAATTGTCGGAATAGTTCTAGATCCAACAGTTCCACTTTGGTTACAACCGTATTTACCTATTGCTGTGATAGCTGCGTTAGATGCAGTTTTTGGAGCCATTAGAGCAAATCTAGAAAATAACTTTGATGATCGTATATTTATCACATCTTTTTTAAGCAACATATCTATCGCAGCAATAATTGTATTCTTAGGTGATCAATTAGGAGTTGGTTCACAACTTTCCACAGGTGTAGTAGTTGTTCTAGCAATGCGAATATTTGCTAATGCTGCAGCTATTCGCAGAAATCTATTTAACAGATAATGGCAAATAAAAAAAGAAAAAAAATAAAGAAGAGAAATAATAATTATCAAAAATATTATTTAGTGATTCTTACTGTATTTCTTGGTTTGCTTATTACATGGTCTATAAGACAAAATGATCAACCTGAAGTACTAACATCCGCGAGAGAGGATGAATTAGTTCTTATTCTTGATGATTTGGTGAAACAAACCGACAATTTAGAACGAGAGCTTATCCAACAAAGGCAAGTACTCGAATCATTGAAAAGTGGTTCAAGCGAACAAGCTAGGGAAGCGGCTCAAAAGAGATTAGATCAATTAATTGTTTTATCAGGTAGTGCACCCGTCAGCGGCGCTGGTTTGCAAATTCAAATCACTGGAGATTTGTATTCTGTTAGCGCGTTTACTTTACTTGATGCAGTGCAAGAATTAAGAGATGCTGGAGCAGTAGCAATAGAAATAAATGGAAATAGGGTTGTTAGCAATACTTACTTTATTGATGCAACTAATGGAATACGAATTTCTCAAAAAACTATTAGATCGCCTTATATAATTAAAGTTCTTGGTGATCCAGCAACACTTGAAACTGCCTTAAGAATTCCCGGGGGGATAGTCGAGACAATTCAAACCTCGGATGGAGTTGTATCTATTATCAAATCATCAAATATCGATATAGACTCTGTTGTTGCTTTGGAGACCCCAGAATATGCTGTTTCTTAACTAAAGGAAGGTTAAATGAACACACCTAACGAACTTAAATACACAAAAGAGCACGAATGGGTTCGACAAGAATCTGATGGCACAATCACTTTCGGAATTACCGATTTTGCTCAATCTGCTTTGGGAGATGTAGTTTTTGCAAGCCTTCCAAAAGTAGGCTCTAAGGTAACCTCTGGACAGACATGTGGAGAAGTTGAATCAACAAAATCAGTGAGTGATATTTACTCACCAGTAACTGGAACTGTTAAAGAAGTGAATACAGTCTTAAATAATTCTCCTGAAACCATTAATTCTGATCCGTATGGTCAAGGTTGGATGGTAAAAGTAAGTGAAGTTGATCCATCAACATTAACTGACCTTTTGGATGCATCGGCTTATTTAAAAATAACCGAAAACCAATAATCTCAACCTGAGGTTGACCCTTTTGCAGCCTTCACCTAGATTAAGTGGTGGAGGTTCAAATGAACATTGACAACACTGGTGCAATTCCAGTCGTTTCATTAGATACCAGCGAACTATCCTCTGTAGAAGATGGTCATTTAATTGGACTGGATGCAAACAGCGCAGCCTTACTCGTTCGCTCTGGGGTACAAAAAAATCAGCGTTTTATCATCTCGGGAAATAATGTTTCGTTGGGTAGAAGTGACGACTCAAACATTGTTTTAGATGATGTAACAGTTTCGCAAAAACACGCAAAGATAACAAAAGAAAATAATGCATGGTACATAAATGATGAAAATAGTCTTAATGGCATATATGTAAATTTTATAAGAGTTGATAAAGCAATACTAACTGCTGGAGACGATATTCAAATTGGTAAGTATAGATTCACTTTTTTATTACCAGGTCAAAAAATTTAAATGAATTTAGCAAAAAAATCAGATAGTTTATTCACCATTGGTGAAGTTCTAAATATGGTCAGAGCTGAATTTAGTGATATTTCGATATCAAAAATCAGATTCCTGGAAGCAGAAGGACTTTTAATTCCAGCAAGAACCAAAAGTGGTTATAGAAAATTCTCAGATTCAGACATAGAAAAACTTAACTACATTTTAAGGATGCAACGAGATCATTATCTTCCTTTGAGAGTAATAAAACAACATATTGAAGCTATGGACAGAGGTTTGAAAGTCCCTAAAGAAGAAATAGAAAAACCAAAGGTACCTAGCAATATTCTTAATTTTAATGAAAACTCAATACCAACAACAAACATAAGAGTTACTCGAGAAGAAATTATTGCTAATACAGGTATTAGTGAATTATTTCTAAAAGATTCAGAAGATTTCGGCTTGATTCAAGTATTGGCTGACAATAGACACTTTGATGAATATGCTCTAAGAACAGCCAGAGTGATAGCTGCTTTGTCTGAATATGGGATTGAACCAAGACATCTAAAAATTCTTAAATCTGGAACCGACAGGGAAGTTTCTTTAATTAAACAAATAGTTTCCCCCTTAGCTAGATCGAGACGACCCGATGCATCCGAAAAAGCGCAAGAGATGATGAAGGAAATCGCAAATTTAACAAACCAATTGCATTCAATTTTGGTTCACCATGACCTAGAAAATGAAATCATCTAACATGGAGCAAGAATTCGTTAAAGTTTCGTTAGTGGGCGTAAGGGTAGAGATGCCTTCTAACCAACCCATAATTTTGCTACAAGATGAGCCAGGGCAAAAATATCTTCCTATCTGGATAGGCGCTGTAGAGGCAACTTCCATAGCCTTTGCTCAACAAGGAGTGGTGCCAGCTAGGCCTTTAACTCATGACTTATTACTTGAAGTCATAAAATCCTTTGGTAAGAAAATCGAACAAGTAAAAATAACGAATTTGAAAGATGGGATTTTCTATTCAGAAATTGCTTTTGATGATGGAACCACAATTTCTGCAAGACCATCAGACTCAATTGCTTTGGCTCTCAGAGTGGATGCACCCATTTTGGTGGCAGTTGAGGTAATCAACTCCACAGGTATTGAAATCCCAGTTGACGAACAAGATGAAATGGATAAATTTAGACAATTCCTAGATGAGGTAAACCCTGAAGACTTTAAATCGTGAGAAAGACTAACTCTAAAGTTATACTTAAGAGTTACGGCGTGTTTTAAGGTTCAATGTTTAGTTAAACCGTACCTTTAGATTACTCTTGTAACACTGCGACAAATTGGGGGAATTTATGACAGAAAATGCTGCTAAGCAACAGTCCCTCTTTGAAACTAAAGATTTAAAACGTATTCCTGATGGTGTTGGTTATCGTGGCACGATTGCTTGCTCTGCCGCTGGAATTAGTTATCGACAACTAGATTACTGGGCTAGAACCGGTTTAATCGAACCTACTATTCGAGCCGCTCAAGGTTCAGGATCACAAAGACTTTATTCATTCACAGATGTTTTGGTTTTGAAAGTTATTAAAAGATTGCTAGACACAGGAGTTTCCTTACAAAATATTCGAAATGCTGTAGATCTCATAAGAAGCAGAGGATCTGAAAATCTTTCTAATTTGACTTTGATTAGTGATGGAGCATCTGTTTATGAATGCACATCAGATGATGAAGTTATTGATTTAGTCAAGGGTGGTCAAGGTGTATTTGGAATTGCCATAGGAAGTGTGTGGAAGGAAGTTGAGGGTAGCTTGGCTCAATTCCCAGCTGAGACCCCAGAAGGAAATCTAATTTTGAATGAAAATCTAGTGGATGAATTGGCTCAACGTAGAGCTTCAAGAAACGCAATTGCCTAATTTCTACTCTTAAGTAGAATTAACCTGAGGTAAAAATCAACAGGGAATGGGTAACATTTCAAACATGTCTGCAGACGAATTTATTTTTCAAGATCGACACATAGGACCTAATAGAGCACAACAAGATTTAATGCTCAAAGAAATTGGCATGAAATCTCTTGATGAGTTGCTCGACAAAACAATTCCTGGGGCTATTAGATTTCGAGATTCTTTAAAACTGCAGGATGCACTAAGTGAAGAGCTCGCTCAAAAAGAATTAAAGAAATTGGCATCAGAAAATATAAATAACATCAGTCTCATCGGTCTTGGTTATTACAATTGCTTGACGCCATCTGTCATTAGACGAAATATTCTAGAAAATCCATCTTGGTATACCGCTTACACTCCATATCAACCTGAAATATCACAAGGAAGACTTGAAGCTCTAATTTTGTTTCAAACAATGATAGAAGATTTAACTGGTCTACCTGTTGCAAATGCGTCTTTGTTAGATGAGCCAACTGCAGCAGCAGAAGCAATGCGTCTTGCTCAAAGAAGTTCAAAGAATGACTCAAATATTTTTTTAATCGATAGAGATACTCATCCTCAAACTATAGAAGTTATAAAGAATAGAGCCATACCTATTGGAATAGAAATCAAATTAATTGAGATAGATGAAAATAATATTGTGGACAATGCTTTTGGTGTTTTAATTTCTTATCCTTCAAGTTCGGGAAATATAAAAACTTTAGAGACTTTTGGAAACAAATGTAAAGAAAAAGGTGTCGTCGTAATTGCAGCAACAGATCTTTTAGCGTTAACAATGATTAAAGAACCCACAACATTTGGTGCAGAGATTGCAATTGGAAGTGCACAAAGATTTGGTGTTCCACTTGGATTTGGCGGCCCGCACGCAGGATTTATGTCGGTATCTGAGAAACTATCAAGATCTCTTCCTGGAAGATTAGTGGGCGTAAGTGTTGATTCAACCGGTCGAGCTGCTTATCGATTAGCACTACAAACTAGAGAACAACACATTAGAAGAGGTAAAGCAACGAGCAATATTTGTACTGCACAAGTTTTATTAGCAGTAGTCGCCGCAACTTACGCTGCTTATCACGGACCTAAAGGATTAAAAGCGATTTCTTCGAGAGTCCATAATCAAGCATTAAATGTTGCAAAAATGGCACGTAATGCAGGTTTAGAAGTGGTTCACGAGAAATTCTTTGACACAGTTCTAATTAAAACACCAGATGCCAATTTACTTGTGGAAAAATTCCTCAAAAATGGAATCAATATCAGAAAAATTAGTGATAACCAAGTATCAATCTCAATAGATGAGACAACCAATAGTGAAGTCATGCAAAAAATTGCAACGAGTTTTGACACCAAATTAGTTGATGGAAATAATGACACTTCTGATATTGCAAACCGTTCCACTAGTTTTCTAACACATATACATTTCAATAGATACCATAACGAAACAGCTTTGTTACGATGGCTTAGATCTTTAAGTGACAAGGATGTTGCCTTAGATAGATCAATGATTCCACTTGGTTCTTGCACAATGAAATTAAACGCTGCAAGTGAAATGGAACCAATTACTTGGCCTGAATTAGGCGGTATCCACCCGTTTGCTCCGTTAAATCAATCTCAAGGTTGGCAGAAAATTATCAATCAACTTCAAGATTGGCTTTGTGAAATTACAGGCTATGACGCTATAAGTTTGCAACCTAATGCTGGTTCTCAAGGTGAATTTGCTGGCCTTCTTGCTATTCGCGCTTATCAAGAAAAAAGGGGAGAAGGGCATAGAAATATTTGTTTAATTCCTTCAAGTGCACATGGCACAAATGCAGCAAGTGCCGTAATGGCAGGTATGCAGGTAGAAGTAGTTGAATGCACTGAAACAGGTGATGTTGATTTAGTTGATTTAGAAAATAAAATAAATCAACACAGAAATAATCTCGCAGCAGTTATGGTCACATATCCTTCAACACATGGAGTTTTCGAAGAAGGAATAACTAAAATTTGCGAATTGGTTCATGATGCAGGTGGACAAGTTTATGTAGATGGTGCGAATTTGAACGCTTTAGTTGCGGTTGCTAAGCCTGGAAAATTTGGTGCAGATGTTTCGCATTTAAATTTGCATAAAACTTTTTGTATTCCACATGGTGGTGGAGGACCTGGAGTTGGACCCGTTGCAGTAAAACAACATTTAGCTGCATATCTACCAACTCATCCTCTGAATGATGTTTGTGGGCCAAAAGAAAAAGTAGTTGGACCAATAAGTGGTGCTCCATATGGATCGGCTGGAATTTTGCCTATTTCTTGGATGTACATCAGAATGATGGGAGCAAAAGGACTTTTCGATGCTACTTCAACTGCAATTTTATCCGCTAACTATCTTGCAAAAAAACTATCTAAAGCTTTTCCAATTCTCTACACAGGAAAAAATAACACCATTGCACATGAATGCATCTTGGATATTCGAGAAATTACCAAAGAAACTGGTGTAACTGTTGACGATATTGCTAAAAGATTAATGGATTATGGTTTTCATGCACCGACAATGTCTTTCCCAGTTGCAGGAACTTTAATGATTGAACCAACAGAAAGTGAAGATTTAATCGAATTGGATCGATTTATTGAAGCAATGCTTAACATCAAATCTGAAATTGATGAGATTGCAAATGGGGAATACAAATTAGAAGATTCAGCATTACGTCATGCACCTCACACTGCAGAAGAAGTAGCGGGTGAGTGGAATCGTCAATATTCGAGAGAAAAAGCAGTATTTCCAGTTTCAGGGCTTAGAGGCAAGAAATATTGGCCACCGGTTAATCGGATTGATGGTGCTTACGGTGATAGGAACTTGATCTGTTCATGTCCATCGCCACGAGAATTAGCTAACGCCCAATAGGGAAACTTAACTTCTAAATACAATTACAACTTTACATAACATACATTATCGGTCTTTATCTACCGAATAATCTTTGAACTCCCCACAACCCAATCCGCAAAAAAGCCTCTATAACAATGTTTTTACTCATTTTTGAACTTCCTATGGTTCTCTCAGTGAAAGTTATAGGAACTTCACAAATGCTAAATCCTTTTTGTAAAAACCGTCGAACCATATCGACTTGGAAACAATAACCTTGTGAATCTATGCCTTTTAGGTCAATTTCTTTCAATGCCTTGGTTCGATACGCCCTATAACCGCCTGTTGAATCCGCAATTTTGAATCCAAGCATGATTCGCGCATATATATTTCCACCTTGGGAAAGAATTTGCCTACTCTTGGGCCAATTCAAGACCTTCCCACCTGGAACCCATCTTGATCCCAGAACACAATCAAAATCATTAATTTTCTCTAATATTTGTTGAAGATCCTTTGGGTCATGTGAACCATCTGCATCCATTTCTACTAAAACATCAAAATCATTTATTGATTTAATAAATCCCTCAATATAAGCAGCACCAAGACCATTTTTATGTGATCGATGAAGAACTTCTAGATTGTCATACTGATTTTTAAGTTGTTCAGCTAATCGACCAGTTCCATCAGGCGAATTATCGTCTATTACAAGAACGTGGAAATCTCTACTTTCTGCAAAGATTCTATGAAGAATTGACGGCAATGTGTGCAATTCATTATAAGTAGGAACCAGAATGCGAATTTTCATGATTTTCTTAGTCTACTAGCTAATATTCCGTGTAAAAGTGTTCCAATGAATAAAAATACTACTCCAATGTTTATTTCGTCCTTAAATTTTATTGCTGGAGTAATGGTATTAATCATTTTCACCTGAGCTAGGTGAGATTGCGGTTTGAATTCATCAGATTCCCAAAGGACTTGACCATTTTCATCTATATGTGCAGAAATTCCTGTTGTAGCACTTACTATTGCCTGCCTTGCAGATTCAACTGCTCTGAATCTAGTTATTTGAAATTGTTGTTTTATTTGATCAGAAAACGCATACGTTGCATTATTTGTATGAACACTTATCAATTGTCCACCGCTTAATATTTGTTCAGATAATTTATCATTCCATGCAACTTCAAAACAGATTACAGGCGCGATTTTATAGTTTCCAATCTGAAAATTCTTAATCTCCTTGCCTTTAACAAAATCCTTACTTAATAAATTGAATCTTGCGATACGGTCTTCTAGAAGATATCTAAAAGGTAGATACTCACCAAAAGGAACAAGATGTATTTTTGTATATTCAGCAACAATTTGATCTATATTCCCTTGAAAAACAATGACTGAATTCTTGAGATTTTGGTTCTCATTCAAAACAGCACCAGCTACTAAAGGAATATCTAGGTTTTCCGCTAATGAGTTAATGAGAACGCGAGCTTCCGGATTAAATTTTGGATCAACATCAATCGAATTTTCAGGCCAAAATATTGCATCAATCGATTCAATATTTTTATTCTCATTTAAGTAACGATTAGTTTCAACTACGTGATTCTTTAAAACACCTAACTTCTGTTCATTGAACAACAAACCAGATCTTGGAACACTCCCCTGAACAATTAAAAAATTACTATTGCCTGACTTCTGAACATTGAAATCGACTGAGTTCAAGAACATGACGAAACTAACCATTAATAAAGCAATTACTGCTGCAGGAAATATGGCTTTTTGAATTAAAAAACCAATCAGTGGAATTAAAAACATTGATACAAGAAAAATAGTTAAAGACACAAGTTGTGTGGAACCATAAGGAGCTAATTTGGCAAAAGGTGAATCAACAGCTGCGTATGCAATTTTTGCCCATGGAAAACCTCCGAAAGGAACATACTGAACAAAAGTTTCTATTCCAATAAAAATAATTGCATAACCAAGAAATGGTAAATAGGAATTTCTTATCAAAAACATAAAATATCCACACAAGCCAAAAATTAAAGTCATTATGAGCGTAAGCAGAATATAAGCATCTATACCAATAGAAATTATCCATATTATGTGAATTGCCCAGAAAACCAAACTAAATGAGAACGACAAAGCTAAATAATCACTAAGAGAACGCTTATGACTTACACCCCACCAAATCGAAAAAACAACTGGTATAAGAAACCAAATATTTGAATTTTCGTAAGTAAGAGCCAGTAAAAGACCTGCGATTGACCCTACAGTTATTTTTGTTTGAAGTTGCAATTTTTTCATTGAACTACAATTAGTTCTCTCTTTGTTTCATTACAACAAATTAAACCATCTTCCGTCTTCACGACAATATCTTCTATTCTTGCTCCGAATTTATTTTCGATATAAAAGCCTGGCTCAATGCTAAACGCATTTCCCGGAATTATTTTTTCACTATTTGTACTTACTATATATGGTTCTTCATGTGTCTCCATACCAATTCCATGTCCAGTTCTATGTGTAAAAAATTTTCCAAGGCCCGCTTCATTTAAAATATTTCGCGCTACATCATCTAGCTGTTTACCAGTGAAATCTTTTTTTACACTTTTGCATGCACTCTCTTGTGCAGTTTTTAAAATTTCATAATAATCTGCAAATTCTTTTTCAGGTGATCCGACGCAATAAGTTCTGGTTGAATCGCTACAATAACCCGAATATGATGTTCCACCTATATCTACGACGACAATATCATTTTTTTCAACAATCTTGTCGGTAGGTTCATGATGAGGTGATGCTGAATTTTTCCCACTTGCAACAATTACAAAATCTACAGTCTCATGACCGACTTCTAGGATTTTATTACCTATTTTTTTTGCAATTTCAATTTCGGATAAGCCAGGTTTTAAGATTGTCGGTACGTAGCTGTGAACATCATCAATCATTTTGCCAACCTGTTTAAGTTCATTAATTTCGTATTGACTCTTAATTGATCGTAGACTTTTCATCAAGGACGATAAATTAAAAAATTTTGAATCCTGGAAAACTTTTTGAAAATTCAAGACTTTATCCGCCGTCATTTTTTCATCAATTAATATTTCCTGAAAACTTACTTTTTTATAGAAATCAAAAGGGTCGCTCCCCTCTTTCCAGGTTTTGACTTCAATTAAATTTTGATCAATACCTGAATCTAGGGCAGCTAATTTTTCAAGTTCAGGCACAAGTAATACTGGTCTTTCTTTTGAGGATATCGATAAACATGTCAAACGTTCTAAGTTCTTAGCTTTGTATCCAGTTAGATATCGAAGATTTGGTCCTGGTGTAATCAGAATCAAAGAATCACTTTTATTTATTAACTTTTTCTGAATATTTTCTATTCTTTGCTTAAATTCGTTATTAGTAATCATCACATCAACTCTATTACATGATTAGAATGACATCATGGCTAAGACAAAGATTAAATGTGATGTGTTAGCCATTGACTTATCTTCTCTCATTTTTCGCTCATTTTATGCACTTCCAACTTCAATAAAAGATGTCGATGGAAATCCTGTGAATGGGATTAAAGGTTACTTAGAAACTACAAATCGGCTAAAAGAAACTTACAACCCCAAATTGATTGTGCATGCTTTGGATGCTGACTGGAGACCTATTTGGAGAACAAAATTGGTTCCAGAATACAAGGCGCATCGAGTGGTTTCAGATAACGAAGAAGAAATAGATGAAGATTTGAACCGACAAATCGATATTCTTCCAAAAATTCTTGAATTATTAGGAATGCCTTGTGTCAGTAAATCTAATTATGAAGCAGACGATGTTTTGGCCTCTATTGCTAAATCAAATCGAAATTGCATAGTTGTTACCGGAGATAGAGATTTATTTCAAGTAATTGACGCAAGTCGCAACGTCTTTGTTCATCTACTGGGAAAAGATGGTGGAATATTATTTGATGAAAAAGTACTTCAAAACAAGTATGGAATTGAAGCAAAATCATATCTTGACTTTTCTGTCTTAAAAGGTGATCCATCAGATGGATTACCTGGTGTAAAAGGTGTCGGAGAAAAGACGGCAAAAAATCTTATTAGCAAATTTATATCGATAGAAAATCTTATAAAGAATTATTCATATTCATCAGATTTATCTGATAAACAAAAATCAAATTTTAAGGATTCACTAAATTATTTACAAAATGCAAAAAAAGTGGTTAAACTACGTAATGATCTAAGAATTACAATTAATAAACCAAAATATATCGAGGTTGATAAAGTTTTAAATTCTCTTAAAAAATACCGCATTGACAAACAAATTAAACACTTTTACTGAATCATTGATTTACGTTTGGTTCATATGAAACTACACCTTTATCCAATAATAGAATGGCTTCATTTGCAGTTTTTGTTAAATCCGGAATATTAAGTCTGCTAATTTGTCTCAATAAATCTATTATTTGTTTTACGTTTCTCACAAAATCACCTGGTGCGATATCTGTTCTACTTAATAATTTTTTTAAATTTACGTTATTACACCAATTATTGATAATTTTAGCCATTCCAAAATGAGGCATTTTTGTTTGCGCAATCTTGAATTTTCTTTCAGTAAGAGAAATCTCTTCAGCAATATCAATAACTAATTCGGCTTTTTCTTTTAAAATTTTATCTAGATTGAAAGGTACATCAATCTCATCTCGACGTGGACTATAAACAAAACCGCTAAGTAAGGAAGCTAATTGATGAGGATTGAGATTTGTAAAAATATTCCTTCTTATACCTTCTATGATTAATAGATCAAATTCTGAATGAATTTGTTTTAAAACTCTTCCCCAATCAGTTAAAGTAACTATCTTTTCTTGCACTGACAAGTATTCGAACTCTTCGAGAACATTAATTACTTGATCACATTTTTTACTCAAATTAACGAAATCATGTTCTAGGTGCTGTTCAATCTGTTGTATATATTTTTTAGACCTTTCAATGTTTTCCCCAAAACGAAGATGTTCTTGAATCTCGGGACATATGTGACAAGGGTGCTTTTTAAGATTATTTTTAAGTTCAGTAATATCAGTTTTCACAAATTGTTTGAGTTGTTTTTTATCTATATCTCTTATAAATTTTGCATATTTGTCCCTTGTTTTTTTCTTGCCAAAATCCTCATCTTTTTCAATGTTCAAATGACTAATCAGACCTAATTTTGAATCTATTACTGAATTTTCAATTTTTCTACCTTCACCATTGTCCAAGACAACCCAAAATTTATTACCCTTGTTTGTGTTAATTGTTTTGGTGATTAATGCATATTTACTTTTACGAAGATTTCTTACCCCTACAATATTTCCAGGTTGATACAATTTAGGGTTATTAAAATTTGACTTTCTTTTCTTTTCGTCATTCTTATGAAATGTATTGATTAAAATAATATTTGAATAGTATTCCTTGATATCACCTAAGTGACAATTAAAATCAGCTATTTTTTCTGCTAATTTTTTCTTCTCATTATCTATTTGATCAATAATATTTTTAGTAGATTTCTTTTGATAATATTGAGCGAAAGATTTATTCAATAGATTTTTTGTATCTTCAATGCTTCGATGTTCTAGTAGATTGAGTACCATGTTGTATTTAGGTTCAAATGTGGAAGTTAATTCGAATGTTCTTGAAGAGACGAGATTGGCTATAAATTTGGGCTCGCTATGTGGATGGAAAGCAATTACTGCTTCCCCGTCTTTGTCTATTCCTCTTCTACCAGCTCTTCCTGTCAGTTGTGTAAATTCGGCAGGTGTGAGCATTTCATGAGAATTTCCGTTCCATTTATCCATTCTTTCTAGAACTACAGATTTTGCTGGCATATTTATACCCACTGACAATGTCTCAGTAGCAAAAACTAGCTTTAGCAACCCTTTTTGGAACAAGTGTTCTGCCGATTCCTTCATTTGAGGAATTAGTCCGGCATGATGACTACTAAATCCTCTGATTGCACATTCAATCCATTCATCAACTTTCAAAGCTGACCAGTCCGACGCTTCGATGTCATCAAATTTATTTTGCAAGAATTTTTTAATTTCAAATTTCTCATCATCATTAGTGAGACTTATATTAGTTCTCATTACCTGCTCTACGGCTTGATCGCAACCTTTACGACTGAAAATGAAATAGATTGCTGGCAATAAATAATAATCCTTTAAATTATCAATAACTTCTTCTCTGGTGGGAATTTCAGATTTGACATGAGATTTGGTAAAACTTCTTTTGTATAGATTGATTACTTTTTTGTTTATTTGACCTGCCTCACTTGAGAAAAGCGGAATTAAAGAAGTACTTGTTGCAATTAATTGACTTAAAGGTACAGGTCGCTTTTCTTCAATTACGAACTTACAATCACCTCGAATCTCATGTAACCAGTCTGCGAAGTCTTCAACATTACTTACCGTCGCTGAAAGTGCAACAATTCTGACATTTTTGTTTAATAGAATAAGAATTTCTTCCCATACGACTCCTCTATCTTTATCAGCCAAAAAATGTACTTCATCAAGTATTACAACTCCAAGTTGTTCAATTTTGTCTGGAGTTTGATAAATCATATTTCTCAAAACCTCAGTTGTCATAACGACAATTGAAGCGTCTGAGTTAATCGCATTATCGCCAGTTAAAAGACCAACTTTTTCAACACCGAATCTTTCTACAAATTCCAAATACTTTTGATTCGAAAGAGCTTTTAGGGGCGTTGTGTAAAAAGTTCTTTGATTATTCTTATTAACATGAAATACAGCAAACTCCCCCACTATTGTTTTACCTGAACCTGTTGGAGCCGCCACAACAACTGAATTGCCTTGAAGGAAATAATCTATGGCTTCAATCTGAAATCTATCTAAATCAAAATTAAGACTTAATTTAAATTCAATCAATGATTCTTGATCATTATGCGATATATTTTTAAACCGGTTAAATTTCTCAAAATGACTATTCAATTTCAAATTACTTTCAAAGAGTTTGGCTGCAATACAACTTTAACGGGACCATGCTTAATCGATTCACCATCTGCTTGAGCTCTTAGAATTCCATTTGTGCTGTCTACATTTACAAAATTTACTTCAAATTCACGAAACTCCTCACGATTATAATGTTTTTGCAGAATCAACAGAATAAATAAATATAGAAGTTTTAATTTCCCAGTTCTATTAACTAAAATTAAGTACATTTTGTCGTCAAAAGGATTAGCTTTATTTGATATACGTAAACCTCCACCAAAACTAGGTGTGTTGGTTAATATAGCTAAAGAATAATCGCCCGTTTCTGAAAAAACATCTGTTTCAATTTTTAGATTCTCATAGTGTTTCCCAAAGAAAGAGATTAATGTAGCAAGTGTATATTTCAAACTCCCAAGGAAACGGGGCATTTTATTAGCAAGACGATTAATTTTTGCTTCGAAACCAAAGCAGATAATTGTCAGTCTTCTATCTTCATCGTTGATTAAAAAACTTGATACATCTTTAATATTGAATCTTTCGATTGCTGAGGTTATTGAATCAGAATTAGTATTTAATTCAAAACAATTTGCAAAATCGTTCCCTGATCCTATGGGGATAATGGAAAATGGCGTTGGTTTCTTCGCTAGTAGATTTGAAAAATAAGAGACAGTACCATCGCCACCCGCAATGATCACTAGATCATGTTCTTCAATTCTATTTGCAGCGGATTTCATCGTTTGCACATCTTTGACATCAAATTCTGTAATCTCATGTATTAGTCTCAAATCATTAATTACTTCATCATGGAAACTTTTCTTCTGTTTTTTTCCACTTTTTATGTTATTTATAAATAATATCTTCATTTCAGTCTTCTTAAATCTTCGTCTATAAGCTTTGACAATGTGGATTTTATCGAATCATCATTTAAAATTTTGTAATCTTTTCCTAATTTATAGATTAATGCTTTAACAAAATCTATGTCGTAATAATCAAATTCCACTTTTAGTCGAGATTCTGATTCTTCAACTATCTTTAAATTGAAAGGTTCGATTACATTCTTTTTCCATTTTGGAATAGATAGTGAGATTTTTCTTGATTTATTACTTGTTACCTTAACCTGACTGCTTTGAATATCCTCACTAGTTAAATGAACATCCAAAATTCGATCAAGTCTAAAGTCTTTCACTCTCATAGATTGGTGATCAATACATTGCAAATACTTATAGCTGTCTTTCGTAATAATTGATAAAGGGCTTACCTTTACTTGTCTCTTTAAAATGTTTCGTCCATTAATGTAATCCAACAAAACCACTTTAGATATTGAAATAGATTGATTTAAAATTTCTATAATCTTTTCAAAATTAGTTTCATCGCTCTTTACCGGACTGTCAATTAATCTACTTATTTTATTTAAAACATTTCTAATCATTAAATTAGAAGCATCACTTTGACTTAATAGGTTTATAGCAAATATTAAAACCATTAATTCTTCTGGTGTGAAATTAACTGGACGATTATGATTTTGGCTATCAATTAAATTAATGTAGTCTTCAGATATTTGAATATCGACTAAGTCGCCACCGAATTGACTAGGACCAACAAAAGTTAATAAGGTTAAATCACTGACAGCTTGGTCTTTCGTCAAATTGAATGTACGTGCAAAATCTTTTATCGAGACGTTTCTATTTTGCTGCAACCACGGCAGCTCCAAAAGCAATCTATTTAGTCTTTCGTCCCTATCCATTAAGCGCCTCTTTAATAGCGATTAATTCGTTTTCAACAGCACTTTTTAATTCTGAATCAAGTATTGCCTCAATAACATGGAGATGAGGTAACAAGTTTCTTGCTGCAGCTTTAACGTTGTAAACATTTATCGAGAGGATGTTTTCTTCTAGCAGAGTGCCATTTAAAATTTTTAAATAATAATCAATATTTTGCGATACTTTTATTTTAACTTTTTTTGTCTCTTCGAGATGTGATGAATCGATGTTTCTTTTTATGAAAGTTGTTTTCGTTAATTCACTATCAACTACATTACTTATTCTATAGGACTTAATTCTATTGTCATTTACATCTTCAGAATCGATATATATTTCATTGTTTCTTCTATCTATAGAGTAAGGTCTTACCGTTTTCCAATCTGGAGAGTCTGCATGACTACTCAAATATAATATATTTAATTCCAATCTGTTAAAAACAGCTAACAAAATATTATTAAATATTTTAAATCTCTCATTATTGTAGTGAAATTTATCTAAATCAATAAAATCAGAATTTATGACACCAATTTTCTGAAAAATACTACTAATCGAACTAAGTTTTTCACTATTATTCATTAAATTTAACGAATAAGATATAACTATTTTTTCTTCATCGTTCAATTCAATTTCTTTAGAAATAAATGTTTCTTTATCTAAGATGTATCCAACTTCATCTTCAAACAATGGATCAGCATTAATGGTAGTTATTTTGATTCCATTTCTCCTAAGATCATCCTTGTCTCTTTCGAACATTCTTTCGAAGGCTTTATCAGAATTATTATTTCTATAATCTGATATTTTCGACTTGATTTCACTTCTGAGAATAGGTTTACTTGAATTCAATAATAGAAAAAATAAGTTTAATTGTCTTTCAATTTTTGAATCTTTCATTTATAACATTCCGATTAGTTCATCAACCCGTTCATCTTCAAACTTAAATGGATCTTTACAAACCACTGTTCTTTGATTTTGATCGTTAATTTTTAGGTGCACCCAGTCTACAGTGTAATCTCGTTTTCTAGCTTGTGCTTGTTTAATAAACTCTCCTCTTAGTTTTGCTCGAGTATTTTCTGGTGCATAATCAATTGCCTTAAATATTTGATTATCAGTTGTGATTTTTTTTGCAAAACCATTATTCTCAAGAATATAAAACACCCCTCTATCTTTTCGTATATTGTGATAAGAAATGTCTAGTAGTATTAATTTATTATCGGATGCTTTCAAACTGTGTTTTTTTTGATAATTAGTCATAAATTTTCTTTTTATTAACCAATCAATCTCAGTATCTACAGATTCAAAATTATTACTCTTCGCACATTCCAGAAATCTCTCCCACAGATTAATGGCATATGCATACAGTTTATTCTCTATAAATTCTGAAAGTAATTTAGAATTCTTTACCTTTAATAGATACATTTCCTGCATTTCTATAGCCGTTAATTCTTTACCGTTCATCAGTCTGAATTTCTTTGAGAACTTCAAATCGTTAGATATATCTCTCAATGTTCTTATTGGGTTTTCAATGGTGTAATCATTATTAATCTCCCCTATTTCAATTAATTGCAGAATCATCTCTGTTGAACTGACTTTTAAATTTGTAGTAGTTTGACTCATATTTGAATCTCCTACAATCACATGGAGTCTTCGGTATTCCTCTGGATCAGCATGAGGTTCATCTCTAGTATTTATTATTGGTCTTGATCTGGTGGTAGCGCTTGATATTGATTCCCACATATGGTCAGATCTTTGACTTATTTGAAAATTTTGGTTCTTATTATTTGATAACCATTTTCCCGCACCTGTATATATTTGTCTGGTGATAAGAAATGGAATAATCGCTTCAGCGACATTTTGAAAGTTATATTTTCGACTAATTGAATAGTTTTCGTGACAGCCATAGCTGTTTCCAGCCGCATCTATATTATTTTTAAAAAGGTGTATTTGGCCATGTATTCCTTCACCATTTAGTCTTTGTTCAGCTTCAATGGCTAATTCTTCAATAATTCGATCACCAGCTTGATCCTGATTAATCAAATCCAAAATATTTTTACATTCAGCTGTTGCATACTCTGGGTGGGAACCAACATCTAAATAAAGTCTTCCCCCATTTGGTAAAAAGACATTTGAAGATCTACCCCAAGCAACCACTCTTCTGAATAAATATCTAGCAACTTCATCCGGTGATAATCTTCTTTGGCCATCAACAACACAGGTAACGCCATATTCAGTTTCAAGTCCTAAAATTCTTTTATTCAACATACTAAGACAAATACTTGTTTAGATCGTTTTGATTAATTCGTACAAATTTTCGACCATTTTTTTGTCTATCCAATACAGCAACTTCTACAGCTTCGATGGTTAATTTTTTATCTGAGGTAGAAGCTTCGTTTAGTATTTTAAATGCTATCTTGATTGCTTCCATTGAATTTATACTTTCATTCCAACTATCTTTCAATAATTCATTAATCTTGTCACTATCACCACCTATTGCTACATAATGCTTTTCGTCCACTACTGAACCATCAAAAGTTAATCTATAAATTTCGTCTTTATCCATAGACGAACCAATTTCAGCAACCAAAAGTTCTACTTCTAATGGTTTTATTGCATCGGTAAAAACTGTTCCCATTGTTTGTGCATAAGCATTAGCCAAACTTCGTGCTGACACATCGCTTCTGTCGTATGCATAACCTCTTAAATCAGCAAATCTAATTCCCGAAACTCTTAAGTTTTCAAATTCGTTATATTTACCAACTGCAGCGAAACCAATTCGATCATATATTTCACTTATTTTATGTAATGCTTTTGAAGGATTTTCGGCAACAAAAACTAAAGCATCTTTTGCTTGAATCAAAACTACACTTTTGCCACGACCAATACCTTTTCGTGCAAAATCTGCTTTATCTCGTGTAATTTGTTCTGGCGAAACGTAAAACGGCACAGTCATTAGATTTTCACCAACGGTCCATCTGGTCTATTTTTCCTGTCAGCATGAATTTTATTTGCAACAAGATTTAATTCTTCGTCATTTATTCTTCTATATCCATCTTTATCGACCAAAGAAACGACTGGATAAATTTCTCTGGTTATGTCCATGCCAGCGGTCGCAGAATCTTCTTCTGCTGCATCGTACAGAGATTCAAGCGCTATTCTTATAGTCATTTTTTCATCAATATTTTCTGAATACATTTTTTTTATCGAGGATTTAGCAAAAATCGAACCTGACCCTACTGCGTAATATTCATGTTCTTCATAACGACCACCTGTTACATCGTAAGAAAACACTCTTCCTTGATCTAATTGTTTATCGTATGCAGCAAACAAAGGGATTGCAGCTAAACCTTGAAAAGCTAAACCTAAATTCCCTTTTAACAGGACACTTAAACGATTGGCCTTACCAACAACGGAAAGTTGTGTTCCCTCAATTTTTTCATAGTGTTCTAATTCAACCTGAAATAACTTGACCATTTCTAATGCAATTCCAGCACTTCCAGCTATGCCGATAATCGATTCGCTGTCGGCCGGGAAAACTTTTTCAATATCTTTTTGCGCAACTAAATTCCCGACAGTCGCTCTTCTATCGCCTGCCATTAAAACACCATTTTTGTAAACGATTGCAATTATTGTTGTTGCCTGAGGCGATAGTTGATCTGAATTAGTCGTTGTAAATTTATTAACTAAATTTTTTTCAGTTAGGTAGTCTGAGAAAGAACTTGTGAATTCAAAAGCCATCTACTGGCCTCCTTTTTGGATAAAGCCCTTCACAAATTCATCCGCATTTTTTTCTAGTACAGCGTCAATTTCCTCTATAACTGAATCTATATCTTTGGTATTGGGACTGGTGAAAATAAAGTCACGATCAGAATCAACTTCTGGATTATCTACCGAACTTTTCTTGATTTGCTCTGACAATTTCACTCCTCCCAATTAATATTAGTGATTTCCAATGCCACCAGATAAGACACTCACCAATTCATGAATACTTGAACTATTTTCCATTAACTTAGAGTGACTTTTAAAATTATACCCGTATGGATCAGTAGTCGAGATTCTTAGTAATGACTTATTTGGATCTAAATCTAGAATTACATTGTCCCAAGAAGCTGCAGAAATATAGTCAGAATATTTTTTCAACATATTTCCTCTAAACCAGGCTCGAGTTTCCAAAGGAGGATTACTCTCACATTCTGATATATCTGATTCTTCAAATAGCTGATGGACTATTTTATTCTTCTTTAGAACTTCAAATACAGAGTTTGAGTTGGTTATTTCAGAATATTGAATATCCATTAACTGTTTACGGTCATTACTTTCAATTTTATCAATTAGATTCTTTTTAGTAATCCAATCGATTTTACCTATCAACTTTTCTTGATTATTTTCTAAAAGATTTAACACCTCTGACCACAATTTAATGATTTCATCAAAATATTTAGACTTAAATTCATTATTGTTGAAATCAATTGCCCTTTCTAAGTAAGTTTTTTGAACATCTATTGCTGAAGTTAAGGAACCATTCATTAATGAAAATTTATATTTTAAATCTGTATCTCTAGAGACTTTTTTAAGAGTATTGACTGGATCTTTCAACTCGTAATCAAAATCTTCCAAATAACCATTTTCGATCATCGAAATGACAATGTCCGTTGTTCCCAATTTCAATATATTTGCGTAATCGCATCTATTCGCATCTCCCAGAATAAGATGTAATCTACGATAAATTTTTGAATCAGCATGAGGTTCATCTCTGGTATTTATAATCGGTCTTCTCAAAGTAGTTTCAAGTCCTACTAAAGTTTCAATGTAATCAGCTCTTTGACTTATTTGAAAATCATCACTAGTTGGTATTTGGCCAATTCCAATCCTTCCTGCACCAGTAAATATTTGTCGAGTAACTAAAAATGGTGTTAGTGAATGAATAATCTTGCTAAATTCAGTCTTTCGAGACATTAAGTAATTCTCGTGCGTTCCATATGAAGCACCTTTATTATCTATATTGTTTTTAAAAATCCTTATAGGATCATTGGGATAAGAAGTTTTATCAAGTTCGATTGCTTTTCTAATAATCAAATCACCTGCTAGATCCCATTTCACTGCATCAAACGCATTAGTCGTCTCAGGCGATGAATATTCAGGATGTGCATGATCTACATAGAATCGAGCTCCATTATGGATGACAATATTTGCAATTGTCTGATCTTCATCTGTTAATAACGTTGGATCAGCTTCTGATCTAGTTAAATCAAAACCTCGTGCATCTCTAAGTGGATTTTCTAAATCGTAATCCCATCTAATATTTCTATTTGAATAAAGAAATTTTGCATAAGCATTGACTAATCTTGTGGACAAAGTTATTGGGTCTGTTCCTAATAGACTTGAAATTCCATATTCGTTTTCAAGTCCCATGATTCTATTTAATTTCATGGAAATTGAGATCTATAAGTATTGACCGGTGGAACCGATATTTTCAATAGATCTACCAGGTTCTTCTCCTTGTTTACTCTGAATTAACGTTCTTAAGAAAATAATTCTCTCGCCTTTTTTACCAGATATTCTTGCCCAATCATCGGGATTTGTTGAATTAGGTAAATCTTCGTTTTCTCTAAACTCCTCATAGCAAGCGTTTAAAATGTGTTCTACTCGAATACCTTTTTTCTTATTTCTTAGAAATTCCTTGATCGCGTTCTTCTTAGCTCTTGAGACAATATTTTCAAGCATGGCGCCACTTGCAAAATCCTTAAAATACAGAACTTCTTTATCGCCATTGGCATAAGTTACTTCGATAAATCGATTCTCATCTGAATCGTTAAACATACGTTCAACTGTTCTTTCTATCATTGATTTAACAGTCAAATTTTTGTCACCATTGTGTTGATTTAAATCATCTTCATTTAAAGGAAGATCTGGTGTTAAATACTTAGACAATATTTCGGCAGCACCTTGGGCGTCTGGACGTTCAATTTTTATTTTTACATCTAGTCTGCCTGGTCTAAGAATTGCTGGATCAATCATGTCTTCTCTGTTCGATGCTCCAATCACAATGACATTTTCAAGTCCTTCTACACCATCGATTTCACTTAATAATTGAGGAACGATTGTGTTCTCTACATCACTAGATACACCGCTTCCACGAGTTTTAAATAATGAATCCATTTCATCAAAGAAAACTATTACTGGATATCCTTCGCTTGCTTTATCCCTTGCACGCTGAAAAATTAATCTGATATGTCTTTCAGTTTCTCCAACATATTTATTTAGTAGCTCTGGTCCTTTAATATTCAAAAAGAAAGATCTTGCAGAAGCACTTTGATAATTTTCAGAAACTTTTTTGGCTAAAGAATTTGCTACTGCTTTAGCAATCAAAGTCTTGCCACAACCTGGAGGGCCATATAGCAAAATTCCTTTAGGTGCCCTTAGCTGATGCTCTGCGTATAAGTCTTTATGCAGAAACGGAAGTTCAACAGCATCTCTTATTTGTTCAATTTGTCGACCCAAGCCACCGATATCTTCGTAATTTACATCCGGAACTTCCTCTAAAACGAGTTCTTCAACTTCACTTTTAGGAATTTTCTCATAAATAAAACCACTTTTATTATCGAGAATTAAGGAATCTCCTGCCTTAATTTCGATTGCATTTAATGAATCCGCGATTCTTACAACTTTTTCTTCATCGGCCCTGCCTATAACTACAGCTCTATTGTCATCGTCTAAAACACTTTTTAACGTAACAAGTTCACCTGCTTTTTCAAATCCATGAATAGAAATAATGTTCATCGAATCATTTAAAACTACTTCACGTCCAGGTAGTAGATTATTTTTTTCAACCTCAGGTGAAATTGTTACTCTCATTTTGCGCCCATTAATGAGGACATCAGCATCATTTTCATTAAGTTCTAAAAATATGCCAAATCCTGAGGGAGGATTACCTAATTGTTCAACTTGCTGTTTTAAATTTACTAGTTGGTTTCTAGCTTCAGTTAGTAAATTAGTAAGTTCTTGATTTTTAAATCTCAAATCATTAATTAATTTTTCTAATTCAGGATTAGTAGGAGTTCCTGTATTTTCAGTCATCTCAGCCTCCAACCTGTAACATCTATGCTACCTAATGGTTTTTGGCTAATTATTTAGTTGGGGACTCATAATCAACCCCATATGCTCCCTTAGCAGGTTTTTGTCTTTTCATTGGGAATTTAAATCCATCTGCCATTCTTCTACTATGAACTAGGAATCCGGTATGACCATTCATTTTGTGTTTTGGCCTTACCGACAAACCTTGAAGATGCCACTCTCTATACATCGTCTCTGAAGCAATCGCATCTGTCCATTGACCATTTAATTTGAGTGTCTCAACTAATTTTGACATTTGAGTTGTTGTGGCTACGTAAGACACAAAATGGCCACCAGGTTTTAGCATCGAGTGCACGTTATCGACCATGTCCCATGGATTCAAAAGATCCAAGATTATCGAATCATAAGTTACATTACTTTTAAAATCTTTAACATCTATTAAATTTATTGTCCAATTACTAGGTAGATCATTCAAGAATTTTAAAACATTTTTTCTAGCAACATTGATAAAATCTTCATTTATTTCACAAGATGTCAATAAACCTTTGTCACCGATGGTTTTCAAAATATGAAGTGAGAGAGATCCAGAACCAACCCCTGCCTCTAAAACTTTAGAGCCATTCCTAATGTCTGCCAATTCAATTATCTGCGATGCATCTTTTGGATAAATAACTGCTGCACCTCTTGGCATATTTACTACATAATCTTGCAAAGATGGCGTGAAAATTGTGTAAAGCATTCCATTTGTACTTGCAATAACGCTTCCTTCGCCCAAATCTTTTATTTCATCGTGATTAATTGATCCATGTGTTGTAAAAAATTGTTTTCCGGATTCCAAGACAAAGGTGTGGTTTCGACCCTTTTGATCAGACAAAATAACTAATTTTCCGTATTCAAGTGACATGGTTTATCAATTCTAGATAAATAAGCCAATGTCAGATATTTGCCCTAAGGTATTAATATGGCAAAAACTTCTTTTTCTCTTTCCCCTTCACGAATTTCAGATTTCCAACAATGCCCTCAACTTTATAAATACCGTGCCATTGAGAAATTGCCAGAAAGACCTGGAATAGACGCTTTAAGGGGATCAATTGTTCACTCAATTCTTGAAGACTTATTCAAATTAGATGCTGCATCCAGAAATTTTGAAAGTGCTTCAAATAATATTTTTGAATATGTTGAAAAGATCATAGAAGAAGATATAAATTATTATTGCGCGATTGATACATCATTAAATTTTCCATTAGATTCTAAGCCAATTATGGATTTGGAAAAAATTGACCAATTAGTTAATGAGATTAAATCATTGATTGCAAATTACTTTCTCCTGGAAGATCCTTCAAAAATTCAACCCAAATCAACTGAGGAGTTACTTGAACATAATCTAGATGAATCACTTTTACTAAAAGGTTATGTCGATCGAATAGACGTTTCGCCACAAGGTTGGATTCGAATAAACGACTATAAAACCGGAAAGTCACCAAAAGAAAACTTTGAGTCGAAAGCTCTATTTCAATTAAAGTTCTATGCTCTAATTATTTTTAAAAAAACACAGGAAGTTGCAAAACAACTCAGACTCATCTATCTTAAGGACTCAAGAATTATCAGTTATGAGCCAAGCTACGCGGATTTACAAACTACAGAACAAAAGGTTAGGAATGTAGCTGATCAAATCAACACAAGTATCGAAAATAATGATTTCCCACCCAGAACTTCAAAACTTTGTGACTATTGTTATTTTAAAACTATTTGTCCAGCTCATAATTAAACATTTTGCCATTCTTTCTTTAGTTCACTATGAATTTTCTTTAAATCACTTATTGAGAAACCTACAAGTCCATTAATTATTCTCATCCCTCTTCTTGCATCAAGTAAAACTCGATCTGGAACTGCAATTGTAGGCATTCCAGCACCAAGTGAACTGGTGATTCCTGTATTTGAGTCCTCAAATGCTAAACAATCCAGAACATCTAAATCAAAATGTCTTGCTGCACTTAAATATGGCTCAGGATGAGGTTTTGTTTCAGTAACATCATCACAAGTAATAACTAAATCGAAATATTTTTCTAGGTCATTATTTATTAAAACAGCATCTGCTAAAAGTTTATTTGAAGCTGTGACTAGAGCTGTTTTAATTCCTTCTCTTTTTGCTTCGGTTAATATTTCATTCCACCCAGGTTGCAATTCACATTTAGTATTTTTGAATCTATCTAACATTTCATCCATTAATTCTTGGTAAATAATATGGGCATGAACATTAGCTTTTGAGCCCATGTAATCAATCACCTTCGATATAGGACCACCAATAGCTTGATTCTGATCGTCTTCTTCCCAAGTAGAACCATGACGTTCCATTACTTTAGATTCGGCTGCCCACCATCTAGATTCAGTCTCAACCAGCGTGCCATCCATATCAATCAAAAGCGCACGCAATTTGGACAAACTCCTATTTCACGAATGAATATTGGTCAGTTAAGCAAAAAATACCAATGTTATGTAGATTAGATATTACTTTGTTAATGTGGAAATGTTGAATTAACTCTCAGGGGGAACGTGGATTTAGACATTAAATCAATAAAAGAATATTTAGGTAAAAATCCTGTTGCCATATGTTCTTTTCTTGGTTGGAATGATGCAGCTGAGACTGCATCCAATGTTGTTGATCATTTAATTGATGTTTGGGATGCTACCGAGATCACTTCAATAGATCCAGATCCTTATTACGACTATCAAGTTGCACGTCCTAGAGTTCGATTAACTGACGAAGGTAAGAGAGTAATTGATTGGCCGACTACTCGAATTTTTTTGGCAGATCCTCCCGGTTCACCAAATTCGGTTTTATTAGTACAAGGTATAGAACCCAATTTAAAATGGAAAAGTTTTGTAAACGAATTACTAGATATTTTTGATGATTACGAAGTCTCCCTAGTCATCTCATGTGGTGCACTACTTGCGGATGCCCCTCACACAAGACCAGTTCCTGTTACGACTGTCGCGGCTACACCAGAGTTAACCGAAAATTTAGATTTAGAACCTTCTGCCTATGAAGGTCCAACTGGAATCATCGGCATTGTTCAAGATGAAGCAACCGAACGCGATATCGCTTCCATATCTCTTTGGGCTGCAGTTCCACACTATGTATCGTCTCCACCTAATCCAAAAGCCACTTTGGCGATTGTGTCTAAATTGGAAGATTTATTGGATATTTCTATTCCATTGCATGATTTAATTGAAGAATCTAGAGCTTGGCAAGAAGGTGTTGATCAATTAGCTGCTGAGGATGATGAAATTAAAGAGTATGTAACAAAATTAGAGTCAACTGTAGATGCCTCAGATTTACCAGAAGCAAGTGGTGAGGCTATAGCTCGTGAATTTGAAAGATATTTAAAAAGAAGAACTAAAGATTAGTTTCTATTAAAATATTTAATATTTTCTTCGGTTGATTGGTCTAATTTAGTGTCAGAATTGCCTTTAATTTTATTAAATATTTCAAGAGCATTCTTTTTACCTAGTTCAACACCGAATTGATCAAAAGAATTAATATTCAAGATGAAACCCTGAATCATGATACTTATTTCATAGAAAGAAATTAATTGTCCTATATGCCAAGGATCTAAACTATCTATCCAAAGAATATTTGACGGCCTGTTTCCTGGCATTACCTTATACTTAAGCAAATTATTAGGGATTGCTTCTTTTTTAAGTAGTTTAACATCTTTACCGAGCATCATTGTCATACTTTGAGCTAGTGCATTAGCTATTAAATGATCATGAAAAACTTCATTTTTGTCGGTATTCTTCTTTATTAAAATAAAATCTACTGGAATAGTTTGGTTTCCCTGTTGAATCATTTGAAAGAAAGAATGCTGTGAGTTCGTACCAGGTTCACCGAAGACAATTGGTGAATTTTTAAGTTTAGATTTTCGACCATCCACATCTACACTCTTACCATTACTTTCCATCCAAGTCTGTTGCAAGAAAGCAGGAAATCTCGATAGAAGGGACGAATAAGGAATAACGGCTAAAGAGCTTAAATTTAGGAAGTTTAGATTCCAAATACTTACAACTGCATGCCAAAATGATGGATTGTTTTCCAACTTTTTTTCTGAAAGGATCTGATCGTAATCCCCTGCTCCTTTTTTCAATTCAAGAAAAATATTCGCTCCATAACCTAATGCAATTGGTAAACCAACTGCGCTAAAAAGCGAGTAACGACCACCTACCCAATCCCAGAAAATAAATGTTTGTGATTTTTGTATACCAAATTTTTCACTTTCTGAAGGATTTGTTGTTATGGCGACAAAATTTGGATCCACACTTACGCCTTTACTTGATTTTTCCAGCCATTTCTTCAAATATTTGGCGTTTTCAATTGTTTCGAGTGTAGTAAAAGTTTTGCTAATGACTACAACTAAAGTTTTCTTAGGATCCAGTTTTCTAATAATTGAATCTAAATAGTTCTGATCAATATTTGAAACAAAATGTAAATTGATCTTTCCATCATGAATATTACTTAGTGCCTCATTGACCATTAAAGGTCCAAGATCTGAACCACCAATTCCTACGCTTACAACATCAGTAAAACTTTCGTTTGAAAAGCCCTTTCTTACACCACTTCTAATATCCTCTGCAAACTTTAAAAATTTAGCTTCTTCTGTTTTTACCAAACTTACGTATTTTTCAATATTTGTTTTAGTTTTTCTTTGCCGTAGCCAAAAGTGTCCAACTTTCCTGTCTTCAGTCAAATTAACATTTAATCCATTAATTAAATCGTCAATCTTTTTATTTATTCTTTTTGTAAATGAAGAGTTAAGAAAAATGCTTTTAACTTTTTTGTCAATGAAATTTTTGCTAAAATCAAGGCTGATTCCGAGATATTTGACATGATAATCAGCGTATCTGCTTGAATCTTTCTTAAAGAAATCAGAAAGATTTTTCTTTCTTAATTTTTTTGCTAGATTTTGTAATTTAGTTACTTCTGTTAGATAAAGAGACATTTTAAACGGTTAGTCCGAAGAGATCATTCATAATATGTTCTAATGATATCAAATTGATATTTCTTTCATGTTTTTCAACATTAATTATAAAGTCGATTGCAGAAGAGAAATCTAAATTGTTGAGCAAATGATCTAAAACCAGATCGAATTCGTCCTTCAATATATATTTATTTTTAAAGCTGATTAATTTATTGAAAATTTCAACATAATAATCTACATCTTTATGAGTAAACTCCCAATCAATGTTCCACTTTTTCGAAATCAGCATTAAACGAATCACTGAAGGACTTACACCTTGTTTTATCAATTCGTGAACGAAAACTAGATTACCTTTTGACTTACTCATCTTACTTCCCTGATATCCAACCATTCCAACGTGGAAATAATATTTCGCAAAATCTCTTTTCTTAGAAGTCGAAGTTATTTCGTCGCACATTGAATGATGTGGATAAATTAAATCTTTTCCTCCACCTTGAATATCAAAAGGTAAACTTAAGTACTTCTCAGCAAGACTTATACATTGAATGTGCCATCCGGGTCTTCCATTGCCAAAATTAGTTACCCACTCAGGTTCATCTTCTTTAGACGATCTCCAGAGAATAGGATCCAAAGCACTACGCTTACCCGGAGTATTTATGTCACATCCTCTTTCTCCAGCTATTTGTATTAATTCTTTATTTTCAATACCTTTCACAAGATCAGAATTCTTTTCAACATTCTTCGAAAAATACAAATTACTATTTAATTCATATGAGTAATTTCTAATTGATTCAATTTCTTCAATTATCAATTGAATGTTTTCTTCCACGCCCACAAATAAATTAGGAGGTATAACATTCATGGCTTGCATATCTTTTCGATAAATTTCTAGTTGATGATTTACGATGTCACGCCAATTTTGATTAGAAGATCTTGCCTTTTCAAATAATGGATCATCTAAATCGGTGACATTTTGTGCATAAATTGACTTTTGGCCAATGCACATGAGTAAACGAATTATCGAATCAAAAGTTATATAAGTAAATGCGTGACCTAGGTGAGCAGAATCATATGGAGTGATTCCACAGACATATATTTTTAATGAGTCATTTTTTCTTGATACTGGTTCAATCGTCTTTGTTTTTGAATTGAATAGTCTTAGTTCTTTTTTAAAGTTATTCTCATTAATTAAATTATTTGAGATGTAAGGTTTACCCCAGCTTTGCATGGCTAAAATTCTCGCTTTATCTCAAAAAATTGGCCAAGGGATTGCAGGCCATTCTTTGCTCGGTTCCGGAAATTTACCTTCTTGTAAGACTACATCAACCCGACTTATCGCTGCATTTATTTCATCAGGTTTTAAGTATTCAGTTTCTTCATCTCGCCAAACGTTTAATATTTGTTTTGCACGATTCATTAGTTGAACATCTGAACTACTTAATTCATCTCCAATCCAACCCCACAATATTGTTCTTAACTTGTTTTCTGTATGCCAACTAACTCCATGATCGATAACCCATATTTTTTGATTTGCATCTTTTAATATGTGACCTCCTTTACGATCCGCATTATTGATAATAAGATCAAATATTGCGATACTTCGTAAAACATGATCGTCCTTATGAGCTAAAGAAACAAGTTTATTTAAATCATCGTAACCATTTAACACTTTTTTATAGTCTTTTGGTATTTCCAAATCATTTTTAATAATGACTAAGTCACTACTTACTTCATCTATCCATTCTTGAACTAAACAGATCCCTATATCTTTTATTTCCCGTAAGACACTGTACGGAACAAAATTTAGGTCCAATCTTTCACTTAAATTGAAAGTTGCAAGTTCACGATAATTTAAATCCATTTCGGGAAAATCCCATAAAGGTCTTATCAGTGCATTTGGTTTAATAATTGCATGTATAGATGTGTCATTTAAACTTATTTTTGCTTTTAAGGCGCCGTTTGATGATTCGTGGATTAAACCTAGAATTTCGATATCACCGTTTAGAAGTATTGCTTTTTTTGAAGTCACTTTATCTTTTATAACCATTAGCTCTGGCACAAATGTGACCTTGTTGTCCAAGTGGTTCTTGGCAAAATGGACAAGGTTGTCTTCCTGCAGAAACTAATCTTCTTGCTCTTTCTGAAAAATTTCTACCTTGGCTTGCTGTTAAATAAACTCGCAAGACATCAGGACCTTCTATATCATCGCTATCAATATCGGGGACTTTTTCATTACTTTCCGCGTGTGCTTCAATAATTAAATTCTTATTTTTAAGATTCCATCCAAGACTAAGCACTCCTGCTCTAAAATCTTCATTAACAGGATTATCTAATGGTTCCAAATCTAATTTTTTCTCATCAAACTTATTTGGAATTTCTTCTTCTTTTGAATCTTTTTTAATCTGATCTAATAAAATATCGATTCTTTCGCCTAGAATCGAAACTTGCGATTTCTCTACAACAACACTATTTACAACACTTTTTGATTTTGCTTGTAGAAAAAAAATTCTTTCTCCAGGCTGACCAACTGTTCCAGCAATAAATCTATCTGGATGAGGGTGAGAATAGATTTTTCTCATCAGCCAGCACCTCCCCCTAAGTCAGAATTAGATTTAGTAAAAATATGTATTCTATTATTAACGCTATTCACAATGGTGTTTTTCTTATTTACGTCGACTATTGATATAGAGCTAGGATCTATCATTACTTTTTGGAAATTATCAAATTCCAAACCTAGTGAATGTGCGATAAATAATCTAATGGGATCTCCATGAGAGACAATTAACAAATTATCATCTTTACCTAATTTATTGGTTTGACTAAAAACAAATTTTTTAAATCTTTCCAATATGGCTGTAAAAGATTCCCCACCTGGGAATGTCACTTTGCTTGGATATTTTTGAACGTCCTTCCATAATTTTTCTTTTCGCAAATCTTTTAGCTTTCTATTAGACCATTTACCATAATCACACTCATTCAAATGATCTGATATCTGCAATTTTGATTTAAAAGAGTTATTTTTTAATATGATTTCTGTGGTAGCGATACAGCGTTCCATGGGACTTGAAAAAACTTTTTTAAACTTAATATCACCTAAAGCTAATGATGTTTTTAATACTTGATTGAGACCTTCACTATCTAAGTGAATACCTTTTGTTCTACCTGCTAACACGCCATCCTTGTTTGCTGTGGTTCTACCATGGCGAACTAAATAAACTCTGGGCACAACTAAATCCTAGATGGGATTTACGATTCCCGCATTTAGAAGTAGTAATACTATTAGCGCAAGGATTATGCGATAAACCACAAAAGAAGTAAGGGAATGTTTACCTAACCATTTGATTAACCAAGCAATACTTAAATATCCAACAATAAAAGCAACTATTGTGGCAAATAAGGTTTGTCCCCACCCGACTGAATTACTTTTCGAAATGTCTATAGCTTCATAGATCCCGGACAAAACGATTGCTGGAACACTCAAAAGAAAAGATATTCTTGCAGATGCATCTCTTTTTATTTTCAAAAATCTCGCTGCAGTGATCGTTGCTCCCGATCGTGAAAATCCTGGAATTAGTGCAAATGATTGAGCTAAACCCATAATAAATATATGTTTACCAGTTACTTCATTTAATGATTTCTCCTGTTTATTGAATCTATCAGCGATGTACATAACTATAGAAAAAAGGAATAAAATTGTTGCAACTAAATATAAATTTCGAGCAGAAGTCCTAACAAAATCCTGTCCCAAAAAACCAATCACAGAAATTGGCAAAGTTGCGATGAGTATTGCTATTCCAATTTTAAAATCTGAATTTCTTTTAGTTTTATCTACGCTACCTTTAAACAACGCAATCGAAATATTATATAAATCTTTCCTAAAAAAGATTAAGACAGAAAATATTGTTCCAATTTGTGTCACAGCGGTGAAAGACGCTCCAAGATCTTCTTGACCAACCAAAGCTGGAACTATCCTCAAATGCGCACTGGACGAGATTGGGAGAAACTCAGTAACACCCTGGACTGCGCCTAATATGCCAGCAAGCCACCAATCCATGATTTTCTCCCGACTTTTTGCGCAAATCAACTCGAATTAATTTGCTTATTTCAATTATTGCAATAACCTCACAATATGAGACGCAAATTGTTAGCCAACACAGGTGTTGAGGTTTCCACTATGGCACTTGGCACTATGACGTGGGGTAACGATACTGACGAACCGGAAGCAAGATCAATTTACAAAGCTTATGTCGATGCAGGTGGAAATTTTCTTGACACTGCAGATTGTTATGCAGCAGGAGTTTCTGAAGAACTTGTAGGGCAAATAATTGGTGAAGTTGGAAATAGAAATTCAATTTTTCTGGCTACAAAAGCAGTTGTAGTGGACCCGCCACGAAAATACAATGCAAGTGCTTCCCATATAACCAATGCCTTGAATAATTCATTAATTAAATTAGGCGTTGATTATTTAGATTTATGGCAAATGCATCACTGGGATGTATTGACTCCGATAGAAGAAACTTTAAGAGCCATTGAAAATAATTATAAACTTGGAAAATTTAGATATTTTGGGATTTCGAATTATTCAAGCTGGCAAACAGCAATAGTGATAAATGAGTGCAAAAGATTAAATATTCCATTCATTTCAGCTCAACATGAATACTCATTAATAGAGAGAAATGTTGAAAGAGACCTAATTCCCTTATTAATAAATCAAGAAAAGACATTACTTCCATGGTCTCCTCTTGGACGTGGCGTCTTAACAGGTAAATATAAATTTGGCACACCTGTTGATTCCAGGGCAGCTTCTGCTCATTTTTCAAAGTTCATTCAAAAACATTTGACAGATGAAAAATCAAGAATTGTTGAATCAGTTATTACAGCAGCCGAAGGAATAGGCCGATCCGCTGCAGAAGTTGCACTTTCTTGGCTTAAGTCGCAACCAGCAGTTGGTTCGATAATTATCGGAGCAAGGAATTTAGCTCAGTTGAAAGCGTTATTGAAATCTGACGATTTAATTCTTCCCCAAGAAATTATGCAAGCTTTATCCGACGTTTCTTCCCCAAATTTCACATATCCTGAGTCAAGATGGGTTCAATTAAATAAAGAGAGGAACTTGTAGATGTCTGCTACTTGGGAAATCAGAGAGGTTCCACTGCCTTTGAAATCATCAAGACAAGAGGCTAAAAATATTCTCACAGAATTAGCTGAATATGGCCGTTGGGAACTAGTTAGAACAAGAATCTATCCAAATGGAATACGCAGAATGTGGGTAAAGAAAAAAGTTATGAGAGTTGAAAGAACTTAAATACTTTTTAAGAATCTATACATAGTTCTAGCGCCGAACTTTAATGAATCAATCGGAATTCTTTCATCGTGACCGTGAAACAGGCTTGTAAAATCTAAATCATTTGGCAGCATCAAAGGCGTAAAGCCGTAAGCTTTTATTCCAAATTTGGATAAAGCTTTGGCATCTGTTCCACCTGAAAGCATATAAGGAACAACTTTTGCCAAAGGATCTTCTTTTTCTAAGGCATCTTTCATCTTATTAACTATTGCCGATTCAAAAGATGCTTCGAGGGCCACGTCAAAAGTTTCAGCCTCTACCTTTATCTCATCTCCTACTATTCTTTTTATTTCGTTTAAAAATGAATCTTGGTTGCCTGGCAAAAATCGACCATCAACATACGCTGTAGCTTCTCCAGGAATCACGTTTACTTTGTATCCAGCACTTAACATAGTTGGATTAGCTGTATCTCTTGTTGTGGCAGATACTAATTTTGCCAAAGTACCCAATTGTGAAATTATCTTTTCAGGATCGTTCGGATCAAATTGTTGATTGCTGGCTTTTGCTGTTTCTTGTAGTAACTGCAAAACTGCATCTCGTAACGTTAAAGGGAACTTATAATTAGAAATTGCTTGTAATGCTTTAGATATTTTGCTTATTGCATTGTCAGAATTAATCATCGAACCATGACCAGCAGTTCCTTTGGAAGTTAATTTCATCCATGCAATACCTTTTTGTGCAGTCTCGATTAAATAGAGTCTGACTCCATTAGACAAAGTATGCGAGAAGCCACCAACCTCTCCAACTGCTTCAGAGGCATTTAAGAAGTAATCTTGGTAATTTTCAACGGCAAAATGTGAACCTAATTTTCCTCCGGCTTCTTCATCTGCAAACATTGCAATAGTTACATCTCTTTCCGGTTGCCATCCTTCTTGTTGTAACTGGGCGATTGAGCCAAGTATCATCGCATTTCCATTTTTCATATCAACTGCGCCTCTACCCCAGATCATGTCATCTTGAATTAATGCTGAAAATGCATCCTTTGTCCATTTATCTTTTTCAACTGGAACTACATCCAAATGCCCATGAAGAATTAAACCGGGAAGATCTTTATTTTTTCCTGAGATTCTCGCTAAGACTGAACACCTCTTAGAGTCTGGACCGATAATTTTATTCTCAATCTTTAAGTTATTTAAAAAATCAGATACATATTCGGCTGCGATTACTTCTCCGACGCTGTTATTATTACCAAAGTTAGTCGTATCAATTTTAATCAAGTCTCGACAAATTTCGACTACATTACTCTCAAGACTTTTCACTGCGGCCATGTTCTATATCTTGCCTACTAGATGCATTCAACAAGTGATTGCATAGCATTGTTATTCGTAAAGCTTTTCAGTCCGAATGGCGGAATAGGTAGACGCGCTAGCTTGAGGTGCTAGTCCCTTAACGGGGATGG